>JAEEGK010000651.1_pt1 | contig 86589 bp, 74 predicted proteins | sample 8958771 | NCBI WGS metagenome assembly JAEEGK01 (sample SAMN16246547, study PRJNA631951) | gut metagenome | biome: gut microbiome; feature: rumen; material: SC-attached | host: Bos | place: Iran: Karaj | collected 2018-10
ACAATCTGGTACGTTCTGTGGCACTGCCATCACTGGCTTATGGTGAACTGATTGTCGATTTCAAAGATGCACATACCCTCGACAAACACATCGATGAGTTGCAGAAACAACTCTCTGCGGAATATCCCGATGCATATGTAAGGGTAAAAAAGTATAACCTGATGTTCATGCGCTACCCCATCGAACTGCGTTTCCTGGGGCCTGATCCAGCCGTATTACATCAGTTGGCTGACACTGCAATGGCAATAGTACACAATACTGGTGTAATGGCACCAGTAACAAGTGACTGGATGCCGCGCTACCCCACTCTGCACGTTGACTATAATCAGCCCAGTGCTCGTCAGAAAGGCATTACACGTTCTGATGTAGGTCTGTCACTGATGTCGGCTACCGACGGGCTTCCTGTAGGTGTATTCTACAGTGGCACCGAGAAAAACAATATCTACGTGAATATCATGGACGGTAAAGGGCAGCCACAATCAAACCTTGACGATGCTACGGTATTCAGTATGCTGCCGGACATCAACCAACTCACAAACAAAGAGCAGTTGCTGAATACCCTGAAGGACGGGAAAATGCCACAATTGACCAATACTGCACAAATTGCAGAGGTAAGCGACGGCATGAGAATAGAATGGGAAGAACCGGTTATTCCACGTTACAACGGAAAACGCGTACAGACCATTGAAGGTGCACCGGCTCCAGGCTATGGCATCGAAGAAGCCCGTCAGATTCTGGAGAAAGAGATTAACAAGCTACAGATTCCCTCCGGCTATGAAGTAAACTGGGGCGGTGAGAAGAAAGCTACCGATATGTCGATAGAGAACCTCTTTTCCAACTATCCGCTGGCAGTATTGCTTATGTTAGGCATTCTGGTATGGCTGTTCCAAAGCTATCGCACATCATTGCTACTGTTCTGTTGTATTCCGTTCGTTTTTGTAGGCGTTATCCCAGCAATGCTCCTCTCCGGTCAGAACTTCGGCTTCGTTGCCATCGTTGGTGTATTGGGACTGGTAGGTATGATGCTCAAAAACGGCATTGTGCTCGTTGACGAAATGCGACTGCAGCTACAAAGCGGGAAAGACAGTCAACAGGCACTCATCGACGCGTCACTCTCGCGTCTGAGACCTGTGACCATGGCATCTCTCACCACTGTGCTGGGTATGGTACCATTGCTTTTCGATGATATGTTTGGCTCAATGGCTGCTGCTATAATGGGTGGACTCATCGCAGGAACCATCATTGTACTCATCATAATCCCCGTACTTTACTCTATATTCTATAAACTGAAATAATGTCCAAAAGGGAATAGACATTAAAGGTTATAGGGCTTTAAGCGTGAAACCGAATATGAAGTAGAAGGACTGTTCGTTGGGGTTGGCAACGAGTTGTCCGAATACGGGAAGTGAGAAGGACTTAGATATTTGAATCTCCTTCGTAGCACGCAAAGAGACGTTTATGAGTCGGAATCCGTTGGTATTGTAGTAGTCTGATTTCCAAGGCACGAATCCCATGGTGGCATTCCAGTTGCAGGTGACAAAACGGAAAGGTGCTGCCACTTCGAAATAAGAACTGAAGGCACGTTTTCCGCTGTCTTCCTGAAAGTCGGCACCGGCAAAGTAGGTCTGCCATGAGGCAATCACAGGACCGAAGTTGTAGGAGACAAAACCTTCGAACGAGTGACCCGTGCTATCGTTTTTGTAGTAGAAGAAACGATTGTCGTTACCATCGGTCCAGTAGTCGATAACTCCGAATGAGAGTCCACCTATCTCGTATGAGAGTGTCAAGTCGATTTCGCGGCTGTCTTTGCTGTCTGATAATCCCGTATTACCCCAGGCTTTCAGACACAGACCTTTCCAACTCAAGGACATTTCCGGTTGCAGGGACACATGTCCAAAATTGAGACCACGCCAAAGGTAGTTGGTCACTACATCTCCTTTAAGATGAAATACAAAATCGCTCTGTGCAGGCTGATCTTTCAGGCTGCCGGTCTGTGCTTGTGTGTTTATCACGCTGCTCATAGTCAGCATGATAGCAAAAATTATTATTTTTTGTTTCATAATAGCTGAAAAAAACGGACAGCTTCGAAATTGAAGTTGTCCGGGGATTTCTTGAGGTGCCTACCCGATTCGAACGGGTGTAAACGGTTTTGCAGACCGGTGACTAAGCCACTCATCCAAGGCACCATTTTCTGAAATGCGGGTGCAAAGGTAAGGTTTTTTAGACTACAAACAAAACAGAAATGAAAAATTTTTTGCTTATACGGATATTTTTCTCGTTTTTTGATTACCTTTGCAGACAGAGTATGATATACGAACTGAATGTGTACTAACAATCAATCATAACAACCATGAATAAAAGGATATTTGCAAGCATTTTTGCTGCAGCTGGAATGATGCTGTTAGCAGGTAGTCAGACGGCAAGTGCCGAAGGTCTGAAGGATGCATATAAGAACGAGTTTCTGATAGGTGTAGCTGTGAACCAAAGAAATGTGAGCGACCCTATGCAGAGTGCTCTCATCTGCGAGGAGTTCAACAGCATAACAGCTGAGAACGACATGAAACCACAGCCTACGGAACCTGCTGAGGGGAAGTATAACTGGGAACGAGCTGACCGCATAGCAAATTTCTGTCGTGAGCACGGAATAAAGTTGAGAGGACATTGTCTGGTATGGCACAATCAGATTGGTGAGTGGATTTATACAGACAAGAACGGCAACGAGGTGGACAAGAAGACTCTGCTGAAGCGCCTGCGCAAGCATATCAAGGCTATCGTAAGCAGATATAAGGATGTGGTTTACTGCTGGGACGTAGTGAACGAGGCTATAACTGATGATCCGAAGGCTGAGAATCATTTCCGTCAGTCGAGACTCTATAAGATTGCAGGCGACGATTTTATACGTGAGGCTTTCAAAGCTGCAAGAAAGGCTGACCCCAAGGCTCTGCTTTTCTATAACGACTATAATGAGTGTGACCCGGTGAAGAGCAATCGCATAGCTGAGGTAGTGCGTACGATGAAGGCTGACGGAGTGCCTATCGACGGAATCGGTATGCAGGGGCATTATAATATCTATGGTCCGTCGGAACAGGACATAGAGGCTGCAATAGCGAAGTACCGGGCTGTAGTAAATCATTTGCACGTGACAGAACTGGATGTGAGAGCTAACCGCGAAATGGGTGGAGCTCTGAAGCTCAGTAAGGAGGCAAGCGACCCAGACGACAAGGTGAAGGCTAAACAGAAGGAACAGTATGCAGCCATTTTCCGTGTTCTGAGGAAGAACGCCGACATCATAGACTGTGTGACGTTTTGGAACCTCTCAGACCGCGATTCGTGGTTGGGAGCTGAAAACCAACCTCTGCTCTTCGACAAAGACTATAAGCGCAAGGAAGTGTATTATGTAGTTTTCCAGAAGAAGTAATGAAAGCAAAGACGTTCAGAGATTCCGTAAGGCGGTTTATAGAGGCAGAGGCTATGCTGAGGGCAGGCGACAAGGTTGTCGTAGCCCTGAGTGGCGGAGCTGACTCGGTATGTCTGTTGCTCACTCTGAAAACACTTGGTTTTGAAGTGGTAGCAGCTCATTGCAATTTCCACCTTAGAGGCACAGAAAGTATGAGGGACGAGGAGTTTGTGAGGAACCTATGCGAGAGGATGGGTGTGAACCTCCATCTGACAGACTTCGATACTACAGCTTATGCACGAGAGAAGGCTGTAAGCATTGAGGTAGCTGCAAGAGAACTGAGGTATGATTATTTCAAACAGATTGTCGAGGAGGAGGGTTGCTGCGCCATAGCTGTAGGACATCATAAGGATGATAATGCAGAGACTTTCCTGCTGAATTGCGTAAGAAAAACCGGCATAAGAGGTCTGGGCGGCATAAAACCTGTGAGCACAAACCAACAGGGAAGTAAGGTGGTGCGTCCCCTACTCTGCGTTTGCCGCCAAGACATAACCGACTATCTGGAGGATTGCGGCGAGAAATGGGTTACGGATTCGAGCAACCTGAAAAACGATGTGTCGAGAAACAAAATGCGACTCGACGTGATGCCTGTTCTGAAAGAAATAAACAAAGGAGTTGTGGATAATCTGTGCGACACCATGCAGAATGTTGCAGAGATGACGAAGATTTACGAGGACTGGATAGAGAAAGAGAAGAAACGTTGTAGCAGAAGAACTGAGGACGGAACTCTGGTGATAAACCGCGAACGACTGGCTCAGAGTGCCTCTCCTATCTCTGTGCTGCACGAACTACTCAGTCCGTTGGGATTTAACGAAACACAAGTGAAAAACCTATTGACTGCAAAGGGTTTCCATTCTAACCGACAGAAAGGTGCATACGAAATGCAATTGCCCGGTGGCGGAACTGTTATGATAGAAGTAAAATGGAAGGAGTTAAAGTTTAAAGTTTAAGGTTTAAAGAGTTTTCGTTTTGGTTTTCGTTATCGTTAAAGTTAGTAGCCAATTGATACGGCAAAGATGGTAACAAGGATATAATTCAGGAAGATAACCGTAAGCAGAAGATTCATATCATCTACGAAATAGCCTGTTGCAGTAAAATGGGAGGATACAGGACTGTTGCTGCTTATCCCCTTACGCTTTGATACAAACTGCATGAGGAAATAGAAGATGGTGCCGAGAATGGCGCCTATGGCGAAGCCTACGAGCACATCGCCCAGATAGTGAACTCCCAGATAGATACGAGTGAAAGTGGTTGAGAGCGACCAACAAATGAGTGTTAGGGTCACGTTGCGATGACGGAATAGCCACGAGAGGAATACGGCTATACACATTGTGTTGCAGGCATGTCCTGAGAAAAATCCGAAACGGCCTCCACGATAACCCCGAACGATATCGACCAAGTACATCAGTTCAGGGTCTTGAGTGGGTCGCCAACGTGATATCATAGGTTTTATTAAACCCGAACAAAAGCGGTCAGCGACAGCGATGAGAAGTATCATCGTAACAGTTATCATAAGGGCTTGACGCACATCATTATTCTTGAAGATGATGAAAAACAATGTCAGTATGACCAGAGACCAGGAAAAGGTGTTGGTGTAAGTAAACATGACATTGTCCCAGAAGAGGGAGTCGCTGCCATTGAGTGCCAACGTCCATTGGTGATCCAGTTCATTAAGATGTACTAAGTCCATATATGAGGAAGTGGTGTTAGATTATTTCTACTGTCTTAGACGGAATCCAGCCTTGCTTACCCTCTTCGAATTTCACTTCTATCCAACCCTTCATCGACTGATCGAGAATCTCAACCTTCGAACCCTCGTGGATGAGGAAGAGGTCGGTACTATTATGACTTGGGGAACTCTTTACAGATACAGCAGGAGCCATCACGATTGCTGCTGCATGGTCGCGTATTTCGGAGTTCTGCGAATATGCTGCCAAGTTGTGAAGAATTACTACCATCATGAGAAGTACTCCGATGGTGAATGATATCTTCCTAACACGAATGTTGAAAGAAAGAAAATAGACAAGCAGGCTGATGAGAGCTATGATAAACAGCACGATAGCCTGTTGTGCCCAAGCATCAACACTTTGCAGGTGGGTGAAGTTGTTCCACCATGTGACGAAGAACATCTTAGATGGTGGTACCACCTTATCAACTGTCTTGCCGCGAGCAAAGGTCAGGTTATTGCGAATATCATTATCGCCTGGACTCAGTTCATAGGCACGTTCATAGTTGAGGATAGCAAGTGGAATGCTATCCAACTTATAATAACAGTTTCCGAGGTTGTAGTATATCTCCGCTGCCACACCCTGAGTATTCAGAATTTCATTGTATGCAGCTGCAGCTTTCTTATATTGTTCCTTGCCGTATAGAGCATCGGCTTCCGCCTTTGTCACAGCCAAAGCAGGCAGAGAAAGGACGGAGAGGAGGAATATGAATAGTATCTGTTTCATGTGCATTATAGGCTATCTTCCATTTCACTAATAGTGCTAATGGCACTCTTGTAAATATTCTCCATATTAGCATTTGCATCGCCTGGAGCATAGCGGGCAAATTCGCAGTCGCTCATAGTCTTGAGGAATGCTGCTATGTGTTCCTGAGAAACATTGCTGGCAGAGAGTTCTGATTGTATATTGTCTTTATTCAGACGTTCCTGAGGGATGTTGAGTTTGTCGGCTACATATCCAAGCATAGCACGCAGTACCTCATCGTAGAACTCGTTCTGCTTTCGTTCTGCCAAAAGTTTCTTTGCTTTCTTCATACGACGCAGAGCCATCTTATTAGCTTTCCTACCACGTACTCGAGCCTTGTCGTTGTTGGCTGCAATACGTTTGTTACCAATAATGATTGCTATGATGAAGAGGAGGAACGGAACGAGGTAACTGAGCAACTGAGCAGATGTGCCCCAAAGAGTCTGGTCGCGCTGTTCCAGTTTTGCATCACCCAACTTGATGTGGCGGATATCCTTAGCCAGTTCCTTCACATCCTGCTGACTGTTAGAGTAGTCGGCTGTGTGAACTGTACCACCCTTACCCTTCTTCACTTTCAGGGTGTAGGATTCGGTAGTCAAGGTCTTGTACGACTTGCTGTCGGTATCGAAATAAACAAATTCGGCAGCAGGAATAGTAAATGTGCCTGCATGACGAGGAACCACCAGATACTCGAATGTTTTCGTACCCGAAAGACCAGCACGAGTAAGTGAGAAATTGTCGTTTATCTTTGCGTCATAAGTCTCAAAATCCTTAGGGAAGGCTATTTCAGGAGTACGGATGAGTTTCATATTTCCTGAACCCTTCACACTCAGTTTCAACGTCACAGCATCATTGGCTTCAACTTCCTGAGTGTTGATAGAAGAAGAAACTGTGAATTTACCCACAGCTCCTGTGAACTTAGCTGGTTTTGCTGGCAGCGGAGACACGTGGATAGTGAGTTTTGGAGTGACAATCTTCTTCTTCACCTCCTGCATAGCTGAAACTCCATTGAAGAATGCATCAAACGGGTCAACATTTCTGCGAGGAATGACCACAAGACCTTCGTAGGTGATAGAAGGAATTACGAGGTCACCACTCTTCTGTGGGAACAGTACATACTGGCTCCAGATGACCGAACGATAGTTACGACCATTATATGTCTCCAGTTCAAATTCTTTGTTTCGAGGCAGAGGAATCTCCTGAATCTGGAAACCGTCGAGTGTTGGCAGTTTTCCATCCAGTTGCGTGAGGTTCAGAGTGGTATAAATCTTATACGTAAGCAGGATTGCCTCCTGTTCATACACATTTGTACGACTGGCAGTAGCTGTCATGAAGAGTTCGGAACCTGACACCTTTGCTGCAGGAGCATTCGATTGGTGCTGTTGCTGTTGCTGAGTTGCTCCACCACCCTGCTGAGCATTAGAACCACCACCCTGTCCGGCTGGAAGCACCTTTACTGTGGCACTATTGGAACGGAGCACCTTTCCGTCAACAGTTATGGTTGCCGGTTTAATGGTAAAGGTACCAGGTTGGGAAGCCATCACTACAAACGTATATGTGATGGTGCTCGACGATGACATGCGACCGTTGATAAACTGCACGCTGCTTTGTTGCGAAGTACTTGGACCATAGATTACGTCCAGACCCTCAAAATTTGGTGGAGTAAAATTGCTACCGCTTTGGGTGTTTACAGTAAACTGAACACGAAATTTATCACCCTGCTCTACTGTTGATGGAGCTGAGAGTCGCATCGTGGCATCAGCAAGAGCGTTAAGGGTTATCAGCGTGAATATGAATAATATGCTTATAAAACGTTTCATAATCGTAGGTTTACCAGTCTTTCTCCAGACTTCTTCTTGTAGCGTTCTGTTGCTTTAATTTTCTTTGTACATCTTTCTCATCCTGCTGAGCAGAATTGAGCAATTGTTCGGCAGTCTGTTCCGACATATCGTTCTTATCCTCCTTCTGCTGCTGAGGTTTCTGTGGTTGTTCGTTCTGCTGCTCAGGTTGTTGATCTTGTTTCTTCTGTTCGTCCTTCTTCTCCTCCTCTTTCTTCTGTTGCTGCTGATCCTGATTCTGCTGGTTCTGCTGCTGTTGCTGCTGACTCTTCTTCAACTGATACTGAGCCTTAGCGAGGTTGTATCGAGTCTCGTCGTCATTAGGATTGCAGCGCAAACTGCTCTTGTAGAGGTTTACGGCATTCTGAAAGGCAGACGTAGCGTCCTGGTTACTCTTCAACAGATAAGACCCCTGTGCATACCACACATTTCCAAGATTATGGAAATTCATGGCGCGTTTCAGTTGGTTGTCAGTACCCAACGAGTCGGCATCCATCATCTTAGCCACAGCTGTAGAGTCTTTTCCTTGCAGGAGATATGTGAGTCCGAGATTATAGAATGCTTCATATGTAGGACGTACTTCGAGCGACTTCAGATAGTCTGTTTCAGCTTTGTCGTATTGTTCAGAACGGAAACTGCGATTGCCTCGACGCACGTAGTCACGTTCGTTTATCTGTGCTGAAACTGTAGAATTTACAAATGTAAAACATAAAGCTAACAGTATGATTTGTACAGACTTTGGCGTACGGCTAAAGAGTGTAAGACGACGAATGAACGGACTTCTGCGTTCCATCACAATACACTCAGCAATTAGGACTAGAAGGAGTAGAATAGCAACAGCGATAAACTGTTCGTCATACTCCGAATACATGGACATAGAGATATCTGCTTTCTGCATCTTTGAAATCTCTGCATCCAGGATGTCCTGTGCCTGATTAGACCTGTCAACATGTATGTAGAGGCCGTTTCCAGCCTTAGCAATTTCCTTTCCTACCCTCTCGTTGAGTTTGGTTGTAACCACATTGCCCGAGAGGTCTTTCTTATACGAACCGTCACCCATTGGTATCGGACCACCATGATCAGTACCTACGGAGAGCACGAATATCTGAACTCCTGCCTTCTTTGCTTCCTTAGCCATCTCGACTGCTCCCTCCTCATGGTCTTCTGCGTCGGTAATGAGAATCAGAGCCTTGCCAACATTTTTCTTATCCGAGAAACTGGCAATAGAACGCTGGATAGCCTCTGCCATATTTGTTCCCTGAACCGACACAGTCTCCGGATTCAGTTGGTCAAGAAACATCTTGGCACTCACATAGTCGGCAGTCATAGGCAACAGAGTAATGGCAGAACCGGCAAATGCCACAAGTCCCACCTTATCGCGGTCAAACTGTTCGATTAGCTTGCTAACCATCATCTTCGACTTATCCAAACGGCTTGGGTTCACGTCTTCGCAAAGCATAGAATACGAAACGTCGCAAGCTATCATCACTTCTATTCCAGAACGTTTAACCTCCTCGTTGCGAGTACCATACTGCGGACGAGCCATAATGAATATGACAAGTGCGAGGGCAGTCATCATCAGTGCAAACTTCAGGTGTACTCTCAATCTTGACACATCAGGCATCAAGTGAGCCATGAGGTTTACATCGCCAAACTTACGCAGTTGGCGGCGCATTCTCCAGCGGACAACTATATAAATAGCTACCAGTACTGGAATGAGCAATAGCAAATACAAATATGTAGGATGTGCAAATCTGAACATTGTTGTTTTCTCTACTCTTTTAAGGCAATCTCTTTAACACTATATATCTCAGCAGAATCTCTAGCAGCAGCACGATGAAAGCAGCCAGTGCATATGGTTCGAACAACTCATTGCGCTTGCTGAATTCCTTCACGTTAAACTTCGTGCGCTCCATCTTATCGATATCTGCATATACGGCAGAAAGGTCGGCATTCTTCTGTGCTCGGAAATACCTACCTCCTGTCTCCTTTGAAATTCTGTTCATCGTAGGTTCGTCGATTTCTACCGGCAACATCACAGTACTTCCCGTAGGCAGCGGATATGGAGCCATTCCAGTAGTACCAATTCCGATGGTATAGATACGGATTCCGTACTTCTGTGCTATCTCTGCAGCAGTAGTCGGAGAGATGTTTCCGCTGTTGTTCACACCATCGGTCAACAGGATTATAACCTTCGACTTAGCCTGACTGTCTTTCAATCGGAGGATGGCATTCATGATACCGTCTCCGATAGCTGTACCATCGTCGATAATGCCTCGTGCAGCCATATTACAGTCAACACTACTGTAGAGGTTCATCAACACAGCATGATCGGTAGTCAGCGGACATTGTGTGTAAGCCTCTCCTGCGAAGATTGTCAGACCCATATTATCGTTCGGACGACGTTCTATAAACTGCTGTGCAATAGCTTTCAGAGCCTCCACACGATTCGGTTTGAAGTCCTGTGCCAACATACTGGTTGAAACATCGACAGCCAGCATAATGTCAATACCCTCCACATCTGTATCACTCCAAGTGTGCTTACTCTGCGGACGAGCCAGAATGCACACCACAAGGGTGAAAAGCACCAGGCGAAGCAAGAAAGGCACATGGAACAGATAGAGTCGGAAACTCTTCGGAGCCATCCTATATTTCACCGTCTCTGGTACTTTTAGAGAAGGCAAACTTCTTTTGTATTTCAGCACATACCACAGGATGTAGGGTACCAGTGCAAGAAGCAGTATGAAAAATATCGGATTCTTAAACTCCATAATCAAAGTGTCAGCATATAAATTCGGTAACACAAAAATCCTATCACTCCCACAAGCCCGATGGCTGCTACAGCCACACCAGCTATCAACAGACGCTTAGTCACCTTAGAGTGCGGTTCGACGACTACAATCTCCTCTGGCTGAGCCTTCTGCTCTTCCTCTTCCTGCTTGGTCTGGTTGATATACTCGATAGCAGTAACAAGGTTGCGGTCGTTTTCGTTTATCAGCGTGTTGTATTTTGCAAACTTCACAAGGTCAGCCGTTTGGAACAACTCTCTCAACTCACCGATCGCCTCTTCGTCGTTAACATCCTGCAGATGCTGGATAATCTCGAACGAAGTCATCTCCATAGCATTGAAACCATAGCGTTCTTTGATGTAATTACGCAGAGTATCAGTCAATTGAGTGTAGTATTCCTTCGAGTCTTCGCTCTGCCACAACATCTTGTCCTCCTTAATCTCCTCAATCTTCTGCATAGCGGCCTTGTGTGGAGCCAGACGTTTCTTCAGCTTTATTCGCTTGATGATTGGTTTGTTGTCCTTCAGTCTTACAGCAACATAAATCAGCACGAGGGCAATGATAACTGCAAGGATGGAAAGTCTGAACACCAGACTCCAATCAGCCCACACGAACGGAGGCGCCATTTCGCTTTTCAGCCCGAAGATACTATCCACGTTTACAGTATCAATATCAAATGTTATAACCTTCATTCCTAATCTGTTAGTCTTATACACCTTACCATCTACTTTAACCTCCATAGGAGGGATACTATAGAGGGATGTATCGAATGAAGTTACGTAGTATTTCTCTTTCAGCACCATTCGTTTTCCGTCGTTCACATAGTCGGTATCTACTGGTGTAGCATTGACGAACTCAAGCCCCGGAACAATCTGTTGCAGGGAGTCGAACTGTGGCAGTTCTACGAATTTACCTGCATCGGCACTCACCTCAAGAGTAATACCCATACGTTTTCCTACCAGAATGCCTGCTGAGTCGAGTTTTGCCTCTACCGTCACCTGTGCCTGAGTCAAAGTGCTCAAAACACAGAAGAAGGCACACAACAGGAGTCGGGTACCAAAAACATTTTGCAGATTAATATGTAATGTATGATTTCTCATTTCTTATTTCCATTTAGCATCCAAACAACATGGACTACATACTTCTGCGTCGGAACAGTCCGAGCAGAGCCTTCACGTAGTCTTCGTCTGTACGCACGCTTACACAATCTACATTTGAACGTGTGAACACATTGCGCAACCAACCCTGATATTTCACCCACCACTCGTGATGAGCACGACGTACTGCCCTACTGCTGGTATCCACCAGTATATCATCGCCCGACTCAGAGTCGCGCATCTTGATAATTCCCACATCAGGCAGTTCTGTCATGCGGTAGTCGTACACCTGTATAGCCACAACATCGTGTCTGCGGTTGGCAATTGTAAGCTGGTTCGAGTAGTCCTTGCGGTCAAAGAAGTCGCTGAGCAGGAACACCGTACAACGTTTCTTGATAGCATTGGTCATATACTCTATGGCAGCACCAATGTCTGTCTTCTGACTTTCTGGTTCGAAGAACAGTAGTTCGCGGATGATGTGCAGTATGTGTTTTCTTCCCTTCTTAGGTGGAATAAACTTCTCTACCTTGTCAGAGAAAAAGATAACACCAATTTTATCGTTGTTCTGGATAGCCGAGAAAGCGAGTGTAGCAGCCACTTCCGTTGCCATCTGGCGTTTGGTTTGCTGCTGAGTACCGAAGTCAAGACTACCAGACACATCGACCAGCAGCATCACGGTCAGCTCTCGTTCCTCCTCAAACACCTTCACGAAGGGTTTTCCGAAACGTGCAGTCACATTCCAGTCGATATCGCGAACATCGTCTCCATACTGATATTCGCGCACTTCGCTGAATGCCATACCACGTCCCTTAAAGGCAGAGTGATACTCTCCAGCAAAAATATTGTTGGAGAGTCTTCTCGTCTTTATCTCAATCTTCCGGACCTGCTGTAAAAGTTCTTCGTATTCCATTAAGGCACTTCAACCTTATTTATAATCTTGCTAACTATTTCCTCTGCTGTCACATTGCTTGCCTCAGCCTCGTAGGTGAGTCCGATACGATGGCGCAGCACGTCGTGAGCGATAGCACGCACATCCTCTGGGATTACATATCCGCGGTGCTTGATGAAAGCGTATGCTCTTGCAGCCAGAGCCAGATTGATACTTGCACGAGGCGAACCTCCGAATCCAATCAGACCCCTCAGTTCCTTGAGTCCGTACTTGTCTGGAGTACGAGTAGCAAATACGATGTCAGCAATATACTGTTCAATCTTTTCGTCGAGATATACCTGGCGCACTACGTCGCGAGCCTCCTCAATTTCCTTGGTTGACATGATAGGCTTTACCTTTACCTTATCACCCTGAGTAATGTTCTGTCGGATAATCTTCTTCTCCTCATCAATCTTCGGGTAGTCGATCATCACCTTCAGCATGAAACGGTCAACCTGAGCCTCAGGCAGCGGATAAGTACCCTCCTGCTCTATTGGGTTCTGAGTAGCCATTACGAGGAAAGGCTTTGGCAATTCGTAAGTAGTAGTGCTGATAGTCACCTGACGCTCCTGCATAGCTTCGAGCAATGCTGACTGCACCTTTGCCGGAGCACGGTTTATTTCATCTGCCAACACGAAGTTAGCGAATACAGGACCTTGCTTAGCCACGAACTGTCCATCCTTCTGACTGTAAATCATAGTACCTACTACGTCGGCAGGCAGGAGGTCTGGAGTGAACTGAATGCGGCTAAACTGAGCGTCGATGAGTGACGAGAGTGTTTTGATAGCCTTTGTCTTTGCCAGACCGGGAACACCCTCGAGGAGGATATGTCCGTCTGACAGCAAACCGATGAGGAGCGACTCCACGAGGTGCTTCTGACCTACAATCTCCTGCTCCATTCCGGTCATAATGTTTGTAACGAACGAACTGTGTTTCTCGATAAGTTCGTTCAAAGCTCTGATATCAATGGATTCAGCCATATCTTTTTATTGGTTTTTATTATTTGACTGCAAAATTACGACTTTCGCCGTATAACAACCATATAACTGATATTTAAAATAATCTAAAAAAGGTTGATATCCCTTTATTTTAAGACATTTTAAATGAAACTACAAGCCCTTTCTGCACCACAAGAATGATTTGGTACAAAAAGGGCTTGTAGGAAAAGAATATTTCTGAGTATTTTTATGGCATCAGCAGAACTGTACCTACCTCAATACTGTCAGGATTTGTAATCTTATTCAGACGGATAATGGCATTCACCGAGTCGGCAGTTCCATACACCTCACGAGAAATCTTTGCGAGGAAGTCTCCGCGCTGCAGAACGTAAGTCTTCTGCTCTGGCACAGTATCTTTAGGCTGTTCCACTACTGGTTCCTCGACTGGAGCAGCCTCTTCGGATTCCCCCGAGCGTCCGCCACAGAATTTTACAGCCAGCAGAATGCAGATAGCCACAGCAGCAATGCAAAGCAAAGCCTTCACCAGTTTGCCGTTATTCTTATTACCCTCCGCTTTCTTAGGAGCCTCAGCCTTCGGTGTCTCAGCCTTTGGAGTTTCAACTGGTTTCTCAGCCTGTTTTGCAGGAGTCACCTTCTCGGCAGCCTTCTCCACTTTCTCAGCAGCCTTCTTAACTACCTTTGCTGACTCAGGAGTAGCAATCAGACTATCGATACCTCCGAACTGTCCGCTATCCTCTACAACTGTTTTTTTAGTTTCCTTCTTTTCAGCTGGTTTCTTAGTCTTTGCAGCATCCTTCTTTGCCTTCTTCTGTACCACAGCAGTCACTTCCGACACATCTGCCACAGAGTCTATAGGAGCAAAGGTAACCTTCTTATATCCTTCAATTACAATACGTTCTCCGTTATTTACGTTCACACTCTCACGTGGTGCCACATTCACAAGTTTGAACGTACCCAGACCGTTAATCTTTACCACTCCGTCTTCTTTCAGACCCTCGATGATAACGTCAAAGAAAGCGCGACCGAGTCCCTCGGCAACCTTTTTCGAAGCCCCGGTTTGAGCTACAAAGGCATCAACTATATTTTGAATTGTCAGTTTTTCCATAGTTTCCTAATGTTATTCGTTTTTCGTCTTTCGTTTTTCGTTTTTCGTCCTTACTGCACTTTTTCCTTCAGCGCAGCACCCATCTTGAATCCGACAGTTTGCTTTGCAGGAATTACATTAAAAGACTTAGTTGTAGGGTTGTAAATTTTTCGTTCCGCTTTCATTTTCTGTTCAAACACGCCGAAGTTTTTGATAGTGACAGAATTGCCGGCATTCACCTGTGAGAGTAAAGCCTGTACAAAAACGTCCACTTGCTGTTGCAGTTCGTCTGCGTCGCTGCCCAGCTTCTTAGCCATACGGTCAATAAATGTACGATTGTTCATAAAGTAAATATGTTTTATTGTTTATAATTTCGTTCCATACAAGTCGAAGTCGTCGGCATCGGTAATCTGCACATCGTAGAAACAGCCTGTTCGCAGCAATCCCTCAGCCACAGGTATCAGCACCTCCGGATCTACCTCAGGCGAGTCGTACTGAGTGCGTCCCACATAGTAGTTCCCTTCCTTCCGGTCTATTATCACTCGTTGCACACTTCCTATCTTCTCTGCCTGCACCTCTGCTGAGATATCCTGCTGCAGAGCCATCAAGTCCGACAGGCGCTGTTGTTTCACTTCCTCAGGCACTTCGTCCTTAAACATCTTAGCAGCAGGAGTGCCGTCTTCTTCGCTATAAGCGAAAGCACCCATGCGGTCGAACTTAGCCCAACGCACGAAGTCTTTCAGTTCCTCGAATTCCTTCTCCCCTTCTCCCGGGAAACCCACCATCAGGGTTGTTCTGAGACAAATTCCCGGTACTTCCCTTCTGATTCTTTCTATCAGTTCCTTCGTCTCCTTGCTGTCTATATGTCGCTGCATATTCTCCAACACCTTGTCGTTGATATGCTGTAGAGCTATGTCAAGATACTTGCACACATTATCCCTCTCTCTCATCACCTCCAGCAGTTCGTAAGGAAAATGAGTAGGATATGCATAATGCAGTCTAATCCACTTCACGCCCTTCACGTCACTAATCCGGCGTACCAGTTCGGCAATCATCTGTTTTCCGTACAGGTCTATGCCGTAGAAAGTAATCTCCTGGGCAATCACCTGAAACTCCTTCACACCCTCAGCCACCAGTTGTTCCACCTCTGCCACAATCCTTTCCATCGGTCTGCTCTTGAACGTACCAGTTATAATAGGAATCGAACAGTACGCACATTGTCTGTCGCACCCTTCGGCTATCTTTATATAAGCATAGTGCTTAGGAGTAGTCAGACGTCGTTCATCTTCTCTTTTCTCATCGTAAGTCTTTCCTATATCGCCTATTAGCTCAGTCCAATTAAACTTTCCGTAGAACTTATCTACCTCAGGTATTTCCTTTCCTAATTCTTCGAAATACCTTTCCGAGAGACACCCCATCACATACAGTTCTCTGATTCGTCCCTCCTGCTTCGCCTCTCCCAGTTCCAGAATCATATTGATGCTCTCCTCCTTTGCGTCAGCAATGAAACCGCAGGTGTTCACCACAACGATTTCTGCATTCACCTCCTTCGGATCGTGACGGACTGTAAATCCGTTCAGTTCCAGCTGACGAATCAGCCTTTCCGAATCCACCAGATTCTTCGAGCACCCAAGAGTGATAATATCTATCGTATTTCTTTTCATTCGCCAGCAAGAAAGCCTTTACTCACCAAAGAGAGAATCCACAAAAGCCTTACGGTTAAATGGTTGCAGGTCTTCCATACCCTCTCCCAGTCCTATATACTTCACAGGAATCTTAAACTGGTCGCTGATACCGATTACCACACCGCCCTTGGCTGTACCATCGAGTTTTGTGATAGCCATCGAAGTCACCTCAGTAGCCTTCGTAAACTGCTTTGCCTGTTCGAAAGCGTTCTGTCCTGTAGAACCGTCGAGCACGAGCAGCACATCGTCTGGAGCCGTACCTACCACCTTCTTCACAGCATTGCGAATCTTCGTAAGCTCGTTCATCAGTCCAATCTTATTGTGCAGTCGGCCTGCAGTATCAATGATTACCACATCAGCACCATTTGCTACAGCCGAACTGACAGCATCGAAAGCTACAGCAGCAGGGTCGCTGCCCATCTGTTGCTTCACCACCGGCACACCTACCCTTTCGCCCCAAATTACAATCTGTTCTACGGCGGCGGCACGGAATGTATCGGCAGCACCCAGATAAACCTTCTTTCCTGCTTGTTTGAATTGCCAAGCCAACTTACCAATCGTCGTAGTCTTACCCACACCATTCACACCCACTACGAGAATCACATATGGCTTATGGTCTGCAGGCAGTTCGAAACCGTTCGTATCCTCAGTATTATTCTCAGTCAGCAGCGAAGCTATCTCCTCGCGCAGAATCTTATTCAGTTCACTTGTATTTACGTACTTATCGCGAGCCACGCGTTCCTCAATCCTCTTGATGATGTTCAGAGTAGTCTCCACACCCACATCGCTCGTCACCAGCACCTCCTCAAGGTTGTCCAACACATCGTCGTCAACCGTAGATTTTCCGGCTACAGCACGTGCTATTTTACCAAAAACACTCTCCTTCGTCTTCGAAAGTCCCTCGTCCAGAGTTTCCTTCTTTTGCTTAGAGAAAAAATCAAAAAATCCCATTTCCTTATTGAGTTACTATGATATACCAATGCTATTAGGCGCAAAAGTACAAATAATTTATTGAAAAACCACAAAAAACCTCCCCAAAAAATTTTTGGAGAGGTTTTCGACCATACATATTTCTATGCGTATTCCTTATTTTTTCAGATAGTCCTTAACCTGATCAGCAGGAACCATCTTCTCGTCAAATGCGTATGCACCAGTCTTTGGAGACTTGAACATCTTTATAACCTTAGTAAAAGAACGGCTGTCTTTATTCTGAAGTGTAGCGACTGTTTTCTTTGCCATAGTTTCTTACTTTTATTTAATCTCCTTATGAACTGTCATTCTCTTAAGGATTGGGTTATACTTCTTCAACTCCAAACGGTCTGGAGTATTCTTGCGGTTCTTTGTAGTGATATAGCGTGATGTGCCTGGAAGACCGCTATCCTTCATTTCTGTACATTCGAGGATTACCTGTACACGATTACCTTTAGCTTTCTTTGCCATAATGATTTCTCCTTTCGTTTCGTTTTAATTAACCAATCACCTGGTTCTCAAGAGTCTTGATATCCAGAACACCCTTGTCGAGAGCGTTACGGATAGCCTTATCAAGACCGATACGGTTAATAATGCGCAGACCTGCTGCACTCACTTTCAGGTAAATCCAGCAATCTTCCTCTACATAGTAGAACTTCTTAGTAAACAGGTTGACATTAAACTGTCTTTTAGTGCGTCGCAGAGAGTGAGAAACGTTATTTCCCACAACAGCTCTCTTACCTGTAATCTGACAAATTTTTGACATATTTATTATTCTTTATTCTGTTTAATTTTCTTTGAACTTTTTGGAGAAGGTAAACGGAGAGTGACATCTGCGAGCCCGCAATGCCCGCCTTTTGCGAAATTTGATATCGTCTCACCGCCAAAGTATTTGAAAATTAAGGGGTGTTTCGTTTTTCTTCGAAGGGATTAAATATCCCTGACCCTGCCACGGGCAGTCTTTTCATCCGGAAGGGATTAAATATCCCTAACCCTGTCACGGGCCATCATTCGAATCTTTTCCTTTATAAAAAATCTGAAAGTAAACTTTCGCTTTTTCCTAAAGTAAAATCTTCGTGATCCGGAAGGGATTCGAACCCTTGACCCACAGCTTAGAAGGCTGTTGCTCTAATCCAACTGAGCTACCGGACCATCCTTCCGAACCGTTCAAATGCCCTACAACAAAGGCACTGAACTAAAAGCACAGGATAATCCCATGCATTTTGCGGGTGCGAAGGTACGACTTTTTCACGAACTGACAAAATAAACCTAAATAAATTTCCCCACAACACCATTTTTTATTTCTATCTTTGCACCCACGAAAATAAACCTATGATATGAAACAAAAACTTCTGAACATACTCCTGTTCCTGCTCACAACTACTATAACCCTCGCACAAGAGCAGCACCAAAGCGACAGTCTCTACATCCCTACTCCACCCAACTACTCCCTGCCCGACATGTGGATAACATCCATGAGCGACACCACCGACACCGGAGCAGACATATTTTATATAGTATCTACATGGGAAGAAGACTGGCACACTACCGACGGACTGCTCTGCCACTATGCCGACGTATGGAACCCCTCCCATCGCTACCACATGGCAAAGGAGATGAACCGCATCATGAGCTACATGGCACCAGGCAACAACTTCTACGCACCCTACTACCGCCACATGACAATGGAAGGATGGATGACCTGCAACGAAGACACCATCAACCGCCGCGAACAACTCTCCATGCACGACGTCTTCCTCGCCTTCGAAGAGTTTCTCCGTCTGCGCAACCCGCGCCGTCCCATCATCATAGCCGGATTCAGCCAGGGTGGCTATGCCGTAGTGCAACTGCTCAAACATATCAGCGACGACACCTACCGCCACCTTGCAGCAGCCTACGTACTCGGATATAAAGTAACCCCGCAGGACACCCTGCAAACCACACATATCGTACCGGCACAGAGCGACGACGACATAGGAGTAACCATCTGCTACAACACCGTCAAAGACGTGAAATACATCAATCCCGTCATAGCAGGTTCCTGCATCGCCATCAACCCCGTCAACTGGCGTACCGACGAGCGTCCAGCCACCCTCCACGACACCATACAGATACGTCTCGACACCACCTACCACGTCCTGGTAGCCACCAACTACAGCGCCTCTGAATACCGTCCCTACAAAGGATTCCTCAACGTTGGCGACATCCACAGCTGCGAGCCCTGGCTCTATAGCGACTGCCTACGCGAAAACATCCTCCTCCGCACCCGCAAATGGAGAGAAGAAAATGAATAATTACTTCACAAGGGCAATCAGTTCGTCAGAATACTTAGGCATAGCCCCATTCTGAGTACATACAAAAGCAGATACCTTAACAGCGATTTTATGAGCTTCCTCAATCGGTTTTCCATTGAGGATAGCAGCACAGAATGAGCCTGTGAAAGAATCGCCAGCACCTACAGTATCAGCAACTGTTACCTTCGGAGTTTCCTGGAAGGAAGTAATATTCGGAGTAAACACATACGATCCGTTGGTTCCACAAGTCAGCACCACCATATCAAGACTATAGTTTTCGAGCAACTGCTGACAAGTAGTACGCATATCCAAACTCTCGAAACCGAACATACGATTAATGATTACCAATTCCTCATCATTTATTTTCAGTATGTTACAACGTTTAAACGAGCCTTCTATAATATCCTTAGTATAGAACTGCTGACGCAAGTTGATATCGAAAATCTTCAGACAATCAGCAGGAGTATCATCAAGGAAACGGTGTATTGTAGCACGGCTTACCACATTGCGTTGAGCCAGCGAACCAAAACAAACGGCACGACAGTTGGAAGCTATCTGTTTTATATCATTATCGTATGGAATATTATCCCATGCAACATTTTCTTTGATATCATACGTTGGGATACCTTGAGCATCGAGTTGCACCTGCACCGTTCCAGTTTGGTACGGAACCTTAGGCAGCAGATCGTTCAATCCGTGCTGACGAAGAGCTACGAGAGTTTCTTCAGCAAGTTCATCTTCGCCTATAGCACTTATAGCTATGGTATTATCATTACCTATGAACTGTCCTGCATGGTAGGCAAAATTAGCAGGTGCGCCTCCGAGTTTCTTTCCTTCTGGAAGTACATCCCACAGGACCTCTCCGAGTCCTACGACATAACGTTTTGTTTTCATGTTATTTGATATTTTTTATGTACGTAAATAAATATAATACTCCGACAGTCATAACCAGCACAGCACCAGCCTGTCCCATTGCATCGCTTGCAAAACCCATCAAGAGAGGGAATATCGTTCCGCCGAAGAGTCCCATAATCATCAGTCCGCTCACCTCGTTCTGTTTCTGTGGCATAGCTTTCAGTGCCTGGGCAAAGACAAGTGAGAATATGTTTGAGTTGCCGTATCCGACAAGCGCTATGGCAGCATAAAGCATCCACTGTTCTGTACCGAAGAACAGACCACACATAGAGCATGCCATCATAACAACAGAAATGATAAAGAACCATCGATTATTCATGATGCGCAAGAAGAATGAACCAGTGAGACATCCTACTGTACGGAATATAAAATATAGTGATGTTGCAAAAGCAGCCTCATTAAGAGACATACCGAGTCGTTCCATCAGAATCTTCGGAGCAGTAGTGTTAGTACCTACATCAATACCTACATGACACATAATTCCGAAGAAAGAGAGAAGCACTACTGGCACACCGAGCAGTTTAAAACACTCCACAAATGTCGATGGTTTTCCTTCGACAGGAGTTTCAGTGATTGGTGTAATAGCCAACCATAATGTTGATAGAGTACCCACAATGAAGAATATAGCAAAGAGAACTCTCCAGTCAAGTCCAAAAGAAGGTATTGCCTGCGTTGCACCCCACATAGCCAAATAAGGTGCAGAGAACGAGGCAATAGCCTTCACAAACTGACCGAACGTGAGTGTAGATGCCAGGTTGTCGCCTCCGATTACTCCCGACACAAGAGGGTTAAGTGATGTCTGCATCAGAGCATTACCTATACCTAAGAGTGAGAAAGCGATGAGCATCACATAGAAATTATTTGCGAAAACAGGCAGCAACAGAGCCAGCACTGTTACGACGAGCGAGAGTAATACAGTCTTCTTTCGTCCAATTCTATTCATCAGCATACCTGTTGGCACACTGAAGATAAGGAACCAGAAGAATACAAGTGAAGGTAGGACATTAGCAACAGAATCGCTCAATGCCAGGTCTTCTTTCACATAATTCGAAGCTATACCTACCAGATCCACAAAGCCCATGCAGAAGAAACAGAGCATCAGCGGAATAAGTGTTAATTTCTTACTTTGACTCATAATCAAATCGAATTTTCCTTATTATTTAAATTCATACATTGTAGCCTTTCCACCAACAACCTTTATATTATTATACGGTTCTTGAGGGAAAACAAGATTAGTCATTGACATACGTCCTTCAGCATCAAACACTTCAATAGAACTACGGTCTATAAAGATACGGAACTGGCGTATATCTCCATATACTGGAGCAACAGTTTTGCAAGGGAAGTTCTCGCTGAAACTTGCATAATTGCGAGTACGGTCCATTGCGAAAGTCTTACCCTTTGCGTCGTAGTTGAGCACTATTTGTTCTCCTATCTGATTCGAAAGAGTTATCTCTGCACTACCCTTCAGGTCAACAACTATTTCGCCAGCCTGCGGCAACTTGTTTGTGGTTTTACTACGCAGAGCCAGCAATTCGCGAGATGGTGTCACACCGCAATAAGTCTGTCCCTGATACTCAAAGAGATCCAAATCGCGTGGTACACTATTTGCATTGCGGAATTGCTTTGTAGGCACCTGATTTGCATATTGCCAGTTTGACATCCATGCAATAGCTATATGTCGTCCGTCTGGAGCATTATCGAAAGTCACCGTTGCATAGTGATCCTTTCCATAATCCATCCAGCGTGTATCAGTGTGTTCGCAAGTGAATTTATGTCCGTCAAATTCACCTACAAAATACTGTGTTGCACTACCGCCGAAAGGACCTCCAGGGTTGATATTACAAATAAGGAGCCACTTCTGTTTGTCTGTGCCTCTCACCTGCAATTTTATCAGATCAGGACATTCCCATACACCATCGTGACAACCCAAGCCAGTACCGAAAGAACTTTCATACTTCCAGTCCATCAAATCAGCCGAACTGTATATTCGCATTTCCTGTCCTGCAGCAAGGATGAGGTTCCACTTTTGTATTTCCGGGTTCCAAAAAGCCTTCGGGTCGCGAAAATCAGCCTCAGTACTTACGAGCACCGGATTTCCTGCATATTTCTTGAATGTCTGTCCTCCGTCAGTAGAAACAGCCATCGACTGCACCTGAGTCTTATTGCCATCTGAGGTGTAGAGAGCCACTACCCTATTATTCTTCTTGTCAACCACACACGAACCGCTGAAGATGCTTCCGAGTGCATCGGGTTCGATAGCTGTAGGCTGAGCCTCCCAGTGTATGAGGTCGCGGCTTGTAGAATGTCCCCATGTCATATTTTCCCACTGTGAACCATATGGGTTCCACTGGTAGAACAAGTGATACACCCCATCCTTGTAGAACATACCATTAGGGTCGTTCATCCATCCATATACAGGAGTATGATGATACACAGGATTATACTTTTCCTCCTTCTTTGGTTCAAAAGAATTGCTTTGTTTCATCTCGTTCCAGCAGATGAAATCCTTCATTGATCCAGTGAAACGGCGATCTCCGTGGAATGTGATATCAAGCAGTATCTCGTTTATGCCAAATCGCTGCAAATCGAGTGGAACATAATAGTCCACCTTGTCAACTGCCAGTTTTACATTCAGAGTCTGTACCTGTTGATTATTAGCCAACACTCTTATGCTGGCATAATCTTCGCGTTCCTGCACAGGCAATAAAATATAGCGTTGAGTAACACTTACGCGTTTCATAGCGTGATTATTGCCTAAGAGAAGCGGAGAAGTATTCCCTGCCTGAGAAGACAGGCAGAGAATACTAGCTATCATTATTACGAATAGTTTTTTCATGTATTAATCAGTTATGGGTTAGTATTAATACTTGCAAAAATACGATTATAAATTCATCCTCACAATAAATGTGTTATGAAAAACACAATCTCCTGATTATTTCCCGAATACAACTTTTTTACCTTTAACTATATAAATACCTTTTTGAACAGGATTTGTTACAGGACGCCCCTGAATGTCATAAATAGTTTCAGCTTTCTCAGCCTTTGCAGAAACGCTCTGAATAGCTGTTGGCTTAGCAACGAGTTCTACCTGTGTAAAGTTGAATGGTGCGCCACCTTCCTTGTTGCACTGAATCATAAGACGATCTACGTCAGCAAGTGCTTCCTCCATGATGATGTCCTCAAGGCTGAGTTCTGCATATTCGTTGGTCATGGTCATAGTAGTCTGGTCGCCGAGCTTACCACCATCGCCCCACTTGGTCAGTATGTTGATGACATAGTCAGTGCGGCCAGCCTCGGAATAGAAGCGGATGGCAGAGATATTGTCCCAATCAATGCCCACGAAGCTGTTCTTTGTAATCTCCAGAGTGCTCCATTCGTCCATCCAGAAGAAACCGCTCCAGGCAGTCAGGTCGTCGATGCCCTCTTTGCCGTCACCATACCAGATTTTAGTAGCTATGAAATCCATACCGCAGACCTCAAGGCCATGCTCCTGCAGATACGAAAGCATTGCAGGAGTGGCAAATACCTCGATACTACTCTGGTCAGGGAAGATGAAGTGTGCAAAGCGTGACCCTGGGAGCATGCCACCGTCGCTGTGCAGCTCAATAACCTCGCCTGTAGCGTCCTTGAATTCAATAACCAGTTTGTCGCCAACCTTCATGTCTGCAAACTTGGCAGCCTCGATTTTCAGGGTATTGCTCCAATCTACAGCGTGCTCACCTTCCCACACGTCAGTTGCTCCTGCGATAACAGTTGTTGCCATAAGGCACATAAGTAAAAATAATTTTTTCATAATAAAAGGTTTTTGAAATTAATAAAAAAAGTATTGTTGTTGTTTTAAATGTCACCCAAGACCCATAGACCTTGGGTGACATTTATTGTAATTAGTTTATTGTTGCAAAACTGCCACATTGTTGATTTTTACATCACCACCATAGCCATTGATACTCCAGCAGTTCTTATTAACTCCGTATATACGCTGAGTATAGCATACATTATCGTTAATATACATAACAACTACAGAATTGTCGGTGTAGATATCCACCTTATAAGTATTGTCACCAGGAGTCTTGAACTTATAGCTGTCAACACTTGCTATGAAACCCTTACCCTTCGGTCCTTCCTCCTCGAAATTGATTTTGCGGTTACTGCCGCCGTCTTCCGGATTGATGACCATAGTATAATATGTAGGAGCATCAGAAGAGCGTACCAGTGACACACCGAATTTATCAGTAGTAGTAACAGTGAATGAGATATGATTGCAGCGTCCGAGACGGTTATACATCACATATGCGCCATCACCGCTCAGAGTTCCGTTTACAAATCCGTTCTGCTGCATCACCTTCACCTCCTTGGTCTTATTATACTTAGCCTTTATATTAGGCACTTCGCCAAGGGTAAGTGTACCGTCTTCGTGCTGTACGATGCGGTGGCACACCAGAGCTCCAGCCCACAGAGGTTCGCCATCTGCTCCTACTTCCACATTGCGCTCGGCATTTGTTCCGTTCGGACGTATAGGGCACCATCCCCAGATGAATCTGTCAGTTCCATTCGAAGCAGTCTTTCCTGCATAGTATGCGCGGCTGTCCAGAATGCCCTCCCTGCCGTCAGAAGGGAAGGTAGGAGTACTTCTGCTGAAACGCTTCTTCAGATTATCCCATGAGTCGGCAACCATATATTTCACCTTTCGGCTCCATGAAATAGCCTCACTATAAATCATATACCACTTGCCGTTCATTTCAAACACATCTGGACATTCACACATACGGTCCCAGACCATGTCGAACGAACCTACATGTTCCCAGTCGCGGAGGTTAGAAGACTTAAAGTCTGCAAACTTAAGGTTCGAACTGATTACCATGTGCCACATACCGTCGTCAGCCTTGAACACCTGTGGGTCACGGAAGTCGATTGCTGAATAACCGTAATCAACACCTTTCAGCACCCATGAAGGGTCTTTGCGCCAAGTCTTGAAATCAGATGAAGTAGCACGCATAATTACCTCTCGATTTGAGAGCAGCATATTGAAAGCTGTGTAGTAGATATAATAGAGTCCGTCCTCTTCGTTATAGAAAGCACAGCCTGTACCCAATACTGCATCCTGTTGTCTTGAGTTAGTTCCAGTTGGCAGCACCTCGTTCAACGATGTGTAGTTAGCACAGTCCCGAGTTGAAACACCCCAATATGGATGATAATTGGCACCATTATTTTCGTACTCCTGCAGATAGAGCACCTTAAACTCCTTTGCTTTCTGGTCGTAGAACGGCATTGGGTCGCCACAGCGTCCGATAGCAGGGTTATAGTATGTTTGGAAACCGTTATCATCGCTCGATTCCAGATAAGTGGTTGTACCGTCCCAGTCTTTCGATGGGTCGCCATCATACTTATCATCACTGCAGGCAGCCATTACACACACAGTGCAAGTCAAAATTCCTGTATATAATATTTGGGAAACAATCGTCTTCATAGCTTATTATTTCGTTAAGTGATTAATAGCATTCGTTGTCATAATAGCAATGTTCTTATGGTAGTTCTCTACATATCCGCTTCCGAATGTGTATGAATACCAGTCGAAACATCCGGAACCGATACATAGGATACCGCCGCGAGAGCCTTTAGCAGGATATTCCCAGGCTACGATTGCCTTGTCACCACCTACACCAAGGATGACACCATCAGTGCGTGTGAGCCATGCGTCGTAATTGTCATATCCACCCCAGTCTCCACCAATGTGATACTGTGCTGTAGAGTTAGTCACGTAATAACCCTTATCTGTACAGAACACCTCGTTTGCTGTGGCTCCCATAACAAGTCCTTTATACAGGTCGTGTCCTTCCTGTCCTCCATACATAAAGAAAGACCATGGTCCGCTACATTGTTCAGCTTCCATTTCTTTATCACCCCAGCAGTTGTTTGGAGTAGTCCAGTCATCAGTACCTGTAGCACCGATAAACGAAGCCAGGTTTGTAGCATAACGAGTGAGTAAGAACGAACCACCATTGTTATAGTAAGCAACCAGTTGGTTCTTGATGGTAAGCATGTTCTCTGCCTTCTTTACGAAATCATCATGTCCGTCAACAGCATTATCGGAGTGATAGTGCCACCATATAATCTTACATTCCTTCAGGTCGCAAATACCCTCTCTGATGTCCTCATACGAAGCATAGCGGGCACCTTCCACGTTCTCCAGCATCCAATCGCAAGCAGCACGAGCTTCTGGATCAAGGTCAGCCTTTGTTGCTTCCATACCAAGGAATACAGCCTTCGGTACGATGTGTGGTTTAGCATGTTGCACAGATATCACCCAATCGAGGAATGCATCCCCATTTGTTACAGTCACGCCGTGTGAAGTGCCCATATCCATCTGGTCGCCAATGGCTAGATTACATTTAGCTCCTGCCGACAACTTCAGTCCTGTCACCTTCATTGCCGATGTTTCGTACACTTCTGGCAGGTTTACAACAATCATGCGCTTTGCATGATCGATGACTCCGTTTATGTTATCGAGAGCAAAGGCTTCTATTTCGCAGTCGCCTTCCATATTCATATTGCCTGCTTTGTTGTCGCTACATGCGGAAAAAGCAGTAGAGAGCAGCACAAGAAGCATTGCCAATAGAATATTTGATATTGATTTATTATTCATAGTCTTTAAATTTATTGCTTTCAGGAAAAATGCATATTATAAATAATTTGGAAATTACCAGTTGCCTATGTTCTGTGTGTAATGTCCGTTTGAAGCAGACAACTGTTCAAATGGAATAGGCAAGTATTCATCCTTGTTCTCAGTGAATCGGGCACCTTTCAAGTGTGCACGGATAAGGCTCTCGGTTGAGAAGTACTTATTTATCACTGCAGCAGCTTCACCCCAGCGTACAAGGTCGAAGAATCGTTCGCTCTCCATTGCCAGTTCCAGACGGCGTTCCATCTTCACAATCTGTATAGTCTTTTCTTTTGAATAGCTATCAGAATACTGACCGACTTTCAGCGACACACCATAGTCAGAAGGATAGTTGTTTATCATCTTAATGCTGCCTGAAGCACGCTTGCGGATATCATTTACAATCTGAATAGCCTCAGCACTTTTGTCCAACTGTGCATAAGCCTCAGCACGCATCAGAAGCACATCTGCGTAGCGGAATACGATACGGTTCATCGGACTAGCCCAGTACGAACCCTTAATTAGGTATTCACCGATGAGAGCTGGGTCAACATTCTGCTTCAGCGATACATAATAGCCGTACAGACCCTTTGAGCGACTCCAAGTTTCCGACTGATCCATCATGAAGTTCGCATTGAACATATATGGGAAACCTGGCATACCGATGGTCAGGAAGAGACGAGTGTCGGCATTGTCCTGTCCCTTATCGTAGTTCTTGTCGTTGAAGTTATTGAGCAAAGGCAAACCATTTGCGTCGGTACGGAAAGCATTAACAAGGTTCTGTGATGGTTTGAAGAAGTCGCAACCTCCATCAGTAGCCTTTGGAATGTTTGGTGGAATCAGTCCGTAGCTCCAGTTCAAGTTACCAAACGTAGAACCGTCGTTTCTTGAGTACTGGATAGCCCATATACTTTCTTTTCCGTTCTCGTAAGTTTCTTCTGGACGGAAGTTATTGTGGATATCCGACTCCAAACCATAGTTTGCATACAAAGAAGGATCAGTATATTCAAGCACCTTCTTCAGGTCGTCCTGATTGATTGAAGTCACCTGATGACTCTTTGGGTCGTCCTGTCTGTAAGCCTTATAGAGGTAGAGTTTAGCCAGCAGTGCTGCAGCAGCAGCCTTGGTAGGTCTTCCCTTTTCCTCCTGACTTTCCGGCAACACATTGTAAGCAGCCAGAGCATCTTTAATGATAATCTGCCATCCCTCATCGTTAGTGTATTGGGTATTAGACAGTTCGTTATATCCTTCCGACGACATATTCTCGTCTATTACAAACGGAATATTCTTGTACAGTCTCTTCAGCAGGAAATGTCCGTAAGCACGTAGGAACTTCATCTCTGCCGTGCGCTGAGTCTTTAAAGGATTCGAATCGTCAGCCTTGTCCAGAATGGCAAGAGAAGCATTTACACGCGACAGACAGTTGTACAATCTCACCCACATATCATTGATATTCCAGTTTGTGGTGAGCACGCCCTGTTGCACTTCCAACTGGTGGAACACACCACCGTCGTTCGTACCTATACCGCCTTTGTAAGCATCGTCAGAACGCACCTCGAAGTTCCACATTGAGAAGGAAGAGTTGATATCTTCAGCCGAAGTAAAAATAGCATACGACGACACCACCATATGTTCTATATTGTCCGTATTGTTTACAAACTCCTCTTCGAGCGAAGCCTGCGGAACGTGTGTATCCAGGAAGCTATTGCAGGAAACGAAGACTGAAGACTGGAGGATGAGTGCAGTCGCCATCATAGTGCCCGACCACTTATTCATTCCTCTCTTACATATATTTATTATTGTCTTTTTCATCTTTTCTGTATGTTTAAAATCTCTGAATTTCATTTTATTCATCTCTTACTTAAACTCCTTAGAACGATACATTCAGACCGAATGTAACATTAAGAGGAATAGGATATCCGAAGTTTGCATTTTCTGGATCTACACCAGTAAACTTCTTACTCTTGATGGTAAGCAGGTTTTGAGCTGATACATACACGCGCAGACGCGACATACAGAGTTTTTCGCACACTTTCTTTGAAAAGTTATAGCCAATCTGCAGGTTGCGAAGTTTTGCATACGAACCATTTTCCACATAATATGTAGAAACACGAGTTTCGTTATTAATATCCCTTGTGCTCACAGCTGGAATATTTGAGTCCGGATTTGTCGGACTCCATGCGTCGAGCAGACGGCGACCCTTGTTCAGGTTAGCCACATTCACACCAGCCCAAAGGTCTGTTTCCTTCTTCAGGTCAGTGATTACGTCCACACCTGCAACACCCTGCCAGAACATAGTCAGATCGAAGCTCTTCCATTGCAGGTAGATATTCAGACCCCAAGTGAAGTTAGGCACCGGATTATAAATCCAGGTCTGGTCTTTTTCTGTAATCTTACCGTCACCGTTCAAGTCCTTCCAACGCATACGACCTACTTGCGCACCCTGCTGAACTGCGTGGTTGTCCACTTCATCCTGACTCTTGAAGATACCGTCAAAAACATATCCTACCTGAGCACCCATCGGATGTCCCACAACACTTTCCACACCGTTTCCGCCGAAAGTACCTTTGGCAGCAATTGTTTCAGGCAACTTGGTTATCTTATTTCTGTAAGTACCGATATTTCCGGATAAGTCATAGTTCAACTGGCTTATCTTACCGCGGTAACCTACATTGAATTCAACACCCTTATTCACCATCTCACCGGCATTCACATACTGGTTTGTACTCTCACCCATCGCACCGATACCTGGCATGTTTACAAGGATATCCTTAGTCTTCTTATGATACCATTCAAATGAACCGTACAGTGCATTGCGGAAGAAACCGAAATCGAAACCGAGGTTAGTCTGTGTAGTAGTTTCCCACTTAAGGTCATCATTTCCAAGCTGGCTGCGCTTGAATCCTGATGGCAGAATCTGTCCACCGCCAGTACCGGCAATATCGTAACTTGTTCCGTAGCTCTGACCACCGAAACCTGCCTCGCCGTAGTCGCTCACGTAGAGGGTGTAACGAGCCAGATTGGCAATTTCCTGGTTACCAGTCTGTCCCCAAGAAGCACGAACCTTCAAATTATCAATCCAAGATACATCCTTCATGAAATTTTCCTGATTGATGCGCCAACCAGCACTGACAGAAGGGAAATTACCATATCGGTTATTCTTACCGAAGCGCGACGAACCGTCATGACGCAGAGTAAAACTTGCAATATACTTATCATCGAAAGTATAGTTCAGTTTTCCGAAGAAAGAAGTCAGAGTATAACCTTCGCCATATCCCTTAGCTTCCTGCTCTCCTACTCCTGCATTAGGCCACATATAATTCTTGTCCATGCGAACATAATCATAACGCTTACCGCTGAAACTCATGTCGTCCTCACGATTCAACTCCACACCGAGCAGAGCATCACCGCGATGCTTGCCTGCCTCTAAATTATAAGTCGCAATAGCATTCCACATCCACTTAGTCCAGTGCTCCTGCTGAGCCTTAACTGCATTCACCGAGTTAGCCACAGTACCCTCGGTAATCGGGTAAGTGAATTCTCTCATCGACTTCTGCGAATAGTCAAGACCGAAAGTAGATTTGAAGTTCAGATTCTTTATAGGATTGATGTTGACATAAGCATCACCGAACATACGCCAGTAAGTATATCTGTTGTCACCATTGCGTTTCAGACGAGCCAAAGGGTTTTCACGGTCTGGATAACCACCTACAGGGCCGGCAAACTCGCCGTCAGTGGTATATACAGGCAATGAAGGGTTGAACTGCAATACATTCTGCAGGAAACCGCCAGGAGCCTGCACTTCGCTTGTGCGGTTCAGAGTGAAGTGTTCACCGATAGTAACAATATTCCTGTCATTAATCTTAATCAGCTTATATTCAGTATTCATACGACCTGAGATACGATTGAAGTCGCTCTCCTTGATGATACCCTTATTCTTATAGTAACCGACAGAGAAGAACGAAGAACCGCGCTCAGAACCATTGCTCAGAGCCACGTTATACTGCTGAATTACACCAGTGCGCGTAGTCTCCTTAAACCAGTCCGTATCGCTTGCAGGAGTCTTGCCGTCCGCATCCAGATACTTACTCATAGTCATCTTATTCAGCACAGGCACATTCTGCTGATTGTATCCCCAGTCATATCTGTACCCCAGACCATTGTTATTGGGATTCAGACCATCGTTTACAAAAGCCTGCCACATAGTGCGTCCAAACTCCTCTGCATTCATCACATCCATCTTGTGCACATAATTCTGAACCGACACACTGGCATCGAAATCCACCTTCACCTTACCTTCCTTACCCTTCTTCGTTGTGATGATGATGACACCATTGGCAGCACGTGAACCGTAGATAGAAGCTGAAGCGGCATCCTTCAATACCTGAATCGACTCAATGTCGTTACCGTTAAGTTCGTGCATACCAGCCTTTGTAGGCACACCATCGATGATGTAAAGCGGGTCGTTGTTGTTCATGGTACCAATACCACGGATTCGTACCGTAGCATTACCTGCAGGCGAACCGTCGGCACTGATATTCATGCCCGGCACCTTACCCTGCATAGCCTTGATAGGGTTGTTCTCATTCTGCTTAGCAAGATCCTCTACGTTCACTGTCGAGATGGCACCAGTCAAGTCCACTTTACGCTGCACGGTATAACCCGTTACAACCACGTCGCTCAGCTCGTTCGAATCGTCCTTCATCACCACCTTCATTCCGTTCTTTGCAGGCAATTCCTGTGTCTGAAATCCCATGTAGCTGAAGACAAGAGTCTTGCCAGCCTCCACCGTCAGGGTGAAATTACCATCCATATCAGTAATCACACCGTTCGATGTACCTTTTTCCATGACAGCTGCACCAATCAGCGGTTCGCCCGATGCCTCTGCCACATTACCCGTTATCTTCTGTTGCGCATACATTATATTACACAACACAAGAGCGAGGAAACTCAGAAAAAATCGTTTCATGTGTCTCATTTGTTTGTTAGTTATTGGTTAGTAATTAAAAAAATTTTCACGCTGCAAATTTATCTATCACCAAAGGTGCAGACTTAAAAACATGTTTCAAAGAGTAAAAAAAATCGTACATGAAACAAAAATAGCAGCAAATGAACGAAACTTTTCATTTACTGCTATAAACCTTGAACTTCTTAAACTCTCACCTATCAACTCCTCACGTCTCCTGGCAACACCCCATACTCCTCCTTAAAGCATTTCGTGAAATACGAAGGAGCGGTGAAACCGACCATATATGAAATTTCACTCACACTTCTATCCGTCGTGAGCAACAGTTTATATCCCCTGTTCAATCGTGCAGTTCTAAGTAGTTCCACAGGCGAAGCACCAGTCACAGCCTTCACCTTTCTGTACAACTGCACACGACTCAGATTCATGTCAGAAGCCAAATCCTCCACACTCAGGTTGCAATCGTCGAGTCTTGCCTCTACCACATCCTTAAAACGGCTTATGAACACCGATGTCACAACACCCTCCACCGTCTTCTGTTCCCCGTCTGCCGTCTGCACTTCAGCCTTCTTTCCAGTCTTTATATCCTCCGCATTCAGGTTCCACAGGTTGTTCACCACCCTCTCCCTGCGCAAAGTCATCTTTCCAGTTCGGTATAGATACAGCAACACGGCAACCATCAGCATGAGCACCACCACACCCCAAGTCAACCAGTTGATTACCCTCTGCGTATGCAACTGTTGTATATACTCATCCACCTTCTCGTGCAATTGTTCCAGTCTTGCCACCTGTCGCAAGGTCTCATCCGTCTGCATCAGCAACACACGGGCATTATCGTGTGTCACCATAGCCGACATCATCTTAGCCTCCTTCTTATACGGTTTTCCGTCCAGAATGTCGATAGCCAGTTGCAACAGACTATCGCCATAAGTCGGATAGATATACGAAGCCTCCAAAATCGAATCGCGCACCAGACTGATACCGCCGTTCTCGCCTGGCAAACCGTCAATGCCACAATAGAGTACACTCGAATCGCCCAGTTCCATCATAGCACATCGAGCGCCTATTGCCGAGCGGTCATTCATGCCAAACACTAAATCCACATGTTCCTCAGCATGACTCTCCTTCCACTTGCGTACAATATTATATGCAGTTTGCTCAGTCCAGTCGCCTGTCAGAGTCTCCACCACCTTTACATTCTCAAATCGGCTCAGAGCATCGCGGAACCCCCTGTGACGCTCTATTGCTGGCGACGAACCCTTCAGTCCCATAACCTCCAGCACCTGTCCCCTGCCCTTCAGGCGATTACCGATATAATCACCCATCTGTCGCCCCATCTCATAATTATCCGCACTCATGAAAGCCGTAAACTTCTGCGAATTAGTCTTCCTTTCAAAAACAATCACAGGAATGCCCTGATCATAAGCCCTGTCGATAGCCGGTGAAATGGTAGCCACCTGATTCGGAGCCACAATCAGCAAATCGATGCCGCTCTTCATCAGACTATCAATTTGTTCCACCTGTCGTTCATCACTATCATAAGCAGCTGCAAACCTCAGTTCCACCCCATCATGAAAGAAAGTACCCATACGGAGTTCCGCATTCTGTTTCTCACGCCATATATCAGCAGAGCACTGCGAAACACCTATCACATAATGCCTTGCCTTAGGAGCACATCCTATGCAAACCATCATACATACATAGAGAAACAAATAATTGAACCGATATTTCATTATTTTAACCAAATACGCTGCAAAGAAACACATTTTTTCAAAACCACACAAAAAAGACGGCCTATTTTTCAATCACCTTCATGAATCTTTCTGCCATGAACTTTAACAAAAAGCTGACAAGGCATTTACCCAGTCAGCTTTTTCAATTTTGACTTCGTCGAGCCTCTTGTATTCTCCTTATAACTTGCGGTTGGCTCCGCCGAGCCAGTTGCTTATTCGTTATATATTGAGCCTCCCCGCAGGGGCTACCTCAGCTCAAGGGAACACCGGGACAGGTACGTGTTTCATACCTTTTTATCTAGCAAATATATGATATTTTCATGAAACAGCATGCTATTTCTTTTAAAAAATATTCAAAGTCAACGTTCTTAGGAAAAGAGTCAACCTCTCCAGTGAAAGTAGTCAACGTATTCAGACGAGATAGTCACCAAGATCAGGAAAAGACATTTGGATACAGAATACAGAATACAGTTTTTTAGGGAGTAGGTATATGAACAGAAAGAGAAAAGTGTTAAAATATAAATTATTATATATATAATATAAATATTATATATATAATAATATTTTTGTTCCCATACTTTTTAGTGCTCATGAGAAAACTGTATTCTGTATTCTGTATCCACTTTACTACTCCAAAATTATGAGCGTGCTTTTTTGCGTGTCTTTTTTGGCATTTTATTTGCAAACCGCCCCCTTCATGTCGTATCTTTGCATAGGCAAAACAAAAGAAAAATTGCCTCGCGCGCACAGGAAATTTTTTTCGTGTGCACACGAAAAAAACGAATGACGAAAGACGAAAAACGGTTAGAAGTTAACGACAAGCCATCCGGAGGGCAAGTCAATAACCAATAACCCATAACCAATAAACAATTTTATTAACCACAACACAAAAACAAAGTAAAACTATGGCACTTAAAGTTAAAGCAAAAGATTTTTAAAGGAAATTATTATAAATAATTTAGGTTGAAGGTTAATTTTTATGTTTTATAGACGAAATGTGAGGATTTATGCGTAACTTCGTGCCGATTTTAAGAAGTTGATTTGAGAATCAGACAATATATACTGGTACTGTTGTTGCTTGCCTTAGCCTCATTTTCTATGTTCGGCTTTGGTGGTTTTTTTGTTGGGCGGTCTCCAATCGGAGGTGGTTCAGCTGATTCCGTGAGCCGTTCACAACCGGAATATTCTGCTCTGAAGAAGATGTTTAATGCTAAGGCTGACACGACAAAGAAACCAACGGATATTGACTTGAAGGCTGACTCGGTGAAGCGGTTGTCGGATAGGATTCTCGACGAACTGGGTATCAGCAAGGATAGTCTGGCACAGATGGATTCGATTTCGCTCGCTGCCCTCGATTCGCTGATGGATGCTTACGAGGTGAAGCAGACGAGGAAGGCTGTGCAGTGGAACGATTCGATTGCTGCTGCTGAGGATTCGATTAACGCAAGTAAGAAAGATCCCCCACTCGATGCGCCTGTAGTTTATACAGCAAACGACTCTGTGGTGTTCATAATGGGTGAGAAGAACGCCATCCTGTATGGTGATGCGCAGGTGAACTATACGAATATAGAACTGAATTCGGAGGAGATTAAGATGAATATGGACAGTTCGGTGGTGCATGCTATAGGTGCTGTGGATTCGCTGGGTAAGTTGTACGGCACTCCGATTTTCAAGGAGGGAGATGATACATACGAGTCGGAGACTATGTCGTATAATTTCAAGACGAAGAAGGGTTTCATCACGAATGTATATACTCAGCAGGAGGACGGATACCTGACGAGTGAGGAGTCGAAGAAGGGACAGGATGATGACCTCTACTTGAGACACGGACGATATACGACCTGTGACGAGGAACACCCACACTTCTACATTGCTCTGAGTCGTGCGAAGGTGCACACAGGTAAGAGTGTGTTCTCAGGTCCTGCCTGGCTCGTTGTGGAGGATGTGCCCCTACCCCTCGCCATTCCATTTGCTTACTTCCCCTTCACGAGCAAGTATTCATCTGGTATCATCATGCCTACCTATGGTGATGAATCGACCAGAGGTTTCTATCTGCGCGACGGTGGTTATTATTTTGCCATCAACGATAATGTGGACCTCAGACTGACAGGAGAAATATTCACGAAAGGTTCATGGGGAGTCGGTGCCCAATCGACCTATAAGAAGAGGTATAAGTACTCGGGTAATGTGTATTTCAACTACCAGGTGACGAAGGAGGGTGAGAAGAATATGGCTGACTATAGTGTAGTGAAGAACTTCAAGCTGCAATGGAATCACCAGCAAGACCCGAAGGCAAGTCCTAACAGTAATTTCTCGGCAAGTGTGAACTTCGCCACACAGAGTTACGAAAAGAATAACCTGACTTCGCTCTATAATCCTACTTCGTATTCGCAGAGTACCAGAACGTCTTCTGTAAGTTATTCGCATACCTTCCCGAAGATTGGTTTGTCGATTTCGACTTCTATGAACATTTCGCAGAATATGCGCGACTCTACCCTCGCCGTTACTCTCCCTACTCTGTCTATCTCGGTAAGCCGATTCTATCCGTTCAAGAGAAAGAAGATGGCTGGCAAGGAACGCTGGTACGAGAAGATTGCTATGTCATACACAGGTGCACTTCAGAACAGCATTACGACGAAGGAAAATAAAATTCTGAAATCGAACCTCATCAAGGACTGGAATAACGGTATGCGCCACAGCATTCCTATCAGTGCATCGTTTACTGTGCTGAAGTATATCAATGTGACTCCGTCGGTAAACTACACAGAAAGATGGTACACCCATAAGGTGAAACAAGACTGGGACCGCGAGAATCAGAAGTTGGTTAGGGATACTATCTGGGGCTTTAACCGTGTGTTTGACTTCAATACAAGTTTGGCATTCAACACAAAACTGTATGGTTTCTACAAACCGAACAGAAAGATTTTCGGAGATAAGATTCAGATGGTACGACATGTGTTCTCGCCTTCTGTGAGCTTGAGTTGGGCACCTGACTTCGGAGCTTCGATGTGGGGATATTACGATACTTATACGAAGACCGACACGCAGGGTAATGTGACTCTGGTGAACTACTCACCTTATGCAGGATCTATGTACGGAGTGCCGGGGCAGGGTAAGACAGGAAGTGTGAGCTTCGACGTTTCGAACAACATAGAAATGAAGATTAAGTCGGACAAGGATACTACAGGTATAAAGAAAATCAGTATCATCGACGAACTGGGTGCGAACATCTCGTACAATATGGCTGCCACACGACAACAGTGGAGTAACCTGAATACCCGAATACGTCTGAAGTACGGTAAGTTCACCTTCAATATGGCTGCTGTGTTTGCTACCTATGCATATGAGTTTGACAAGAACGGAAATGTTGTTGTGGGTGACAAAACAGAATGGTCGTACGGACGATTCGGACGTTTCCAGGGAACCAGCAAGAATATCTCCTATACGTTCAATAACCAAAGTTTCAAGAAGTTTAAGGAGGCTATAGGCAAACTATTCGGCGGCAAGAAGTATGAAGACGAGGAGGAAAAGAAAAACGAGGAGGAAGAGGAAGCTACCGAAAGCGAAAACCAAAACGACGACCAGAACGATAGTAAGCTGAAGAGTCGTCGCAGAAAGAAAAACCAGAAGGAGGATACGAGCGGACTGGACGAGGACGGATATATGAAGTTTAACCTGCCTTGGTCGTTCAGTATTTCGTATGGTATCAATATGGCGGAGGACCGCTCGGCAGACATAAACATAAAGACTATGCGCTATCCGTATAAGTTCACTCATAACCTGAACTTCTCAGGAAGCATAAAACTGTCGAGCAACTGGAATATCAGCGCTTCGTCGGGATGGGACTTCACAAGACATAAGATTTCAATGACTACAGTAAACATCTCACGCGACATGCACTGTTTCAACATGACTTGCGGACTGGTGTTCGGTACGTTCACATCGTATAATATCACTCTGAGAGCTAACGCAACTGCTCTCACCGATGCACTGAAGTATGATAAGAAGAGTTCGTACTCAAGCTCGATAAAATGGTATTAGAAGAGTTAGGAGTGAGGAGTTAGGAGTGAGGAGTTAAAAGTTAAAAGTTAAGAGTTAAAAGTTAAAAGTTAAAAGTTAAAAGTTAAAAGTTAAGAGTTAAGATGAGAATATTATCCATAGACTACGGGAAGAAGAGGACAGGCATTGCGGTGACTGACCCTATGCAGATTATAGCTAACGGTCTGGAGACGGTGGAGACGAAGGATTTGGAGGCTTTCCTGAAGGCATATATGGAGAAGGAGGAAGTGGAAACTATCGTGGTGGGTTACCCAAGACAGTTGGACGGTGAAGACTCGGAGAATATGAAACGAATCACTCCGTTTGTGAACAGACTGCGGAAGTTGTACCCGGAGAAGAAGATAGAGATGTATGACGAGAGGTTCACATCGGTGCTTGCACACAAGGCTATGCTTGCATCGGGCATAGGAAAGAAAGCCAGACAGGATAAGGCTCTGGTGGACAAAATCTCGGCTACCATCATACTGCAAGAATATTTAGAATGTAAGAAAAACTTGATATAATATGGTTTTACCAATGTACATTTTCGGACAACCTGTACTGAGACAAGTTGCCGACGAAGTAGAAAAGGACTACCCTAACCTGAAGGAACTGATTAAGAATATGTTTGAAACCCTCAGAAATTCAGAGGGTGTAGGGCTGGCAGCACCACAGGTAGGACTGCCCATCAGACTGTTTATCGTGGATTTGGATTGCATCAGCGAGGATCATCCTGAGTTCAAGGGTTATCTGAAGACTTTCATCAATCCTGAGATTGTTGAGGTGAGCGAAGAACAGGTGTCGTTTGAAGAAGGATGTCTGTCGGTGCCTGGTATCCACGAGAGTGTGAAACGTCCGAAACGTGTATTGCTGAACTACCTGGATGAAGACTTCAACGAACACGAAGAGTGGTTTGATGAGTTTCCTGCAAGAGTGATTCAGCACGAGAACGACCACCTGGACGGTAAGATGTTTGTTGACCATCTGGGGCCGCTGCGTAAACAAATGCTCAAGTCGAAACTTGTAGCTATGACAAAGAATAAGTTCAGCGCTTCGTATAAATGCAAGCCAAACAAATAGTATTTAGCCTGTTGCTGAGTCTGTCGTCTCTGTTGCCTGCCCAAGCGCAGATAAACACTTCGCGAATGATAGATATAGGTCGGAATGCAATTTATTTCGACGACTATGTGTTGGCTATACACTATTTCAATCTGGTTATAAACTCAAAACCATACCTCTACGAACCTTACTTCTACAGAGGACTGGCTAAGTTCTACCTGGACGACTTCACTGGAGCGGAATCGGACTGTTCGAAGGCTATAGAGAAGAATCCGTTCTACCCCAACAGTTATCAGGTGAGAGGACTCGCCAGGATAAAACTGAATAAGTTGGACAAGGCTGCGGAGGACTACGGCAAAGCTGTGGAAGTGGAACCCGGAAACCGTTCGCTGTGGCATAACCTGACTATCTGTTACCTGCAAATGGACAGTATGCAAATGGCTGACTCCATCTGCGACATAATGATAAAGAAATGGCCGAAGCAGTCGGAGGGTTATACTATCAAGGGACAGATAAAGCTGGAAACTGGCGACACCATCATGGCTGAGCAGTTTATCGATAAGGCTCTGGAGGTGGACAAGTATAATGTGCCGGCAATGGTAGCTAAGGCTATGCTTCTTGTAAAGAGGGAAAACTACAAGGAGGCAGAGAGTATGTTTGACGAGGCTTTGAGGTTGCAACCAAAACATGCAGGTAACTACATAAACCGAGCTCTGTGCCGTTACCACCAGAATAATTATCGAGGAGCTATGCAGGACTATGACCAGGCTCTGTCGATAGACCCGAACAACTTCATCGGACACTATAACCGAGGACTGCTCCGAGCTAATGTGGGTGAGGATAACTTGGCGATTGAGGACTTCAATTTCATCATCGAGAAGGACCCTGACGACATGATGGCTATCTTCAACCGCGCTACCCTACTCGATAATATCGGTGAGTATGCAGAGGCTATTCGTGACTATACTACTGTCATAAAGGAATATCCTAAGTTTCTGTACGGATATCAGAGACGAGCTGCGGCAAAACGTAAGATTGGAGATATTAACGGAGCAAGACGAGATGAAGATCATGTGTTGAAAGAGGAAATTGCTCACCGATACGGATATGCTACAGCTACTTCGCGACAGAAAAATAAAACCAGAAAGCAGTCGGAAAGGAATATCGATGATTACCAGAGTCTGGTGGTTGCAGACGATGAGGAAGCAACAAAACAATACTCGAGCGAAATCAGAGGAAAGGTGCAGAACAAAAATGTGGAAACTACCCTCATAAAACCACAGGAAAAGACTTCGAAACTGTATAACGAAGTGGCTCCCGATGATGCTATGAAGTATTTCGAAAAGGCATATGAACTGGCTCACAACGGAAATATAGCTGAAGCCATCGTAAACCTGGATATTGCCATAAATACCAACCCTACTTTTGCTGAGGCTTACTATAACCGAGGACTGCTCAAGCTGCTTTCTGACCAGACGGAAGCTGCCATTCAGGACTTGTCGAAAGCAGGAGAACTGGGTATCTACTCAGCTTATAATATAATAAAGAAAAACACCAGAAAACTGACTATCAAGAATTGATAGCAAAGAATAAGAAAAGAAGAGTTATTCCCGGGTTGAAATAATCTCGTAGTAACGATTTAGCGACATTCCTGCAGGCAGGAAGTCGGAAAGAATCCATTGTGTGAAATCGGGACACAATTCTATACCCAATTTCATGTAATTAGCTGCATTCTTATAATCTTTCTTGCGAAGATAGATATATGCTTTGTAAGGATAAATCTTCTCGTATCCGTCGAAATTGACAGATGTACGCTCTATGATATCAAGCAGTTCGAGAGCTACAGTATCCAGTTTGAAGGCAATCAGTCGGGAGGTAATCTTCAACACAGCTCCTACGACATCTTCCTGACGTTCGATATAACTGATGAACAAAGGCAGGGCTTCTTCAAACTTACCCTCAGCTAACTTAAGTGTAGCACTGAGAAGGTTGAATTCTACCTCGTCAGGAGCCAAGAGTACTGCCCTATCGATATGTTTTCGAGCCATATCGAGACGACCTAAGGCAAAGTAGAGATCTGCCATTTCGTAACAGGCACTGGCATAGTAGTCTTTGTCGGCTGAATAACGAGTGAAGAATATCTCTGCCTTCTGAAGTGCTCGAAGAGCTGCTGTATCGTTTTCGGTTTCTACGTAACAGGAAGCAAGAGCCAACTGCTGACTGCCGTCGTGAGTCTGTTTTATGTATTCTTCAATCAGAGGTGCTGCATCCTCGTAGTTTTCCCGATAGATGAAACAATGAGCTTTGGTAAGCATTGCATCAATATCCTTAGGGTCGATAGCTAATGCAAATTCAACTGAGTCCATTGCATCATTCACAAGGTTGCAGGTGAACTGAGCCGCAGAGAGGATAGTCCATCCGTGAGGGAGATATGGATTGGTTTCAAGCAAGTTGGTATAAACCTTTATAACCATATCGTAGAGACATTCGGAACGAACTGTGTCGGCAAGAATCAGGTCACTGTCGTAATTACCCAGCGGAGAGAAATTGACAACATAGAGTTCTATCCAACGCTTTACTACTTCCTCGTCGTATAAGTGGTTTGGAGCAAGTTCGATAAGAGAGGTGATGACATGAATATAACTGTCACGAATGTATTCTTCTCGCTGTTCCGGATCTTCCTCTTCTTTATTGGTATTTTCTCGTTCCATGACTATCCAATCGGCAAACATCTCCTCAGCTTTTTCTGTGTTGTCGTGAAGAGCATACTGAAGTTGTGCTTTCTGATAGAGTACCTCACTAACACTGCTGCCACGAGGAATAGATTCGACTATCTGCTCTGCTTCATCAAAACGATGCAGGTAGATGTATGCACCAGACTTAATGAGCAGAAGCTGGGGCTCATCGGGATAGATGTTAAGCCCAGTTTCCACGCATTTTATCGCATCGCTTGAGTTGTCGGAATTCATGTAGTAATCGGCAATGTCTGAATAGTCGTCAACATCGAGATATGGAGCAATGCCTGTCTTCATCGAGTCTTCATAGACATCGAGGATTTCACGAAATTCGTCACTGTCAAAATAGTCGTTACGCAAGGTGTTGTTTTATTATTGAATAGTCTGAAACTAATCTTATTTAGATGCTTTCAAATCGACTGTTCGATTGAACACAAGATGATCTGGTGTAGAATCAGGATCTACATTGTAATATCCGATACGCTGGAACTGCAGGTAGTCGAGAGGTTTGCGAGTCTGCAACCATTTTTCTACATATGCTTTCTTAATCTCAAGACTATTAGGATTGAGGAAAGGACGCATAGCTTCAATACCACGAATATCTCCGTGTTCTTTTGAGTAGTTGGCTACTTCGTCGCGAGGATTTGCAACAAGCCACAGACGATCGTAGTTGCGTACTTCTGCCTCGAGACAATGATCCTGACTTACCCAATGGATAGTCTTTCCTTTTATCTTCATGTTGGAATTTGCCTGACCAGTCTTGGTGTCGGGAACCAATTCTGCACGAACTTCTACAATGTTTCCATTTGCATCTTTTACAATACATTCCTCTGGATTTTCCGAACAACGAATGATGTAGGAATTCTTCAGACGAACTTCCTTACCAGGGCCAAGACGGAAGAATTTCTTTGGAGCATCTTCCATGAAGTCTTCACGTTCAATCCACAGTTTGCGGCTGAACTCAATCTCATGTGTTCCGTCTTCAGGATTTTCCGGGTTGTTCTGTGCTGTGTAAACCTCGGTTTCGCCTTCTGGAAAATTAGTGATGACAAGGCTAAGTGGGTCGAGTACGGCACTAACACGCTGAGCACGTTTGTTGAGGTCGTCACGAACAGCACTTTCGAAAAGTGACATCTCGTTGAGAGCATCGAACTTGGTGTAACCAATCTTGTCGATAAAACTGAGGATGCCTTCAGGACTGTAGCCACGACGACGGAATCCGCAGATGGTAGGCATACGAGGGTCGTCCCAACCGTTTACTACTTTTTCGTTTACGAGAACGAGCAGATTACGCTTACTTAATAGAATATGTGTAAGATTGAGTTTGTTGAACTCAGTCTGTCGTGGACGGTTGTCATCGAGCGGTTTGTCATCCCCACCCTCTATCTTTGCCCAATCGACAAAGAGGTCGTAGAGTGGACGGTGGCTTACGAATTCGAGTGTACACCAACTATGGGTTACTCCTTCCCAGTAGTCACACTGACCATGAGTGAAGTCGTACATAGGATAAGCATTCCATTTGTTTCCTGTACGCCAGTGTGGCATATTGAGTACTCGGTACATGATAGGATCGCGGAAGTGCATATTAGGACTTGCCATATCTATCTTGGCACGAAGCACCATCTTTCCTGGTTCCATAGCTCCGCTGTTCATCTGTTCGAAGAGTTTCAGACTCTCTTCAATAGGACGGTCGCGGAAAGGACTGTTGGTTCCGGGCTGAGTAGGTGTACCTTTCTGTTCGGCTATTTGTTCGCTAGTCTGTTCATCGACGTAGGCTTTACCCGATTTGATGAGAGCTACAGCGAGGTCCCACAGTTTTTGGAAGTAGTCGGAAGCATAGTAGATGTTGCCCCACTTGAAACCAAGCCACTCTATATCACGCTTGATAGCTTCTACATATTCAGTATCTTCCTTCTGTGGATTGGTGTCGTCCATACGCAGATTACATACACCTCCGTATTTTTTTGCTAATCCGAAGTCGATAGCGATTGCTTTCGCATGACCTATATGAAGATATCCGTTTGGCTCCGGCGGGAAACGAGTCTGCATACGTCCTCCGTTCTTACCTTCTGCCAAATCCTTACGCAGTATTTCCTCTACAAAACTAACAGACTCATAGGGCTGTTGTTCGTTGTTGTTTGCTATATCCATTATGTATTGTTATTTTTTTTGCAAAGATAAATTATTTTTGTGGAAATCGGAAAACTGAAAATGATATTTGACTAATTACGGGTCAAGAAAATTGAATGGTCAATACATTTTGGCAGTTCTTCCTTGTAGTGAGTCACCATAATTAGGGTTTTGTTAGGACGGGCACAGAAGGTCTCTATCACATCCTTAACCAAACGACGATTATAGAGGTCGAGTCCGTGAAGCGGTTCGTCGAGAATAAGCAATGCTGGGTCTTTGACGAAGGCACGTGCAAGCAAAACCAGTCGTTGTTCTCCCGAGGAGAGTTTCAGAAATGTAGTATCTGCATGTTCTGCTACTCCGAAGATATTCATCCAGAAGAGGCATCGTTGTCGTGCTTCTGGTGACTTAGGTTTTACGTATAGTCCGTTCATGTCGCTTTGTCCCGAAGCTACTATGTCGATAGCTGGAATGTCGCGCTGAAAGGCTCTGTGCATCTCTGGTGATATGTAACCGATGTGGCGCTTTATGTCCCATATGCTTTCGCCCGAACCACGTTTATGTCCGAAGAGTGTGATTTGGTTAGCATACGCCTGTGGATTATCAGCACATACTATGCTGAGAAGGGTTGACTTACCAGAACCGTTTTCACCGGAGAGAGCCCAACGTTCACCATTACGAACAGTGAGATTGAGGTCTTTCAGTATGGTGCGAGTGCCGTATCGGATATTCACATTGTTAAACTCAAGGATATTTCCATCTATTGAAGGTGGTTCGGATTCTGAAGGCAAAGCAAGAATTGCAGAACGCTTCTCCTCAGAAAGCATCTGAGCAGGAACAGGCGAAACAGACTGACGATAATCTGCAAGGGTCTGTTTTGGCAGAACTGTCATATCACGAACCTGATAGACATGAGAGATGAAATTGGGTATATCATCACTTTTAGAGAGTACAAGAATTACGGTTATATTTGTCTCTTCTGTCAGAATATGCAGGAAGTCGTGCAACTGCTGACGGGCTCCAGCATCAAGTCCGATGAAGGGGTTATCCATGATGAGCACTCGAGGGTTGGTCATAAGTGTTTTGGTCATCTGAAACTTACGCAATTCACCTGAACTGAGCATAATGATATGTTTGTCTTCCAGTATTTCAAGATGGAACATATCATAAAGGCGACGGCGAACCTTCTCCAGTTCTTCATGCATAGCTTTGCGGTCTGCTTCCTCTTGTGCCAAACGAGCTGCTTCTTCCTCGGCACTCTCGTCGCGAATCAGGAACTTATCGTATTTTGTCTTGCGACTGAGTCCTGTCTCTGCAATACGGAACGATTCGTCGAGCAAGTCTTTCACAAGCGGCGTTTCGTCTATGTCGTTCTGATTCCAACGCTGCTGATAGTAGTAAGTACCATCGCTAGTTCCATAGGAATCGCGAAAAGTCATATATTTGATATTGTCGCTTACCATCTTTGCCTTCGACGGACGGAAATCGTACTTCACATCGTTCATAGGCTGCAGAGGATGAGCACCCGTAAGGATGTCAACGAACATACTTTTTCCTCCACCATTCGGACCTACGATAGCTATGTGTTCACCTGCATTTACTTCGAAATTGATGGGTGTGCGGAATCGGAAAATGGGATTTCTTGCAACTCCATTATGTATTTCTATTACTTTCTGCATATTTACATTTGTAATTTATGGTGCAAAGGTACGCATGAATTTGTGAAAAATTATTAGCTTTGCAGAAATTTATTGATGTAATGAAAAAGCAACTCGTTTTTTTACTGCTTACATTATTCAGTTTACAACAATTACAGACTGTTGCCCAAGTGACCACTCCACTTGTGGATAACATAAAAACTCTACAGGCTAAGGTGAACGGTACTTGGGGAGAACCACCTGTTTTGCTTTTTGGTGGCAGTAACTGGCTGGAGGTTTCGTTCGACGACCTGCAGCATAATTTTGTAAGATATGAATACAATATAATTCATTGTAATGCAGACTGGACAGAAAGCGACCTGATTCAGAACGAGTATATGAACGGGTTCAACGGACAGAGGATTGAGGACTATGAAGTGTCGATGAATACTATGATGGATTATAACCACTATAAGTTTACTATTCCGAATAAAGAAGTGCAACTGAAATTGTCGGGCAATTATCGTATTGACATAATAAATGATGATAATGACGACGAATTGGTGGCTCAAGTGTTTTTCTCTGTTCTTGAACCAAAGGTAAGTGTAAGCATTAAGGTTAGTGGAAATACAGATATAGATACGTGGAATTCACACCAACAATTGGATTTTTCCGTAAATTATCAGGGCTATAGAGTGCAGACTCCTGCAGAGGATTTCTATCCTGTCATAATGCAAAACCATCGTTGGGATAATCGTGTGAGTGGCGTAAAACCTTCGTATCTGAGAAACGGAGAATTGGTTTATACACATAATAAGAGTCTTATTTTCGAAGGCGGAAATGAATATCGACGTTTTGAAATTCTAGATGAATACGCGCCGACAATGAGAGTTTTTAAGATGTCGTATAATGCGCCATATTATCATGCCACACTTTTTGACGATGCTCAGCGCTATAGATATCTTTTCGATAAAGATCAAGATGGACGCTACTGGATTCGTAATGGTAAGAATGTAAGAAACGAAACAGAAAGCGATTACTTCTATACTCACTTCAAACTGGTTATTCCACCTATTGCTGGAGGTGATGTGTATCTGAACGGAGACCTCACTTATGGACTGCTGACAGAAGACAACAAGATGGTTTATAATCCGATTGACCAATGCTACGAAATAGTGAAACCTCTGAAGCAAGGTTCGTATAACTATCAGTATTTGTTTGTGTATGACGGAGAAACTACGGGACAGTCCTTACAGGCAGAAGGCAGTTTTCATGAGACAGAAAACGAATACTGGGTGTACGTTTATCATCGCCCATTCGGAGAGAGATACGACAAACTTGTAGGTTTTCAAAAATATACTTACGTAATAAATAATTAAATGAAACTCAGATTTCTTTCTATTTTATATATAATGTGTTTCGCAAGTGCTGTTTCTGCGCAAACTTTCGAACAAAAGTTAAATGATTGGCTAACAACCTTTCAGCGATGGGATGCAGTAATCACTCCACCTACTCTGAAAGATTGCGATATAGATAAGAAAGAGAAGTGTGTAACAATAGTTTTTGGTGGCGGATTTCAGGAACAGCATTTCACTCCTATTGTTGTTGACTCTATCTATAGTCGCGTTCGTAGTTTTCTGCCTGACGAATATAAGAATTACAATCTGAGTATTGTAACTGAAGACCATAAGATAGAAGATCTTGTGCCTAATTTCTTCCGCAAGGGAAGTATAGATAATTCTCGTCTTTGGAATGATTCGTATAAAGGCGAACCCTGGGTGAAGAATGTATCACGCCCCTACTCTGCCAGTGGCGGACTCGAGGGGTGTCATCTGTCCTTGTGGCAAAGTCATGGTCGCTATTGGAATGCTAAGAAGTATAAATGGGAATGGCAGAGACCACAACTTTTCTGTACTTGCGAAGATCTCTTCAGTCAGACTTTTGTAATTCCGTATATCATACCTATGTTGCAGAATGCTGGTGCTGTGGTTTTCACACCGAGAGACCGCGATTGGCAAAATAACGAAGTAATCATAGATAATGATAATCCACAACAAAGCGGTACTTATTTTGAGACAGTAAAGAACAAGAAAAACGAATGGAAAGTGTCGCCTGTTGCCGGGTTTATGAATAACAAAGAGTTTTATCTGGCTTGCGACACACCATTCTGCAGCGGAACAGCCCGATATATTTCCTCTGTTCATACCGAAAACGAAGTATCTGTGGCAGAATGGAGACCGAACATACCTGAGGCAGGACAATATGCTGTATATGTTGCTTACCAGTCGTTTGAAAATAGTGTGCCCGATGCACATTACACAGTTTATCATAAAGGGGAAAAGACGGAGTTTCATGTAAACCAACAGATGGGTGGCAGTACTTGGGTTTATCTTGGCACATTTGAATTTACTTCAGGCATTCATTCTTCCGACAGGATTACTCTGACTAATCAGAGCGCTCATAAAGGTGTGGTGTCAGCTGATGCAGTTCGTCTCGGAGGTGGCATCAGTAATTTTGCTATATGCGACTCGATTACTGGAATGAAGTATCAGAGTGGATTGCCTCGCTGGGCTGAAGCAGCGAAGTATTCTACTATGTGGTATGGTTTTCCATATAGTATTCATAGTGGGAAATTTGTAAATGATGATTATAAAAACGATATCAATAGTCGCAGTACAGCTATCAATTATCTCTCTGGCGGAAGTGTTTATAATCCTGTGCAAGCAGAAGGACGACGAGTGCCTTTGGAACTAAATATTGCTTTCCATACAGATGCAGGATTTAGACTGAACGATGAACTTTTTGGTCCACTTGCAATATATATGACAGAATACAATAACGGACTTACCGGTGCTGGATTAGACCGTTATGTGTCGAGAGACTTGGCAAGTATGCTGCTCACAAATCTTACTACCGACCTTAAGGAGTACGGGTGGCCAGCACGAAAACTGTGGAATAGAGATTATGGAGAAGCACGTGAACCACAAATTCCTGCGTGTATTCTGGAATTGTTGTCGCACCAGAATTTCAACGATGTTCGTTTAGGATATGACCCAAAATTCAAGTTCGACATGTGTCGTTCTATTTACAAAACTATCGTAAAGTTTGTAGCAAGGGAACATAGTCGTGACTACGTAATACAACCTCTACCTGTAAGTCATTTCTCCGTCACACTGGACCCTAATCAACAGGCTGCACACCTTAGTTGGCAACCAGTTGATGATCCACTCGAGCCTACTGCTACCCCACAGCGATACATCGTTTATACTCGAATCGGTACGATGGATTTCGATAATGGAACTGTAGTTAATGGTACTTCGTGCGATATTCCACTTCAACCAGGATTTGTATATTCTTTTAAAGTAGCTGCACTAAACCGAGGCGGAGAAAGTTTCCCGTCGGAAATATTGGCAGCAGGGATAGCTCCTGAAAGTCGAGGTACAACCCTTGTTGTCAACGGCTTTACTCGCTTGGAAGGTCCACAAAGTATTGATACAGAAACTATGCAAGGCTTTGATCTCGACCTCGACCCTGGTGTACAATATGGTAAGTTTGCAGGTTTTTGTGGACGTCAGCTCAATTTCAACAAAGAAAATGCTGGAAAATTAAATGAAGAAGGTCTTGGGGTAAGTGGTGACGAATTGGTAGGTAAAGTCGTTATGGGTAATACCTTTGACTATGCTGTTGTGCACGGAAAGGCTATCCTTGCTGCAGGTCATTCGTTTGCCTCCATTAGCGAAGCTGCATTCATGAATACTTTTACAACTGCGGAAGATATCCTTCGCGAATATCCTTTCATGGATATTTATTATGGTGTACAGAAGCGTTTCAATTCCACTACTTCAAACCTTATTAGTAAGTATATTGATATGGGCGGAAGGGCTATTATCAGTGGAGCAAATATAGGTGACTACTCTATTACAGACAAGACGATTGCAACAATCAGTGGTTGTGGACTCACATTTGATATATGGCGAGAAATGAACGACCGAAGCTACCCTGTTCCTGTTGTAAATGTTCCGCAACCCACAGGAAATGCCTTCGCAATACTTCAGTATAGTAACGGTTATGCAGCAGCTATTGCAAGCGATCGTCAACAACGATATATCAAATTAGGATTTCCCCTTGAAAGTATGAAGGATGAATCGCAACTGCAACAACTCGTTACAGCCTTTATGGCATTCCTGAGGAAATAATAAAAATTGAAACTTAAAACCAGAAACTTGAAACCTGATTTAAAAAATTTTTTGCCAACAACGAAAAAAGAGTGCGAACTGCGAGGTTGGGACCAGTTGGACGTAATCCTTTTCTCGGGTGATGCCTATGTGGATCATCCTTCTTTTGGTGCAGCTGTAATAGGAAGAGTACTCGAGGCAGAGGGCTTGCGTGTAGCTATCGTACCACAACCTGATTGGCACGGCGATTATCGTGATTTCAAGAAATTGGGACGTCCACGACTTTTTTTCGGTGTCTCACCTGGTTGCATGGATTCAATGGTAAATAAATATACTGCCAACAAACGTCTTCGTAGTGAAGATGCTTATTCGCCAGATGGACGAATAGGACTCCGTCCAGACTATCCGACGATTGTATATACACAGATTCTGAAACAACTCTTTCCCGATGTACCGGTGTTAATAGGTGGAATCGAAGCTTCTTTGCGCCGTCTTACCCACTATGATTATTGGCAAGATAAACTTCTCCCTTCCATTCTCTATACCTCTGGTGCCGACTTGCTTACCTATGGTATGGGAGAAAAAAACAACACCTCGATAGCTCGCCTTCTTATGGAACAAGACTGCGAAATAGATGTTAGTCTATTCCGTAATCTTATGATGCGATATCCTCAGCAACAAACCGTAATGATTATGTCGGAAAAAGAAATACCAAGAGGAATCCGCACAGATGACATTGTTTTGCATAGTCATGAGGAATGTCTTCGAAACAAGCGGGCACAAGCAGAGAATTTTCGACATATAGAAGAGGAATCCAATAAATATAATGCACAACGAATTTTACAGAAGATAGGTGAACAATGGATTGTCGTAAATCCACCTTATCAACCGATGAGCCAGAATGAATTAGACCGTTCTTTCGACCTCCCATATACTAGACTTCCCCACCCTAAATATAAGGGTAAACGCATCCCTGCTTACGAAATGATAAAACATAGTGTAACACTTCATCGTGGTTGCTTCGGAGGTTGTGCTTTCTGCACCATATCTGCTCATCAAGGAAAATTCATTACTTCTCGCAGCAAGGAAAGTATTCTTCGAGAGGTAGAACAAATCACAAAGATGGAGGATTTTAAAGGATATCTCTCAGATCTAGGCGGACCATCAGCAAATATGTATGCTATGCATGGTAAGGATCTGAATATCTGTCATAAGTGTAAGCGTCCATCTTGTATTCATCCACAAATTTGCAAAAACCTCAATACAGACCATTCCGGACTTCTTGAAATATATCATGCAGTAGATGCAATCAAAGCCGTTAAGAAAAGCTTTATTGGTAGTGGAGTGCGTTATGACCTTCTGCTTCACGATACAGGGAATGATAAAATAAATACTGCAAACAGACGTTATACAGAAGAACTTATCACTCGTCACGTTAGTGGACGTCTAAAGGTAGCACCAGAACATACTTCTGATAAAGTATTACAACAAATGCGAAAACCGCCTTTCAAACTTTTTTACGACTTCAAACGAATCTTTGACGAAACTTGTAAACGTCATGGACTCCGTCAGCAGATTATTCCTTATTTCATATCCAGTCACCCTGGTAGTACTGCAGAAGATATGGCAGAGCTGGCAATAATTACTAAAGGACTTGATTTCCATTTGGAGCAAGTGCAGGACTTTACTCCTACACCTATGACTGTAGCTACAGAAACTTGGTATACAGGACTACATCCTTATACCCTCGAACCTGTTTATTCTGCAAAGACTCAACGTGACAAACTTGCTCAACGACAGTTCTTCTTTTGGTACAAAAAAGAGGAGCATCAGCGAATCATCGCTGAGCTCCGTCGTATTGATCGTCCCGACTTAATAAAGAAACTATTCGGGAAGTAAATTAATTATCCAACTGTACAGCCTTACTTACTGTTGTTCCATCAGGCATCTTACCCCATATCCAAAGGGTTTGGTCATCAGAAGTCTGTGCTTCCTTGAATGCAGCTTCTACATCTGTAGTGTTCTTGATACTTCTGCCGTTTATCTTAAGGATGATGAGATCCTTTGGAATACCTGCAGACTTGAATTTGCCGTTCTTCACATCCTTAACCATCACACCACCCTGGATGCCGAGGTTCTTCTTCAGTCCGTCCGGTACTTCCTTGAATTCAGCTCCGAGCACATCCATAGTCTGAGCTTTTGCAATCTTAGTATTACCCTTTGAGTTGCGGAATGTGATTGTAGCAGACTTTTCTTTCTTATCGCGGATGAAGCCTATTTGTGTCTTGTCACCAGGATGATACTTAGCAGTAGCTTCCTGTAGTTCAGACATCTTAGTAATGTTCTTTCCTCCGAGCGAAGTGATGATATCACCTTCTTTGATGCCTGCCTCAGCAGCAGCTCCGTCTTCAGGTACCTCAGCTACATACACACCTTCGTTTGTTCCGAAATCAGCCTTGAATTTCTCATCCTTTGCCTTTTGCGACTCAATATAATCATGCAAAGTCATACCCTTGATGCCAATCAAAGCTCTCTGTACCTGTCCGTAGTTCTTCAGGTCATCAACAACTTTTGTCATGATACTTACAGGTATAGCAAAACCATAACCAGCAAACGAACCAGTCTGACTGTACAACATTGCATTGATACCTACAAGTTCTCCCTTTGAGTTAACCAATGCACCACCTGAATTACCTTTGTTTATGGCTGCATCAGTCTGGATGAAACTCTCAATTCCTCCTTGTGTGGCACCCAAACCACGAGACTTGGCACTAACAATTCCGGCTGTTACAGTACTTGTCAGATTAAACGGATTACCTACTGCCAGCACCCACTCGCCAACTTTCAAAGCATCGCTATTTCCTATTGTTAGAGTTGGGAAACCACTTCCTTCAATCTTTATAAGTGCTAAGTCTGTATCAGCATCCTTACCAATAAGTTTTGCAGAAAATTCCCTCTGGTCATTCAGTGTTACAGTAATTTCATTTGCCTGAGCAACTACGTGATTGTTTGTAACGATATAACCGTCAGACGAAATCAACACTCCACTACCTGCTGCTTCCTGCTTAGGAGTCTGTACTTGCCTGCGTTGAGTACCACCTCCTCTACCAAAGAAATCACCGAAAAAGTCCTCAAATGGGTCGCGGTATTCTATGGTTTTCACTTCGCCACCCATTACAACTTTAATATATACTACTGCATTACATGCTTTCTCAGCTGCGGCTGTCAAATCTACATAACCTCCAGCTGATGAACTTGATGAAGATGTAGTATAAACTTTCGAACTGCTTGAGCCTGATTCTCCATAGAGAGCCTTCTGTACCTCAGAAGTCACCATTGCCTTGTTCTCACTCTTCTGCGCTACAGATACCGCAAAGGCACCTGTCATTCCCGAAACCAATGCTATTACTGCAAGTGTTCCGTAAAAACGTTTTTTTCCTTGTGTCATAATATTCATTTTTTTAAAATCTATTATTTTATCTGATAAAAAAGAAAACTCACTATCTTTAAATGTTAAAATGGGTGTTTTCTTTAACTTTCTGCGTTAAAATTACAGCCACCCCGAAAACTGACAAAATATTTTAGGCAAAAAAACATCAGCAATTCCAAATGTTTAACATTTCAAACTTGCTGATTAACGTAGCTTAAATGATAAGTTTTTAAATTTCACAAATTGAAACACTCACAAAATGTTAAAATCCGAATGTTTTGCACCCACACTCTTTGTTGTCAGAGAAAAAAATTCTAACTTCGCCTTGAAAACATATTTATAATGTATATTACCATGAGAAAATTACTCTTCTTAACTTTCTATCTTTCTTTGCTCTTCTGTACACCAGTCATAGCAAAGACAACTCCAGGTACATTTACTGCCGGTAAAGGCACATTCCTGCTTAATGGCAAACCATTTGTAGTAAAAGCAGCAGAAATCCACTACCCTCGTATTCCTCAGGCTTATTGGGAACATCGTATTAAAATGTGTAAGGCACTTGGTATGAATACTATCTGCATCTACATTTTTTGGAACATCCACGAACAACAGGAAGGTGTGTTCGACTGGTCTGGAAATAATAATGTAGCTGAGTTCTGCCGTCTTGCACAAAAACACGGAATGTACGTTATTGTTCGCCCTGGTCCATATGTTTGTGCCGAATGGGAAATGGGCGGTCTGCCCTGGTGGTTGCTGAAGAAGAAAGACATTCGGCTTCGCGAACAAGATCCTTATTTCATGGAGCGAGTAAAGATATTCGAACAGGAAGTAGGAAAGCAACTTGCTCCACTTACTATACAAAATGGTGGTCCAATCATCATGGTTCAGGTAGAAAATGAATACGGTTCTTACGGTAAGGATAAACCATACGTAAGTGAAATTCGCGATTGCCTGCGTTCTGTTGGTTTCGATAAAGTTACACTTTTCCAATGCGACTGGTCTAGCAATTTCCTCAACAACGGACTTGATGACCTTGTATGGACAATGAACTTCGGTACTGGCGCTAACATCGACGACCAGTTCCGCAAACTAAAGGAAGTTCGTCCCGATGCACCCCTTATGTGTTCTGAGTTTTGGAGCGGTTGGTTCGATAAATGGGGCGGAAAACATGAAACTCGTGATTCAAAAGCTATGGTTAGCGGTCTTAAGGAAATGCTTGACAAGAACATCTCTTTCTCTTTATACATGACACACGGAGGTACATCTTTCGGTCATTGGGCTGGTGCTAACTCTCCAGGTTTTGCACCAGACGTAACCAGCTACGACTATGATGCTCCTATTAACGAATACGGACAAGCAACTCCCAAATATACAGAACTGCGTGAAATGCTTCAGAAGTATTCAGACAAAAAACTCCCCTCTGTTCCAAAGCCAATTCCTGTAACTACAATTCCTGCATTCAACTTCACAGAGTTTGCTCCTCTCTTTGAAAATCTTCCTGCTGCAATTGAAACTACTGATATAAAAACTATGGAAGAATTTAACCAAGGATGGGGTTCTATCCTCTATTGTACTACTCTTCCTGGCATTCATAAACCTTCAAAACTTCATATACCTGGCGGTCACGACTACGTACAGGTATTTATCGACGGAAAATATATTGGTGCTCTTGATCGTCGTAATGGTGACAAGGATATTGTCCTGCCTTCAGTCCGTCGCGGTTCTCACCTCGAACTACTTGTTGAAGCAATGGGGCGTATCAATTTCGGACGCGCCATCAAAGACTTCAAGGGGATTGAAGGAAAAGTAGAACTGACAATTACTTTAGAAGGTAATGAATTTACTGCCAATTTGAAGAACTGGCGTACACACCTCATTCCTGATTCATACGAACAGACACAGAAACAGGTTTACAAACCTCTGCTCACAACAAATCCTCGTTTCCGTGGCGACCGCATCCCTGGTTACTACAAAGCTACATTCCGTATGAAGAAACCTGCTGATACATTCCTTAATTTTGAAACCTTCGGTAAGGGTCTTGTATATGTGAATGGTCATGCACTCGGCCGCATCTGGGAGATTGGTCCTCAACAAACTCTCTACTGTCCTGGATGCTGGTTAAAGAAAGGTGAAAACGAAATAATTGTTCTCGATATTATAGGTCCTAACGAAGCAAAGAGTGAAGGTCTAGATCATCCTATCATCGACAAATTACAGAAGTCTGAACCTCCTATCCACCGCAAGCCAGGTGAGAATCTCAAACTCGATGGAGAAACGCCCGTTGCTGTCGGACAGTTTCAAGCAGGCAACGGATGGCAGGAAATAAAGTTCTCTGCTCCACAGACTGGACGTTATGTATGTCTCGAAGCACTCAATAACCACAATGGTGATGAATATGCATGCATCGCAGAACTCTACCTTCTCGACGAAAAAGGTGAACGTCTCAGTCGTGAACCTTGGAGAATATCCTATGCCGATTCAGAAAACATCACATCCGGCAATCAGGCAGGTGACAAGATATACGACCTGCAAGAAAGCACCTACTGGTCAACAGTCAAAGGTGTTCAGTTCCCACACCAGATTATCATTGACCTCGGAAGGGTTCGCACCATCACAGCTCTTCAATATCTTCCACGAATGGAATCCACCACTCCTGGGGCTATCAAAGACTACCGCATTTTTGTAAAAAAAGACAAATTCAAACTATAACCAAAAAAACTATATAAAGTATGAAGAAATTCATGGACGACGACTTTCTGTTGCAAACAGAAACCGCAAAAAAACTCTATCACGAGCACGCATCAAAGATGCCAATCATCGACTATCACTGCCATCTTATTCCTCAGATGGTAGCAGAAAACAAACGTTTCGACTCTATTGCACAAATCTGGCTCATGGGAGACCACTACAAGTGGCGTGCGATGCGTTCCAATGGTGTTGACGAGCGATTTTGTACAGGCAAGGATACATCCGACTGGGAGAAATTCGAGAAGTGGGCAGAGACTGTTCCTTACACATTCCGCAACCCGCTCTACCATTGGACACACCTTGAACTGAAAACTGCATTTGGCATTACAGAAACACTCAATCCAAAGAATGCTCGTGAGATATACGACAAGTGTAACGATATAATCAAGAACGACCCTAAGTTCACACCACGTGGACTTATGGAACACTATAAAGTCGAAATCGTTTGTACTACTGACGATCCAGTTGATTCACTCCAATACCATAAACAAGTTGCAGCCGACCCAACTATGAAAACTCGCATGCTTCCTGCTTGGCGTCCTGATAAGGCTATGGCTGTAGAAGTACCAGCAAACTTCAAGTCTTACGTTGAACAACTCTCAAAGGCAAGTGGCAAAAACATTAGTTCGTTTTCAGATTTTATTGATGCCCTGCAAAATCGTCACGACTTTTTCCAATCTATGGGATGTAAACTCTCTGACCACGGAATTGAAGAATTCTATGCAGAAGACTATACAGATGCAGAAATTTCATCAATCTTTAATAAAGTATATGGTGGCAAAGAACTCACACAAGAAGAAATCCTTAAGTTCAAGTCTGCTATGATGTACATCTTTGCTGTTCAAGATGCAGAAGCAGGATGGGCACAGCAATTCCACTATGGAGCAATTCGTGACAATAATACAAAGATGTTCCGTCAACTTGGTCCCGACACAGGTTTCGACTCAATTGGTGAATTCAATACAGCAAAGAAATGTTCTAAGTTCCTCAATCGTCTAAATATGGAAGGTAAACTTACCAAGACCATTCTTTACAACCTTAACCCATGTGCCAACGAAGTGCTTGCAACAATGCTTGGCAACTTCCAAGATGGTTCATGTCCAGGTAAAATTCAATGGGGTTCCGGTTGGTGGTTCCTCGATCAGAAAGACGGTATGCAGAAACAGATGAACGCACTTTCTGTACTTGGACTCCTCAGTCGATTTGTAGGTATGCTTACCGACAGTCGTTCATTCCTCTCTTATCCACGTCATGAATACTTCCGTCGTATCCTTTCTAACCTTATCGGCACAGATGTAGAAAATGGTGAAGTACCATGCACTGGTTTTGAAGGAGAACGTCTCAATCAAATGGTTGAGGATATATGCTACAATAACGCAAAGAACTATTTTAACTTCTAATTTGAATACAATCTGTCGTGAATCATCCATTTCAGATTCAAATCTCAATACTTGGGCTGCAACATACCAATGCAGCCCAAGTACTTTCTGAATTTATTCAATCTATTCAGAAAAAATATCCTGTAGAAATTACAGAAGAAATCTATACAAACTGCGCTCATACCCAAGCTAAAGTAATCCTTGCTATTCCCTTTTCTGAACGGGAAAACGTGCGTATCGACTTCAATATTTTCTCCTCTGAATTTGACTCGCTCCACCCCGACGAGTCTGCTACCTACTTCAAGATGGAAAGTGCATAAATTTGGTAATTTCAAAAATAGTTCGTACCTTTGCAGCGAAAATAAGATTTCAGGATAGGATAACTAAGAAAGGTATTAAAGGAAACATGAAGAAACTAATTACATTATTCATATTATTTGCGGTAGTACAAATTAGACTATCAGCTGCAGACCTGAACCTTGAGAAGAAATGGGCACAGGTTATCTATGCCATCTCTCGTGTTGAGAGCGAGGGAAATCCTAAAGCTGTGAGCAAATGTGGTCGTTATGTAGGCTACTTGCAGATATCACAGATTCTTGTTCGCGAATGCAACCGCATCATCGGCAAACAAGAATTTACCTATGCCGATCGCTACGACAAACAGAAAAGCATAGATATGTTCATCACATACATGGAACGCTTCAATCCAGAAGGCAACATAGAAAAAGCAATACGTCTTTGGAACTCAGGTGATCTCAACTGTATGAATCACAAAGCATCTACCGATGGTTACTATCGTCGAGTGATGAACAAATTCTCAGTTCAAGCTACAATGGAATAAAAAATTATAAGATTTCAAAAATAAAAGAGGAGACACAAATCTCCTCTTTATTTTTTTATAATCAATAAAATAGTAATCTATTTTAAAACTCTCTTTGCTATAGTCTCTGCCTGATCATAAGCTGCAGACCAATCGGTATTCAGAGAGAAAGGCAGCAACGAACCAGCACCTCCATCAACGAGTGGTGATTCATTCAGAAAAAGTGGATGGGCAAACGATGCAGAAGTAAAACAACGGATAATCTCATCTTTCTTAGCAGGAGAAATTTTCTCACCTTTAGCAGCAAACTCACGAAAATCATCTATGAATGACTCCATATTCACAGCTTGCAAATCAAGCAATCTCATATCATTATCTCTACCCTCCTTCTTGCAAACATTCATTATATAATTTAGAGCATTCAACTTATACTGACTTACCGTCTTCTCCTCTACATCTTTTGTTGTGGCTACAACATTTTGGGCTTTATCATACACAGCTTGATAAAGAGTCTGTGCACACAAACTTCCTGTACACATTACCCAAATAGATAATGCAGAAAAAAGTAGACGTTTCATATTAGAAGTCAAATTCTTCACTTACACTTTCGTCTCTCAACACTCGATCGATAGCACGAGCAAACATATCAGCAACAGACAATTGCTTCACCTTACCACAATCCTTATCATAAGGAATAGAATCAGTGAACACAATCTCTTCAAGAGCTGATTTCTGTACTCTCTCGCTTGCAGGGCCTGACATCACGCAGTGACTAGCAACAGCACGCACACTATTTGCACCAGCCTTAATCATCTCGTCAGCAGCGCGAGTAATCGTTCCAGCAGTATCTACCATATCATCTACCAGTACCACATCCTTACCTTTCACATCACCAATAATCTGGATAGATTCAACTTCATTAGCACGAGCTCGAGTCTTATTACAGAGTACGAGCGGAGCCTTTAGACGTTTAGAGAATAGTGCAGCACGCTTCGAACCACCTACGTCAGGAGTTGCAATTACTAAATTAGGCAAATTCAGTGAAGCTATATACGGAATACAAATGAGAGAACCATATAAGTGGTCAACAGGCACATCGAAGAAACCTTGAATCTGGTCTGCGTGAAGATCCATAGTAATCAGACGATCAATTCCTGCCACACTCAGCAAATCAGCAACCAACTTAGCACCAATGCTCACACGTGGTTTATCCTTTCTGTCCTGTCGTGCCCAACCGAAGTAAGGTATTACAGCTATAATCTTTCTAGCACTTGCACGTTTAGCAGCATCAATCATCAGCAACAACTCCATCAGATTATCACTATTAGGAAATGTTGACTGCACGAGATATACATCACGTCCTCGGATAGATTCCTCAAACGAAACTGCAAACTCACCATCAGCAAAATGAGTAATAATCAGATTACCCAATTTGCATCCTAAACTCTCACAAATACGTTCTGCGAGATACCTCGACTTAGTACCTGAAAATACCTTAAAAGGTCTTCTTTCGTTCATTTTAATATTGTATTAATACATTTATGCTGCGAAGGTACATGATTTTTTTTATTCAAACAATATTTCTTTCTTTTAAATTGTAAGAGACTGCAACCTGTTTTTTCAAAAGTTTAATATGTCAACAAAAAATATGCTAAATATATTAATTTCTCTCTAAAAATGTGTACCTTCGCAACATATTTATAACAATAAGTATTATGGCAATAGTAAAACCGTTTAAGGGCGTTCGCCCACCAAAGGAGTTTGTTGAAGAAGTAGAGAGTCGTCCATATGATGTATTGGACTCTGAAGAAGCTCGTGCTGAAGCAGGAGATAATGAGAAGTCTTTGTATCATATCATCAAACCAGAGATTAATTTTGAACCAGGAACAAGTGAGTATGATCCACGTGTGTATGAGGAGGCAGCAAGGCAGTTCAAGAAGTTTCAGGACAAAGGTTGGTTAGTTCAGGACGAGAAAGAACAGTATTACATTTATGCACAGACATCCTGTCTGCCTGCAAACGGTAACAAGGAAAAGACTCAGTATGGAATTGTTGTAGGTGCTTACTCTGGTGATTATCAGAAAGGTGTTATTAAGAAACATGAATTAACTCGTGCTGACAAAGAAGAAGACCGCATGAAACATGTTAGGGTAAATAATGCTAACATAGAGCCTGTATTCTTTGCCTACCCAGACAACAGAGTGCTTCTTGATATCATTGAGAAGTATGCTAAGACAAAACCTGAGTATGATTTCATTGCTCCGATTGATGGTTTTGGACATAAAGTATGGTGTGTAAGCGATGATAAGGATATAAAGACTATTACAGATGAGTTTGCTAAGATGCCTGCTTTATATATTGCTGACGGACACCATCGTTCTGCAGCAGCAGCTCTTGTAGGTACAGAGAAAGCTAAGCAGAATCCTAACCATAGGGGTGATGAAGAATATAATTATTTTATGGCTGTTTGTTTCCCTGCAAGTCAACTGACAATCCTTGACTATAATCGAGTTGTTAAAGACTTGAATGGTCTAACTGATGAGGAGTTTCTCGAGGCTTTGAAGAAGAATTTTACCGTAGAGACTAAGGGTAAAGATGAATATAGAGCAAAGGAAATGCATGAGTTCTCACTCTACCTTAGTGGTGTATGGTATTCGTTGAAAGCTAAGCCTGGCACTTATGATGAAAAAGACCCTATAGGTGTACTCGACGTAAGTATCTCTAGCAAACTGATTCTAGATGAAATTCTTGGAATTAAGGATTTACGCCGTGATAAGAGAATTGATTTCGTAGGTGGTTTAAGAGGTTTGGGAGAATTAAAGCGTCGTGTTGACAACGGGGAGATGAAGATGGCTCTTGCCCTATATCCTGTCACCATGAAGCAAATTATGGATATTGCCGACAGTGGTAATATTATGCCTCCAAAGGCAACTTGGTTTGAGCCTAAACTGCGTTCTGGATTGATCATCCATAAACTTTCATAATGGATTTATACAAAACCATAAAAGAAAAAGCAGAAGGTACTTATAGCGAGAAACGAAGTAAGTTTCTCGCTTTTGCTATTCCCGTCAGCACTGTTGACGAGGTAAAGCAGTTAGTAGCAGAATATCAGAAGAAGTATTATGATGCCAGACATGTCTGTTATGCATATATGTTGGGAGCAGAGAGGACTGAGTTTCGTACTAATGATAACGGAGAACCATCTGGTACTGCAGGGAAACCTATATTAGGACAAATCAATTCGAACGAACTGACCAATATTCTCATTATAGTTGTTCGATATTTTGGTGGTATAAAACTGGGAACAAGCGGCCTCATCATTGCATATAGAATGGCTGCAGCAGAAGCAATTAATGCTGCTGAAATTATAGAAAAGACTGTAGATGAAGACGTGACGTTTATGTTTGAATATCCGCTGATGAACGATGTGATGAAGGTTGTTAAGGATTTGGAACCAGAGATTGTGAGTCAGCAGTTTGACATGGATTGTCAGATGACACTAAGAATTAGGAAGGGAGAAATGGAACGACTAAAAGAAAGACTGGAGAAAATTGAAACACTTAGGATTACATATTAGTTTTGTCGTGTTGCTTTCTGCCCTACTCTTTTCATGTAGAAGCAAACGTGCAGATTCACCCTTCGACAGGAGTGTGAAGGAACAGGAGTGGTTTGATTTGACAGAGATTCAAGAGAACGGAGAACTAATTGTTTTGACGGAATATGGTCCAGACACTTATTTCGAGTGGAGAGGTGAACATTTTGGCAGACAGTATATGTTGGCTGATGCCTATGCACGTAGTATTGGTACAAGCATGAGAGTGGAAGTAGGTAGAAGTGTTGAAGAATTGCAGAAGAGAATGGCTACAGGCGATGGTGATATCATTATATATAATGTACCCGATTCGTTACAAACGGAGGATAATGTATATCTGAAGGCTGACACTATCATAAGTGGCTGGGCTGTGAGCAAGAGGTGTCCGGAACTAGCAGAAAATCTGCAGGAATGGATTGAGAAAAATAATACTAATCTAGTAGCTCTGTCAACTCTTGAGATAAGAACATCTAACGGTAGGAGATATACTCCTCGTAGGAGAGTATCAGCTCCAATCCGAAATTTGGCAAGGGGTGAGATTTCTATCTTTGACCCATTATTCAAGCAGTACGGAAAGAATCTGGGATGGGATTGGAAACTATTGGCAGCACAGGCGTATCAGGAGTCGGCTTTTGACCCAGAAGCTGTCTCGTTTATGGGTGCTATGGGGTTAATGCAGCTGATGCCATCGACAGCAAAAAGTGTTGGAGTTAAAATGGACAAAGTATTTGTGCCAGAACATAATGTGAGAGGCGCTGCAAGACTAATCAGTTTATTAAAGGAACACTATTCAAAAATACATAATGAGTCTGAACGCATCAATTTTATTTTGGCTGCTTACAATGCAGGTTCGGGACATGTGGATGATGCACGACGACTGGCAAAAAAATATGGAAAAGATCCTGATCGATGGTTAGGAAATGTAGATGGGTTTGTGCTCAGAATGGCTCAACCTCGCTTCTATAATCAACCAGAGGTACAGCATGGTTATTTTCGCGGCCAGGAAACACACGATTATGTGAATAGTATCCGTAGCAGATGGGATGAATACAGGAGAAAGGTGAGATAATAAAAAAAATGAGCTCGATGTTTTTCGAACTCATTTTTTATTTAGAGTTTTTGGATTATTGATTAGCTGAGGAAACCGAGCAGAACACCTGCTGCAACTGCACTTCCGATAACACCTGCTACGTTTGGTCCCATAGCATGCATGAGGAGGTAGTTATGCGAATCGGCTTTCAGACCTTCGTTCTGACTGATACGGGCAGCCATTGGTACAGCACTAACACCCGCATTTCCAATAAGAGGATTGATTTTGTTATCCTTTGAAAGGAACAGGTTCATGATGTGTACGAAGATGACACCGCTAGCAGTTGCGATGATGAATGCAAATGCACCAAGTGCAAAAATCTTAATTGTGTCAAGTGTAAGGAATTCACTTGCCTGAGTAGAGCAACCTACTGTAAGACCGAGCAACATAACTACGATGTCGTTCAGAGCACTACCAGCAGTCTTTGCAAGACGAGTTGTCTTTGTGCTTTCTTTTAGGAGGTTTCCAAAGAAGAGCATACCCAAGAGAGGCAGACCTGATGGAACAATAAATGTAGTGATGAGGAGTCCTACGATTGGGAAGAGCATCTTCTCAGTCTGGCTTACCTGACGAGGTGATTTCATCTTAATCTTACGCTGAGCCTTTGTAGTGAGGAGTTTCATGACAACAGGCTGAAGTACTGGTACGAGAGCCATGTATGAGTATGCACACACAGCGATGGCCCCCATAAGATTAGGTGACAGTTTTGAAGAGAGGAAGATTGCCGTAGGTCCGTCGGCACCACCAATGATAGCGATTCCGGCTGCTTGGTTTGGTTCAAAACCCATTGCGAGGGCAATCATGTAAGCTCCGAAGATACCGAACTGAGCAGCAGCACCAATAAGCATAAGTTTAGGATTAGCTATAAGTGCTCCGAAGTCAGTCATTGCACCAATACCGAGGAATACGAGTGGTGGATACCATCCCTGGCGTACTCCTTGGTAGAAAATGTTGAGTACGGAGTTGTCTTCATAGAGTCCTATTTCAAGACCTGCAGCCTTGAAAGGAATATTTCCCAAAATGATACCTAGACCAATCGGGATGAGGAGCAGCGGCTCGAAATCTTTCTTGATTGCAAGCCATATAAAGAATGCACCAACGGCTATCATAATAATGTTAGCCCATTCGACATTGGCGAATCCTGTATATGTCAGGAAGTCGGAGAATTTCGAAGCTACGAAGTCCATTGTTGATACACTTTCTAATAATAGCATAGGTCTTACTCGATTGTTACGAGGACACTGCCCTCCATTACTGTATCACCCTTATTTACATTTACAGAAGCAATCTTACCATCACGTTCGCAGTCGATGTTGTTCTCCATTTTCATTGCTTCAAGTACGATGAGTGTGTCACCCTTCTTTACAGCCTGTCCAACAGTAACTTTTATGTCATTGATGGTACCTGGCAGAGGAGCAGATACAACAGTAACTCCAGCTGCCACCTGAGCTGCCTCTACGGCTGCTTTTGGAGCTTCTACTGTTTTAACTGGTGCTGCTACGGCACGAACAACTGGCTTTGGCTGAGCAACTGGCTTTTCGAGTTGAACGTCAAACTGGATGCCGTTAACTTCTACCTTTGCTATGTCACCTTCAACATTTTCGATTTTTACGTTGAAGTCTTGACCTTTGATTTTATAATTGTATTCTTTCATTTTTTAGTATGGTTTGTTGTGGTTGCGATATGATGCTGTGGAGTCTGACGCAGTTCGTGACTTTTATCAGACCACGATGAGTTTGAATTCTGATGGATTGTGATAATACCAGACTCAATATCGTGAGTACCTCCGAAATATTCGTGGAGGGCAAGACCGATAACTGCTGTATATGTTTCCATCGGAATACCTCTTGTCTCAATAGAAGCCTGCTTAGCTACTTCCATAACACGTTCTCCTGCATTGACAACAGGCTGAACAACTGGTTTTGTAACTTTATTGACAACCTTTGCAAGGAGAAGTCCAAATCCTTGGAAGAAGAGGAAAAGAATGAGAAGACAAACAAAGACTACACCCATGCACATAAGAGTCATTGCAAAGCCGTATGGGTCTTTCTCTTTGAATTCACGAATCTTATCGTTATGATACTCTTGGTTAGGACCGTTTGGAGTAGCTTCAGAAGCTTCGCATACTTGCCATGTATTGTCCGAAAGACGGGCGTAAGTCTGTCCAGGCTGCAAAGCAGGAATGGTTACGGAGTCAAGCAAATCTACCGCATTACCGTCGTAGAGAGCAATCCAGTTTTCTTCACCGGCTTTCAGTTGCACAGCACAAGTAGTATGGAGTGTGCCACGATTGCGATTGCCTACAAAAAAAGTGATACGTTGCTTAGCCTTGATGAGAGTACGAGGGTCACCTGCAGGAATAAGCGACATGAGTTGTTCGCGCTCAGGAGCCGACATTTTCTTGTCAAGTACCGCCTTGTCAGTAGCTATAAAACAATTTCTTATGTCATGAGTAGAATAAGAAGTGTTTTCAATTTCAATCCAGCTAGCTGGTTCTCCATATTCATCCTTGTAGAAGGACGGACGCATACATATTGCATCTGCTGGAGCAACACATCCGCTGTCTCCTGCTTCTGCTTTCATACAAGCCTTTTGGCAACAACCGAGCACGAATACTTCATTTATTTTGAAGTCGTATGCTCCTTGTGCCATCATTGCTGTAGAAAAAACGAGGAGAGAAAATATTGATAATAATTTTTTCATCATCTTAGAGTGGTATGTTTCCATGCTTCTTAGCAGGATTTGTTAACGACTTAGTTGCAAGTTGTTCGAGAGCACGGATTACGCGGAAACGAGTGTTGCGTGGCTCGATGACGTCATCGATATAACCGTATTTAGCTGCCTGATATGGATTTGCGAATAGCTTAGTGTATTCGTCTTCCTTCTCCTTGATAAATGCAGCAGCATCACCACCCTCTTCTTTGATTGTCTTAGCTTCCTTAGCATAGAGCACCGCAGCAGCTCCGCTTGCGCCCATTACAGCAATTTCAGCTGATGGCCAAGCGTAGTTGATGTCACCACGAAGTTGTTTACAAGACATCACGATGTGGCTACCTCCGTAAGACTTACGCAGAGTGACGGTTACCTTTGGCACAGTAGCTTCTCCGTAAGCGTAAAGGAGTTTTGCTCCGTGCAGGATTACTGCGTTGTATTCCTGGCCAGTACCAGGAAGGAATCCAGGAACATCGACAAGTGTTACGAGTGGGATATTGAATGCGTCGCAAAAACGAACGAAACGAGCACCCTTACGGCTTGCGTTGCAGTCGAGTACACCTGCGAGTTTTGATGGTTGGTTAGCAATCACACCAACAGCACGACCATTGAAACGTGCAAAACCAGTGATGATGTTCTGAGCAAACTGAGGCTGTACCTCAAAGAACTCGCCATTGTCCACGATAGCAGAAACCACTTCATACATATCGTAAGCCTGGTTTGGATTGTCAGGAATGATTTCGTTAAGAGAATCCTCAAGACGATCTATAGGGTCCGTACATTCTACCACTGGAGTTTCCTCCTGATTGTTCTGTGGAATGTATGAGAGCAACTGCTGAATCATAGCGATAGCTTCTTCCTCAGTTGCAGCTGTAAAATGGCAAACACCAGACTTTGTAGAGTGAACAGAAGCACCTCCAAGACTTTCCTGGTCAACGTTCTCACCAGTTACACTCTTTACCACAGCAGGACCTGTCAAGAACATGTATGATGTATTTTCCATCATCAGCGTGAAGTCTGTGAGTGCTGGAGAATAAACAGCACCACCAGCACATGGACCGAAGATACCGGAAATCTGTGGAATCACACCACTGGCAAGGATATTGCGCTGGAAAATCTCAGCATATCCTGCAAGAGCATTGATACCTTCCTGGATACGAGCACCCCCCGAGTCGTTCAGACCAATAACTGGTGCACCAACCTTCATTGCCATATCCATTACCTTACAGATTTTCTCTGCAAGAGTTTCTGAAAGTGAACCGGCATTTACTGTGAAGTCCTGTGCAAATACATAAACAAGACGACCTCCAATAGTACCAGAACCGGTTACAACACCATCGCCAAGATATTGTTTCTTCTCCATGCCGAAATTGTGGCACTTATGAAGTTTGAACATATCAAATTCTTCGAAACTGCCTTCATCAAGAAGCATAGCGATACGCTCTCTGGCTGTAAACTTACCCTTTGCGTGCTGTTTATCGATAGCTTTCTCACCTCCGCCGAGGCGTGCCTTCTGTCGGAGTTCAATGAGCTCCTGTATTCTTTCTGTTTGTTTACTCATGAGTTCTATTATTTGTTTTGTGGTTCACACAATTCTGTTAATACACCTGCAGTTGACTTTGGATGTAGGAATGCGATAGACATCTGCTCAGCTCCTGGACGTGGTTTCTGGTCGATAAGACGAATGCCCTTGCCTTCTGCCTCTACGAGAGCTTCAGCTACTCCATCTTCTACAGCGAATGCAACGTGATGTACACCTTTTCCGCCCTTCTCCAACCATTTTGCAACAGCACTTTCAGGACTTGTTGGTTCAAGCAGTTCGAGCTTTACTTCACCCACCTTCAGGAAGGCAGTCTTTACTTTCTGGTCTGCTACTTCCTCAACGGCATAGCACTTTAAACCAAGTACATTTTCGAAAAAAGGGAGCACAGCATCGATGCTCTCCACACCTATTCCAAGGTGATCAATACGAGAAATCTTCATAGTGAATTAAAATTTTAATGGATTTATTTCTTAAATGTCGTTTTATTCAATACAACAAAAACGCCCCTTAGGGCTGAAATCTCACAAATATACACATTATATAAAATATGGGGTGCATTATTTATGATTATTTTAGAAAATAATTTCACAACTCATACTTCCTGCTCCATTTTTCAGAATTGTTTAACAGCATTGTTAAACCGAGTTGACAAAACTATTCTCTACTTCATAGAATCAAAATCGTCATCATCATCGTCATCATCATCCCAGTCGAAGTCGAAATCGCCAAAGAACTCCGGGTGAACGAATTCCTCCAGATCGCGACGGTCTTTCTTTGTAGGTCTGCCAAGCCCTCTGGCTCTGTCTATAAATCCAGAGATACGATGCATCTCAAGCAGTTCGAGCTGATCTTTAGTAGTTACGTTTTCAAGTACCTCTGGAACAAGCTTAGCCCCAACTCTGTTCTGGATTGCTTTCAGCACCTTGAACGAATAGGTCACAGGCGGTTTTCTAACTTCTATCACATCGCCTTCTTTTATCATCTTCGAAGGTTTCTGTTTTACGCCTTTAATGGATATTCTACCATTTTTACAAGCATCAGCAGCTATACTTCTTGTCTTGAATATGCGGGCTGCCCACAGCCATTTGTCCAGTCGTGCCTCCATCAGATTTTATTTCTTGTTAAATAGATTCATCGTACGATCCAGTCCTTGCAGACAGAACGACTTTATCATCTCGATAACATAGTCAATCTTCTCCGCAACCACCTTCTTGTCTTCTTCTGAAAATTCGCCAAGTACAAAGTCCACCTGAGTTCCGCGAGGAAAGTCGTTTCCGATGCCGAACTTAATACGTGCATATTCTTGAGTCATCATGCACGACTCTATATTTTTCAGTCCGTTGTGCCCACCTGCTGAACCAGAGCCTCTCATTCTGATCTTTCCTACAGGAAGTGAAAGATCGTCAACAATTACCAATATGTTTTCAATGGGAATATTCTCTTTCTGTGCCCAGTATCTTACAGCTGTACCAGAGAGATTCATAAACGTAGATGGTTTCAGAAGGGTTAGTTCTGCGTTTTTCACACGACAATGCCCCACTAATCCATATCGTTTGTCTTCAAATACGACATTGGATGCCTTCGCAAAAGCATCCAATGTCATAAAACCTATGTTGTGACGTGTATTGGCGTATTCATCGCCAATATTGCCCAAACCAACAATCAGAAATTTCATTTTCAGAATTAATCAGCAGCTTCTTCTGTTGTGTCAGCAGCAGCAGCACGAGCAGCACGAGTCATACGAACAGCACATACTACAACTTCTTTTGGAGTAACGATTTCCAGTCCTTCGTAGTTGAGGGATGCAACCTTCATAGTCTTTCCGAGACCGAGGTTAGTTACGTCAATGTCGAGAGTATCTGGGAACTTGTCGTAAGTAGCCTTAACAGCGAGTTTACGAACGTTGAGAGCCAACTTACCACCGGCACGAACACCTTCAGCAAGACCGTTCAACTTAACTGGGATTTCGATAACTACAGGCTTCTTATCTGTGATTTCGTAGAAGTCAACGTGAACTGGGCGGTCAGTCACATAGTCGCTCTGCAGATCCTTCAGGATAGCCTTTACTGACTTACCCTCAATGTTAAGGTTAACGATGTAAACGTTTGGAGTGTAGAGGAGTTTTGCGAGTTCCTTCTCTGTAACTACAAGAGACTTAGAAACAGGCTGACCGTTTTTGTCTTTTTCTACACCATAAACTACTGCAGGCACTTGTTCTTTGCGACGCAATTCGCGGCTTGCCTTCTTGCCGAACTCAGTACGAAGCTGAGCATTGATTGTAATTTCTTTCATAATTTTAATAATGTGTTACTATAAATTAAGGATTTTGCTTAATTCGCCATCACACTGATGCCTTAAAAAGCGGGTGCAAAGGTAGTGATAATTTCAGAAATTACAATTGTTTTTTCATCGATTTTTTCCTTAACTACAAAAAATAGTGCAAAATACGAAGGCGTATTCTGTACTATTTTTATAAAATCTGTTGAAAAAGTCTTTATTTAGAAACTGAAATCGATATCAAGTCCACTTGTTGGTTTCTCCTCTTCTGCTACTGGAGCAGGTTCTGGTATTGGAGCACCCTTAGCGATATCAATAGTTTTGTTTAGGGCATCAATAAACTTATCATAGTCTTCCTTGTAAAGGAATATCTTATGTTTCTGAAAAGTAAATTGTGGATTTGTTGCATCTCCGCCTTCAACAATCTTCTTGCTTTCAGTTATTGTCAAAAACTTCTCTCCATTGCGTGTCTCTTTAACGTCAAAATAGTAAATGCGTTTACCGGCCTTCACTGCTTCTGAAAACACAATGTCACGCTCATTCTCTGCCATAGTTGTTATTAGTTTTTTAAATGTTAGATAATAAATTATATTAAAGTTCTGTTTACATGTAATTGCAAAAAAACAATGCGCAAAAGTGTGTGTTTTTTTTCGTATGAGCAAGAAAAATGGTATTTTTTTTACTTTTATGGCATGTTTTTTGCAAAAAAGTGCTTAATTGAACTTTTTTTTCATACCTTTGGCTCTTGAAATAAGTATTAAACTCAACGATATGATAAATCGCACTCTTATACGACTGAAGGTAGTTCAGATGATGTATGCTTACTATCTTGACGAGGGAAAATCCACCGCCAATGCTGAGAAAGAGCTCCAAAAAAGTCTTGACAAGGCATTTAATTTGTACAATTACAGCCTGCTGCTAATTCCAGCTATTACAGATTATGCAGCTCGAAGGCTTGAAGAGCGCGAAGCTATAAACCGTGCTGCACATGTTGATACTACTCTAAGCCATCGTTTTGTAGATAACCGTTTTGTCCAGGTGTTGCGTTCCAACTCTGATTTGCATCACTATGCAGAGGATGAAAAACTATCTTGGAACAATGAGGTTCCTTATCTCAAGAGTGTTTATGAGAAGATTGTTGAGTCTGATTTCTACAATGATTATATGGAAAAGGATTCCGTCACGTTCGAAGACGATCGTGAACTTTGGCGTCTTATCTATAAACGTATCATTTCCAAAGACGAGGACTTTGACGAAGTACTTGAGGAGCAGTCTCTTTACTGGAATGACGACCGTATAGTGGTTGACACTTTTGTACTGAAAACCATCAAGCATCTGTCTGAAGAAAATGGAAGTGAGCAACCTCTCGAACCGGCATACAAGGATGAGGAAGACCATCTCTATGCACTTAATTTATTCCGTTACTCCATAAAGTATGGAGAACAGTATCGCGATTTGATTTCCCGCAACATTCAAAATTGGGAATTCAACCGTCTTGCTTACATGGACATCATCATCATGCAGACAGCAATAGCAGAGATGAAAAACTATCCGAACATCCCTATTTCTGTTACTATCAACGAATTTGTCGAGATAGCCAAGTGGTACAGCACTCCTCGTTCTTCAGCCTACGTAAATGGTGTTCTCGATACCATTAGCAAACGACTGGACAGATTCTCGCTGTAAAGACCATAAACTATAAACTTTAAACTATAAACTTTAAACTATAAACTAAATATGCACACATTACTTCAAGCACAGCCACAAGGTGGCGGAATGCAAATGATTCTGATGATTGTACTCATGTTCGTCATCTTCTACTTCTTCATCCTGCGTCCACAGCGCAAGCGTCAGAAGGAGGTTGAGAAATTTCGTAACTCACTTGCTGTAGGCGACAATGTCATCACAGCTAGTGGTGTTTATGGAAAAGTAAAATCACTCAACGAAGGCGAACAGTTTATCACTATCGAAATTGCCAATGGCGTAAGCATCAAGATAGACCGCAACTTCGTCTATGCCGATGCAAGTCAGCAGCAGCAGGTACAGCGCTAAACCTCTAACAACCACAAAGGAATGTTCAAGGAGAAAATTCAAAACATCCAAAACGTATATTATATACTTAACAGGAAGTTGCGTCTGGTTCGTGTCCAGCGCAACATCCTTGTGTTTCTTATTTTCCTCCTTATAGCAATTGCCTTTTGGTTTATGCAGGCAATGCAGGAAACAACTACAACCCAACTCACCTACACACTCAACATCACCAATGTACCTAAGGAGATAATATTCACTTCTGAAGTACCTAAAACAGTGAACATTAGTGTGTCGGGGCGTGGGTGGAACATATTGCAATACTGGACCAAGAAAGACAGTCGCGAGCTAAATGTTGAGTTTTCCGACATAGAGAAAAACAACAGCAAACTAATCCTTGATGGCAACTTGTGGAAACGACTCACCCAGAAAGACTTCGGCAACGGCATTCGTTATGTGTCTTCCCTACCTAGCACTGTGGAAGTTTACTACTCCAACGGACTGGCAAAGCGTGTTCCTGTAGTTTTTAATGGAGTCCTAACACCCCATCCACAATATTTGATATGTGGCATCGATGTGAAGCCCGACTCTGTAGATGTTGTCGCACCTATCTATTTGCTTGACAGCATTACGAGCATCAGCACAGTTCAGCAGGAATACCTGAATCTCGAAGACACACTTTCTGCAAACATAGCTTTGCAAACCTCTGCCGGCATTAAGGTGTTGCCCGATTCGGTACATTTGAAAGTATGTGTCGATTTGTTTACAGATAAAACAATCGAAGTACCTATCTATTGTGAAAACATACCTGCCAACAAGGTCTTGCGTACCTTTCCATCCAAGGCACAGGTATCCTTCCATGTGAGTTCGTCGATGATAAATAAGATATCTTCACGCGACTTCGTTGTCGTTGTTGACTATAACGACTTGAATAGCGAACACAAGAAATGCTCACTACAGTTGCGTTCGCAACCAGAATATGTGAGTCATGTGCGCGTATCTCCTGAGCAGATTGAATACGTAATAGAACAAGTACTTGAATAGCTCATTCGTTCATTATAATAAAAACTATGTTAGTAGGCATCACAGGAGGTATTGGCAGCGGCAAATCGTTCGTCTGTCATAAGCTCGAATCGATAGGTTATCCTGTCTATAAGTGCGACGATGCTGCAAAACAGCTCATGCAGACCGATTCAGACCTGCGTCGTCAGCTCATAGCCCTTATCGGTACGGATGCCTACACATCAACCGGACTTAACAAACCCGTCATTGCCGACTTCCTCTTTCGTAGTAAAGAGAATGCTCGACTCGTTGACGACATAGTCCACCCTGCTGTCTTTCGCGACATGCAGACCTGGTACCTCCAACAACAGACTCCCATCTGTTTTGTGGAGAGTGCCATACTCTTCGAAGCCGGATTCCATACAGCTATGGATGCAACAGTATTCGTCTTTGCAGATGAAGCAGTAAGGATACAACGAGCAGTAGAACGTGACAAGACCGATGCAGAACACATTCGTTCCCGCATGGCGCAGCAGCAGTCTGCCGACACTACCCGTTCGCTTGCCGACTACACGCTGAACAACGACCCTACTTCCGACATCGATTCCGAACTGAAACAGTTAATAGAATATTTGAACAATAAAAACAAGAAACATCATGCTTAGAACAATTCTCGTAATATCTGGCAAGCCAGGACTTTACAAACTCATCACTCGTGGCAACAACAACCTCATCGTAGAAACAGTTGATGCTCAGAAACGTCGTTTGCCTGTATTCAACTCAGAACGCGTCGTATCTCTGGGCGACATTTCCATCTACACAGATGACGATAGTGAAGTAAAACTTTCAGAAGTATTTGAGAACATCAGCAAGGCTTACAAAGCAAAAACAGTCGATCTCTCTGCAAAGAAAGCATCCGACGATGAAATCGTAGCCTTTTTCACTAAGGCACTCGCCAACTACGACCGTGACCGCGTACGTATCAACGACATGCGCAAAGTGCTCTCTTGGTACAACCTCCTCATCTCTGCAGGCATCACTTCCTTCAAAGAAGAAGAGAAAGCCTAATTTCAATTTTCAATTCTCATTTTTCAATTTTCAAATTCCTAACGCCGTGGACAACGAACGAATTCGAATCAGAAGAGTCGACTCCACGAATAACAACAACATTCTTGGAGCCGAAACCGAACCCGTGCAGATAGACCGCACAGGCGCTCTAATCTGTACCAAGGGTGGCGGAGTGATTTCCCTCAATGGAAAAGAATACACCATTGAGCCAGGATCACTTACCGTTTATTTTTCTTATAGTGTTTTACGCATCCTTCAGCACACGCCTGACCTCGAGGGGATCATCATCAGCTGTAACCTCGAAACCATCCAGCCCCTGCTGAACAAGGTGAGCGATTTTAACGGACTATTCCTTATTCGTCAGAATCCCTACACCAAACTCATGCCTTCGCAGGTCAAGAACTTCATTACATACATCGACCTGCTCTCCGCCATTATCACTCGTTTCGAGGTGGAATCACAAAACCTGCAGGAATGGCAACACTCGCCAATCCGCGAAATCGTTCGTCAGCAAATCCATCTTCTTGGAAATAGTCTGATGCTCGGTATGGTCTCTTGCTACACCCACTTCATCAACGACAATGTAATTTACAACCGAAAAGACGAAGTATTGCAGAAATTCATCAAGCAATTGTACATTTCGTTCAAGGAGGAACATGATGTCAGCTTCTATGCCCATCAGCAATGCCTCACACCTCGTTACTTCTCTGCCATCATCAAGGAAAAGACAGGCAAAGTACCGAGCGATTGGATTACAGCAGCCCTGTTGTGCGAAACCAAACGTCAGCTCAACACCACCAGTAAGACCGTTCGCGACCTATCTGTCGAGCTCCACTTCCCCAACCAGTCCTACTTCGGCAAGTGGTTCAAAAACCTTGTTGGCTGCAGTCCGCTCGAATACAAGCGAGGCAACAAACAGAGCGATGGTGGATACAAAGAATACAACGTATTCGAAGAGATTTCGCAAATCAAAGATAAATAATAACTATGAAAACAATCCTGTCCCTACTCTTCGCACTTTGGGCGACAGTTTTACAGGCTCAACCAGCCTATGACATGTCTCGCATTCAGACAGAACGACTCTCGCGCGGACTAGTATGTGTGCGTCAGGCAGACAGCGTCATCATCTCGTGGCGACTGCTCTCGTCCGACAGTCCTTCCACATCTTTTAATATATATGCCGACGGACGTCTGCTCAATCGCACCCCCATTACCTCCACTACATTCTATAAGGTGAAGGCATCGGGCAACAAACCTGTCAGCTATCGCATAGCCACTGTTGACGAAGGAAAAGAATCTGGTCGTCAGGATGCTACCTACAATCTGCCCTCAGCCGTCACCCCACAGCCCTATCTGACCATTCCGCTTCGCACCCCCTCAGCAGGTACCACACCCGACGGTCGCTCATATGGTTATATAGCAAACGATGCGAGTGTAGGCGATATAGATGGCGATGGCGACTACGAAATCATCATCAAGTGGGAACCCACCAATGCACACGACAACTCCCACGACGGATACACAGGCAACGTACTTCTCGACTGCTATAAGATACCGGGCATAGGCACACCATCCACTACTGGTTCAGCCTTTCAATGGCGCATAGACCTCGGCCCGAATATTCGTGCTGGAGCCCACTACACACAATTTCTCGTTTACGACTTCGATGGCGACGGTTGTGCAGAAATCATCTGTAAGACAGCCGACGGCACACGCGACGGACTCGGAACTGTCATTGGCGACTCCGCAGCCGACTATCGTACCAACGAAGTAATCAAAAACCAAATCGACGGCAAACGTGCAGGTCGTCAGCGCCGCATCGTAGGCCGCATACTCTCTGGTCCAGAATACCTTACCGTCTTCAGCGGAAAAACCGGACAAGCACTCAGTACCGTTGATTATCAGCCACCACGCGGGAACGTAGGCGACTGGGGCGACACATACGGAAACCGTTGCGACCGCTTCCTTGCCTGTGTGGCATACCTCGATGGAGTACACCCTTCAGCAGTCATGTGTCGCGGTTACTACACAAAGACCTACCTTGCAGCCTACGACTTCGACGGCAAAGCACTCAAGCTGCGTTGGCTCTTCGACTCAGAGAAAATCGACAAAGAACGTCGTGCTGCCAATCGCAAATCACTTCCCTACTCCGGCCAAGGCAACCACAACCTGCGTGTAGGCGATGTAGATGGTGACGGATGCGACGAAATCACCTATGGTTCAATGGCAGTTGACAACGACGGAACAGGTTTATATACAACCGGTATGGGTCATGGCGATGCCATCCACCTCATGCCCTTCTATCCCGACTCAGCACAACTGCAGGTATGGGATGTACATGAAAACAGACGTGATGGAAGCGACTTCCGCGATGCCCGCACAGGTCGCATCATCTTACAGATACCATCCAAGATGGATGTAGGTCGCGGCATGGCAGCCGACATAGATCCTCGCTATCCTGGAGTGGAAATGTGGTCAGCCTCTCAACGAGGTTATTACGACACCAAAGGCGACTTCCACCCGACAAACTTCTGGATACCACAAAACTCCACAGTCTGGTGGGATGGAGACCCGCTTCGAGAAATGCTCGACCACAACGAAATCAGCAAATTCAACTGGAAAAGCGAGAAGATGGATCTCCTCCAGCGGTTCGACGGTTGTCAGTTCAACAACGGCAGCAAATCCAACCCATGCCTTGCAGCTGACATCCTTGGCGACTGGCGCGAAGAAGTGATAGTTCGCAACCGTGAAAACACCGAACTCCGCATCTACACTACAGCTATTCCTACCTCCTACCGCTTCCCCTGCTGGATGCACGACATCATCTACCGTCTCAGCGTAGCTACCGAAAACGTCGGTTACAACCAGCCACGCGAAGCCGGCATCTACTTCGGAGCCGAGACAGTTGCAAAATTTTGGTAAAAATATTTGTTAATAAGTTTAAAGTCGCATATCTTTGCACCGATAATTAAAATTTTTTAAATTTTATTATTAACAAACTAATTTAATTACCTATTACTAAAATTTTCAAACTATGAAGAAGAAACTTTTTTGGAGCATGCTGACTGTCATGATGACAGCTGTGCTCAGTATTGGTTTTGTTGCATGTGGTTCTGACGACAGCAATGGCGGCAACAACGATGGCAACAATGGCGGCAGCTCAAGCAACCCTGCTGTTGTTGAAGGCACATGGAAAGGAATTATTGACGGCGCGAACATGGAGCTCATCTTCAAGGGAAACGGACAAGGAGAATGGATTCGTCATGAGCAGTCTAGTTCAGGTCAAAGGGACTACAGAGGCGTTTTCTCTTATACTAAAGAGTCAAGCACCAGAGGAAAAGCTATTGCAACTATTGAAGACAAATACTCAGGAACTCATACAGAAACTATGTACTATGAGCTGAAGGACGGCAAGATGTACATCTATGAAGCTGGTTACGGACAGGGTTCTACCTGGGTTCTTACAAAAGAAGGCAGTAGTGGCGGCAGTGGTTTCAATCCAAGCACAGGTCTCTACGGCACATGGACAGGATATGTGGATGGTGCTCCGATGGATATCACCCTCAACAACAACAATACAGGTAGTTGGGTTCGTTATGAGCAGGGATCTTATGGAACAGAGACTGTAAGAGGCGACTTCACATATGTAAAAGAATCAGAGACAAAAGGGTATGCTGTCATCCATCAGGGCGACAAAGACTACTCTCTTGACAGAACAGTTACAGCATACTTCGAACTGAGGAATGGCAAACTGTACCTGAGTCTTACTGGCTACGGACAGAATGAATTCGAACTCACAAAAAAATAAACTGACTTGAAGTACAGAGTACTTTTCCTTACAATAATGACAGCCTGTTTCCTGTGTTTCGCCACAGACGACAGGCTGTCGTTTCATTTGCTTACAGCTGCGGCAGTTACAGCCTTTCTGCTCAGTTGGCCATCATCGTTTCTGCCTGACAAATGGCGCTATGCCATTCAGTTGTTCATTGGCGAAACATTCCTTCTTTTCACACTTTTCGATGCCTACTGCATATCATTTCTCTACTCCCATCTCAACTCCCAGATACTGAACAACGTATTTCTGAGCGATGGTCGTGAAACGAGCGAATTCATCTCCATGTTCATCGGTTTCCATGTAGTGAAACAATGGCGTATAGCAGCAACTCTCCTACTGATATTGCTTCTGCCCCTTGCACTATGGTTAAACGGCAGAATACCTGCAAACAGAAGTTGGAAACTCGGTTGCGTGTGGAAAGCATCGATAGCCTTCTGTTTCCTGTTCGAAGCATATCCTGCATACAAATACATACAGCTCTTCCTCGAAGCAGGCAATCCGGACTCCACTGAAGGACTGATTTTCCGACACTATCACGAAGTGGTTCCCACCCCACTCCACAGAGAACTCTTTGCCTGGTATGCAGTCAGTCAGTCGGAACAGGTATTGCAGGAAATAAAGAAATCTACCATTTTCGCAGAACCGGACAGCTGTACGTTCAAGTCCCCGCACATCGTACTGCTAATCGGAGAAAGCTACAACAAACACCACTCCTCACTCTACGGCTACCGCCTGCCTACCACACCTTTGCAGGAAAAACGAAAGAACAACGGAGAACTGTTCCTCTTCTACGACATCGTCACCCCTTGGAACATAACAAGCAACGTCTTTCTAGACATGTTCTCACTATGGAACCACAGCAGCAAAACTTCCGTAACCTCCTACCCCCTCTTTCCTATACTCTTCCGGAAAAGCGGATACACAGTCACCTTCTTCTCCAACCAGTATGTATCCAATCTGTTTACGGGTGGAGTAACAAACCAGATGGGCAACTTCTTCCTGGCAGACAAAGAACTGAGCAAGGCCCTCTTCTCCTTCCGTAACAGGCATGGTTCATTCTACGATATGGGACTGCTCGGACAGATTGAAGACTATAAAAAGGCCAACCCGGACAAGCCTCACACACTCGACATAATTCACCTGCTTGGTCAGCACTTCGACTACGGCACCAAATACCCGGACTCCCTTGCGGTATTTACAGAGAAAGACTATGCAGACCGCAAGATTACGGACGAAGCACGACAGGTAGTTTGTCACTACGACAATGCGACCCGATACAACGACCTTATCGTTGACCAACTGCTCTCATTCTACGAACAGGAAGATGCCATCGTGCTCTATGTGAGTGATCATGGAGAAGAAGTATATGACGACCTTCAGGTGCAGGGACGTCTTTTCCAGCAACCTGAATGGCTACAGGCAAAACACGAATTTCAGGTTCCAATGTGGATATGGTGTTCGCAGACCTACCGTGAGAACCACCCGGAAATACTCTCCAGCATCATTTCTGCACAGCACAGACCATTCCTGACCGACGACATACCACAAATTCTGCTCTACCTTGCAGGCATCTCATCAGAATGGAACGATGAGCATCGCAACCTGCTTAGCAGCAAATACAAATCCAAGCCACGAATCATTGGCGGAACCACAGACTACGACAAACTGAAACCCTGAAAAAAGTGAAGAGTGATGGTTATAGGTTATTGGTTATTGGTTATTGACGTTTTTCGTCATTCGTACTAAGTCATACATCTTACTTCTTACATCCGCCTTCTTACATCATCCCAGTGTGCAATTTTTAATTCAGCCTCTCAAAAACCGTTCATTAATGAATTTCATCGTATTCATTAATGAATTGGATCGATTTCATTAATGAACAGGAAAAAAGACACTAATCTGAGAAAAGGAAATTATCATAGTGTGCAATTTTAAAAGTCATATGTTCGAGAAGTCACCTACTCCTATAGTATCTATAAATACCTATTTACAAATTCAGTTGGAGAAAGAATACCAATTCTAGACATATCTGCCGCATGATAATCACGTAAATTAATTGTAATGAGAGCATCACATTTGGCTTGTAGCGCAGACTGATACTGAAAGCTATCTTCTACATCTTCGAATGAGAAATCTTTTACTCCTTCTACAATATGCTTATGACTAACACCGACAACAGTAACCAATGAAAGAATGGTTTCGAGGGTTGAACGTAACAACTCAGTTTGTTCTGGTCTATGAACATACATGCGTTTTAGTTCCATACGTATTAAATATGCTAACGTATACACACATCCAACAGATACGACAGCTTTTATCTTATCGTCCTCAATAGCAGAGAATATCCTAGCTACAGCCTCGTATTCACGACGTTGTTCAAGATATTCAAGAATAATGTTTGTATCAAGAAATACTTTCATAGCATGAAAAGGAATCAAACATGAAACTTTTCTTTAAGATACTCTTCAATAAGTTCTGTATGGGAAATATCTGAATGGAACATACCGCATAGTGATTCGTGTTTATACATTTTTTTTTCACTTTTGACAGCATTTTTTCCATATTTCTCCTCTAACAACTGAAGTTTTTTCCACCGACTTGGACTCATGCTGATTGTTATTCTTCGCGGTGTTCTTTCAACTATAGTAGCCATATAAAATCATTTTTAGTGCTTGCAAAAGTATAAATTTGTTATGAAACAAACAAAAATTTAGAATAATATTATATTTCTTACTTCTTCTCTCATCACTAACCATAAACTAAAAGTAAACAAAAAGAGAGTCAACAGAAAGTAAAATTAAGTATTAACCAAAGTCAACCACAACTGCAAATAAGACTCTAAGTACTCAACTAAAATCGTTAAAGTACAGTTCGTTTTAAGTCCGAAGCTTGCGGACTCCTAGTCCGTAGGCGTCGGACTGTGAGTACGTTAGTTACGGACAAAAAGTCCGTAGGCGTCGGACTAATTCAGAACACTAAATCTTTTTATCACTAAAAAGGAATAAAAAGTGTCACCTACTATTAATTTATTTTGTCATGTACTTTTGTTGCTACTATATTTGCCGTAGATTTTTAAATTCTAATTTTTAAAAGGTACTTGTTATGGATATTGACACAAAAAAGAAATCGCTGACAAAAGCCGAGTTACACCTTATGAATATCCTGTGGGATAAAGGTCAGGCTACTGTGGCAGAAATTCAAGAGGCACTTGATGAACCTCGTCCTGCCTACACAACTACTCTTACTGTGATGCAGGTGCTCACCAAAAAGGGTATCATTACGCATGAGAAACATGGAAAATCCTATGTGTATCGACCCGTAATGAGCAGAGACGAGTACATAAAGGGATTTATGGATGAAGCTCGCAATACCCTCTTCAAAGGGTCGCTCACAGCTTTGCTTTCGTTTTTTGCAAAGCACGAGAAGATAAGTAAGGAAGAAATGGCAGAAATCTTAAGGGAAATGGCATCATGACACAAATGGGAATCATTATTATAAAGTTCGTTGCTTCTTCGGCAATGCTCTTCGCGATTTATATGCTGCTGATGCGTTCACGTGCATCATACAGACTCTCGCGTGCCTATCTGCTGCTGCTTCCAGTGTTGGCGATTGCTATGAGCGTGCTCTCGTTTGAGGTTTATAAACCTGAACCAGTAGTAATGAAAATTGAGGTACCAGCGAATTCTCAAACTGTTGACAAAACTGCCATTGCCAGAGATGCAGCTGTAGAGAACACTCAAGTAGCTTTGAATGGCAAATCAAAGATTGTGAGGTTGTTTCATTACATTCCGTTTCTCATTGTTTCTATTTCAATCATTCTGTTACTTCGCATATTATTCTTTATGTTGAAGATTTTCGTATTGAATGTACAGTTAAAATCGGAACAAACCTCAAAGGGCTCATTTGTGGTTCGTTCCAGTCTTATCAGTTCTCCAGGAGTCTTTGCACGCACAATATATTTGCCAGCAGGACTTCCGACCGATGAGGAAGTGCTGATTCTGCGCCATGAAGAATCGCACATCCGCCATCGTCACTATATAGACAGATGGACGATGGAAGTGCTTGTAAGCATTCTGTGGTTCAACCCTTTTATATGGATGGCACGAAAGGAACTGTATGGCATTCACGAGTTTCAGGCAGACCATGATGCCGTAGTAAGCGGAGCAGATATGTTTGACTACCAATCGCTGCTGCTAAGGGAATCGGCTATCATAGCCAATCCGCTAACCAACGGATTTCATCACTCTACGATTTATCAGCGCATCATCGAGATGAAGAATTCTAAGGCAGGTACATTGTCACGTCTGCGCAAGATCGCTTCTGGTTTCGGGCTGGTATTGCTGTTCTGTCTCTTTACATTCACATACGGTGAGGCTGAGACCATATACCACTATATATATGCCCGTGTAGAAGACGCACCATCTGCTCAGTCATCAGAGACAGTTGTTGAAGAAACGCAAGACGAAGAAATCGCGGAAACACCAGAGGCAAGTGAACAGGAGTCAGAAGAATTGGCGATGGAAAAGAATGATTATCATGAAGCAGTACCGGAAACAAAACCATTGATTGCCGAGGACGGACTGCGTGTGTTCACTTCTCTGCCTACCCCTACGTCGGATGTCATTACCTATAAAGGATATTACCTGCGACGCACTGACGATGCCACTTATCTGGTATGTGTAGGCAGCTGCGAAACTGATGACGAAATAGTGTGGCTTGGCGATAATGAGAATACCTTCATAATGGATGCTGATAGTGGCACTCACTACATGGCAAGAGGTTCGCTTACACCCGGCACATGGGGAGAAAGCTTTCATCTTAGCGGAATGAAAGGGAAAAGCTGGGAACTGACTATTGTCTTTCCTCCCATACCTGAAAGCGTCACACATATAGATGTGCATGGTATAACCTATTGGAAACATAATTACTACCTCCCAGTTCCAATCAAATCCTTACTTGAAGAATGAAAACTATATTTAAACATCCAGCCAAGTTAATTGCAATCTTACTAATGTGCATTGCAGCAACGCAAAATCTATCCGCTCAATCAGATAATCTGTATCAGCGAATACCAAAGAGAATAACATACGACGAAGCCCCACCTGATATTCGGCGTCCTACATTGTCAAAGCCAGCTCAGAACTACGACCCTACAGAGATGGAAACATTTCCCGAATATGTAAATCCACATACCGTAGATAAGCCGTTAAGTACAAGACCGCTAAATGCAAGGGACGAAAGTTTGATTGCGTTATGGTGTACAAAAGACAGTACATATTTGGTAAGTGTAAATGAACAGCACTGGACTCGCCACTATTTTCAGTGGTCGAAAGAAACATATATAAAGGATGTGAAGACAGGAAAGAAATACTACTTAGACCATCTTCAGGGATTACCCATAGGAATGACCTATTTCATAATTGGTGTTCCTGCCACATATTTCTGTACTGTTGCCGTCTTTCCTCCGTTACCTAAGAAATGCACAGTCATTGACATAGTTGAAGGAGACATCACAGACAAGGTGAAAAATGCTCCTGGCTGGAGTGGAGGGTTGAAACTCTACAATGTGCCTGTACATACTCTACAGTCACACAAATATATTGCAAACTATAAAGAGTGGAAAATAATATACTAAGCTTTTTGCTTAGGTTAGTATTTATGCGCAAACCGGTTACCCCATGTGGGGCTGTGAAGTTCTACATGTTTATTTTAATAGAAACTATATATGAAAACAATTAAACTTATAATCATTTTCTTTGCTGCGATGTGTGTATGTCCAACATACGCACGCAGAAAACATGTGTTGCCACCACCTGTAATCAGTGAACAACCCACTAAAATACGTTTCGTATTGAAGAATGCGCCAAAGGAGCATGAACTTCAAATTTTACTACATACAACAGAAGAAATGTATGAGGACATCCGTTTAGTTCAGTCTGATAAAAAAAGTAAAAATGTTCAGACATGTGAGCAAACATTCACACCAGGAATGAGCAAAATGGTACATTTCCAAATTCAAGTATTAGGAAGTGACAATCAATCCAGACAGTTTGATTTAAAAGCTGATTATAACGTGTTCTTAGTTGCAGTACCAGGAAAAGACGTACAATGTACTATAGATTTGCAGACAGGTGGAATATCAATAAAGACCAATGACGGATTTGAAAGACTTGATAAGGAAATAAATGATCTTTATGCAAAAGGGTATCTCTGGGCACCTCAACACTTGTTTCTCCCGGAAGTACCAGACAGTCTCGCTAAACAAAATCTGACGCTCCTTGATTTATATAAAGATGTGCCACCTTCAGTTATGGTAGATAGTGTACTGAACAAATATCATGAAGTTGACAAAAAATTATGGAAAGAAGTGAAGGGCTCGGACGAAACTAAAGAATTATGGAGATGTAATATTGAAATAGGTTTGCTGTCGGCTTTTTATACTTACTGGTCAGAATATTATGAGAGACATCCGGAGCATCCAGGCAAGGATACGGACTCTGACTACATTGCTCATGTTCTATCACCTCTTTCCGGCAATGCATATTTCTATACATTACATATTTCTACGGTATCATCCCTAATATATTTTTCTGATAATAAGATTGAAATATCACCCACAATACGCCGATTCAACAGAGCTATTGAACAGAGAAATATGATAAGAAGTCATTACACACTTTCCAAGAAACAATTGGATTATCTACGAACAGAACTGCCTGAATATTATGAACCGTTGCGAAAATATAACGACAGTATGGAGCAATACTTGGATAGTATGCGTCACATTCCGCCACGTGGCAAATTCTGTAAACTCGACAAGACTCTTGAAGGTGACAGCATCCTTACTGCACTTATTAATCGCTATAAAGGCAAACCTACAATAATTAGAATATCTCTATGGCCATCTTTTTTACTTTGGGATATTAAGGCTACATTGTGGGAAATATATAAAGATTTATCTGATTATAGAGAATTATTTAATTATGTAACTCTCTGTGGAGGAGAGTATGCTGATGAAAAGCAATGGAAAGAGTGGGTGCGTAATTATGAAGGAGATCACTACTATCTGATGAAATATCAGGCTGATTGGCTCTTCAAACAATATAGTATCGACGGACAAATTCATGGTAGTTCTGTTCTTGGAATAGCCGCAGACGGAACTGTACACATATTTAATGATGATAAACCAGGTCACCCACTCGAAGCAGTTAATTGGCTTCTCTCACAGTTGGGGGTTAAATAAAGAACCGAAGGTGTAACATTTTTTAATAGCATAGAAAACTTTTGTCTTGCATTATCGCATAAATTTGCACTCCAATTACATGCAAAATAAATTTTCCATATGAACAAGAAAACCATCATCACCGCCCTACTTGCTCTCGTTGCAGTAGAAGGCTCGTCAAAAATCTACAAGACCATCAAGTCTCCGGAATCATTTTGCTACAATACGAATAATGATGAACTGAAAGTACGCGAAATAGTAATGACTGACACAGCTACCACCGTGCAGTTCGCTATAGACTATAAGGAAGGGAAGAATTATTTCAGGATTGTCAAAGGAAGTTATCTGGCAGATGAGGAAGGCAAACACTATCCTTTGCGTTCGGCAGAAGGTATAGAACTCGACAAATGGATAAGCACTGCGGAAGACGGAAAAAAGAATTTCACTATGCACTTTGAGCCAATGCCCAAGACTGTGAATGTGATAGATTTTATAGAAGGTGACGTACAGCAGGCATTTATGGTACTGGGCATCCATGATAAGAAGACGAAGCTGAGGATTCCGACACCGCAGGAGATTTCCGCTGCAAATCCTTATACTGTGCCGGCAGACTGGTTCAGAACGGATTCCATTACCATTTACGGTCATATAGAGGACTACGACACATGTAAATTCGCATTCAAGTCAATGTACTGTGATTGTATTGATGTATTTGATGAAGATCAGGAAAGGGAGATTGTATTCGACATTTCACCTGACGGTTCGTTTGAAACCAAATTCCGAGCCAGCTATCCTGTACAGTCTATATTAAAACAGAAATATCCTGATGGGGTGTTGACCTACGAAGATGGAACTCCGACAATTAAAGATCTTCACATTCCATTCTTTGCATACCCTGGAGATGTTATCGACATCACTGTAAAGAGAAACGAACAGGGTGATTTCGATTGCATATACAAAAGCGAGGGAATAAAATGCAAAAAAGACAGATGCTATTTCCTCAGCAGTAGCAGCAGCGATGTAAGCCGCTGGCTCAAGCAGGTGGAAAATGTGAATCGCATAACCATGCCTCTGTTATATGCCGGGGCTAATATATACTTGAATAAAGATAATAGTAAGTTCTCAGATATCGTATCCAAGGCAGATACTATCTGGCAAAAACAGATGTACTATATCAGTTTTCTGAATCGCAACTACCACCTGACACCGTTTGAGATGCAGCTGGCACTTGCTTATGCTCAGGTCAATTTCGGAAATGCATTATTTCAATGTGCAGATATGGTAAGAGAGAAATTCTCGGAATATGTCAAGAATCCAAAAGGCGAATGGGATTTCCATGTTAAAGACAGTACAGAATGGAAATCAATATGTGATTTCAACAACTATAAGCTTTTACAGAACATCGATTTCAACAATCCGCTGTTGACGACAGGTGATGTGTTTCCAATTTTTCTGATTAGAATGCACCAGTCGTATCCGATAAGCTCTGCATTAGAGAAATACCAACTGCCCAAGAATCCACAAGACGAGAAATTTGAGTACATACAGCAACTGCACAAGATGTTGGGATCATCAGACAAGACCCTGTTCGAACAACTATGTCTTTATAGGGATTTCTCTAACATCATAAATTATTGGCAAGTTCAGACTCCAGAAACGACGGAAGAGCGTTATAACATGTATATGAGCCACATTACACACCCTTACATACGTAAAAAAGCACAGCAACTATATCTGTCCATGACCAAGAAATAGATTTTGGTAATCTCGTTATAACTGTTTTTTGTTGACTGTTTTCATAGGAGAAAGGACTGGATAAAAATAATAGATAATAGTTTATAGATAATGGTATCTTATCCACATATTTTAATTTAAGAGTAGAGCACGAGATTTTTTTCTGTTAAAGTTTTCAAAATATGGCTCCAGAGGGTGAGCACCCCCTGAGATCCCCCTGAGATCCCCCCGAGATCCCCCTGAGCACCCCCTGAGATCTCCCTAATATCTCCCCGAGCACTCTATGCCTACAAAAGTTGACGGATTATTCTTAAAACTGATTTTTGTTTGACTTTTTTCGAAAAATCAAGAATTAGAGAATAATTTATTCATGGACATTAACTCCGTTGAGCCGGTTGCTTACTCCTTATTGCTTTATGCTCCCCGCTGGGGCTACTTCGCATAGCAATAATGTCGTCACTGCGCGGGTTCATGGGGCATTCATGATAA
>JAEEGK010000652.1_pt1 | contig 86569 bp, 59 predicted proteins | sample 8958771 | NCBI WGS metagenome assembly JAEEGK01 (sample SAMN16246547, study PRJNA631951) | gut metagenome | biome: gut microbiome; feature: rumen; material: SC-attached | host: Bos | place: Iran: Karaj | collected 2018-10
CGCCTCGCCATTCTTGATCTTCGCGACGACCACGGAGCCTTCCACGCCGGCGTTCTCGCAAAGAGTGCGGGCCGGAGCTTCGACGGCTTCCTTGATGATGTCGACGCCGAGTTTCTCGTCGCCCTTGACCTTCAAGGATTCGAGAGCGGGCAGAGCCTTAAGGAGCGCCACGCCACCGCCCGGGACGATGCCTTCTTCGACGGCCGCCCTGGTCGCGTGCAGAGCGTCTTCCACTCTGGCTTTCTTCTCTTTCATCTCGGTCTCGGTAGCCGCGCCGACCTTGATGACGGCGACGCCGCCACTAAGCTTGGCCAGGCGTTCCTGGAGTTTCTCCTTGTCGTAGTCGCTGGTCGACTTGTCGATCTCGATCCTGATCTGCTCGACTCTGGCCTTGATGTCGGCGCTCTTGCCTTTGCCTTCTATGATCGTGGTGTTGTCCTTGTCGATCACGATGCGGCCGGCCTGGCCGAGGGCTTCGAGTTCCAGATTTTCAAGCTTCAGACCAAGGTCCTCACTGACGAAGGTGCCGCCGGTAAGAGCAGCGATGTCGGCCATCATGGCTTTGCGGCGATCGCCGAAGCCCGGGGCCTTGACGGCGCAGCAGGTGAAGGTGCCGCGCAGTTTGTTCAAGGTCAAAGTGGCCAGAGCTTCGCCTTCGATGTCCTCAGCGATGACCAGGAAGGGTTTGCCGGTCTGGACGATCTTCTGCAGGATGGGCAGCAGGTCGTTCATGGCGCTGATCTTCTTTTCATAGATCAGAACGTAAGGATTCTCCAGGACGCACTCCATCTCATCGGGGTTGGTGATGAAGTACGGGGAGAGATAGCCCTTGTCGAACTGCATGCCTTCCACGACGTCAAGCGTGGTCTCGATGCCTTTGGCTTCCTCGACGGTTATGGTGCCGTCTTTGCCGACCTTCTGCATGGCGTCGGCGATCGTCTTGCCGATCTCGCCGTCGCCGTTGGCGGAAATGGTCGCGACCTGCTGGATCTCTTTCTCCTTGTCAACGGGCTTGGAGAAGGTTCTCAGTTCATCGACGATGGCGGAGACCGCCTTGTCGATGCCGCGCTTGACGCTGATGGCGTTGGCGCCGGCGGCCACGTACTTCAGGCCTTTCTTGTAGATGGCTTCGGCCAGAACGGTCGCGGTGGTGGTGCCGTCGCCGGCCACATCGCTAGTCTTGGAAGCGACTTCGCGGACCATCTGCGCGCCCATGTTCTCGAACTTGTCTTCCAGCTCGATCTCTTTGGCGACGGAAACGCCGTCTTTGGTTATGGTCGGGGAACCGAATTTCTTGTCAAGGATGACGTTGCGGCCTTTGGGGCCCAGGGTGATCTTGACGGCCTTAGATAAGGTCTCGACGCCTTTCAAAATGGAACGGCGGGCGTTCTCATCAAACTGCAGTTGCTTTGCCATAATATTTTCTCCTTAATTTTTCAAAAGTTAGTCGATGACGGCGATGACGTCTTCCTCGCGGAGGATGATGTACTTCTCGTCATTGTAGGTGATCTCGGTTCCGCCGTATTTGGTGATCAGAACATGATCGCCAACCTTGACTTCCAAGGGAACGCGCTTGCCGTCTTCCATTTTGCCGGGACCCACGGCGATCACTTTCGCTTCCTGGGGTTTTTCCTTGGCGGATTCAGGAATGAAGATGCCGCCTTTTTGGGAAAGGGATTCCACACGCTGGACCAGAATGTGATCAGAGAGAGGTTTGATCTTTTTCATGATAAGTCTCCTTAATTTTTATATGTTTTATTTTTTATTTCACTTCCTCGAAGTCGGCGTCGACAACGTCTTCACCGTCCTTTTTAGAGCCGGCGGCTTCAGCGTTTCCGGCCGGTTCGGCCTCGGGCTGAGCGCTGCTCTGGCTCTCCCTGTACATGGCTTCGGCCAGCTTGTGGCTCGCCTGCTGCAGAGCTTCCATCTTGGCCTTGATGGCCTCGGCGTCGTCGCCGTCCTTGACGGACTTCAGTTCCTCGACCGCCTTCTCGATAGTTTCCTTGGAGGAGGAGTCGATCTTGTCGCCGTTCTCCTTCAGGGTCTTTTCGGTCTGGTAGACGAAGTTGTCGGCCTGGTTCTTCAGATCGATCAGTTCGCGGCGCTTCTTGTCCTCGTTGGCGTTCGCTTCCGCGTCCTTGACCATGCGGTCGATCTCGGCGTCGGAGAGGCCGCTCGAAACGGCGATCTTGATCTTCTGTTCTTTTCCGGTGCCTTTGTCCTTAGCGGAGACGTGCACGATGCCGTTGGCGTCGATGTCGAAGGTCACTTCGATCTGCGGGACGCCGCGGGGCGCCGGCGGGATGCCGACCAGGTCGAACTGGCCGAGCACACGGTTGTCGGCGGCCATTTCACGTTCGCCCTGCAGAACCTTGATGGAAACGGCGGGCTGATCGTCGGCCGCGGTCGAGAAGATCTGGCTCTTCTTGCACGGAATGGTGGTGTTCCTTTCAATGAGTCTCGTCATCACGCCGCCCAAGGTCTCGATGCCAAGGGAAAGCGGAGTGACGTCCAGAAGCAGAACGTCCTTGACGTCGCCGGCCAAAACAGCGCCCTGAATGGCGGCGCCGGTCGCCACGACCTCGTCGGGGTTCACGCCTTTGTGCGGTTCCTTGCCGAAGATGGCTTTGACCTTTTCCTGGACAGCCGGCATTCTTGTCATGCCGCCGACCAATATGACTTCGTCGATGTCGGAAGGAGTGACGCCCGCGTCTTTCATGGCGTTCCTGCAGGGGCCTTCCGTCCTGTTGATGAGCTCGGCGCAGAGCTGTTCAAGTTTCGCTCTGGTAAGAGTCATCTGCAGATGCTTCGGGCCGTCAGCGCCGGCCGTGATGAAGGGCAGGCTGATGTCGGTGCTCATGGAAGAGCTGAGTTCGCATTTGGCTTTTTCAGCGGCTTCTTTCAAGCGCTGCAGAGCCATCTTGTCGCTCCTCAGTTCGATGCCGTTTTCTTTCTTGAATTCGCTGGCGATGTAGTCGATGATGACCTGGTCGAAGTTGTCGCCGCCAAGGTGCGTGTCGCCGTTGGTGGATTTCACTTCGAAGACGCCTTCGCTTATTTCAAGAATGGAGATATCGAAAGTGCCGCCGCCTAAGTCGTAAACGGCGATCTTTTCTTCTTTCTTGTCCTTGCCAAGCCCGTAGGCCAAAGAAGCGGCCGTCGGCTCGTTGATGATACGCAGAACTTCCAAGCCCGCGATCTTGCCCGCGTCCTTGGTGGCCTGGCGCTGAGCGTCGTTGAAGTAAGCCGGGACCGTGATGACGGCCTGCGTCACTTCTTCGCCCAGATAATCCTCGGCGGTCTGTTTCATCTTCTGCAGAATGACAGCGGAGATCTCGGGAGGAGTGTAGTCCTTGCCCTGGAGCTTCACGGCCACGCCGCCGTTGTGATCGACGACATGATAAGAGACCTGTTTTTCGTCAGCGGTCACTTCGTTGTACTTGCGGCCCATGAAACGCTTGATGGAGAAGACCGTGTTTTCCGGATTGGTAACGGCCTGACGTTTGGCCACCGTGCCCACGAGACGGTTGCCGTCTTTGTCGTAAGCGACGATAGAAGGAGTCGTGCGTCCGCCTTCACTGTTCGCGATCACTTTGGGTTCGTTGCCCTCCATGACGCAGACGCAGGAGTTGGTGGTGCCAAGGTCGATGCCGATGATTTTGTTTTTGCTCATATTTACCTCACTTTTGTTTGATTACTATTTAAATACTCGTAAATATATGAAGCAATTATCGTGCCAAACTTAATAAGCTAAATATAAGTGGTTTAGCTAAAAGCCCAAACGGACCAAACGTGACATTTTGGCGCAAAGCAGGAGAAGTGGTGACTTAATGTCACTTTTTGGCGCTTTTCTTAAAACAGAGCTCGGTGAGCGCTTCCCGGACTGTCAAGTAATCATGGGGAAGCGGCGCGGTGACGCAAAGGGGTTCCCCGGTCACGGGATGATCAAGTTCCAGTCTGTAGGCGTGCAGCATCTGGCGCTCCGCGTGGCAAAGCTTCGTCAGCTTCGCGGCGCTCCTGCCGTAGGTGGCGTCCCCTATCACGGGATGCCCGATATGCGCGAGCTGCACCCTGATCTGGTGCGTGCGGCCTGTCTCGATGATGAGGCTGAGTTCCGAGGCGGTCGTCGCGAAAGCCTTCTCGACTTTGCCGTTCGTGATGGCGATCCGGCCTTTCTCGGGATTCATGACGACCGCCATTTTCTTGCGGTCGGCGTTGCTGCGGGCCAGGTAGTCGACAAGTTCGAAGGGGCTTCTCTGCGGCAGACCCAATACCAGCGCGCGGTATTCTTTTGTGAAGCTCCTTTCCGAAAACATCTCGAGCATTTTCAGCCTTACGGCTTCCGATTTCGCGACCATGATAAGCCCGCTGGTATCCTTGTCGAGGCGGTGCACGATGCCTGGCCGCTCGGGATCTCCCACGGAGGTGAGGAAAGGATAGCGATGGACGAGCTGCTGCACGAGCGTCACCTCTTTTTCCGTTCCCGCTCCGGGATGCACCGTCAAGCCCGCGGGCTTGTTGACGATCAGAAGATGCTCGTCTTCATAAGCGATGTCAAGGTCGCCCTCCACGGGCTTCAGTTCGCTCTTAGTTTCCAAAGGTTCGAAAAAGGCGATCGTCTCGCCGCCCGAGATCTTGAAAGCCGGACGGACTTTCTCGCCATCCACTGTCAGGCAGCCGTCCTTTATGAGAGCGATGATGCGGGCGCGCGAAACGGTCTTCAAAGCGTCGGAAAGAAAAACGTCGACTCTGACGCTTCCCTTTTCGCCGTCGTAGGTGAACTTGTGCTTAGTTCCCTTCATCATTTCTGGTCTTTGAAAATAACGTCGTGGATCTTGTCGACGACGTCCTCGATGCCGATGCCGTCTTTGGCTGAGATGGGAATGACTTCCAAACCTTTGTATTTGCGCTTGAATTTCGCGAGGTTGGCCTTGGCGTCGGGCAGATCCATTTTGTTCGCGACCACGATCTTTTCGCGGGCCGCCAGCTCTTCGTCGTAGCTAGCCAGCTCGTTCAAAAGCACGGCGTAGTCGTTCCTCGGATCGCGCTGGTCCATGGCGCCCATGTCGATGATTATCAAAAGCGCGCGGCATCTCTCGACGTGCTTTAAGAAAGCGTGGCCCAAACCGACGTTTCTATGCGCGCCTTCTATTAGCCCCGGGATGTCCGCGATGACGGCCTTGCTGTAATCCTTGAAATCAAGTATGCCGAGTACGGGCGCCAGCGTTGTGAAAGGATAGCTGGCGATCCTGGAATGCACTTTCGTGGCGGCGGAAATGAAGGTCGATTTGCCGGCGTTGGGATATCCCACCAGAGCGATGTCGGCCATCACTTTCAGTTCCAGAAGAAGCGTGCGGCTCTCCCCAACTGTCCCGGGAGTCACGCGGCGGGGCGCCTGGTTCGTGCTGCTCTTGAAACGCGAGTTGCCCAAACCTCCCACTCCGCCTTTGGCGACCACGATCTCCTGGCCTTCCTCCGTAAGGTCGGCCAAGAGCACTTCGCTCTCGTCGTCGAAGACCATGGTGCCAAGAGGCACTCTCAGGATCACGTCTTCGCCGTTCCTGCCGTGCTTCTGATTGCTGCTTCCGTGCTCTCCCCTGCCTGCCTTGTACTGCGGCTGGTAGATGTAGTCGCAGAGAGTCGCCAGGTTCCTGTCGGCCCTCATGATGACGTTGCCGCCGTCTCCGCCGTCGCCTCCGTCGGGTCCGCCTTTGGGATTGTGCTTGGCCCTGAAGAAGCTGCAGCAGCCTCTTCCGCCGTCGCCGGCCGTCACTTGGATCTTCGCTTTATCGACAAACATATTATTCAGCCTTAGACCAGGTGGGATGGTTCTTCAGGATCCTGACTTTCTCCTGGACGACCAGGGCGCGGCGCAGTTCCTTCGGCAGATCCTCAAGATCCTTTTTGTTGAAGATCCTTTTGTAAGCGTCCACATTGACGCTCACGAAAGATTTTCCCGCCTTCTTTTCGCAGAACGCGCAGTATTTCTTATACTCGGATTCGATCTCCTCGTCGCTCAAGCTTTCGCACACCGAAACGCACTTCTGCAGTTCGCCAATGTTCAGTCCCGAACCGCCGTAAGTCTGGAGCTCTTTTATGATCTCCCGCAGCACTTCGTAAATGTGATGCGTTCTCAAAACGTTTATCCCTTTCCAGCCGGCCGAGAGCCAGGACATGGTCGCGAAAGCGTAGCGGTCCTTGTCGAGCTCTACGCTTACCGTGAAGGAACGGTAGTAGTCCATGGTCGTCTCCATCCAGCCGGCGCCGGGTAATGTCAGGCCTTTTTCGCTGGAATAGAAATACAGCCCGGGATACTGGGCGTCGATCAAGGCTCCCTTCTGGCTGATGCTGGAAGGCGTTTCCATCAAGGTCCCGGTCAGCATGACGCGATGTCCCTTGACGTTTCCCTGGACGTAGAGCCTCGTGTTGGTGTAGCAATAGTAGGCTCCCGACGTTTCGTTCGGCGCGATGATGTCGTAGTTTTCGGAATAGTCCCTTGTCAAAACGCCTTCCGGCGCGGAGAACATCTTTTGTTCTATCGCTTTTCCTTTATCGGAAAGCTCCTTGCTGTAGCGCAGCGTCGAATAGACGGCGTGATCGGGAAGCGCGGGCGAACAGAAGACCTTTCTCTCCTCGAAGGAATTCGTCAGGACGCCGATCGCCATGGCGCCGAAGACGCCGTTCGAGCATGGCAGCTCCCAGGCCAGGCCGGTGTAAGCGTTGCTCACGACAAAATCGACGAAAGGCTCGAGTTCCGAGCAGGAGATATTCTTGTCAAGGTTGGTCGCTTCCTTGGCCAGCGTGTCGATGGGTGCCAGAGCCTCCTTGGGCGCGGGATAATATTTCAGGCCGGACAGGTCTATCGTCAGGGCGCTTATGACCTTCTCGCCGGCCGCGCTCTGTACGGAATCGAGCCCCCAGAGAGCACAGGCTTCCAGAGGGCCAAAGAGCAGCAGGGCCGCGAGAACAAAATACTTTTTCATCTTCATACCTAAATTTTACCAAAAAGCCGGCGCATTTTTTGATGGCTTCCATTTCGCATGGAGTTAATGCCTGTATTTAGATAAAATGATAATAGAAATTTAACATCGGGACTTCTCATATGCTAAGGATCTTGCTTCTCTCCACCTTTCTGCTCTTGACCTTCTCCGCCTTCTCTGAGGACGGCACAACGAATTTTGGCAACGCCAAGGACATCGGCTGGGGATACGGGATCGAGGAAGGACATGAGGCCTGGGACCTCGGCGTAGTGTATCTGGAAAGAAGCCCCAGATATCCCAATCAAATGCGCAGCATAGGCAGCTCGAACCGTCCCAAGCCGGGAGACTCCTTGACCTGGACCGCGCACATCTACCAGAACGGCGGAACGCTTCCCGACCTTAAGGATTTTTCCGTCCGGTGGATCGTGAACACAAAAACTTGCGCCGAGACGAAAATCGAAAAAGGCCAGGAAAAGGATTTTTACGAATCCCGCTTCAGCTGGAACGTTCCCTGCGATTACCGTTACGATTTCACCAAACCCTTGACCAACACTCTCGTCGCGGTGATCGTCCCTCCGAAAGGCTTGGTCGACCGCAATCCCTCCAACGATTGCCTTCGCGTTTACATGGACGCGCTGCCAATCAGCGTGCCCATTCTCCGCGACACCTTCCGGCGCTACACCGACCCGGAGAAACTCTCTTTCTTCGACCGCATGAACGACTGCTTCGAGTGGATCAACAAGCGCTTCGCCGCGGCGGTCTATCCCATGTCGCCCTACGGCATCATAGACAGGATCAGAATTGAGAAGCTTTATTTCGTGGACGAGGATTTCTTAGAAAAGCGCTACACCGGAGACCCCGACGTTGCCACGACGGTCATCTACAACGATCAGGGGCCGCTTGGCAATTACAGGGGCTTCGACTGGTACTGGATCGGCATGAACTTCTGGTGGAACGGGCACGGGATCTTCTCCGCCATGGGCTACGGTGCGCTCTGCCACGAGTTCGGCCATTCGCTCCAGATCCCTGACACCTACATTTTCAACATCCGCCCGGAATTGAACGACGTGACCGGCGAAGAGATCCCCTGCGCCTGGATGGACACACCTGGCAAGCGCTGCATGATGCGGGACAGTTACACGCCCTATTCCCACTTCTCCGAACTTACCGCTTACGAGGCCAACCGCCAGGCCGGCGTCATAAGGAAGCAGCCTTCCGAGGAAGCTTACGCTTACGGCCGCGAATACAAGGGCTGGTTCATCAGCGACCTGCCGAAAAAGCTGCGCTTCAGGCTCTACTCCAAAAACGGGCGGGAACTCATAGGATCGAAAGTCAGGATCTACCGCTGCGCCGACCGGGGATACTTCATCGGCGTGACCAACATAGTGATGAAAGAACTCGCCTATCCCGAAGGCGGCGTCTGCTTCGATCCCAAATTCCAGGCCGAAAAGGGCAAGCACGGCGTCAACACCTTTTTCATAACGGTCGGCGAAAGCGAGGGAAGAAAGTCGCTGGTCCTGGATCAGCTGCGTTTCAATTACCGCTACGCCAAGGGCGAAACGTATCTTCAGTCTTTCTCTTTCACCAACGATTACCGCGAAACGGAGCTCACCAATCTCGCCTGCCGCATAAGCGGCGACACGGCGGTCTGGAAAATAGGTCTTAGCGACAGCGAGGGCGCCTCCATGAGGATCTCCCCCACCGTTTCCGGCTTGAAGAAAAAAGGTTTCAGCCCCTTCTGCCCTTACTTCCTGCACAACATTAGGTCGGACGAAAAAGAGCTCAGCTTCTACTTCCAGGCGCGCTCCAAGGACTGCGTCCCCACGCCGATCTACAGATTCAATTGCCCCGCGAACGGGATCACGAAAGCAACTTTTGAGGAAATAGAATGATGAAAAAACGCCTGCTTTTCACTATTTTTGCGCTTGCAGCTTGTTTTCAGGCTATAGCTGCCTGGGATCTGGGGATCGCCTGGATCGAGCGGACTGAGAAATATCCCAACCCCAAGGACGCGGACGGCTCCTGGAACCGCCCCGCCCCGGGAGACACGCTTCACTGGACCGCCAATATCTATTCCAACAGCGAGGACGAAGAGGGCGATGTGACCGCCTATCTCAAATGGATCGTCAACACGAAGCTGGAGGCCGTGCACACCCAGACTTTCGCCAAAGCCGTGGGTATCTACCAGGACACATTTACCTGGACCGTTCCGGAAAACTATACTTACGACTTCACAAGGCCCTTGACCAACATGCTCTCCGTTACCATGAGCTATTCCGGTTCCGCGAGGGACAATAACAGGTCCAACGATTCCAAAGAGATCTTTCTTGACGCCATGACCTTCAGGGTCAAGGTCTATACCAATACTTTCTGGAAATACACAGTCAAGGGACGCTCCCCGAAATCTTTCTACGACAACCTTGAGGACACCATCCTGTTCATGAACGGCCGCTACGCCGCCATGAGTTACCCCCTGGCTCCCTACGGCATCATCGACCGCTACAGAGTCGACCATGTTGAAATGATGAACGTGGCCAAGGATCCCACCCGCTTCGAGGGCTGTGAGGATTACTACACTACGGTCAGCTACAGCGAAGGCGACGACTACGGCGGATACCTTGGCAACCCCTACGACTGGATCGGGCAGACCTTCCTTTGGAACGGGAACGGCGTCTTTTCGACCATGGGGCACGGCGCAGTTTGCCACGAGACCGGCCACTCCTTCGGCTTCCCCGACACCTACCGCTTCAACATGCCGGCCGCCAACAACAAAGTCTTCGGAGAAGCCTACACTTGCAACTGGGCCGATCCCAAAGGCAAGGAAGACATCATGCGCTACTGCTACAACGGCACCAAGGACGTCTTCACTGAGTTGGAATGCGCCACCATCAACTTGCACGCCGGCGAGCAGCGCCGCTATCCCCCGGAAATGCACAACGGCAAGAAAGGCTGGATGTTCTCGCTTCTTCCGACCAACATCTGCGTGAAAGTTTTCGGCGAAGGCGGGCGCGAGATCTCCGGCGCGACGATCGATATCTACCGCGGCACCGGCAGCAGCTACGAGCTGGCCTTCGGCAACACCACGCCTTCCTGGAGCATCGCCTACAAGAATGGCGCAAAATTCAAGCCCTCCTACAGCTACGACAACAACAATCTTTACGCCAACAGCTTCATCTTCAAGCTGCCCGGCGACGACAAGTCCAACTACAAGATCATCGACTCCCTCAGGCTCAACTACGAGTTCCTGAAAGGCCAGACCGACACGGCTTACTTCTATTTCACCAACACGGCCTACAAGGTCGCCGAACCGACTTCCATCGTGATCAACGACGGTTCCGGCACGACCTACACTTACGAAAACGAGCTGCATCTCGCCTATCCCGCGAACGCCACTAAGATCCGCTGGGCCTACAGCGAAGCCGGACTCCAGAACGCCGAGTGGCTCGACATCGCGGAAGACCTTGAGATAATCCTCGCCAGAGCCGGAAAGCAGAATCTGTATTTCCAGGTCCTCTCCTCAGACTATGTGCTCTCCGACGTCTACGTGAGGGAGATCATCGTCACGACGGAATGGGACATGGGTCTGGCCTGGCTGGAACGCACGCCCAAATACGGCATCGGCAAATACGACATCGGCAGCACCTACCGTCCCGAGCCCGGCGACAGGCTGACCTGGACCGCCAATATCTACTGCAACACCTCCATCACCAACGATCCCATCGACGTGGTCGTAGACTGGTACGTCAACACGAAGAAGGAAGCCTCGCACACCAACTCTTTCAAGATCATAAGAGAGCTCTATCAGGACGACTTCCAGTGGACCATGCCCGACTCCTACGTCTATGATTTCACCAAGCCCTTGACCAACATAATAAGGGCCGTCATAAGCTATCCCGATGGCTACTCCGACTGCAACGTTAGCAACAACGTCCTTGACGTCTACATGGACGCCCTGACCTTCGGCGTCATTGTGGTCGACTCCACCTTCGACAAATACACCCAGTCGTCCAAGAAGTCCTTCTACGATCACATGAACGACACCATCAACTACATGAACGCCCAGTACGCCAGAGCCAAGACCGTCCTGGCGCCCTACGGCATCATAGATCGTTACAGAGTCGACTATCTCAAAAGACAGGCCAGCCAGTACACCAACATCAACGCCCCCGACAGCACCAACTGTACGACGCAGCTCTTCTTCAACGAGGGCGGCTCCATGGGCGCCTTCTACAACGCGCCTTACTACTGGATCGGCCAGACCTTCGCCTCCGGCATCTTCGACATGGCGGGACACGGCGCCCTCTGCCACGAGACCGGCCACTCCATGCAGCTGCCCGACACCTACCGCTTCGACATGGATCCCGAGAACAACGCCGTGAACGGCGAAAGGTACCACTGCAACTGGATGGATCCCCCCGGAATGCAGGACATCATGCGCTACTGCTACGACGGCTGGGGCGACTGCTTCTGCGGCGTGGGCCCGGCGGCCGCCAACCTCCAGGCCGGCGTCTACCGCAAGGCTCCCCCGGAGATGTACTCCAACGCTTACTGCAACTCCACTGGCTGGATGTTCGAATATCTCCCGACCAGCATCGTTCTGAGAGTCTACCACGAGGACGGACGCGAGCTGGACCAGATCCCCGTCACCATGCACAGAGGCGGCGGTTCTGGCTACTACATGTCCTTCCCCAACAACAAATACGAATGGTGGCGGACCTACAACAAGGGCGGATTGCAGTTCGAGACCAACTGCCGCTACGACAACTCCAAGATCTTCGAAAACTGCTTCATGCTTACCATGCGCTGCTCCGGCCTGCCCTGGACCATCCTGGACGTTCTGCGCCTCAATTACCTCTGCATGATGCAAGGAAGCACCAACGTGATCGTCTACGCCTACACCAACAAATTCACCACCGCGGAGATCACGAGCCTTAAACTGAACGACGGAGCGGCGGAGACCACGGACAGGAACGTCACGCTTACCCTAACGACCGACAACGGCACCAGAAGAACAAGATGGGCTTTCAGCGAGGAAGAGCTGGAGAAGACGCCCTGGGAGGAAAGCTACACAGAGAAAGTCATCACCCTTCCCGAGGAAGAGGGCAGCTACGAAGTCTTCGCCCAAGTCCTTTCCAAAAGCTTCGTCCCCTCCTACACGAAAAGCGCCTCGATAACGCTCATTCCGGAGCCGAACTTGCTTTTCGCGCTTTGCGGCCTAATTGTTTTCGGGCTGAGAAAACGCCTTTAGGATCTCAGCCAAAGGCGGAAGGCTGCCTGTGAAAACGAAAATAAGGCTGGCCCAGACTCCTTTCAAATAGGCTTTGAAAAAGGAGGCTGGAGCCTTGTACCTTGCCATGTTGAAAAGATAATAAAGATGGTACAGCGGCTGCCAGAAAATGAAGAAAGTGAGGAACTGCAGCGCTGATCCGTAGCGCTTGATCAAAACCGCTCTGTTCCTGGCGAAGATGTATGTCTGCAGAGGATTCGTGAGGCCGAGCCTTCTGGCGTCGGATCTTTTCACTTCCTGCATGTGGTCGGTCACGGCGTCCAGAAGAAAGAGCGCCTTGTAGCCCTGCTTTTCCATGCGGCGGCAGTAGTCCTCGTCGGCCATGGTGGAGAAAAGCCTGTCGTCCATTAGCCCTGTCGCTTGGGCGGCTTCTTTTTTTATGAGCGTGGCGTTCGGCACGCGGAAGGTCGGATAAGTTTCCCGCTCTTTGGAGAAATTTTTGTCGTTTAGAAGATTCCTGCCGCTCCAAAGCGAGGTCTCTCCCCCGCAGAAACAGACGGTCTTGGGATCATCGTAGCCGTTCATGAAGAGCGGAAGAACGATGCCGAGTTTCGGATCGGAAAAAAGTTTTCTCTGCAGTTTCTCGAGCATGTCGGGAGCGACAATGTTGTCGTCGTCAAGAAGCAGCAGAGAGTCCGTTGTGAAATCCGAGAGCGCCAGATTATGGCAGAAAGAAAGGCCGAAATTCTCTTTATTCCCGATAACTTTGACCTCGGGGAATTCTTCTCTCAGCATCTCCGCCGTGCCGTCCGTCGAGGCGTTGTCATAGACTCGCACTTCGTCGGGAACGAGCGTTCCAGAAAGCACGGAAGCGAGGCACTTTTTTAAGAGCTCCTTCCTGTTGCGGGTTATGACGGCGACTGTGACGCTTGGCATATCAGGGGATCTCCACGTAATGGATGTCGGCCCTGTTCCTTAGGAAGAGGAGCCAATTGTCGCGGTTCTGATCAAGGACCTGTTTAATGAGAAACTCAGTCAACGCAGTACGCGATTCCTCGAAGGAATTGGTGTAGGCCGGCGCTTTTCTTGTCACGTAAAGAAGATGCGCGCCAAGCGGAGAGACCACCACGCCGCTCGTGTTGGAGACCGCCAGTGAAAAAGCGGTGTCATGGATGATCTTGGGAACGGAGTTGGTGTCCCCTTTCCTTAGTTCGCCCACCATGCCGTCGTGCTGGGAGGAACGGCACTCGGAATATTCCCTGGCCGCCTTGGCGAACGTTATGTACTTGTGGTCTATCTGGTCCTTGATGTAATTCAGATACTCGTCGGCGTAAACTTCCTTGGAGCCGTCCGGCAGGAGCCTTTTGTCGAGGGAGACCTGGATATGCGAGAGCCAGAGGCGCTCCGGAAGGATCATATGGTCCTTCAAGAGCTCGTAAGTCTCCTTCAGCTGCTCCTCGGTCGGAGGAACGAGACGCATGTCCCTTGTGAAGACCTTCAGGGCTTCCAGATCTGCTTTGACATCCTCTTCCAGTTCCTCCAAGGTCACGTATCCCCTTTCCTGGAGATAGTTGATGAACTGGTCGGAACCGCCGAGGTCGTCGATCATTTTCGAGATGTGCGCTTTGATCTCTTCGTCGCTGATGGCGACAGGAGATTCCTTGATCCTCTGCTTTACGAGCTCCTCGTTGATCATCTGCTCGAGTTTCTGCGCGCGCATCTTTTTCAGGAGCTCATAGGTCACGGGAGGATTGTGCTTCTCGTATTCCTCGCCCCAGTTGGCAATGTAGAGCTCCAGCGTCTCGGACATCAATGGAACGCCGTTGACGGTCGCTATTACGCGGTTCGTCAGCGCCTTCTCATGATCAGCGGGAGTTTCCGGTACATCGCAGCCCAAAAGGACGAGGGCGAAAAGCAAAAGAAGATACTTCACCATTCCTCCTCCTCGGCGCGTATTTTTTTAGGACGCGGCCTGGGTGATTTTTTGGCGAAGCGTTCCAAGTCTTCCTTTCTCATTTTTTCCTTGCGTTCGCTTTTGCAGACGTGATAGCGGCTGCGGCGGCGGGAATGACGGAAGACTTCCACTTCCTCTGTTTTGACGTCTTCAGACAAGGTTATTCCTCTGTGAACTGGCGTTTCAGCTGCTCCATCTCGCGCTTTTCCCTGTTGGGGTCGGAGACGAGGTTCAGGAAGGTCTTGACCTTTTTCTGCTTCGGCTTGACCGTGACCATGGAGCGCTGGGACCTTAGGCGTTTGTCGCCGTGCAAGGCTTCAAGATAATAGACGCCGGGCTGCACGTGCTTGAAGATGTAGAAGCCTTCCTTAGAGTAGGTATCGGCTTCCATGTGGATGAGCATGCCGTTGCTGCGGGCGTCGCGGAGGATGACTCTGGCGTCCAGGTGGCGCAAGGGGTTGCCGTCCATGAGAACGTAGCCGTAGAGGTCGCGGCGATCACGGTCTACGCTGATCCTTACGCCTTCGTTGGTAAGCGTGATCGGGAAGTAGTAGAAGCGGCCCTCGTTGATCCTTTCGTCGATGAAGCGCTTGCGGCGCTCTAAGACCATCGTGTAGCGGCCAGGTGTGATGTCCTTGATGCAGAAGAGGCCGTTGGTGACGACCAAGCCGCCGGCCTGGGCGCCTTCCTGGTTCATGAGACGCAGGAACACTCCGCGCTGGGCGTCCTCGCCGTCCACGGTAAGCTTGCCGTAAACGGTCATCGGCATCACGAAGCGGATGTTGACGTCGTAGCGGCGGCCCGGCACCAGAACAAGGTTCGTGAAGAAGAACTGGTTCTTGTAGTGGGCGGTTAAGGTGTAATAGTTGGAGGACGTGATGTAGTAGGCGTACGTGCCCTTCCTGGTCGTCAGCATGGTCCTCAGGTCCTCGCTGTCCTCAGCGCGGAAGAAACGCGTCTGAACGTTCGCCATCGGATCGCCCTTGTGGTTCACGACCTTGCCGGTAAGAAGGCCGGGGCCATCAAAGGTCGCGCCGAAACTCTTGTCCTTCTTCGCTTCGGTGCCGCCGATCATGCTGTTTATGAGCGCTTCGAGATCGCTGTCATTCGCGTAAGCCGGCTCCTTTGTGAAGGGATCGTCAAGCTGGCTCAGCGTGTCCTCGATGAGCTTTAAGTCCATGCTGTCTTTCTTGACGTTGCTGACTTTGAATTCGGGGTCGACCGCGTCGGCCAGCGCGAGGCCGCAAACGAATACTAAGAAAAAGATAATTCTGCTTTTCATATTTTTGTTTGTTTATTTTTTACGAAAAATGAGAAGTCCGCACAATGACAGGAAGGCAAACGCAAGGCTCGGCTCGGGAATGGGGCCTTCGTCCATGCCGGAAACGACCAGGGCGAAGGACTGGGGATAATACATTCCCGAATAGCCGTGCACGCGCACTTCCATGTCTTCGCCCGCGGCGGGATCGTTGGGAGAGTCGTACCACTCGCTGTTGTTGGTATACTCGTTGTGCATGCTTTGATTCGCGTTAAAGTGGGTGTAGAGGCCGTCGAAGACCTGGAGGTCCAAATCGTTGACCAGCTCTTCCCTGGCGCCCGGAGTGCCCGGCTGATCCGTCCAGACCAGGGTCACTTTCACGCGGCCCATTTGATTCTTTTTAAAAGCGTAAGTCACCAGATCGTTTTGGTTGCTGACCACGCCTTCCAGAAAGACTACGTTGTTGGTGAGGTCGAAGCTCTGCCCCAGGTCCACATGTCCGTAACCGTTGACGCTGTTGGGGAAATCCTCGGGGATCTCGATGTACGGGGCGTCATACTGTCCCTGCCCCATTCTCCTGGCGCCGTGGATAAGCGTCGCCTTCACCAACGCCGAGGAGGGTTCAGAAATGCCCTTTTCCTTGAGGAACTGGATGGTGTCGGCCGCGGCGCCCGCGGTCAGGGGCGTGGCCATGGAGGTGCCGAACATGACAGTGTAAAGGCTCTGCCTGTTGGGGTACTTCTCGTTCGTCGTGTCGTAGCCAGATTCGGTGGAAATGATGTAGGTGCCGGGGGCCACTATCTCCGGCTTGAAGCGGCCGTCCTTGCAGGGGCCGCGGCTGGAGAACATGGCCATGCCCTGCTGTTCGCCGTTCGCCGGCGAGGCCACAAGGTCGTCTTTGAAAGGCCTGTCCTTGGCTTCGAAGGCTACGCCGTAGGTGTAATTGACATCGGGGCGGTAGGTCTCCGCCGCGCCCACGGTCAGCACGTTCTTGGCGGTACACTGGGGGCTGATGGTGCAGTTGTTGACGTAGTCGATCTTCGCGTTGTTGTTGCCGGCGGCGAAAAGCACCAGCATGTCCGGCTTGTCGCAGCAGACCGTGTCCAAAAATTCCGTGTATTCCGTGTATTCCCCGTGAAACTCTTCCCTGGGATCGCCCCAGCTGTTGTTCACGACTCTGGCGCCGGCGTCATAAGCGTCCTGGAAATCTTTTTCCGTAACATCGACCACCGCGCCGTACCTGTCCGAGCCGATGGCGATGACGTAAAGGCTGGCGTCCGGGGCGGTGCCTAGATATTGACCGCTCTTGGCGGTGGCGGAGCCGCAGACGTGGGTGCCGTGGCCGTGATAGTCCGCCCAGTCTTCACGGTATAAGCTGTTGTTCTCGCCGATCTTTCCCTGAATGCTCTTCCCGCTGAAGTCGGGGTGAAGCTTGGTTTTGTCTCCGCTGGTCTGGCCTCTGTCGAAGCCCGTGTCGGCCACCGCCACCGTAACTCCTTTTCCGGTGTAGCCTTCAGCCTGCATGGGAGCAACGTTCATCAGACCGGTGCCTTTGGCCACGTCGTTGAAGACCTGGCATTTTGGCTTGGCCCCAACTCTCAGGACGTCGCTTCTCTTGGCCAGGGTGCCAACCAGCCCGCTGGAGACTTTCGCTTCCAAAACGGGAGGATTCTGGGAGATCGTCACGATCTCATTGGCGCCGTTGTCGCTGAGATATTGCTTCACGCTCTCAAGGTTTTCCTTGCAAGCCAGGCGCAGAGAGATCTCCGTGTCCTTAGATTCCAGGGAGGAAACTGTGTTCCTAAAAAAGGCGGAAGTTTTGTAGACGGGAAGGTATTCCGAAGAATAGAGTATCTTGAAGCTCTTCTCCACGTTTTTCAAAGCCTCTTTGGTGCCAAGCATGATGTAGGCGGTGGGCGGAAGGAAACCAACTATCTTCAGCCCCATTTCAGCGATCGCTTCGCGCTCCTGAGCGCTGAAATTCTTTTCGGGCTGGACGATGAACTGGTATTCCCCAGCGGAAGTGGGGGCACACTGCGTCTCGGAGACGCTGTTGACGCTGGCAGCGGAGGGATCGATCTCAAATTCCCTGAGCTTGATGAGGCCGGGATCGGACAGGGCCGACAGGGCGGACGCGACAAGAAGGATTAGGAATAATTTTTTCATAATTTTATCTGGTTTTTCTGCCGAGAAGCAGGGTTATTAAAAGCGCAAGAAACGCGAAGCTTGGTTCGGGGACGACTTCTTCCATGCCGGAAACGACCAGGGCGAAGACCTGGGGTCCGCGCATGATGTTGGCGGCCTTTATGGTCACCTCTATGCAGTCGCTGGCCGGGAAATAGTCAGCGTGGAATTTCTCGATGACGTTGACATTGTCCGTTCCGGATCTCAAGGAGTTCGGGAGATAAGTCTTCACGCCGTCCGATATGGTGAGGTCTAGGTCGTTCACGAGCGAGATCTCGGCTCCCACGCTTCCGGCGATGTCGTTCCAGGCCATGGTAATGTTGACGGCGTTGGTGGAAGTCCTGGCGAAAGTGTAGGTGACCTCGTCGCCGGTGTTTTTCAAGCTATCTTCGAAAATGAAAAGCTCGCCCACGGAAGGAGTGAGACTCTCCTTTAAGTTGACGTGTCCGAAACCATTCACGCAGTTCGGGTATTTCAGCGGGATCTCGCTCTTGTTCCTGTACTGGCCGTAGCCCATGGATCTTGTTCCGTTGATGAGGACAGCCTTCATCAGGGCCGAGGAGGGAGGATCGAAGCCCTGCTCTCTTAGGAATTGGCAGATGTCGGCGCAGGTGCCGGCGGTGAGAGGAGTACTCATTGAGGTACCGGACATGGCGGTGTAGTAGCTCAAGCGGGTGCCGTGGTTGAAGGGGTCGCAAAGGGATTCCGTGGACCAGACCATGGTGCCGGGCGCGCAGACGTCCGGCTTGGCGCGGCCGTCCTGGGCGGGGCCTCTGCTGGAATACATCATCATGCCCTGCTGCTCGCCAAAAGCGGGATAGGCGATCTTGTCGCCGTAGAAAACGCTGGTGGTGGGCATGCCGGGGTTCTGCTCGTCGTAAGTGGTCAAAACGTCCGGACGGTAGTTTTCCGAGGCGCCCACCGTGATGACGTTCTTGGAAGTGCCGGCGGAACTAATGGTGGAATTGTCCTCCGTCACGATGCTGGTGTTCCGGTTGCCGGAGGAGAAAAGCGCGAGAAAGTCGCTGTATTTGTGGAAAATGCGGTCCCAGGTCTGGGCGCCGGAGTTGTAGGTGCCGTTGTTGCCGTCGCCGTAGGAATTGCTCATGATGCGGGCGCCGGCCTGATAGGCGGCCTTGATGTCGGTCTCGCCGGGCGCGGCGATGCCGCTGCCTTCCCCGCCGCAGCAGATGAAGTAAACGTCGGCTTCCGGAGCCGTGCCGGCGAAGCGGCCTTCCATCTGCGCGCCGGTCCCTAAGACCGAGCCGGCCACATGGGTGCCGTGCCCGTTCAGGTCGCTCCAGTCAGTCCTGGAAGTGTTGTAGCTGCAGACCACGCCGGTTATTTTCTTGCCCTGGAAATCGGGATGGATGGTCTTGGGGTCGCCGCTGTCGAAACCGGAATCCGCGATGCAGACGATGACGCCTTTGCCCGTGTAGCCGGTGTCGTTGGCCGCCGCGACGTTCATCAAGTTCTCTGTTCTGGCAACGTCGTTGTCAATTGTGTATTCCGGTTCTTCCTCCACATTGACGACGGAGCTCAAAGCTGTAAGCTTCGCAATGAGGCCTTCCGTGATGGTCGCCCGGGCCAGAGCGCCCGTTTCGCTGATAAGATCGCAATCATTCACGCCGTTCTCCGCGAGGAACGCTTTCACTTCCTCAAAAGCGGAAGCGGAAGAAAGGATGATGAGCGCGGAAAAGGGCGCGGCCTTGACCGACATCGTCTTCATGGAAGCGCTGGAAGTCTTGTATTCCGGAAGATACTCGCCGGCATACAGAAGATCGAAGCGTTCCTTCAGCTCCTCGAGCTGTTCTTTTGTCGCAAGAACATGGTAAGCGTTGGGCGGGAAAAAGCCCGTGAATTCCACACCCATACTCTCGATGAGTTCCGTGTCGTCCACGTCAAAGTTCAGGGCGGGCTGGATGATGAACTGGAATTTTCCGGAGGCCGTGGGGGCGCAGGCCGGTTCGGGAATGCTTTGGACGGACGCCGCGGATGGATCGATAACGGTTTCCCTAAGGCGGATGAGCCCGGGATCAGCGGCCGCGCTAAGCGCGAGCAGAAGAAGCAATGGAAGAATTGTTTTTTTCATATGTTTATTATTTCATCTTTCTGCCCAGAAAGAGGGCGATTAAAAGCGAGACAAAAGCGAAGGATGGTTCGGGAACAAACTCGTCCACCCCGGAGACGGCGATGGCGAAGGTCTGGGGACCTTTCATGATGTTTCCGCCTTTGACGGTAATTTCTATATCGCCGGAGCTGAGAGATTCGGCGTGCATTTTTTCCATGTTGTTGACGGCGTCCACCTTGTTTGTCGCGCCGCCGGCGTAAAAGGTCCCATCGCCGCAGGAGACTATCAGGTCAAGGTCGTTCACCAGGTTTTTGGAAGCCGCAAGGCTGCCGGTGGGGTCGGTCCAGCACAAGGTCGCGTCGAATTTTCCGGAATAGTACTTCTGGAAAGAAAAAGTGACGCTGTCGCCGGTGTTCGATACTTTGCCCTCCATTACGAAGAGTTCGCCAGATTCAGGATCTATACTCTCCTTTAGGTTGACATGCCCGAAGCCGTTCACGCCGTTTGGCGTGTAGTCCGGGATCTCCACGGCTCCGGAATACTGCCCGGTGCCCATGGTTCTCGCGCCGTTGATGAGGACGGCTTTGATCATGGCGGATGAGGGAGCCTCTATGCCCTGTTCATGCAGGTACTGCAGGATGTCGGCGCAGGCGCCGGAGGTCAGGGGCGTGGCCATGGAGGTGCCGTTCATGTAAGTGTAATAACTCTTGCGGGTGCCGTTGTTGCTGGAGTCGCAAACGGATTCCGTGGAATAGACCAAGGTGCCAGGAGCGCAGATGTCGGGCTTAGCGCGGCCGTCCCTGGTCGGACCGCGGCTGGAAAAGAACGCCATGCCCTGGTTGGTGTAGTCCGCGGGATAGGCGACCCTGTCGTTCTTGAAAATGCCTGTCGCGCCGAAAAGATCGCCGTAGGTCTTGTAGTTGGTGGGGCGGTAGTTCTCCGAGGCGCCAACCGTCAGAAGATTCTTGGCGGAGGCGGTGTGGCTGATGGTGGCGTTGTTTTCCGTATCGATCTTTGCGTTGGAATTGCCGGCGGCGAAGACGATCAGCATGTCGGGGTACTTTACGGCTAATCCGTCCCAAAGCAGGGAGTCGGAGTTGTAGCTGCCGTTGTTGGAGTCACCCCAGCTGTTGCTCATGATGCGGGCCCCGGCGTTGTAGGCGCCCCTGACTTCGTTTTCGGAAGGAGTATAGACGCCGTTGCCCTTCCCGCCGCAGCAAATGAAATAAAGGCTGGCGTCAGGCGCCATGCCGGTCACTTGGCCGTTCTGTCTGCCCATGCCGCAGACTGAGCCTGAGACGTGAGTGCCGTGGCCGTTCAGGTCGCTCCAGTCGTCCCTGGGATTGGAGGAGCAGATCACGCCGGTGATGTCCTTGCCCTGGAAATCCGGGTGGATGTCGTCGGGGTTGCCGCTGTCAAGGCCGGTGTCGGCCACGCAGACGGTCACGCCCTCCCCCGTGTATCCGCTCCAGTTGACGTCCTCGACGTTCATAAGATTGGTGGTCTTTGCCACGTCGTTGAAGATGAAATTCTCACTCTTTTCCTCCACGTTTACCACTGCGCTCATTTTGATAAGGCTGTCCGCCAGCTCTTTAGTGATCCTGGTCTCCAAGATCGGCGGTTCGCCGCAGACTACCTTGATCTTGCTTGACCCTCCGTTGATCAGCGCGGTAACGACTTCCTCGAATTCCTCGCTGGAGGAAAGCAGGACCAGCGCGGAGAAGCGCTCCCCGGCATTGGCTATGGCTGTTTTGGAAGACGCGGTAGTTTTGTATTCAGGAAGGAATTCCCCGGCGTAGAGAAGTTGGAAATTTTCCTTCAAAGCTTCCAGTTCCTTTGGAGACGCCAGGATGTGGTAGGCGTTGGGAGGCACGCAGCCGATCATGATTATCCCCAAGTTTTTGATCCGCTTCGTCTCCTCCAGGGTGAAGTTTTTTGCGGGCTGGATCAGATACTGGCTTTTCCCCGAGACGGTCGGAACGCAGACCGGTTCGGCAACGTTTTGAATGGACGCTTCCGAAGGATCGATGACGGTTTCCCTAAGCTGTATGAGACCTGGATCGGCCAGGACGGCGATGGCGGCGAATGTCAGTATGATCGTCAGTTTATGCATAAATTTATTTTCTCCTTCTAAAGATTAAAGTTAACGAAAGCAGCAAGGCGAAAGTCAGCGCCGGTTCGGGGACGATTTCGGAGTCCATGCCGGAGACAGCAAGCGAGAACGTTTGCGGGCCCTGCATGACGTTGTATCCCCTTACAGTGATCTCTATGTTGTTGCCGGCGGGAAAAGCGTTTGATCTGAAACGTTCCACGTTGTTGATGGAGTCGCAGTGTTCGCTTGAGCCGTCGCAGTAGTATTCGTCTTCCCCGTTGGAAACGGTTATGTCGAGGTCGTTGATCAGAGCCAGCTCGGCGCCGACGGTCCCGGGATAGTCGTTCCAGACAAGCGTGGCGGACACGGGGCCGGAAACTGATTTGGTGAAGACGTAGGTCTTTTCGCAATCGGTGTCGTCTATGACGCCGTCGTAAAGGAAGAGCCTGCCGTTTTCCGGCCTTAAGCTCTCGGCAAGGTCGATGTGACCGAAACCGTTGACGCCGTTGGGATCTTCCGCGGGGATCTCCGTATAGTTTTCGTACTGCCCCGTCCCCATGTTCCTGGCGCCGTTAACTAGGAGCGCCTTGACAAGCGAGGAAGAGGGATAAGTGAAACCCTGTTCCTTCAGGAACTGCATGGCGTCCGCCGCGGCTCCCGTCGTCAGGGGCGTCGCCATGGAGGTGCCTTCCATTACGGTGTAGTAGCTGCTCCTGGTCCCGTTGTTTTTACTGTCCCAAAGAGATTCAGTCGAGAATATCTGGGTCCCGGGAGCGACAATGTCCGGTTTGAACCTTCCGTCACTGGCAGGGCCGCGGGATGAGAAATAAGCCATGCCCTGCTGGGTGCCGTTCTGCGGGGAAGCCGTGAGGTCCGTGTTGAAAGGCGCCGCCACGTTGGAATAAAGGCTGCCGTAGGTGTAGGGTCTGTCGGGGCGGTACGATTCCGCGGCGCCCACCGTGAGGACGTTTTTGGCGGCGGCCTGGGTGCTCAGGGTGCAGTTGTTTTCCGTGTCTATCTTTTTGTTGCTGTTGCCGGCCGCGAAAAGGATCAGGAAATCTGGGTTGTTATAAGTGGCAACGTCGTAGTAAAGAGACGAAGTAGTGTATTTCCCGGCGATGTCGGTGCTGTACGCTCCCCAGCTGTTGTTCATGACGCGGGCACCGCTGTCGTAGGCGCCGCCCATATCCGCCATTTCGGGAGGATAGACGCTGGAAGAGTTGCCTCCGATGCAGATGAAGTAAAGAGACGCCTCCGGAGCGGTCCCGGCGTAAGTTCCGTTTTCATGAGCGCCGGTCCCCACCGCGGAGCCGGAGACATGGGTGCCGTGCCCGTTGAGATCGCGCCAATCAGTCCTTTCGGTGTTTTTGGAAGCGACGACGCCTATCACGTTCTTGTCTTGGAAGTCCGGATGAATGTCACTTGGATCTCCGCTGTCAAGACCGGTGTCCGCGACGCAGACCATGATCCCTTTTCCGGTGTAGCCCAGGGTGTTCATCGCGTCGACGTTCATGACCGCTTCGCTCCTTGCGGCGTTGTTCAAGATCTTCGCCTCAACCTCCTCCTCCACGCTGAAAACGTCGGAACGAAGGGTAAGCTTGTCAACAAGACTGATGCCGCAGACCGTCCTTACGATGGGTGGACGCTCGCAGATCAGAGAAACATCCTTGGCGCCTTCTTCCTTGAGGAAGGCCAGGAAATCCGCCGCGCAGTCCGGGCTTGTCAAAATAATGTTCAGCTTGACTCCGCTCCCCGCGTTGAAAAATCTGCCAGTGGGAACGCCGTTCTTGTATTCCGGAAGATATTCGCTGACGTAAAGCAAAGTATGCTTCTCTTCCAGCCTTTTCAGGTTTTCCGGCGCAGCGAGGACTATGTAGGCGTTGGGAGGAACAAAGCCGATGAAGGAAACGCCCGCTTCTTCCAGCGCGGCGCGCTCCTTGTTCGTGAAATTCTTCACGGGCTGTATGAGGTATTGATAGCAGCCGTTCTGGTCGGGGGCGCAGCGCTTTTCTCCCTTCGCCATAATAGAAGGCGCCGAAGGATCAAGGGAAACATCCCTTAACCTAATGAGGCCGGGATCGGCCGAGGAGACGAACGCTCCCAAAAACAGCGTTGTAAGTATCAGTTTTTTCATGTTCATTCCTCCGTAAGCTCAGCGTTGAGGTTTTGCAGAAGGACGCCGCTTTCCCTGTGCAGTCTTAGGAAAGCGAAAGGTTCGGGACTGACCTTGATGGACTGCCTCTTGTTGATGTTGAAGTCCAAAGGTTCAAGGGAAAAATTGATGACGGCGTAGTCGAGGTATTCGCCTACGGATATCTCGAAGACCAGCGCGTCTTTCTCTATCTCGAGCCTGACAAGGCTTTTTACTTTCGGAACAGAATCGTAAATTTCGTGCAGCGCGGCGAACCTAGTCTCCTTAACGTTGGTTCTGCGCGCGACTATAAGATTCCCGTCGGTCGTGCGGTAATGCGTGATCTCCCCTGTACTGGCTATGTCGCCGCCGTCCTTTGCGGTAAGGATCCTCGTGTCGCTCTGTCCCAGCATGATCGTTCTCAAGCCGTTTCCGAAATCGCATCCCCACTGGGCTGTGGCCAGCTGCGAAGCGACGTCGTCCAGCAGCCGGTAGGCCGGCTCCCTGTAGGACGCTCCCAGAAAGCTCCTGGCGATGTCCTTTATCTCATAGCTGTTCTCGGGAGCGGTCGCTCCCGTAAGGGTGGGGATCTTGGCGCTCTCGGAATGCATCACCCAATCGGCTGTGAAGGGAGAATCCGCTTTGAGCGTGAATATGTCAAGAAGGTAATCGTCCGTCAGGAAGAAAGTCCGCCGGTAATTCTTCATGGAAGGATACGCGTCGCCCCCGTCCAGATCCAGGAAAGTTATCCCCTGCTTGCAGACTGAACGCAGTATCTTGGCGCTGGCGGCGGACTGCTTTTTGAAGTCGATGACAACTGTCGAGGATGACAGGGTGTGCGTCGCGTAATCGCGGCCTATCAAAGAGCGCCCGTCCTGGCCCTGGCGGCGGCCCATCTGCGTTTTGCCGCCTCCGGAAAAAGCGAAAGACAAAAGGTCGCCGAAGCGGCCGCCGCTGGTCTTTATCACTCTGAGGTAACGCGCGCCGGCTCCCTTCTGCACGCGGGAGCGGGCGGTTATCCAGCCGGAGCCGGCGGGACTCTTGAGAAGCGGAAGCCTGGGATAAGACGCGGCTTTCCTTGCCGAAGCGTAGTAGAAGATCGCGTTAAGAGGAGATTCCATCGCCGCGGCCCTAAGGTCTCTTAAAGCTATGCCTCGGCGCAGCGCCAAAATGAAAGAGGCCGCCGGTGAAAAGGGCTCGTCTCCTTCCCAGCCGCGGCCGGGAAGAACGTCGGCGGAATCTTTCAGCTCATTCAAAGCGGAAGCCCATCTCATTAAGGAGTCGTTCTTGTAAATGTCATATCCGCTGCCGCTGATCGTTTCGGCGGCGAAGCAGACGTTCTCCAGAAGGCTCATTGAAACGCCGATCTCCATGGCGGTGAACATGCCGTCAGTGTTGATCTGGGAAAGCATCGCCCTAATTTCCTCCGGCGCGCCGAGGTTCTGGCGTCCTGCCGCGGCCGCGGCCAAAGTCTTGAAGCAATTGCAGAACCAGCCGGCCGTCTTGTCGTCCAGATCGAATTCCTTGTCCTGGGACCTGGCGATGAGCCAGGAGTCAGCCTCCGGCTTTTCCTCCGCTTTCATGGAATTCCTCAGGGCGGCGTGCGCTTTGGCAAGTGTCGCGAAACTTCTTCTCTGGGCCATGGGCTTGGGATAATTCTTCCTCACTTCGCGGTAGAGGTTCAGAGCGTCCTGGATAAGATAGACATCCTTGTTCTTCAAGCCGAGCAAAGTCTTGGCCCAGATGCGCTCTATCTTTTCCTCCGTTCCTTTGACGGGATCGAACTTCCCTTTCGCCGTGGCGTTCCCGCCCTTCGCGATCTCCTCGGTCTTGTTCCAAAGGACCGTGCTCTCGACTTTCCTTAAGGCCGCGGAGAGTTCCGAAGTGTTCTCGATCTTGTATTCGTCGCAGACAGGCCACAGGGAGCCCTGGGCGCAGAGCGTCACGGCAAGAAGAGAGAGGAATACTTTCAGTTCGCGAAGCATTAGAGGTATCCTAAGTCTTTCAGTCTTTCCTGGAGTTTTTCTTCGTTTTCGCCCGCGGTGGTTTCCGTTTGCCCATAGGGAGCCTCTTTGTAACGCCTGACGTTCAGTTCTTCCGTCAGCGCGTCAATTAGAACTTTTCCGTCGAGGTCGTCCGAGAGAGGAATGCCCATGAGCGCGAGGATCGTCGGCGTCACGTCGATTATGGCGGCCGGCAGCGTTTCGCCCTGCTTCACACCTCTGCCCTGCAGCATGTAGATCCCGTACTGGCGGTGGTCGCCGGATCTCGGCTGGCCGTGCTGGGTGCTGGGCATGACGGTCTTTTCCGCGAAGCCCTGGTTGAAGGAGTAGCCGGGAGCTGGCTCAAGGTAGAGGTCGGAGGCGTTTTTGACATAGTCTCCTTTGAACGCATCCTTCGCCTTGAAAACTTTGGTTATGATCTTCGTTCCGTCCTCGTCCCTCATTTCAAGGAGATCGTTCGCGAGTTTTTCCAAAAACTCGTCGTAATCTTTTTCGGGTACGACGCCGTTTGCTTCCCTGCCCTTAAGGTTCAGCCTCACCGAGCGGGCGGACATTGAAGAGAAATAAGCCTTGGTCTTGTCCCAGTCGACGGCGGAAAGAGCCGTGGCGGAACGCACCGTTTCGGCGCCGGCGCCGCCTATGGCGGAACGCTTCTCAAGCTGCGCCCTGCGATGCTTGAGGTAAATCTGCCAGAGCCCGATCCTGTCGAGCACAGAAGCGACGGCTAATTTCCATTTCGCGACCTTGCCGACGCTGACAGCGTCGAGCCCTTCCTTCACGGAAAGGTAGCCTTTGTCCCTCAAATAATTGTTGACGTAGATGTCCTTCCTCACTTCCCCGAAACCGTGGTCGCTGATCGCCATGACGTAAACGTTCTCGGGAAGCGTGTCCAAAAATTTCCCCAGAAGAGAATCTAAGAAAACGAAATGGTCTTTGAAAAGATTACCGTACGGGCCGCTTTTTAAAACCATGCTCTCCTTCCAGAAGAAATGGAAAAGCCTGTCCATCTCCACGAAACAGAACATGGCGAAATGCGGCTTCAGTTCGGAGTAAAGCTCAGTGAAAACTTTGAACTGCTCCTCGCAGTGCGCGTTGACTCCCTTGACGAAAGAAGCGAAATCGCCTTCGTGCAGAAAGCGCGAGGGCATGTCGACTTTGAAATCGGGATGACTCTTCTTGATCCTTTTTTTCAGTTCGGGAGGATAAGTGTACTCGCAGTCCCACTCGGGAGTGCCGAAGCCGGTGATGAGGTATCCGTTGACTTTCTCGGGAGGATAAGTGTGCGGCACGTTCATAACGAGCACTCTTCCGCCCTCGTTGGAAACATAGTTCCACACGGCGCGGCAGCGCCTGTCTTTCCTGCTAGTCAGATGCACGTCGTAATCGGATCCGCTGTAGGAGAAGAAATCAAATATGTTGTGCTTCCCGGGATTGCGCCCGGTTACGGAAGCTGTCCAGCCGGGAGGGGTCAGAGGCGGAGTAGTGGAATCAAGGGGACCGTGGACGCCCTTGTAAAGCCTCGCGAAATTGGGAAGCGCGCCCTCAGCTATAAGCGGCTCAATAACGGACCAGTCGGCGCCGTCAAGGCCTAATACAAAAGTTCTTACATCATTCATATCTATCTATTTTAGCAAAAAACCGCAACGAAATTTTGATAAGGAAATGGAGGAAAAAAACACCCTTTTCCACTTTATCCCACTTTTTTCGTTAAAAAGAAGTTAACCACAAGTTATCCACAAGCTGAAATGATCATTTTAGCCATCTGAGCCTTTTTCAAGCCCTTTTTTAGCCGCTTCCATCCCACAAGTTAACTTATTTATTTTAAATATGTTATTGGCAGAAAAAGCGACGATCAGACCCCTCCTGGTGGGAGGGGGGTTGACTTTGTGGGCTAAAGTGGGATATAATTGTGCTCGAAAATTTACGGAGTGTGTTTTTTAACAGATTGTGTGTGTTCTGAACATTTCCAGAATCAATTAACCAATGGCTAAAGAAAGGTACATAGGAACAGCCTCTTTGAAGGTGGACGCGAAAGGGCGCATAGCCGTTCCGGCATTCTGCCGCGTGAACGACGCCAAGGTCTTTTTCGTCACCTACGGCCGCAAGAGATTTTTGCGTCTCTACGACTGGGAGGACTTCTCCAAGAGTCTTAACATGCTCGAGGAGCTAGACCCTTACGACGCCAGGACCGAGGAAATGAAGCGCGCTTTGCTGGGCGGCAGCAAACTCGAAATGGACTCCCACTCCAGACTCACGATCCCTAAGAATCTGAGAGACTGGGCAGGGCTGACAGGAGAAGTTGTCGTCGCGGGGGTCTCCTCTTATATGGAGATCTGGAACAGCGAAGCCTACGCGGCGGAATTTGCCGCCAACATCGCCGATCTCGGAAAGAACATGCAGGAAATCGCGGAAAGCCGAAAAGAACCGAGGTAAGAAGCTATGGAACATATCCCCGTCATGCTTTCGGAAGTTTGCTCCCTGATGCAGCTTGAAAGCGGCAAAAGATGCCTTGACATGACGGTAGGCTTGGCGGGTCACGCCGGCAGGATATTGGAAGCCATCTCCCCTAACGGTTTTCTTCTGGGACTTGATCGCGACAGCGAAACTCTGCCTCTGGCTTACGAGAAGCTGAAAGCGATCGGAAACGATTTCCGGCTTATGCACTCTGATTACGGCAAGGTCGCCGAGGTTTGCGCTGAAATGGGCCTGACCGGTTTCGACGCGATACTCTGCGACTGCGGCATATCCTCCGTGCAGCTCGACGATCCCGAACGAGGTTTCGGTTTCCTGGAGAACGCGCCGCTGGACATGCGCATGGACCGCAACGATCCTCTTACCGCGGCAGATCTTTTGAACACTCTCCCGGAGGGCGAACTGGCGGACATTTTCTTCCGTTACGGCGACGAGAGATTTTCCAGGCCGATAGCGAGGGCCATAGTAATGAAAAGGCAGGACAAAAAGTTCTCCTTGAATTCCGAGCTTGCCGCGCTGGTCTCTGGAGTCTACTACCGTAAGGGATTCCGTCACTCGAAAGTTCATCCGGCCACAAAAGTTTTCCAAGCGCTCAGGATCGCCGTCAACCACGAAGCCGATTCTTTGACGGAAGGACTAAGGGGAGCGGTCACGCTTCTCGCGCCATGTGGAAGACTGGTCGTCATAAGCTTCCATTCCGGAGAGGACAGAATAGTCAAAAATCTTTTTAAAGAGTTCAAGACCGAAGGATTGGGAACGATCGTGACAAAAAAACCTCTGAGGCCGACCGAAGAGGAAGTCGCGCAGAATCCCAGATCCAGAAGCGCCCTTTTGAGAGTCTTTGAAAGATCAAATACAGGAGAAGAGAATGTCTAAGGTCATCTACAACAAGAAAAAGACAGCAAGCAAAAAAAGCGAATCCTCCGGGGTGAAGCTCTGCGCCGTGTTCTGCGCCCTGGCGGTGGTCGCCGTCACCTATTACGTAGGGTACGTCAATCTGGCGAAGAGAACGACGGACACCGGGCTGAGGATCGCGAAGATAGACAGCGAGATCAACGACCTTCGCCTGCAGAGGGACCTGACGCAGTCAGAGCTCGAGCAGGTCAAGGCCGTCAACTACATAGAGAAAAAACTGGCTGAAAACAACATTCACCTGCGCAAGACAAAAAAAGACCGCACAGTCATACTTAGCAAACCGCTGGCGATCGACACGGACCTCAACGAGAAATCCAAGATAGCCGGCAAACCGAGGGAAGGCGACGCGGCCGTACGCTGAGAAAAAGACAATGAAACAAGGCATGCTGAAAATACATTTTATACTCGGGGCCATCGCCCTGTTCCTCGTCCTGCTCATGGGCAGGGTGTATTATTGGCAGTGCACCGACCAGAAAACATACAACGAGCTCAAACAGAACCAGCTTCGCTCCACCGTGAAAGTGGAGGCCAAGCGCGGCCAGATCTGCGACCGCCGCGGATCAATTTTCGCCCTCTCCACCTCCTCCCCCATGCTTTGGTGCGATCCTCAGCTCATCAAGGACAAAGATCAGGAGGCCCGTCTTATTTCCGAGATAGCCGAGATAAACGAAAGCGACATCATAAGGAAGATGTCCCCCACCAATTTGCGCTACTCAGTGATAGCGAGAGGACTGATGGACACCGAGAGCCACAAGATAAGAGCCCTTATCTCCCAGAAAAAGCTTCCGGGCGTCTATGTCAAATACGAAGAGAAGCGCGTCTATCCCAAGCACGAACTGTTCGGCGTCCAGATCGGTTTCTGCGACAGCGAAGGCAAAGGTTCCTTCGGCGTCGAGAAAGGCGCCGAATATTACCTTTCCGGCATCGACGGCTGGAACACCTTCTGGCGCGACAACCTCAGCCGCCGTTTCTTCACCACGAAGAACATGGACATGATCTTCGATCCCCTGGACGGACAGAACGTCTATCTTACCATCGACGAGAAGCTCCAGCAGATCGCCCAGGACGAGCTCGCCAAAGCGGCGGAAATTTTCACTCCCAAGAGAGCCGGCCTCATCATGCTTGATCCTAAGACCGGCGACATCCTCGCCATGGCAAGCTGGCCCTTCTTCGATCCGAACAACAGGAACGAATACAAGGAAGGCGTCTTCAACAATCTTCTTCTCAGCGACCCCTTCGAGCCCGGCTCCATCATGAAGCCTGTTTCCGGCTCCCTCTCCCTCAACGAGGGCATCGTCAACCTCGCCACCCCCATAAACTGCGAAAACGGCAGCTGGGCGATCACCAGGAGCCGCACGCTCCACGACGATCACAAAATGGGAACGGTGACCTTCAAGGAAGTAATAAAATACTCGAGCAACATCGGCGTAGCGAAAGTGTCCGAGATGCTCGGATCAGAAAAGCTTTACGAGGGCTTGAGATCGTTCGGCTTCGGCAGCAAGAGCAATCTGAAAGTCCTGGAAGGAGAATCCGGCGGACGCCTGCAGAACTATAAGAAGTGGAGCGGAACCTCCATCCATTCCATTCCCATGGGCCAGGAGATCTCCGTCACAGCTTTGCAGATGGCCTGCGCCTACGCCACGATCGCCAACCGCGGCACCAGAATGCGCCCCAGGCTCGTCAAACGCATTTCCATGTCCGACGGCTCGATCTCTCCCGAAGCGCGCGATTTCAATTATTTCGAGCCGAGCGTGGCCGTATCAGGAGTAATTTCAGAGAAGGCCGCCCTCGACATGACCGACGCCATGGTCTCCGTGACCGACGACGACGGCACGGGCCGCCTGGTCAAGATCCCCGGCTACAAGGTGGCCGGAAAAACGGGCACCGGCCAGAAATGGGACGCCGAGCTCAAGCAGTATTCCAAGAAAGACTACGTAGCGTCCTTCGCCGGCTTCCTGCCGGCCTACGATCCCAAGATCGTCTGCATCGTAGTCTTCGACTCCCCCAGGGGAAAGATCTACGGCGGCACGGTCGCGGCCCCTGTCTTCAGGGAAGCCTGCAAGGCCGCCATGGAATATCTGCAAGTCCCGGCCGATTATGAAACGGAAGAAGAAGAAAGTTTAAAAAGTGAGGCGAATTATGCTGTTGAATGAATTACTGAGCAATATCCCGCACGAGATCGTCAAAGGAAGCGACAAAATCGAAGTGTCCGGCATTTCCCTTAACAGCCGCCAGATCAAGCCGGGCTTCGTTTTCGTAGCCAAGAAAGGCGCCATCGCCGACGGCAACTTCTACATCGACGACGCGGCGGAGCGCGGCGCTGCGGCCGTCTTCGTGACGGAAGTCCCGAAACTCATCCCGGAGAACCTGACGGTCGTCAAGCTTTCCCAGGACGAGGATACGCTTTCCCTTCTCGCCCACCGTTTCTACGGACAGCCCAAATGCAAGCTGATTGGCGTCACCGGCACCAACGGCAAGACGACCTCAGCCTACGTCATCCGCAATTTCCTCTCAACCGCCGGGCTGACCGTCGGCCTCATAGGAACCATTTCCTATGAGATCAAAGACCGTAAGAAACCCGCTTCGAGGACGACGCCGGACGTCTTCGAACTCTATGCGCTCCTCTCCCTTATGGACAAGGAGGGCGCCGACGCCGTCGTCATGGAAGTCTCCAGCCACGCAGCTGTGCAGAAGCGCATCGGGAACCTGCTCTTCGACTACCTCATCTTCACAAACCTTACCCAGGATCACCTCGACTACCATCACTCCATGGAGGAATACTACGGTGCGAAACGCCGCTTCTTCGACCACGCCAAGGAGGATTCCTTGAGCCTGGTCATGGTCGACGACGAGTGGGGCGAAAGGCTCGCCAGGGAACTGAGGGAAGTCGGCCAGAAAGTCGTGACCATGACGACGACAGACAAAGAGGCTGACGTCAAGGCCGAAAACATCAAGGTCAAGCGCGACGGATCAGAATTCACCTTGGAAGAAAAAGGACAGCCGAAAAAAGAGGTCAAGATCAACTTCCTGGGCCGCCACAACGTGGCCAACGTCATGGGCGCCGTGATCCTCGCCTCCAACTTCGGCATCCCGGAAGAGAAGATCCTCTCCCTCTGCCCGAACCTTCCGCCCGTGCCCGGCAGACTGGAATTCATGCCGAACAAGCTGGGCGTTGTGATAGTCATCGACTACGCCCACACCGACGACGCCATGCGCAACGTCATGAGATGTCTCAGGGAGATAACCGAAAACTCCCTCTGGATCGTCTTCGGCTGCGGCGGCGACCGCGACAAGGGAAAACGCCCGAAAATGGGCCGTGCCGCCGAGGAGATGGCTGACAAGGTCGTCATAACGACCGACAACCCGAGGACCGAGGATCCGGAGGCGATAGTCAAAGACATAACTGACGGCATGAAACTCAAAAAGCACGTCGTCATCTTGGACCGCAAGGAAGCGATAGAACACGCCGTCAAGGAAGCCAAGGAAGGCGACGTCGTTCTGATCGCCGGCAAAGGGCACGAAACTTACCAGGAGATCAACCGCGTCTTCTACGACTGCGACGAACGTATGATAACCAAAGAGATCATCTCAAAGATAGAAAATGCTTAAGTTCACTCACGAAGACATAGCTGCCGCCTTGGGCGCAGCCTTCTCGTTTACCGGGAAAGCCCCGGATGGATCGTTCGGGATCACGACCGACACCAGGAAACTGGAGCCGGGCGACCTCTTCGTAGGCATCAGGGGCGGCAACACGAAAGAAGTGGCCGCGAAAGCAAAAGAAGCCAAAGCCTGCGCCTGCATCCTGAGCTGCGAGGCTCCGGAAGACCTCCCCTGCTACCGCGTCGTCGACACCATCAAAGCCCTGCAGGACCTGGCGGCCTACCAGAGGGCGCGCGTTAAGATACCGATGATCGGTGTCACGGGCTCCTGCGGCAAGACCACCACCAAGAACATGCTCGGTTCCATAATGAAGACGCTGGGCGAGACGCTGGTCACGGAAGGAAACCTCAACAATGAGATAGGCCTTCCCATCACCCTTCTCAAGCTTGGCAGCGAGCACAAAAGCGCCGTGGTGGAAATGGGCATGAACCACAAGGGCGAGATACTGTCTTTGAGCCGCCTGGCGCGCCCCAACGCGGCCGTCATAACGAACGTGGGCAGCGCCCACATCGAATATCTCGGCAGCAGGGAAAACATCGCCCTGGCCAAAGCGGAGATCTTCCGCGGCGTACCTCCCTGCGGAAAAGTCGCGCTTCCAATTGAGAGCGACTTCTTCGGAAAACTGTCTGAGCTGGCCAAGCAATTGGACCTTGTCGTCGTCAGTTTCGGAAAAGGCGGAGATTTCGAGTTCGTAATAAAGGAAGAATGCCCCGCGGGATTAAGAGGCGAACTGAAAACGCCCATGGGAAGCGTGGAACTCAATGTCCCGGTCATCGGCGCCTACAACGCGCTTAACATCGCTTGCGCAGCGGCCGGCGCCTATGCGCTGATAGAGAATATCAAACTGGAAAACATCAAATCCGGGTTGGAAAACGTCAAGGGCGAAAAACTGAGGAACGAACTGCACGAACACAAAGGCGCGCGCTTCATTTTAGACTGCTACAACGCCAACCCCGACTCCATGGCAGCCTCCCTCACGATGCTGAAAGAAATGGACGTGAAAGGCCGCAAGGCCGCCCTTCTCGGCGACATGCTGGAAATTGGCGACAAAGCCAAGGGCGCCCACTATGAGATCGGCAGATTCGCGTCCCAGTTCCTGGACGCTCTCTTCGTCACCGGCGAATACGCCGAGGATTACGCCAGAGGCGCGAAGGAAGGCAACTGCAAATGCCGCGTCGCGGTCTGCGAACCCAAGGACGTGCTAGAGGCCCTGAAAGCCTACGTCAAAGCTGACGACGCCGTTCTTTTCAAGGGCTCGCGCGCCAACAAGCTGGAAGAATACTTTTACGAAATGTTCAAAAACAACCAATGAAAAATATAAACAATAAAAGCAGGAACGGAATGTGTGCGGTGATTGGCGAACTGCTTCTCCCTTCCCCCTACACGAACACACACACCAAAAAGGGCAGCGTCTCTACATCCGCATTCCGGTTGCGGTCCGGGGATATTTTGTCTTCGGGCCGCAACATCCTGTCAATAAGCGAGGTCAAAGGATAATATGTTCTACTACGTTTTCTTCGGATGGCTCAGCGAAAGCGTTCCGGCTTTCCATGTCTTCAAGTACATCTCGGTTAGATCCGCCATGGCGGCGGTGACGGCCCTTGTCATAAGCCTTATCCTGGCGCCCTCGCTTATCCGCTGGCTGTACATGATGAAGATCGGCCAGGAGATCAGGCGCGACGAGTGTCCGCCTTTGCATCTTCTGCACAAGAACAAGCAGGGCGTCCCCACCATGGGCGGCATCCTTATCCTTTTGGCCGTCACGGTCTCGACGCTTCTGTGGGCGCAGTTCTCGCTTTACACGATGCTCGCCCTGGGCGTCTTCGTGTCTCTGGGACTTCTCGGTTTCGCCGACGACTACACCAAAGTTAAGCAGAAGAACGCCGCCGGCATCTCCGGCAAGACGAAACTCGTCGTGCAGTCTCTGGTGGCTCTCATCGCGGCCCTCATCCTCATCTTCTATGGCAAGGAGAGCTTCCCCTTCTACGTCCCCTTCATAAAGAATCCCGTCATCGAGAATCTCGGCTACTATTACATCATCCTCGCCATGCTGGTGATCGTCGGGACCTCCAACGCCGTCAACTTAACGGACGGCCTTGACGGGCTGGCCATCGGGACTGTCACGATCGCGGCCCTGGCCTACCTTGTTCTGGCTTACTGCGCCGGCAACGTGAAGATCGCCGAGTACCTCTACATCTACTACGCCAGGGACGCCGCCGAACTGACCGTCTTCCTGTCCGCCCTCGTGGGCGCCGGACTCGGATTCCTCTGGTACAACGCGCACCCGGCCATGGTCTTCATGGGCGACACCGGAAGCCTCGCTTTGGGCGGCGCCATCGGCATCACGGCCCTTCTCGTGAGAAAAGAAGTTCTGCTTCTCATCATAGGTTTCATCTTCGTCATGGAAGCCTGCTCGGACATCATCCAGGTCGCCTCTTTCAAGCTGACGCAGAAAAGAGTTTTCCGCATGGCTCCCATCCACCATCACTTCGAAATGCAGGGCTGGCCTGAGACCAGGGTCACCATGCGTTTCTTCATTCTCGCCCTCATCTTCGCGATATTGGGCTTAGCGACACTGAAACTGCAATAAGGTATAGATATTCATGCGCATCGCAATAATGGGATTGGCAAAAAGCGGCATGTCCGCAGCTAAACTGGCCCTGGACCTGGGCTACGAAGTGAGCGTCAGCGACGCCTGCTTCGACCACGGGCACGCCACGACTCCCAGCAAGGAAATGCTGGAAAGAGCCGCCGAGCTGAGATCCAGGGGCGCCTACGTCGAGATTGGCCGCCATTCCAAGGCTTTCATCGAAGGCGCCGATCTCCTTGTCCTCTCCCCGGGAGTGAAATCTGACAACGAAGCGGTCATCTGGGCCGAGGAAATGGGCGTTGAGGCTGTCGGCGAAGTGGAGTTTGCCATAAGGCACTGCAAAGGCAAGGTGGTGGCGATAACCGGCACGAACGGCAAGACCACGACCACTTCCCTTATTTCCCACATATTGGACGTCGCGAAAGTCCCGCATTTCACCGCCGGCAACATCGGCATCCCGCTCAGCGAATACGCCCTGCAGACCACCGACGAGCACATACTGGTCATCGAGATGAGCTCATTCCAGCTGGAAACGATCAGGGAATTCTCCCCCTATGTCTCCATATGGCTGAATCTCACCCCGGACCATCTCGACCGTTACAAAAGCATAGAAGCCTACCGCTCCGCCAAGGAGAACATCTTCCGCCGCCAGAAGCCCGGCACCACCGCCATCATCTGGCACTCCGAGAAAGAAAACGAGGAGAAGCTGGTCTCCGCCTTCAAATTGAGACCCGTCTTCGTTGACGAGACCGGTTCCGACAAAGCGCTGGAAGGCTTGAACAGAGCGTCTCTCGAAGACGGCCGCTTCACGCTTCACATGGACGGAAAGACGACCTTCTGCGGAGAACCGGAAGCGATGAAACTGAAAGGCCGCCACAACCATATCAATCTGCTCTGCGCCATGGCCGCCTGCAAACAGCTCGGCGTGGACGAGGAAACGATAAGAAAAGCCTGCGAAAGCTTCACCGGCCTCAGCCACCGCATCGAGACAGTTGCCAAAAAGGACGGCGTCCTCTTCGTGGACGACTCCAAGGGCACAAATCCCGAAGCCACCGTGGAAGCCATAATGGCGTTCCCCTACCCGCAGGCCCTCATTCTCGGCGGCTTCGACAAAGGCAGCGACTACGCCATGCTCATCCCTTACATGAAAGGAAGAGTGGCGCACGTTCTCCTTATCGGCGCGACAACGGAAAAATTCAAAATGATCTTCGGCGGCGATTTCAAGTGCACGGAAGTCCGCAGCATGAAGGAAGCCGTCGCCAAGGGATTTGAACTTTTGGAAGGCAAAGGCGTGGTGCTTCTCTCCCCCGCCTGCGCTTCCTTTGACATGTATAAAAGTTTCGAGGCCAGGGGCGACGACTTCGCCGACTGCGCCCGTAAGTTCTCTTCAACCGAAAATTAACCAACCTTGAAAGAGAGGAACCATATGAACAAATCATTCTTAATCTTCCTGTTCACGGTAAGCCTTGTGGGCATCTTCTTCTTCGGCTGCGCCAAGGAGACCCCCCGCACGGACGTCACCCTTGAACTGACTTCACCCGACACCATCGAAGCGCTGGTCGAGAAAGACCTCAACACCATCGGCACTTCGTACCAGGACATCGACAGCTTCCCCGAATCGACGCCCGCCCAGGTCACCTACGTCGACTCCGTGGAAATGCAGAAGCCCTTGAGAGTCCAGAACGACGATTCGCTCTACAAAGGCGAGGAGAGCATAGACGACTCCGCGCTGGCCACGAGCAACGTCTCGCTCTGGGGTCCTGACAACAGCAAGACTCTGGAACCCTTGGTCCCCAGGGAGACCATCACGCCCGTTCCGCCTCCCAGCGGCGAACTGATCGTCGGAGAAACCAGCTCCTCAACTCAGATCTCCCCTGTCACGACGGAGACCAAGTCTTCTTTCCTGCAGCCCAAGCCCGCCACTGAAACTTCCGTCGTGACCGCTCCCAACTCCGGTTACGTCTATCAGGGCAACCAGAGCTCTTCCGGCGGCTACGTCGGCCCGTCCGCCGTCACTTCCGGTAATACCTACACCGTCCAGGCCGGCGACAACCTGATCAAGATCGCCCGCAAGTTCGGCGTCAAGGTCAACGACCTCTGCGAAGTCAACAATATTTCCCGCAGCCAGATCCTGAAAGTCGGCCAGGTCCTCCAGATCCCCGGCGAGAAGAGCGCCTCAGCCCCGGCCGAGACTGTTCAGCCGAAAGAAGTGAACGCCTCCATCTCCTCTGTCGTTCAGCCCGCCAGCACGCAGCCCACGACCACTGCCGCTCCCGCTTCCGGAACGCAGAATTACACTGTCCAGGCCGGCGACAGCTACTGGAAACTCGCCAGGCGCTTCAACTCCTCCGTCGAGGAACTGATGAGCATGAACGGCACCAGCAGCGACAAGCTTAAGATCGGACAGACCATCGTTGTCCCCAACCGTTGATCATTGACCGCGTAAATGAAAGCCATTGATAAAATACTGCCCTGGGTGTTTTTCTGCCTCATCCTCGCGCTCTGCAGCTTCGGAGCGCTGATGGTGTATTCATCCAGCGTTTACGTTGCCGAAAGGATCTATTCCGGCAACCAGTATTATTACTTCAAGAGAGAAGTAATGTGGCTTATCATGGGATTCGGGGCCATGGCGCTGATGTACAAGATCCCGATCGATCTTGTGAAACGCCTGGCCCCCATCATCTACCTGGCGTCCCTTTTGTTCCTTATCATGGTATTCACGCCCCTCGGCGTGACCGTGAACGGCGCCAGGCGCTGGCTCAATCTCGGCTTCCTGAGATTCCAGCCTTCCGAAGCGCTGAAGTACTCCATGATCCTCATTCTGGCCTGGTGGTATGAACGCGTGAAAAGGGAGTCCGGCTCGTTCATAAAAGGCGCCGTCATCCCGGCGTGCATAATGGGAATGGGCCTGGCCCTGGCTTTGGCCGGCAGAGACCTCGGCACTCCCCTTCTGATCGCCATGGTCGGCGGAGCCATTTGTTTCGCGGCCGGCATGAAGTTCCGCTATATCGCCGTAGGAATTGTCACTGTCGGCGGGTTGGGCTGCTACTACATCATCCATGAACCTTACAGGGTGAAAAGGATAATGGCCTTCCTCAATCCGATGGCCGACCCTCTGGGCACCGGATACCAGAACCTCCAGGCTCTGATGGCCATCTGTTCCGGCAAGCTCACTGGTCTTGGCATCGGCAATTCTCTCATGAAAATGGAGTACCTGCCGGAAGCTCACACCGACTTCATCTATGCCGTCATTGGAGAGGAGCTGGGCTTCTGCGGCTCGGCGGCCGTGATCGCGGCCTTCTTCCTCCTTGTGGTGATCATGTGGCGCCTTGTCTCCAAGATTGACGACACCTTCTGCCGCCTGACAGCTTTCGGCATCGCGCTGGTCATAGGCAGCCAGGCCATCGCGAACATAGGCGTCGTCACGGCCACGCTCCCCAACAAGGGCATGGGTCTTCCCTTCATCAGTTACGGCGGCTCTTCGCTTTTGTTCCTGCTTGGGGCCTGCGGCCTCTTTTTGAACATGGTCAAGAACAAACCTAAAGTACAACTCACAAAACGCAGCGTCGTTTCCCGCACTTCAGCCAGATGAAAGAATTGCAAAGAATATTGGTGAGCGGAGGAGGAACGGGCGGGCACATCATGCCGGCCTTGGCGCTCTGTGAGGAAGTCAGGGAAAAATTCCCCGACGCAGAGATATTTTTCGCTGGCAGAGCGGGCTCCATGGAGGAGCGTCTGGCCTCAAGGCACGGACTTGAGTTCTGCCGCATTCCCTCGTCCCCCAAGGGACGCGGGTTTAAGGTCATCAAGAATTTCTTCGTGAACATCGCGGGCTTTGTGAAAAGCCTCGCGCTTATAATAAAACTGAAGCCCCAGGCCGTCGTGGCTTTCGGAGGCTACACCAGCGCGCCGCTTCTTTCGGCCGCGCTTTTGCTTGGCAAAAACGCCGTCATCCACGAATCGAACGCCATTCCGGGACGCGTCACCAGACTTTTGGCCAAAGTCGGCGTCAGGGTCGCCTGCGGTCTCGACTCCGACCATCCCATAATGCTGAAGCTGAAGAAAAAGATCAGGAAGGAGACGAGCTTCGCCATTACCGGCAATCCCCTGAGGAAAGCCTTTTCAGAACCAGCCAACGACCTCGCGAAAGAGCTTCCCGGCTACAACGAAAGCAGGCCGCTGCTATTGGTCTTCGGCGGTTCCCAGGGAGCGCACAACATCAACATCCTGATCTCCCGCTCTCTTTCAAGGCTGAAGGACAATTTCCCCACGCTGCAGATAGCCCATCTTTGCGGTGAAAACGACATTGAGACCTTAAGGTCGGCATACGAGAACGTCAAGCTGACTTACTGGCTCTTCCCCTTCTTCGACGATATCGCCTCGCTTATGAAAAAAACAAACCTTTGCGTGGCGAGGTCTGGCGCCCTCTCCGTGACCGAGATCTGCGCGTGCAAGCTTCCGGCCATCCTCATTCCGCTTCCCTTCGCGGCCGACAACCATCAGCTCGCGAACGCCAGGGTGCTCGAGAAGGCCGGAGCCGCCGTCATAAGGGAGGAAAAAGATTTGACCGCCGCTTCCCTTTCGGAAACGATACTTGATCTTTTGAAAGACGAGGAAAAGCGGCGCTCCATGGCGGAAGCGGGCGAAAAAGTCTTCATAAAGGACGCTTCATTCGAACTTTTGAAATTCATCATGGCGGTATGAAAGAAAGCGACAAACTGAGTTTTTACTTCTGCGGCATCGCAGGCTGCGGCATGGATCCCCTGGCCCGCTTCATGGCTAGGGACGGATACGTTGTCCGCGGCAGCGACATCAAGGAGTCGCCGGAATTGGAGAAACTGCGTACCGAAGGCATCGAGTGCTTCGCCTGCCAGGACGGGACCAAACTCAAAGAGGGCGATGTCTTCGTTTACAGCAGCGCCATCCACGACGACAATCCCGACATGATGAGAGCCAAGGAGCTTGGTCTCACGCTGCTCCACCGCTCCGAACTTCTGTCCCAGGTCGCCGCGCGCCACAAAGCCGTGACGGTTGCGGGAATGCACGGAAAGACAACGGTCTCTTCGCTTATCGCCTTCCTTATGGCGGAGGGCGGGGCAGACCCCAGCGCCGTGATAGGCGGCTTCGTCCCGGCCTTCGACGGAAACTTCAGGAAAGGCGCGAGCGATTACCTCGTCCTGGAAGCCGACGAGAGCGACGGCACCTTCGTAAGGTACGCTTCCACCGTCGCGGTGCTCCTCAACATCGACGCCGACCACCTCGACCATTACAAGGACATAAACGAGATAGAGAAAGCCTTCGCGGTCTACGTGAACAACATCGTTCCCGGAGGAACGCTCGTCTACAATTGCGAGGACGAGATCTGCTGCCGCCTCGCGAAGAACGCCAGGCCGGACATAAGGAAAGTCAAATGCGCCATAGGCGCCCTGGCTTTGGACAAAGCCGATTACGTCGGCATCGACATCGCGCTCTCCGACCTTTCCTCGACCTTTACGTTCCACAAAAACGGCGAAGCGAAAAAATCGTTCCCCGTCACCTGCCCGCTCCCCGGCAGCCACAACGTTTTCAACGCCGTCATCTCCCTGGCCTGCGCCGAAGTTTGCGGCGCCGATCCGGAGGAATTGAGCCATGTCCTTCCCAAGTTCAAAAACGCCCGCAGGCGCTTCGAACTGCTGGGAAAATGGCACGGCGCCGAGATAATCGACGATTACGCCCATCATCCGAAAGAAATAGAAGCGCTGCTAAGATCCGCCTCGAGATTAGAGGGCGAGCTTACGGTCGTCTTCCAGCCGCACCGTTTCTCCAGGACGGAGAAACTCCTGCCGGAATTCGCCGAAGTTCTCTCGAAAGCACCCAACCTCATACTGACGGACGTTTACAGCGCGGGCGAAAGCAAGAACAAAATTGGCGGGCGCGAACTCTACGAAGCGGTGCTCGCCGTGGGAGGACAAGCGGAATGGGCCGACGCTCCAAAAGACATACCGGCCATTCTCTTAAGGAGAAGCGCAAGTTGGAAATTCCCCCACACCCTTCTTTTTACGGGGGCGGGAGCGCTTTCCGGACTTGCTCATGAAATGTTAAAAAACCAATAGGGGGTCTATGTATACTACAAAAAATCAAAAGGCGGCCAGCCGCCCGGAAGTGAAGAAAGCCCAGATACGCGACATCGGAAGCGGCTTTCTGAAAACGTTCCTTGTCATAGCGGCTGTCTTCGGCATTTTTGCCCTTATTTACAAGACGAGCGAAAAATTCATCTCTTCCGATGAATTCAACGTCAAGAGCATAACGGTCGAAGGCAACCATTCCGTCAACAAGGCCGAGATAGTGAAAGCCGGCGGACTCTACGCCAACATGAACATCTACACCTTGAAGACCGAGAAGATCAGGCAGGGCATCCTGGATCATCCCGACATTGAAAAGGTCGAGATCGAACGCGAGATGCCGACCAACCTCATCATCCGCATAAAGGAAAGGGAGCCCATGGCTCTTCTGAAAGCGAACGACGGCAAAATACTTCCTGTGGACCGCCGCGGCCATATACTCAGCGAAAACAAGCTGGAAAACGCCAAAGGACTTCCTCTTATCATCACGGACAAGGAGACCGGCTCCCTGGGACAGGAATGCAAAGACAAGAAAGTGCTCACCGCCCTCGATTACCTCATGGTCATCCGCCACGCGCCGGAGAAAAACTTCCTTAAGATCAAGACCGTGGACGTCAGGCAGAAAGACGCTCTCATCTTCAAGACCGTCTCCATAGACGAGATCATTTTCAGCGAACAGTACTCCAGCGACGAAGTCGCCAAGACTTTTGAGATCATCAAGAATCTTCGCGAAAACGGCCGCGGAGCCTCTAAAATCGACGCCCGCTACGAAGATGTGGCGGTTGTTTGCAAATACCTCTGAGTTATGGCAAAAGATAAGATCTATTCAGCAATCGACCTAGGGTCCCAAACCATCAGGGCGGCCATCGGCAGGCTGCTTGAAGACGGCTCCCTCGAAGTCATAGGCTACGGGACCGCTTCCAGCGAAGGCATCGTCAAAGGACGCATCGAGGACGCCAACGCGGCGCAGGAAGCGGTGAAAAAAGCCGTTCTGGCCGCCGAGAACGACGTCAAGGCGCGCCTCCCCTTCCGCATGGAGGAAGTGGCGGCCAGCGTGACGGGATCCATCATCACGGGCGAACAGGACGTAACGACCGTCTCCAACAACGCGAAGGACGGAAAGATCGGCGAAAAGCTCCTCTTCGACATCGACAGCGCCTTTGAGGAACGCTTCACGCACAAGGACCGCAAGCCCATCCACATCTACGTCACCGAATACAACGTCGACAACGTAAGGGAAACGAGCCAGGCCAGTGTCCTGGAAATGCAGGGCGAGAAGATCGGCGCGAAAGGCTTCGGCATCCTGGGCGATTCGGCCATCCTCGACAAAATAGCGGGAACGCTCAACAACGCCGGACACACCGTTGACATATTCTGCTTCGACGTGGTGGCCGACGGATATTCCATATTGACTCCCGAGCAGCGTCAGATCGGTTCGATCATAATAAACGCCGGCGCCGGCAGCACCGATTTCGCCTTCTGGAAAAACGGCATCGTGCAGTTCATCGGAAGCTTCCCGGTGGGCGGCGACCACATAACCAACGATCTGGCGCTGGGCCTCAACATGCCCTTCAAGTCGGCCGAGGAACTCAAGTGCCAGTACGATAAGAACGAAACGGAAGTCAGGGTCGGCGGCAAGCTTTACAAAACGCGCTCGGTCGACACGATAGTCCAGGCAAGGACCGAGGAGACGGTGCGCTACATCGCCGACCAGATCAAACAAAACGGCATGTTGAGCCAGATCCAGGGCGGAATCTTCCTGACAGGCAACGCCGCCAGGTCCAGTTTCATAAGCTACATGCGGCGCGAATTCTCCTCGCTGGAAGTCCGCAACGTCTACCCCATTATCCCCGCGGAGCCGGACAACACCAATCCGGAAGAAGTCGGCCGGCTCTTCTCCCCTTACTACGGGAACAAATTCCAGACCGACTCCGGTTCCTCCACCATTCTCGGCATGCTGGCCTACGCCGCCAAAGAAGACCTGCATACCACTAAAAAAAGCTCCTCCGGGATCTTCAAATTCTTCAATATTCTATGAAAGACAACAAACTTCTGATAAAAGTGATAGGCGTCGGCGGCTGCGGCTGCAACACTGTTTCCAACATTGAGAAGCAGTACGCCGGGACGCTGGGCGACAACTTCGAGTTCTACGGCGTCGACACCGACTTCATCAGCCTGGCCAACCAGTCCGTCTCCCACAAGGTCCAAATAGGCTCCAGCGGCATCGGGACGGCCAAAGATCCCATGAAAGGCGCGGAAGCCGCCCAGAAGAGCATCAACGAGCTCAAATCGATGCTCCAGGGCGTGGACATCGCCATCTTGTGCGCCGGCTTGAGCGGCGGCACCGGCTCGGGCGCCACGGGCGTCATCGCCCAGGCGGCCGCGGCGAACCCCGGCTGCGTGGTGATGGCTTCGGTCACTCTCCCCTTCTACTACGACGACCAGAAGAAACAGGAAGCGGCGAAAGCCGCCCTGAGGAACATCAAGGAAGTCGTTCCGGTCGTGCTGCCGGTTCAGAACGGCGTCGGAATAGAAGACGAGAACGTGCCTTTCCTGGATGTTCTGAGAGCCACCGACAGAAACGTCATCTCGCTCCTTGAGATGATAAAGGTCATAACCAGCTCGGCCAGCACCGTGAGCCTCGATTTCAGCGAATTCCTGAACGTCGCCTCCACTCCCGGCAACGCCATGATCGGAATAGGCGAAGCGGACGGCGAACAGGCCGTCTCGGTCGCGATCAGCCTGGCGCGTTCGCCAAAGAACATGTCTTACGGCGACTATTCCCTCAAGGACGCCGCCAAGATGGCGCTCGTCATTATGGGCAACGGAAGCATATCCTACAAGCAGATAAAAGACGCCAGGACCACCTTGCAAAACGAGATCGGCTACCAGACGGAAGTCTTCAACGGCCTTTACGTCAACAACGATCTTGAGAACGTGAAAGTCATAATGTTCGCCACCGGCATGAACGATCCGAAGGAAAAGTCGGAACCGATCTTCCAGACGGAGATGACCGTCGCCGGTCCGGGCGACCAGGTGGAAATGGGCTTCCTCTCGGCGGACGAAGGCTACTTCAAGGGAACGGCCCCCGCTTACTTCGAGGGCATCAATTACGACAGGCCTACCTTCCTGAGAAAAAACCTCAGGATCGAGCAGTAATAAATATCACTCGATAAAAACAGCCGCCGCGACCACGGTCTTCCAGAGGCCGTTCTTGTCGCCCCTGGCGGACTGCGTGCAGTTGGTGGTCCTGACGAAGCGTCCGCTCATGCGGTACATCTCTTTCCTTTCGTCCCAGTCGGCGTCGGGGTCCATGTCGACGCCCAGCGTGGTGGCCAGCATCGTGGCCGCCAGATCCTCGGCGTATTCGCCGGCAGTCTCGTCCGTTTCGCCGTAGGTGTGGTGTTCCGAAAGGTAGCCGTAGTGGTTGCCGTCGGCGGGCTGGGCCAAGCCTACGGAAGCGACGATCTGACGTCCGGGCTCGTTGGTGTCGATCCTCGCCATGACGGTGAAAGTGATCTCTCCGGGATTAAGAAGGGCAATGCCTTTGTGTCTGGGAATGATCTTGCAGCGGGGCGGCAGAATGCTTGAAACCGTAACTAGATTGCAAGCCTGTATGCCGGCCATGCGCAGCGCGTCTTCAAAACTGCTGAGGCGGTCCTTGTGGACGCCAACACCCTTAGTAAAGAAAACCTGGCTGGGAATCATCTTATCTCGGAGCTCCAAATAATTAAAAGTTAAAAGTTTGACTGGGGGATATTGTAATATAACCCCCAGTATATGTCAAAAGGCTAGATGTAGGCTGTGAGAAGCTTGATCAGCGAGGCGCTGCCTTTCGCGCAGGCTTCCGCCACGCTTTCATGGGTGATCTTCGGCCCGCCCTTTTTCGCCGCGGGGTTGGAAACGAGCGTTATGCCGGAGACCAGGGCTCCCATATGATGGGCCGCTTCGGCTTCCAGAACCGTCGACATTCCCACGACGTCGGCGCCCAGGATCCTTAACATGTTTATTTCCGCCGGCGTCTCAAAAGATGGGCCGTGCATGCCGGCGTAGACGCCGCGGTGAAGCTTGACGCCGACAGATTTGGCGCAGGCCATGATGTCGGTGTTGCAGTCCTCGCTGTAAAGGGTCGTCATGTCCGGGAAGCGCGTGCCCATCCTTTCGTCATTGAAGCCGGTCAGCGAGGAGACGCCCTGGTTGTTTATCTGGTCCTCTATCAGCACAAGGTCTCCGGGCGCCAGATGAGGGGCTATGCCGCCGGCGGCGTTCGTCAATATGACGTGCGAGGCGCCCCAGATTATTATGGAGCGCAAAAGCCTTACAACGTCGGCCGGGGCGTTGCCTTCGTACAAGTGCACTCTCCCCCGCATCACGGCGATCACCTTGCCGTTCAGCCGCCCGACCAAAAGCGAACCCACGTGCGTCTGGACGGTCGAAACGGGAACGTAGGGTATGTCGCAGTAAGGGATCTCCTTTATCGGCTCCACGGCCTCGCTGAACTTGTCGAGCCCGGAACCCAGGACGACGGCCAATTCAGGCTCGACGTCGCATTTGTCGTTCAAAAACGAGCAGATCTGTCTGATTTTTTCGTACTCCAGCATAGGTCTCCTTCAGGATATTTTCAGGTGACGAACGTAGGATCCCTGCGTTTCCGGCTCCTCGCCTATCAGGAAGAGCTCAGGCAGCTCTTTTGCGTCGAAGGGCTTGGAGGAATAGACTTCCATGATCGTCTCGCCCTTCTCAACTTTGTCGCCCAAATGTTTCAGGAAGCGCAGGCCCGGTTTGTGGTCGATCTTGTCCGTCAAAACGCGGCGCCCGGCTCCCAGGCGTATCAGGAGCTGCCCTAGGGCAAAAGTGTCCACCTTGGTGATGAAGCCGCTCTCAGAGGCGTTGCATTCCGTTCTGTTCGCGGCGGGAGAAAGGATCATGTCAAGATTTTCCAGAGCCCATTTTTCAGCGCCCTGCGAGGAGATGATCTTGAGGAAACGCTCGTAGGCTTCGCCGTTCGCGAGCAGCTTCTCCAATTCAGGACGGAAATCTCTCTTCTTTTCTTCGGGGAAGGCAAGGCGGCACATGGCTTCCGCAAGGCTAAGCGTAACTTCCCGGAAACGCTCCTCAACTTGTTCCCCTCTCAGCATCCTTACGGCTTCCATGACTTCCACGCCGTTGCCGGCCCATTCGCCCAAAGGCTCGTTCATATCCGTCAGCAAGACTTCCGTGCGCACGCCGAAAGAGGTGGAAGTTCTGAACAGCGACATGGCCAGTTTCTCGGCGTCGCTTACGGTCCGCATGAAGGCGCCGCTGCCGTATTTCACGTCCAAAACAAGCCCGTCCAGCGTTTCGCAGAGCTTTTTCCCCAGGATCGAGGCGGTGATGAGGCCCACGGAATCAACGGTGCCCGTCACGTCCCTCAGGGCGTAGAGCCTTTTGTCAAGTTTCGCAACGTCGTCGGTCTGAGTCATGAAGATCGCGCCGTTCTCCCTTAGGAATCCCCTGGCCTCCTCCCAGGTGAACTGCTGGAACAGTCCCGGGATTGATTCAAGCTTGTCGACCGTCCCGCCCGTGTGGCCCAATCCCCTGCCGGCCAAAGTCGGCACCAGCGCTCCCATGCAGGCGAGAAGCGGGAGGAGAACGATGGTCGGCTTGTCCCCCACGCCGCCCGTGGAATGCTTGTCGACGACAGGCTTGCCGTAGTAACTTTCCTTCGGGCGCCGTCTGCCGCTCTCCACGATGCACTCCGTCATGCAAAGGACTTCCGAGGGGTCCAGACCCTTTATGCAGGCGGCCATTAGCCAGGCGGACATCTGGTAATCCGCCACCTCGCCCGACATGTAACCGGCGAAAAAGCGCCGCAGGTCGTCAGCTTTTATGATCTCGCCGCGCTTTTTGATCTCTATGACTTCGACGGGAGTTTTCATGACAGCACGCTCCTTCCGAAAGAAAGCGGCGGAAGTTCCAATATCTCAGCGACCGTGGCTCCGAGGTCGGCGTACGTTTCCCTTGTACCGAGATCCTTAGGTTCGACTGAGGGGGAATAGAGAAGCAGGGGCACTCTCTCCCTTGTGTGGTCCGTGCCCTTGTAAGTGGGATCCAGCCCGTGGTCCGCCGAGATAAAGAGATAGTCGTTTCTTCCGAGGCTCAAAAGCAGCGGCCCCAAAAGCTCGTCGAATTCCTCCAGGCACTTCGCGTATCCCGAGGGGTCGCGCCTGTGGCCGTAGAGCATGTCGAAGTCCACGAGGTTCGCGAAGATCAAGCCGTTCTTCTGCTCCTTCAAGGCTTCCATAACTTTCGCCATGCCGTCCCTGTTGGAAACGGTGTGGACGGCTTTCGTCACGCCGACTTTGGCGTAGATGTCCTCGATCTTGCCGATGGCGTAGAAAGGCAGCCCCATGTCCCTGAGGTGAGTGAGAAGGTTCGGCTCCGGCGGCCTCATCGAATAATCCCTTCTTCTCGGGGTGCGCGTGAAGTCGTCCGCTTTCGTTCCGACAAAGGGCCTCGCTATCACTCTCCCAACGTTCAGCTCGTCGACGAGCCCCCTCGTTATCCGGCAGACTTCGTAGAGCCTTTCAAGGCCGAAGCGCTCTTCGTGCGCGGCGATCTGGAAGACGGAGTCGGCCGAAGTGTAAACTATGGGGAAGCCTGTCTTCAAATGCTCTTCGCCCAGCTCCTTTATGACGACCGTCCCGCTGATCGGCCTGTTGCAAAGGTAGCCCGGAACGCCCGCCGCCTTCATCCATCTTCTCAAAAAGTCCTCCGGGAAGCCGTCCGGGAAAGTGGCGAAGGGCTGCTCCATGCGGCAGCCGATCATTTCCCAATGCCCGGTGGTGGTGTCCTTGCCGCAGTTTATTTCCGTCATGCGGCCATAGCTGGCGATGGGATGATCGCTCGGCGGGCAGCCCAATATTTCCCTCGGCTCTATGCTGCCCAGGCCCATTTTCTGAAGGTTGGGAATCTTCAGGCCGCCGACTTTTTCCGCGGTGTGGGCGAGCGTCGAGGCCCCCGGATCGCCGTAATTGGCGGCGTCCGGAGCGTGCCCTATCCCGACGGAGTCGAGGATTATTATGATAACGCGCTTATCCATCAGTTGTCTATGCTCCAGTAAGATTCGAACTGCCCGGGCAGGTATCTCTCAAGGGACGAGCCGCCCACGAATTCCCTCAGTATGCTGTTTTCCGGAATAAGCGACGAGCCCATTGGCTCGAAGAAGCTTAGAAGATGCAGAAGGCTGGCCGCCTTGGGATACGCCGGGCTGTCGTGTTTTATCTGCAGAAGAAGAGGCTCGGCGATGGGCTTCAGAACGCACAGCTCGTAGAGGAACATGGAGTTGAAGATGGCGTCCGCGTGCTCCTGGTACGGGAAGATGTTCTTATATTCGCCGCGCCTGATGCTCGCCCACCTCATGATCGTCTGCTCGGCCGAATGCCCCCTGGTCCTGGCGTCGCGGACGATCCTCCTTATCATGCGGGAGTCGCTGGTGGAGATGTGATGGTGGCGGTCGAGGTTCAGGGGCGTCAGGGGCGAAATGTAAATATGGAAAACGTTTTCTTCGGGGATCCCCTGCGTCAGGAGCGGATTGAGGCCGTGGATGCCCTCGGCGATCAGTATCTGGCTCTCCTTCAAGCGCAGTTTCGGGCCCACGCCCCTTGTCCCGGTTATGAAATCGTACTTGGGCAGCACGACTTCCCTGCCCTTTATAAGCTCGTTGATGTCGCTGTCGAGGAGCTCAATGTCCATGGCGTGGATGCTCTCGAAGTCATACTCGCCGTTTTCATCCCTGGGAGTTTTGTCGCGCTCCACGAAATAGCGGTCCATCTCCAAGGTGACCGGCTTGATGCCGCAGGTCTGCAGCGCGATGGCCAAGCGTTTCGAGAAGGTGGTCTTGCCGGAAGAGGACGGGCCGGCTATAAGGACCAGTTTCACCGTTTCCTTTTTCGCGATCTCCCTTGCGATGGAGGTTATCTGGGAAGCCTGGGCCGACTCCGAGACCAGTATCCCCTCGTGCGTTTCGCCTTTCTTTATGATGGCGTTCAGCTGCGGGACCGTGCCGACGTCGAGCTGGTTCGCCAGCTTGACGGCTTTTTTGAAAGCGTTGTCAACCAGCGTGATCTTCTCGGCCAGGGCTTCGGCCCTTTGGATGTCCGTCCGGCTCGGCACCAAAACGAATCCCATGGCGGACGGCCGGAGCGCCAGCCTCCTCAGGTATCCCATGGAGATGACCAGCGGGCCGTGGAAATAGTCGAAGTATTTCCCCACCCTGACGAAGTAGGCTTTCTCGTCCTTGGCAAGCTTTTTCAAAAAATAGATCTTGTCTTCCTCGTTTTCCTCGGTCAATATCCTCTCGCCCTCCTCGACGGTCTTCTGTTCGAAGACTACGGGGACGTCGGCTTCGACCATCTCCCGCATTTTGTCCTCGACCTTCTTGAGTTCTTCCTTCGAGACGGGCAGGGAGGAGCGGCAGAAAAGCCCGCCCATGGGCTGGCGGTAATCGGTGAAGATCTTGTGGTCCGGCAGGACTTCCTTGAACGCCGTGACTAGCAGAAGCACCAGACTGCGGTTGTAGAGAAGCCTGCCGATCTCATGCTTCCTCGTGAGGGGCTCGAGGCAAACGTCCTTGGGAGGAGCGTAGTTCAGGGTATGCAGCTCGTTGTCGCACAGCGCCGCAAGGTAAAGGTAGGGATCTTCCGGGTAAGCGGCGGCGATTATATCCTTTAGCTTCGTTCCCAAGGGGGCGCAGAATATCCTTCCGTCGGGAAGCGTGACGTAAATATTCGTCCTGGGAGACGTTTCTTTTATTTCCGGCATGGTTTCTCCTCTTCAAGTTTAATGAATCAGACGATTAAATTTTAGCATTTTTTGAAACGCGCGCGCCCCTTTGACGCCTATACCCAAACGCGCGCCGTTTTTAGTATAATTCATAGGTTAATTTAACATTTCAACCTCGTATCCAAAATTATGTCTTCTTCTCTGCCACGCACGAAAATCAAGGAACTGTTCCGTTCCTTTTCCGAATCCAAAGAAGTCCTTGTCAAGGGCTGGGTGAGGACCCGCCGCGACAGCAAGGGCGGTTTCTCTTTTCTTGAGATCAACGACGGCTCCTGCTTCGACAACATCCAGGCTGTCGTTCCCAATACGCTTCCCAACTACGAGAGCGAAGTTTTGAAACTGACGACCGGCGCCAGCGTCGCCGTAAGAGGCAAAGCCGTGGCGGCCGAAGGCCGCAAGCAGAGCGTCGAGATCCAAGCCGAGGAAGTCAAGGTCTACGGCTTCGCCGACCCCAACGAATATCCGCTCTTCAAGCAGAGAATGTCCGTCGAGTACCTCCGCAACATCGCCCACCTCCGTCCCCGCACCAACATAATCGGCGCCATGGAGAGGGTGAGGAACTGCGCCGCCATGGCCATCCACGAATTCTTCCAGAGCAGGGGCTTCGTCTGGGTGCACACGCCTTTGATCACGACGGCCGACTGCGAGGGCGCCGGGCAGATGTTCAAGGTCACCACTCTCGACCTCAACGCGCTTCCCAAAACGGAGGAAGGCGGCATAGACTACAAGGAAGACTTCTTCGGCAAACCTTCCTTTCTGACCGTCTCGGGGCAATTGGACGCCGAGAACTACGCCTGCGCCTTGGGCGACGTCTACACTTTCGGCCCGACCTTCAGGGCTGAGAATTCCAATACGCCGCGCCACTTGGCGGAATTCTGGATGGTTGAGCCGGAAATGGCCTTCGCGGACCTCAACGACAACATGGAGATCGCGGAAGCATTCGTAAAGCACATCGTCAAGACCGTTCTGGAGAAATGCCCCGACGAGATCGCCTTCTTCGACCAGCGTGTGCAGCCCGGCCTCAAAGCCCAGCTTGAGGAGATCCTGGGCCAGGAATTCGAGCGCTGCTCCTACACGAGGGCTTTGGAGATCCTTTCCGCCTCCGGCCGCAAATGGGAATTCCCCATTAATTGGGGCGACGATCTGCAGACCGAGCACGAGCGCTACCTCACGGAAGAATATTTCAAGAAGCCCGTCTTCGTCATCGACTGGCCGGCCTCTTTGAAACCCTTCTACATGAAGGTCAATGACGACGGCAAGACCGTCCGCGCCATGGACTGTCTGGTACCCCGTTTCGGCGAGATCATAGGCGGCAGCCAGCGCGAGGAAGATCTGGCGGTCATGGACCGTCGCATAGAAGAGCTCGGCATGAAGAAGGAGGAGTACTGGTGGTACAGGGACTTGAGGCGCTTCGGCACCGTCCCCCACTCCGGCTTCGGCTTGGGCTTCGAGAGGATCATCCTCTTCGTCACCGGCATCGCCAACATCAGGGACGTCATCCCCTTCCCCAGAACTCCCAAGAACGCCAACTTCTAAAGCATGAGCGAAGAAAAAAACATCGTCTGGCACAAGCAGAGCGTAGGAAGGGAGCTTAGGGAAAAAGCGAACGGCCACAAGGGCTGCGTCATTTGGTACACCGGATTGTCTGGCAGCGGCAAATCGACGGTCGCCAACGAAGTCGAGAAGAGCCTGTTGTCTCTCGGCGTCAAAAGCTATCTGTTGGACGGCGACAACATAAGACACGGCCTTAATTCCGACCTCGGCTTCACAAAAGAAGACCGTGAGGAGAACATAAGACGCATCGGCGAAGTGGCGAAACTCTTCGCGGATTCCGGAACGGTGACCGGCGTCGCCTTTATCTCCCCCTACAGAGCCGACAGGAAAAGGGCCAGGGACATAGTGGAGAGCTCCGGCCTTGATTTCCTCGAGGTCTATGTGAAGTGTCCCCTGGAAGTCTGCGAAAAGAGAGACCCAAAGGGACTCTACAAAAAAGCCAGGAATGGCGAGATCAAAAACTTCACCGGGCTCGACGCCCCCTATGAGGAGCCATTAGATTGCGAACTGGTGCTTATGAGCTCCGAAGCTCCGCCTTCTGACCTCGCGGCCAAAGTCGTCGAATTGTTAAAGCAAAAACACATTTTGTTGTAAAATAAATTTGAGGCCCTTGTTCATAAACCCTCGGGCCCGCGAAAAAAGATGTTCAAGTATTTCAATATTTTGGTTTTGGCAACGCTTCTTGTTTTCACGCTCGACGGATGCAAGAAAGGAAAGAATGAAACGGCGAAGCCCGCCAACGAAGTAAAGGAAGTTAAAGACATGGGCGCGAGAGCTCCCCGCAAAAAGATCAAGGACACGCTCTCCGGCCTCGAGGAAGAGGACCGCGCCGCGGCCCTGAAGCTTCTCAGGGAAGAGCACCGCGAGCAAAAGAACAAGAAGGAGGAAGAGGAGAACGTCGAGATGACGCCCGGCTTCTTCCCCGTCTCGGACGGCGCCAAGCAGCTTATCGACGAAGCCAACCTCCTGCTGCGCCAGGGCGCCGACACGGACAGCAAGATAGAAGCCCTGGAAAATCTGATTGGGATCGACCATCCGGACATCCTGCCGACCATAGAGCTCGCCCTTGACGACGAGGACCCGGTGGTCAGGGAAGTGGCGCTGGACGCCATCATGAACATCAACAGCGAGGAAGTCGTCCCCGTCGTCGTGAAAGCGCTCGACGACCCCGAACCGGATCTCAGGCTAGTCTCACTGGACGCCTTGATGGACGTAAAAAGCCCGAGCATCAACGACGCCCTGCAGAAAGCCATGAAGGACGAGAGCGAGGAAGTCAGGGAAGGCGTCATGGACCTGCTCTTCATCTCCGAAAACCCCGCGGCGCTCCCGACCATCAAGACGGCCTTCACCGATTCCAGCCCGGCGATCAGGGAAGGCGCCCTGATGTGCATCGAGGACATCAGGGACAAGGGCGCGGTCGACATTCTTATTTACGACGGCATGCTCAGCGATTACGAAGACGTCAGGGAAGCGAGCAAGGAAGCGCTGGAATTCATCACCGACGAAGAGTTCGAGACCTACGACGAAGCCAAGGCCTGGTGGAACAAGAACCGCGATTCCTTTGAATTCGATTTTTAAAAGATGAAGATCTCCATAAGCTATCCTCCCCTTCCGAGCGAACAGGGCGTTCCGCTTCTGGGGCAGAACCGCCAGTTCCAGTACTTCCACAAGCCGACCTACATCTACCCGATGGTGCCGGCTTACGCCGCTTCGCTCCTTAAGGAAAACGGCCACGAAGTATTTTGGCAGGACGGCATAGCGGAGAAAAAAGCTTACGACGAATGGGAAAAGGAGCTGCTTGGCGTTTCCCCCGACATCGTCGTCTTCGAGAGCAAGTGTCCGGTAATAGAGAAGCACTGGAAACTTATAGACAGCCTTAAGGAAAAACTTCCGGAAACGCTTTTCGTTTTGGTCGGCGACCACGTCACGGCAAGGCCATTGGAATCTTTTTCCAATTCCAAGGTCGACATCGTCATAACTGGCGGCGACTACGATTTCCTGCTTCTCGACCTAGCAAATCATCTGGAAAAAGGAACGCCGCTCCCTCCCGGCTTCTACGTAAGCGAAATCGCGAAGCGCGTAAAAGTTGAGAACGCGGAAAAAATAGAAAGCGTTTTCTTCACAGGGAAAGCGCTTCTTGATCACGACGTCAACTCCCTCCCCTTCATCGACAGGGATCTGACCAAATGGCGTCTCTACGCCTACGAGAACGGCAACTTCAAATACACGCCGGGGACCTACACTTATTCCGGCCGCGACTGCTGGTGGGGAAAGTGTACCTTCTGCGTCTGGGACAACACCATTAATCCCTGCGGCAGCTACCGCAGCTTTTCTCCTGAAAGGCTCTTCGCCGAAGTGAAGCACGTCATAGACAATTATCACGTGAAAGAGATCTTCGACGACGCCGGCAGCATGTTCGCCGGGGACAGGATGAAGAAATTCTGCCGCCTTTTGATCGAGAGCGGCTACAATAAGAAGGCGGTCTTCGGCTGCAATATGCGCTTCGACGGCATGGATCAGGAAGGCTATGAGCTGATGAAGGAAGCCAATTTCCGCTTCGTGCTCTTCGGCCTCGAATCCGGCAACCAGAAGACCCTGGACCGCATAAATAAGGGCATCACTCTCGAGCAGATCGAAAAGGGCGCCAAGCTCTGCAAAGAAGCCGGGCTCCAGCCGCACGTGACCTTGATGCTCGGCTACCCCTGGGAGACCCTGGAGGATGCCAAAAGGACCGTCGATTTCGCGAAACGGCTTTTCAAGCTCGGCTACATCGACACGTTGCAAGCGACCGTCTGCATTCCCTATCCCGGAACGCCTCTTTACAAAGAATGCGAGGAAAACGGCTGGCTGCTGACTAAAAATTATTCCGACTACGACATGCGCGGCATGGTCATGAAGTCCCCCATCGGCGAAAAAGAGCTCATGGATCTCACGCGCCAGATATACCGCTCTTTTATGAGCCCCTCCTTCATCTGGCGCAAAATTATCGGGATCCGCTCGTTTTCCGACATAAAATTCCTCTTTACGGCCAGCCTTAGGGTTCTGGGACATCTTACTGATTTCAGCTAAGATAAGCGTTAATCGCCCGTTCCCGAAATTTTGTAATTATGTGATGGGCTTGATTTTAAGTCATACCTTATAGTACAATTGGACGCTGGTTTTATCAATTTGGAAAAAATCCCAATGAAATCAGTGCTCAAAACAATTCTCTTTCTGGGCCTTAGCGCCCTCTCAGTTCGCTCAGAACTTCCCTCCAATCTCGTCTCAGCCAACTGGATCGAATCCAAAGGCGGCTACATCAACACCGGCATCAACCAGTACGGCTCTTCCCTTTCCGAACTTGACTGCGTTTTAGAGTTCACCACCCTCAATTACCCCAAGAGGCGCCTCATGGGTTTCAACGGCGCCGGCCCGAAAAACTACGTGGGTATCAGCCCCGACAACAAGTTCGACCTCTGGAACGTTTCCCAAACGGAAGCCGAGGCGAACGTCAAATACCACTTGCATCTTACACAGGACCCCGTGGTCGCCGTGCTTGACATATATAGTTATAACGAAAATCCCGAGAACGAAGTCCTTCTGGAGAAGATGGTCTGCAACGCCAACGGCATCAACAATAGCGAATGCCAGCTCTTCATCATCGCCTCCAATCCGAACTACCACTGCTACGACGTCAGGCTCTACAACTTCAAGATCCTTCTTGACGGCGAGCTGAAAAGGGATTTCTCCCCTGTCATGGACATAGAATCCCACAAGGCCGGAATGTATGACAGCGTGAGCGGCGAGACCTTTTACGCCAGCAACGAAGGCAAACTGATCTGTGACGCCCTTGATTACTCTTACGGTGAAGGCGAAAGCAAGGTCTGCCCTGACGGCGACACCCTCTACCTCCCCTCCTACGCTGACTACTCCAACCTCGACACCCTCACTTTCCCCGCTGGCACCGTTCTTTCCGGCACCACCGGCGAAAGCCTGACCGTTGGCACGGACGCCCTCGACATGCGCGTGCTTTTCGGCGACGACATGGAATCCGGCGAAAGGTATCCTGTGACAGTCAGTTTCCCCTCCGGCGCCGCGACAAGCTTCTACCTCGCCAAGAGCGCCAACATCCCCGCCCTCTTCGTCAACCTCGACGCCACCAGCGTTGAGATGATCAACAAGAGCAAAGCCAATTCCGCTTCCGGCGCGGCGCTGAAGATCGCCCCCGACGGCACCGCCTCCCCGCTTCTCGAGGTCAAGAAGTTCGCGGGCCGCGGCAACACGAGCTGGACTTATTCCGGCGACAAGAAGCCTTACAAGATCAACCTGGCCGAGAAATACAATTTGATTGCTTCCAAAAGCCCCGACAAAAAATTCGCCCTGCTCTCCCTTAACCTGCAGGACAGGAAGGACCGCAGCTGTCTCAAGGAATTCGTCGCCCACGAGCTGGCCGAGTCTATGGACATGAGCTTCGTCCCCGGCATGGAATTCGTCGACCTCTACGTCAACGGCTCCTACCGCGGCATCTATGTCATCAAGGAACGCATAACCATCGGGTCCGACAGGATCAACATCCACGAACCGAAATTCCTCTATGAGGACGAAACTTCCACCACGAGAGTGGTGCAGCAAAGCGGCATCAAGGGCGTTGACGGAGCCGAGGGCGACGAGGGCGATGAGGAGCCCTTCAAAGTCTCCAGCTGGAACGTTCCGGCAGCCACCGAGACCATCTTAAGCGAGAACGACGATGAAGACCCCGCTTTGAAAGCCGGCATCCAGGCTTACCAGTACGCCACCGGCTCACAGCTCCAGGGCGGCAAGGACGGCGGCGTGATCATCGAAATGAACGTCTGCTATTCCGCCTACCTCTATGACGAGCCCAGCTTTTTCATCACCAGGAGAGGCCAGATATTCAACCTGAAGACCTCCGAGTGCGGCACCAAGGAGCAGGTCCAGAGGATCGCGATCTTCGTGCAGGAAATGGAGGACGCCCTCTTCAGCGAGACCGGCTTCAACGCCAAGGGCAAACATTATTCGAAATACATCGATGTTTCCAGCATGGCCAAGCACGTCGCTCTGGACGGCTTCATGGCCAATTCCGACTTCTGCATCATCAGCACTTACTTCTACATCGACGCCGATCCCGCTACCGGCGAATATATCGGAAAGCTCAAGGCCGAGCCGGTCTGGGACTACGATTTCGCCCAGGTCAATTCCAACCATGTCTACGTCAACAGCGCCAGCAGGATGTGCTACGTTCCTCACTTCTTCAACAAGGCAGATTTCATCAAGGCCCTCTATGAGATCCAGAATGACGAGAACGGCTTCACTAAGAGGATCGCCGAACTGAACGGCGGCGAACTGGACGATCTGGCCGCTAAGCTTATGCCCACCTACAAACTCAATTTCCTCAGGTGGGGCAGCGATTCCGTATTCGACAGCGAGGTCCTCAGGAACAGCATGAGGACCAGGGAAGCCAGCTGGAACAGCCTCTGGAAGCCGGAGACCCAGATCCTGGGCGCCTGGGTGGACGAAGCCCCCGCTCCCCAGTATTCCTTCTTCTCCTTCAACGCTTCCGAATCCGCTGACATTTCCGTCTTCAATTACGGCACCGCCGGCGAATACCAGTGGTACAAACTGGACGAGGAAGACAACTCCCTTAAAGTCATCGAGGGCGAAACGGAAGCGACCATAGATCCCACCTATTACGGCAAAGGAGAATATGTCTGCGCCATCAGCGGCGTCAACCTGGAACCCCAGGCCGGCGGTCAGAACGTGACGCTCTACACCGCTCCCTTCGTTTTCGGCGCTCCGGAGCCCGGAATGATCGGAATGCTCCTTGCCGCGGCGGCTTTTTTGCTTCGCAGAAAGTGATCGCTCCGCAAAAAAGCCCCCGGCTCAAACCGGGGGCTTTTTGTTTGATGATTTGCTTTTTTCCCCCAAAAAAAATAAAATTTTAGAAAAGAGATATCGCCGTAAAAGCCGCATGGAAGCCAGAAAGATCATAGGAGCCGTCCTTTTCCTCGCCTGCTGCGCCCTTGGCGCCCGCTGCGAGCTTCCGTCCAATCTTGTGCAGGCCAACTGGGTCGAGACCAAGGGCGGATACATCAAGACCGGCGTGACTCAATCCGGCGCTACGACGGTCGAGCTTGACTGTCTTCTGGAAATCACCTCTCTAAACTATTCGAAAAGACGCCTGATGGGGTTTGACGGAGCCGGTCCCAAGAACTATTTCGGCGTGACCACTAACAATCATTTCGAGATCTGGAACCCCACCGTCCTTACCGCCGAATTAGGCGTCAAATACCGCCTGCACATGACCCAGAACAAGACCACCACCCTGTTGGAAGTTTTCTCCGAGGGAGGCGAACTTCTCGATTCCGTCACCGGAAACGCCAAGGGCATCAACAGCAGCGAATGCCAGATCTTCACCATCAACTCCAGCTCAGCCTACACCTGCTACGGAATCAGAGTCTACGATTTCAAAGTCATCATAGACGGTGACGTCAAAAGGGATCTCGTCCCGGTCTACGATGTCTCGCAGGGCAAAGCCGGGATGTACGACAGCGTAAGCGAAACTGCCTTCTATGCCTACGGGAGCGGGCAGATCGTCTGCGACGCCTTCCGTTTCCAATACGGCTCGGGAGACACCAAAATACTTTGCGACGAGGGCTGCATGTATTTTCCCGCCCACGTCAGTTTTTCCGATCTGTCAGAACTTAGGCTCGATTCAGGCACAGTCCTTTCCGGTACGGTGGAAGGCAGAAGCCTCGCCTTCGGAACGGATACTCTCGACATGCACGAGATCTTCGGAGAAATGGAGCCCGGCGTAAAATACGACCTTAAGATCGACTACCCGTCCGGCTTCCGCACCAACTTCTTCATAGCGAAGTCCGCTAACATCGCAGCCCTCTACGTCACTTTGGACGACCACGACATCGCCTACCTTAACAGGAGCAAAAAGAACGAAGCGACGGGCGCGGCCCTGAAGATCAAGCCGGACGGAACGAGTTCCGGGCTTTTGCAGGTGAAGAAGATCGCGGGCAGAGGCAACGCCACCTGGACTTATTCCGGAGATAAGAAGCCCTACAAGATAAACCTTAACGAAAAATACGCGCTCATAGAAGGGGTGGCCAAGAGCAAAAAGTTCGCGCTTCTTTCCCTGAACCTCCAGGACAGGAAGGACAGAAGCGGACTGAAAGAGTGGATCGCCCACGAGCTGGCGGACGCCATGGGCATGAACTTCAATCCCGGCATGGAGTTCGTGGATCTCTACATCAACGGCTCCTACCGCGGCTTCTACCTTCTCAAGGAACGCGTGACGGTCGATTCCAAAAGGATCAACATCAATAAGCCTGATTTCACCTTTGAAGACGAGGAATCGACCACCAGAATCGTGCAAAAAAACGGCATCAAGGGAGTTGGCGGAGCATCCGGCGATTCTGACGACATCGCCCCCTTAAACGTCTCGAGCTGGAACATTCCCTCCCCCACCGAAACGGTCAACATTGAGGACGATTCCACCGACCCGGCCCTGGCGGCCGGCATCCAATCTTACCAGTACGCCACGAATTCCAGAGTCGCCGGCGGCGGCGAAGGCGGCTTCGTCATAGAAATGAACGTCTGCTACGGCGTGTACTGTCAGGACGAGCATGTTTTCTTCATCACCCGCCGGGGACAGATCTACACCATGAAAGAGCCGGAGGCCGCCACCAAAGAGCAAGTCCAGAGGATCGCGATCTTCGTTCAGGAATACGAGGACGCGCTCTTTGACCCCAAAGGTTTCAACTCAAAGGGCAGACATTACTCCGAATACATAGACGTTTCAAGCATGGCCAAGCATTTGATGCTGGACGGCTTTTTGTGCAACTCCGACTTCTGCGTACTCTCCACCTTCTTCTACATCGACGCCGATCCCGCAAGCGGAGAATTCATAGGCAAACTTATCGCCGAGCCTGTTTGGGACTACGATTTCTCCCAGATCAGTTCCAGCCATCTCTATACCAACAATTCTTCCCCGGCTTTTTTGATACCGCAGTTTCTAAAAAAAGCGGATTTTGTCAAAGCCCTCTATGAGCAGCAGACCGCCGCCCCGGGATTTTCCACAAGACTGGCGGAACTTAATTCGGGCGAGACCGCGCAGAAGGGGGAGCTTCTTTCCGCCGCCCATCATTTGAACTATCTGCGTTGGGGCAGCGATTCCCTGGCAGACGTAGCGACTATCAAAAGCCACATGGTTAGCAGGCGGACGAGCTGGAACAACATTTGGAATGATAACAGCAAGCTTTTCGGCGCCTGGATCGAGGAAAGGAAAACAAGGTCTCTCAGCGAAGCTCTTGACGTTAAGACCTACGGCACCCCCATCTCCCAGCAATGGTACAAAAAGAATTCCGAGACCGGCGCTCTTGAGGAATTGGAGGGCGAGACGAACTCCTCGATAGATCCCCAAACTTACGGCAAAGGGGAATACGTCTGCGAAGTCTACGGCAAAAATCTTGAGAGTCAGGCGGGCGGGACCTACATTACGCTCACCACGTCTCCCTTTGCCTTCGGCGTTCCGGAGCCCGGCCTTATCGCTACGCTTCTTGTCTCCGCGGCCTTCCTCCTCCGCAGGAAGTGAAGCTTACGCTTTGTCGAGGACGAAAAAAGTCATGCTCCCGTAAGCAAACTTAGCGAAGCCTGTTTGCCAAGGGAACATGACTTTTCGTCCGAGACAAAACTCGTTTTATCGCGGAATTACTTCCAGTCTACGATAATGTAGGAGTAGGGATCGAGTTCGCACTCGACGGCCTCCGCGCCAATCGTAAGATTTTCGGCGACCGGAACGGGATGAATGTTAAGCACAAAGGCCTTGCCGTTCGCCTTCGGGATCACTCTCAAAAGATCCTGGCCTTCCACCGTGGGCTTTTTGCCGAGCCTGGCTATCAGCTTCTTGATCAGGACAGCCTGGCTCTTGAAATGATTGGCGAACATCACGGGGAAGATCTGGGCCGTGCCTGTCCCCTTCTTAACGGAGACAATGGCCGGGCGTCCGGCTTCCGTGCGTCCCAAGGTCTCGCCCTTCTTGTCGATGTCGATGTTCTGGATCGTCTTGCCGAGATAATATTCCTGGCCTTCGAAAAGGACCTTTTCCTGGTCCACGCTCTTTTTGGGGAAAGTGCCGCCGAGAACTCCCAGCTCGTCGGCCAGGATGTGGCAGTAATGGTCCGTTTCGTCCTTGGTCGGCAGCGAACCTATGAGCAGCAGATTTCCGCCGGCTTCAACGTAGGCGGCCAGCTTCTCCTGAACTTTCCTGGCCATCCAGCGGTCGTTCACAACGACCAGGACGGGATGCTTCAGAAGTTCTTCCGGCGTCTCGCTCTCAAAATCGACGAGCTTGGGCAGGAAACCCTGCGACCTTAAGGCGTAGAAAACTTCCGTGGTGGCCGGGCCGACAGGCTTGAGGCTGACCACGGGCTCCCTCTTCACGCCCAGGGCGATGTCGTAGACGGAATCGGCGCGGAAATCCTCCGCGTGCTTTTTGATCTCGGCAAACGAGCGCTGGATCGCGTCGAAGGAAGGCTTTCTCGTTCCGTTCTGATCGACGGGCGCCTGCCAGTTGTGGTCGGTTCCGAAGAAACCAAGGCCCTGCCGGTTGCTGCCGGAGCCCCAGAGATACATGTTGAGGCCCTTGTAGCCGCCCGCGGCCGCCCAGACGTTCCAGATGAAAAGTTCGGGGGCGTAGACTCTGGGGAAGTCGAACCAATATCCGCTCTCCTGCTCTATCACCCAGGGGGTGCTGGAGAGGATGCTCTTGAGATATTCGGGCCCGTATTCGCAGAAGTAGGTGCCGCTGGTGAGATTCAGGTTCCCGCTCATGGAGTAGTAGCAGTCCACTCCGATGTTGAGCCAGGGGTTCAGCTCCTTGTTTTTGATGTGCAGCGACAGCGCGCGCGGGCAGTAGGCGTTGTGCGTCATGGGCGTCGTTATGCCGCAAGACTTAAGAATGTCTCTCAGTTTCTGGAAATACTTCGGATAATAGCAGCCGTAATAGTATTCCCTGCGCTCGATCTCGTAGAGCGTCTTGTTCGCCTGCTCGAGCATGTAGGGAGGTATCCTTGAGAAATCGCCGAAGCTGCAGCCGTAGACGTTGTTGATCTTTTCAAGCGTTCCGTATTTTTCCCTGAGATACGTCGGCCAGATGCCGTCCTTCTTCTCGAGGCCCAGGTTGACGGGATTCTCGTCGCTGAAATCGTCGCCGGGGATCTCGTTGCAGAGCTGCGTCATGACGACGAAGCCATCCGGCGCCTGGTAAGGCTTGATGACTTCCGACACGGCCGCGTACCATTTCTCGACGGCGGCGAGGAAATCCCCGTTCATGTGAGCGACGGCGTTGACGGCCGAGCTGGGAATGTATTCCCCGTCCTCATAGCGCATGACCATGCTCTGGGGGTTTTTCTTGGTGAACCATTTCGGAATACCCTGATCCGTGGCTTCGGCGTAGATATAGGGGCCCGGGCGCCAGTAGCAGAGGAGCCCGCTCTTCTTGACCAGTTCCAGGAAAGCGACCAGGTCGTTGCAGGGATGATAGAGCCCGGTGAAGTCGAAACGGCCTTCCTCCGGTTCGTGCACGAGCCAGGGGGTGTAGAAGGAGACGGCGTTGCAGCCGGCTTCCTTCACGCTATTCAAAACTTTTTCCCAGTTTTCCCTCGGAGTCCTGAAATAATGGACTTCCGCGGAGGTCAGGAAGATCTCCTTTCCATCGAGGAAAAACGAGCCTTTTTCAATCTTTAATTCCGCCATAAACTTGCTTTATTTTGATTTATCGGTCAGGTATTCTATTATCTTACCAAAAAGGTACGTCCCGAAGACATTGTTCCGGAATCCCGAAGCTTCTCTGCCTCTCCCGCCGGAGAGTTTGAGGGTCGTGGCGATGAGTGTCCCCTTCCCGTAGGAATATTCCGCCAGATACTCCGCAACTTTCCAGTTTCTAGCGTCGCAGCGCCTCAATACGGGGCGTTTCAAAGAGAAGCCCATATCTGATGCCTCTTTTGCGCATACGGCCCTTTCCGGGGCGACTGAGAAGTATCTGAGGTCCTCCGTGAAGCAGGAGCGTTTGAGATTGGACGTAACGGGATGCGGGATGCTCACCGGAAAGCTCTCGCGCCAGAAAGAGACCTCCTCCGTCGGGAAAGCAGGATCGCTCCCCTGCATGAGGAAGACCTTCCCGCCCTTCAGGAGAAATTTCCTGACAAACTCGTCAAGCTGATCCGTTACGATGATCTTCGCCCCTTCATTCGCGCCTTTCATTCCCCTGAAAACGCCGGTGTGGTCCCTGAGCAGAAAGTTTTCGATCTCGTTTTTCGGTTTGGGATAAACGAAGACTGGCCAAAAGTTGCTGTATTTTCCAAGACTGGCCGTCAGTTTGAGGTTTGTGGGGGCGGACACTTCCGGAAGGACGGCGTTGAAATAGCAGACTTCCTTAATTTCGCCTCTGCCGACTTTCGGCAGCAGGCGCTCTTCCCACATGATCAGCTTTTCGTTATCGTCGCGCAGTTCCAGCCGCAAGGTCTCCCCTTTCAGGTCTGATCCGGAATAATTGGAGACCAGGATGTGCAGGTCGTAGGGAGCGCCGCTCCAATAGCTGTAGCGGTCCTTCGGACAGACGCGGTCGCCGCAGATCCAGGTCCTTCTCAGATCCCAGGCGGGCAAGATCACTACGTCGCTGTTGAAACGGATGAATTCCTCGGGCGGGAATTTCATGTTGCCAAGGTCGTCGAATATTCCGCTGGTCGCTATCGGCACGTCCCTTATAGCCGTGATGTCGTAACCCGAGATCTCCCTGTAGCTCCTCGTCTCTTCCACGGTCACTTTGCGGTGCGTCAGAGCGTGGTCTGCCGAGGACATTCTTAATTTTTCAAAGTCTTTCCTGAGATCTTTAAAGGCTTTCTCAAAGCCGTCGAGATAGAAATCGGGTTTCAGTTTCTTTATGGGATTGCCCTTAACGTTCCCGCTTGCCCACCAAAGGAAGGACGCCTTCTTTCCCTCCCTGACTTTTTTCAGGTCCCTTAAGGTGTCGCTGTCGCAGTATTCGCCGAAGAGCCAGGGTTTCCCGGCGCGATACGAGGGCGTGAAATGATCGATTAGGTCCTCCATGTTCTGGAGTTCCCCGTAGAAATGATAGTCGTAGAAATCGCCGTAGGAGACTTTCAAGCCGCCGTAGCATTCGCCGGAACCGGAATTGTCTTTTACGGGAACGCCGAGCTTCTTTTTCAGCTTGAGGTACGTTTCCTTCAGGATGTCCGCTTTGACGACGGAATTCATCTCGCAGCCCAAAGTCAGAAGAGCGACGCAGGGATGTCCCAGAAGCGCTTCGCCAATAGCGTCGTACTCTCTTCTGATCCTGTTCTCCAACTCGGGATTCGCTTCGGGAAGCCACAAGGGAAACTCTATCCAGCAGAGCATTCCCTCTTCGTCGCAGATGTCGAGATATTTTTTGCGCGGGATGTAGAGGCAGTGCTTCACGGCGTTGAAGCCCATTTTTTTGAGAGCCTTCACTTCGGCGCGGATGGCGTCCTCGTCGGGGTTCGGAGCAATCAGTTCGTCGTAGAAGCCCCAGTGAAGGATCCCGCGCCAATAGATGGGCTCGCCGTTTAGGAGCAGCGCGTTGTCCTTGCAGCAGATCTCCCGGCGCGCCCAGAAGGTCTTGCCTTCCACTCGGTCTTTGGCGCCCTTTATTTTGAAGCTTATCTCATAGCGTTTGGGATTTTCGGGAGACCATTTCTCCATCCGGCCGGAATTCAGCGGGACCACCACTTCCCTCAGGCCTTTTTTCAGCTCCCACTTTCCCCTGATCTCCCTAAGCCCTTTTATCTTCCCTTCCAGGTAATAGACGCCCTCTTTTTTTATTTCCAGTTCGAGTTTCAGCGAACAGTTGTCGGCGTAGCAGCGCAAAAGAAGCGCCTCGTCATAGCCCTCCAAAGTTATGTCGTCCCAGATCCCGCCGAACGTGCAGCAGACGTCCGGCACGAAGCCGGAGAGCACTTTTCTTAGAGGATACGGGTCGCTGTCGTAATAGCCGGGCTTGGCGATCCTGAAAACAAGCTCGTTCTCGCCGTCGACTAGGAAGCGCGTGGCGTCGAAAGAGAATTCCTCCCACATCCCTTCGTGGGAGCCGACCGATTTTCCGTTGAGCGTGATCTCGCAGAAGTAGCTGACGGCCTTGCAGCGCAGAAGGTAAAATTTGAAGCGCTTTTTTAGGGAAAAAGTTTTTCTCAGCGTAAAGAAACCGCCGAAGTCTTTCCTTTGCGTGGCGCTCTCGACCGCGCCGGGAATTTGGACGGCAAATTTCTCACCGTCCAAATTGGCCTGCCAGACGCCGCCGAGGTCGATTATGTTCGAAACGGTCTTCATTCCCTTTCAGGATCCCTCATCACTTCCGCGGCCTCGCTCAAGTATTCCTCTATGAGATCCTCGTCGAAGCCTTTTCGCACAAGAAAAGCCGCGAGGGATGAAAGCGTCGACGGTTTCAGCTCCTTTCCTTTTTTCAGGAGATATTCCCTGGCCGCAAGTCTTAGCGCCTCGCGGTCGTTGCCGGCTATCTTGATAAGCCCAAGCTCGACCAAGCGCGCTGAAGCGGCGCGGCTCTCCTCAGGGGAGTAGCCGCGGCGCGTCAGTCTCTCGGTCATTTCCTTTTCGGAATAGTCGCGCACCGCCAGGAGCTCCGCTCCCAGCCGCACGGCGTCCTTAGCTGGACTCATTTTTCTTTCTTGCTTTCCTTGGTTTCTTCCTTCTCGGGAAGTTCACCCTTCAGAAGTCCGTATTTCTCCCTGATCATGCCTTCCACTTTCTTGGCGAAATCCGGATCGTTCTTAAGGTATTCCTTGCAGGCGTCGCGGCCCTGGGCCAGACGCTGGTCGCCGAAGGAGAACCAGGCGCCGCGCTTCTGGATGATGTCCATGGCGGTGGCGACGTCGACGAGCGTTCCCTCGTAGGAGATGCCTTCGTCGTACATGATGTCGAATTCCGCTTCCTGGAAGGGAGCGGCCACTTTGTTCTTCACGACTTTCACTTTGGCGCGGATACCGTTGGAGTTGCCCTCGTTGTCTTTCAAGGTGCTCATCCTGCGGATGTCGAGGCGGCAGGAGGAGTAGAACTTCAGCGCGCGGCCGCCGGTCGTCGTTTCGGGGTTGCCGAACATGACGCCGATCTTTTCCCTGATCTGGTTGATGAAGATGCAGGCGCAGCGGGAGCGGCCGATTATGGAAGTGAGTTTCCTTAAGGCCTGCGACATCAGTCTCGCCTGCAGCCCGACGAAGGAATCGCCTATTTCGCCCTGGATCTCAGCCTTGGGGACAAGAGCGGCCACGGAGTCGATAACGACGACGTCCACGGCGTTCGAGCGGACGAGCGTCTCGGCGATGGACAAAGCGTCCTCGCCGCAGTCCGGCTGGGAAATAAGGAGGCTGTCAAGGTCGACGCCTATTCTTCTGGCGTAACCGGGATCGACCGCGTGCTCGGCGTCGATGTAAGCCGCCACGCCGCCCATCTTCTGGGCGTTGGCCACCACGCTCAAAGCCAGAGTGGTCTTGCCGCTGGATTCGGGGCCGTAGACTTCCGTGATCCTGCTTCTCGGGATGCCGCCCACGCCCAGAGCCAGATCCAGCGTCAGGGCGCCCGTCGGGATGACGGGAATGTTAGCCACATGGTTTTCACCGAGGCGCATGATCGACCCCTGGCCGAACTGCTTCTCGATCTGTCCGATGGCAGCTTCCAAGGCCTTCAGTTTTTCATTTTTTTCAGCTGTTGCCATAATTTATCTCCTGATGTTTTTTAAATAATTTCTTCCCAGATCATGGAAAGCGCCTCCATGATCGTCAAATGTCTGATGTCTTCCCTGCTGCCCTTGAAGTGGAAGCACTTCGTCTTCGTCTCGTAAGACAGCGCTATTCCGATCCAGACGGTCCCGACAGGATTGTCCGAACCGTCGCCGTCCGGGCCGGCGATGCCGGTTATAGAGACAGCAAGGTCCGTGTCAAAGATCCTCCTTGCCCCTTCGGCCATGGCGGCCGCGCATTCTTTGCTTACGGCGCCTTTCTCGGAAAGAATCTCCTCGCTCACTCCCAGAAGGCCCGTTTTGATCTCGTTCTGGTAAGCGACCGCCGAGCCCTTGAACCAGGAGGAACTGCCGGGAACGCTGACGAAGCAGGCGGAAAGGCCTCCGCCGGTGCAGGACTCAGCGGTGCTGATCGTCACGCCCCTGAACTTCATGGCTTCCCCGATCTTGGCAGCCTGTTCTGTTTCCCTCGGCCCGTAGATCATCATTCCGCGGCCTCGCTTAGAACGTTGGTGACGGCCGGCTGCCAGGAATCGAGCGCGACAGCCACGCCCAGCTCCCGGTCGTCCGCGAAACCATAGTGCCTCGGCATCCACTGCCTGGAAGCGATCAGTTCGACAAGATTGGTCTTTCTCAAAGGAATGTCATCCGGTATGTCATACTCGAAAGAGCGCCACAGTTTGTCGCTCAGAACCACCGTGTCAAGATAATAGCCGTTGACGTAGATCGCCGCCGACAGAGGATAGTAGCGCAGGAAAGGATTGCCGGCCCTCAGCTTCAGCCTGAAGTCGCGGCGGTTCCCCAAGTACTCGAAATGCGCCTGCGCCTTCGTCCAGGAGAAGACCACGCCCCTGGGATCGGTCTCCTTGCTGTAGAAGCCGCCTTCCGACTCTTTTTCTTTGTGCCAGCGGATATTGCTCATGGCAACGCCGAGAGTCCTCTCGTCCCCCGGTACGCCGTAGTCGCAGGGGCTCCAGGTCTTCTCGCACTCAAGGCGGAAAGTCACGCACTGGTCTGCCACCGAGTCGAAAGGCAGAGCGTATCCGACAGGCACCGTCACCTTGCAGGCTTCTCCGGGAGCGGAAAGCGTTACGTTCGTCAAAGCTTCGCCGTTGACAAAGACGGTGACCTTCTGCGGATCCTCCTCAAGTTTCGGGAAATTGCTGATCAGTTCGAAGGAAGCGTAGTTGTTCATCTTCTTGACGCATAAAACTCCGTTCTTGCCGCACCATCTCCAGGGCCTGGACTGTGCGTGCCAGTTCTCCCAGCCGTAAAAACCTTCCTCCCCGACAACGCCGATGGAGGCCCGTCTCCTTTCGCTGTTGAGATCCGTGGCGTTCAGATGACGGTAGCACGCGAACGACACTCCCGACAGCAAAAGCACACCGATGAAAGCCATGAACCTGGCCTCGTGGTGGAGCGGTATGAGGGAGCGGGACTTCGCTCCGATATAAGCCAGGGAAAGGCCTAGGAAAACATGCCAGGGAACGTTCACTTCCATAACTTCCTGGTGCACGCCAAGGAAAAGCAGCGAAGCGAAGACCGCAAGCGGCGAAAAGACCGTCCAGAGTCTGACGAGCTCCGATTCCTCTCCCCTCAAATTTATCCAGGCCGCGGCAAAAGCAAGGAAGATCCCGCCGATGAAGAGGCCCAAGCCAAGCATTCCGAAGAGCCCGCTCTCCGATTTGACCTGCAGATAGAAGTTGCAGGCGTTGTCCGGCGCCCTCAGATTCTCCTCTTCGTATTTCGCGAAGTTCGGCAGTTCCACGACAAAGCTGCCTATGCCGACTCCGGAAGGCCAGGTCCTTTCGGCCGTAAGCTGCGCGAACCTCGGATAGAGCTGGCGCCGGCTGTCGTTGAAGATCCTCAAGATGCTGCCGGAATTCCTTATGCTGCGGATGTCCTTTTTCAGTCTTCTCTGCAAGGCCGGGCTCTTGGTCGTTCCCGTAAGAATATTGTCGGCTTTCTTAACGAGGTACATGCTGTACATCCCGGCGCCGCTGGCCAAAACTATAAGCATCAGCGCGACTATCCCGAGCCTCACAAACGGCCTTGCCCTCAGGATCTTTTTCGTGTTGATGAAAAAGCCGAGCGTGAAAAGGAAAAGGGCGGCTACTATCGCTAAAAATCCGCTGCGGGAGCCCGAGTAGTTTATGCCGAAAGCGCAGAAGACAAGCCAGGCGGCCATGAGGATCAGCCTAAGGTATCCCTGCTCCTTTTTCCAGGAGGAAAGGAAAGCAAGCCCGAAGCAGAAAGCCAATCCGAGCACCACGCCCAGGGCGTTGGGATCCTGGCAGGTGCCGTTCACTCTGCCCATCCTCACCCAGTAGAAGGAGCGGTTGGCGCAGAACTCGATGGAAACGTGGCGCTGTATGAAAGCCGTGGCGATCGCCAAAGTGCAGCCGGCGGCGAAGAACAGCCACATTCTGAAGTAAAGTTTCAGGGCGCTGCCGCCAGATCGCTCCTCAAGGTTCCCCAAACGGAAAGCGAAGGGGATCAGCATGAGCCCAGCCAAGAACTGGGTGGCGTTGAAGGTGATGTAGATGAGCGCTTTCTCGCGGGTCCAGTCTTTGTCGTTGACGATCTGGGAGAAAAAGGAGGAATCGCTGAACACCCATTCAGGCGCGTAGCGGACAACGCTGGCATACGTTCCTATGACCGCGACGAAAAGCCAGAGCATCCAGCCTGTCTGCCCCGGGAACGCTTCGTAAGTTTCCCTGGAGAAGAGTTCCCGAAAGCAAAGCCCGGACAAAACCGCCAGGAGAACGAAAACATGCATCGGATGGGTGCTGCCTACCGTTGCTAGCAAAGGTATCGCCATGAGCCACGGGGAAGTGAAGAGCAAAAAGCCGAAAGCCCATTTGGGACGCAGCAAAGCCAGCAGGAATCCTATGAGGACAAGTGCGACGAGAAACGGCCAGACAAGGATGTTCCCAGGTGCGAAACGACTGTAAAGAGCCGCGTCCCACCCCATAAAGAGCAAGCCGAGCAGCGCGAAACAAACTTTACACACCATAGTACCCATAATAATAGGATTATACCATATTAGCGGCCTTCTATCCTCGCTTCCAATTTGCCGAGGATCTTCTTAAGCCGGCGCATGATGGTCGTGGCGTGCACGCCCCTTTTTTCGGCCAGTTCGTCCAAAGTCCGGTTCTTGAAGTAGTACTCTTCCAAAAGCCTTTTCTCGTCGCCCTTCAGCTCCTCCTTAGCTTCTCCCAAAAGCGTGTAGATCTCCTCCTCCTCGCAAACGACAGAGGCGGAAGGCTCAAGGGCATGCTCCTCGAAAATAAGGACCGTATCGCGCCTTTTGGCCTTGTGCATGTATGTGCTGACTATGTCGGAAAATCGCCTCATGACCAACTCTTCGAAGGGCCTCTCCCCCTTGTAGCCCGCAAGGTCTTTTTTTATAAGCCTGAAGATGAGATCGGAGAAAAACTCCTCGAAATGTCTGTGGCAGCGGTAGCGCTTTGCCAGAGTGTAGCACGGAGAACGGAATTTCCTGATGAAATCCCGCCAGGCCTCTTCGTCGCCCGAGCGCAGCTTCCGCGCCTTTGACAAGTCTTCGTTCATGGCTGTACAGATCACGTTGCGCCATAAACGGGAATCATTTTATTTTCTTTTCCATGGATATTCAAGCTTTTTTGATTTTTCGCCTTTTTTTGATGGCGCTTGTCCCCTAAAAAAGCAAGAGCGCTTTTGCTATAATGAAAAGGTTAAATAGAAATTTATAAAAAGAGGAGTTCAATATGGATGTTTCCTTTGTCATTCCCGTCTTCAACGAAGAGGGCGATCTTAGGCAGCTTCACTCTGAAATTACGGAAGTGATGGAAAAGACCGGGCTCAGCTATGAGATCTTTTTCATCAACGACGGCAGCAAAGACACAAGCTGGGAGATCATAAAGGACCTCGCCGATTCCGACGGACGAGTCCGCGGCGTCTGCTTCAGGCGCAATTTCGGCAAATCGGAAGCGTTAGCCGCCGGCTTCAAGAGAGTTTCCGGCAAATACGTTTTCACGATGGATGCCGACCTTCAGGACGACCCGCACGAGATCCCGAAATTTTTGGAAATGATGAAAGAGGGCTACGACCTTGTGTCGGGCTGGAAGCAGACGCGCCACGATCCGCTGGAGAAGCGCCTGCCCTCAAAACTTTTCAACGCGACGGTCTCCTACATGACGGGCGTCAAGCTCCACGACTTCAACTGCGGCTTCAAGTGCTACACCAAGGAATGCACGGAAGAGATCGACTGCTACGGCGAACGCCACCGCTTCATGCCGGCCCTTGCCAACGAAAGGGGCTTCAAGGTCGGTGAACTGGTCGTCAACCACCGCGCCAGGATACATGGCAAATCGAAATTCGGCTTAGAGCGCTACATGAGAGGCTTCATGGATCTTCTCACCGTCACTTTCCTGGCCACCTACACCCGCCGTCCCGCCCATCTTCTGGGAGGGCTCGGCGTTCTTTCCCTTTTCATAGGCTTCCTAACTATGGCGGTCAGCATCATCGCCCGCTTCCGCTTCAATCTGTTCTTCGCCCTTTTGGGGCTGGCGCTCTTCATCCTGGGCGGACAGGCGATAGTTGTTGGACTTGTTTCCGAACTGATCGTGGCCCGCTCGCGCACGCCGCAGAAAACCATCCATTCGGTTAAGGAGGAATTCTAAGCCAAGCTATGACGACTTTTCTGATTGGGTTAGGAATACTCCTCATTGGCGGCTTTTTTTACGGCCTCTTCATGGAGAGATTTTTCGGCGCGGATGAGAGACCTACGCCGGCGGTCGTCAAAAACGACGGTTCCGAATACGTTCCCATGCCGACCTGGAAGTGCGCGCTCGTGCATCTTCTCAACATCGCGGGCACGGGCCCGGTCCTTGGTCCCATCCAGGGGATCCTCTTCGGGCCCGTGGTCTTCATAACGATCCCCTTGGGCTGCGTTCTGGCGGGAGCCGTGCACGACTACATGATCGGCATGATCTCCATGAGGGACGACGGCGCGCAGATGCAGGATCTCGTCAGGAGTTATCTCGGCAGACATGTGGCCTGGCTCTTCAACGTCTTCATCTGCGTCATGGCGCTGCTGGTTGTGGTTACTTTCACCTACTCCCCCGGCGACATCGTCGTGAAAAGCTTTTTGAATCAGGCGCCGCTCGTCAACAATCCCTGGACCTGGGTGGCTTACGCCGTCGTCTTCGTCTATTACCTTCTGGCGACATACATGCCGATCGACAAGCTGATCGGCAGAGTGTATCCCGTAATAGGAAGCCTTTTCATCGTTTCGGCCGTTCTGATCTTCGTTCTTATCTTCACGAAGCAGCTGCCGCTCCAGAACCTTACGCTTGAAAACTGGCGCGGCCTGAAGCCGAACATGATCCCGCTCTTTTTCGTGACCGTGGCCTGCGGCATAGCAAGCGGCTTCCACTCGACGCAGGCGACTCTGATCGCCCGCTCCATCAAGAAGGAAAAGAACGGACGCAAAGTCTTTTTCAACATGATGCTGATGGAAGGCTTTATCGCCATGATCTGGGCGGCCGTCACGATGGGCGTCATGGGCAAATACGGGCTCTCCTCCGCCGGCAACGCCAACGCCTCGCTCGTCGAGATCATCGAGACGCTTTTGGGCAGCAAATTCGGCGTCATCGTCATGGCGGGCTTCATCGTCCTGCCCATCACCACGGGCGGCACGACGATGAGGATACTGCGCATCATGCTCTGCGAACTGCTCAAGGTCGGCTCCAGCAAAATTGGCAAGATCTTGGTCGGCGTCGGCATGGTCATAGCCTCGCTCGCGCTGCTCTTCATCGTGAAATTCCAGCCGGACGGCTTCTCGATCATCTGGCGCTATTTCGCCTGGAGCAACCAGATCCTCGTAGTCTTCACGCTGGCCGTCGCGACCAGCTGGTGCGTCAAGCAAAACAAGAGCATTCTCTTCACGGTCATTCCGGGAGCTTTTTACCTTTACGTTGTCGCAAGCTTCATCTTGAACGCCAAGGTCGGCTTCAACCTGAGTTGGGACTTGAGCTACCTGATCTCGGGCCTTCTGAGTCTTGTCTTCATCGCTTTCTTCAGCTATAAAAAAATCAAAAACAAAAAATCGCTATGATCACGTTTTTAATTGGTCTCGCTATTTTAGGTTTCGGCGGCTTCGCCTACGGTCTTTTCGTCGAGCGTTTCTTCGGCATCAGCGACAGGCCGACCCCGGCCGTTACGAAAGCTGACGGAGTGGACTTCGTTCCCATGTCGAGCTGGCGCAACGGTCTCATCCACCTGCTTAACATCGCCGGCACCGGCCCCATACTTGGCCCCATCCAGGGCATCCTCTTCGGGCCTTTGGCCTTCATCACCATCCCTCTTGGCTGCATCCTGGCAGGCGCCGTTCAGGACTATATGGTCGGCATGATCTCTATAAGAAACGACGGCGAGCAGATCCAGAGTCTGGTGAAGCGCTTCCTCGGGAAACACGTGGCCTTCTACTTCGGCATCTTCGTCTTGCTGGCGGTGCTGCTGTTCGGCGTGACCTGCGTCTACACTCCGGGCGACATTTTCGTAAAAGGCGTGCTCAAGCAGAGCACCGCCATGAGCAATCCCTGGCTGTGGGTCATATACGGCGTGATCTTCACGTATTACCTTATCGCCACGCTCCTGCCCATCGACAAGATCATCGGCAGAGTCTACCCCTACATCGGGGGCTTCTTCATCTTCACGGCGCTCCTGCTCTTTTTTTACATCTTTCTGAAGAAGCTGCCCCTGGAGGAACTCTCCCTGGCGAACTGGCGCGGCCTGAAGCCTAACTTCTTCCCCATCTTCTTCGTGACGGTCGCCTGCGGCATCGCCTCCGGCTTCCACTCCACTCAGTCCACCATCATCTCCCGCACCTTGACGCATGAAAGGGAAGGCCGCAAAATTTTCTACAACATGATGCTCGTGGAAGGCTTCATCGCCATGATCTGGGCAGCCGTCACCATGGGCGTCATCAAGCTCTACGGCATCGACACCACCGGAGGCGCCACGAACATGCTGGCCGAGATCATCGACGACGTTCTCAAGGTCTTCGACATTGACAACTCCTCCCCTCATGACGATCTCGTCTACGTTGTCGGCAAGCTCTTTTCCAACGGTATCGACATAGTGGTCATCTTAGGCGTCATCGTCTTGCCTATCACCAGCGGCGACACGGCGCTCAGGGGCTGCCGCCTGATGGCCGGCGAAATGTTTGGCGTCGACCAGAGCAAACCCAAAAACCGCCTGCTTTTGGGGGCCGCCATCTTCGCTCTGACAGCCGTTCTCCTTATCGTCGCCAAATTCAGCAACAGCGGCTTCCAGCTTCTCTGGCGCTACTTCGCCTGGGCCAACCAGACCATCGTGGTCTTCTCTTTGGCTATGGCCACCGCCTGGTGCATTAAGGAGGGCAAGTCCATCTGGGTCACGGTGCTGCCGGGCGCTTTCTACCTGGCCGTCACCTCCTCCTTCATCCTAAACGCCAAGATCGGCTTCAACCAGCACTGGGTGGTAGCTTACATCATCGCTGCTGTTCTCGCCTTCGCCTACATCATCTACTTCGTCAATTTGAAGAAAAAAGCCTCCCTTAAATGAACGCGAAGGAAAAAGTTCTAACCTTTCTAGAGAAGCACGGCGCGGTTATCGTCTTCACAGCCGCGTCGGTGCTCTTTCTCATTCTGAGGTTCAAACTTTTCTTCAAGTACGGGCTCTCCCAGGACGAGGTGCTGATCATATCCCAGATCAAGACCTGGGATCCCGTGAAGATCTGGCACTACTACGGCTTCAAGGGGCAGGGCTTTTTCCTTCAGCATTACATCTTCTACGTTCTTTCCCTGTGCGGCGTTTTCGCGAGCGTGAGCTACTTGAGGTTCATCTGCCTCGCCGAATCATTCCTGGGCTTCTTTTTGCTTTTCAAATTCACGAAGAAATATTTCGGCGCGCTCGTCTGTTTCGGCGCGCTGCTTGTTTACGCTATCAGCCCCTACCAGATAATCTACACGCTCTATATCCGCTTCTACGCCCTCGTGATGACGCTCGTCATCGCGGAGTGCTATTTCTACTTCGAGGCGCTGGAAAAAGAGGATTGGAAGAAACTCTGGCTGCCGGCGCTCTTCGCCGCTCTCGCTTACTGCACGCACCAGTTCAGCGTCTTCATTCAGCCGGTCTTTCTTCTGCACTTCCTTATCTTCTGTCTTGCCCGCCGCCCGAATAAGGCAAACGCGAAATGGTTTGTTTGGGGCGCGCTTACGCTTGCTTTCATCGCGGGCCTGGCGTTCTGCGCTCCCGCCTTGGCAAAGAAGACCGGGCTGATTTTCGGTGCCAAGGACGCCTGGCTGCCGGTGAAGCTGGGCCTGGCCTCCCAGAGGCTGCAGTTCTTTTTCTGGAACGACGCCCTCCCCTTGCGCATCTGCTCCCTGGTCTTTCTCTGGCTCAGCCTTGGTCTGGCCATTACCGCCAGGATCGCGAAAAGGGAGAAAATGTTTCCGGAGATCTTCCTTGTCTTAGGGATCGTCATCCCCTATTTCTTCCTTAGTCATTTTCATTTCACGCATTTCTTCGACAAACGCTATCTGGCTTTCTGGTTCCCGATCTGGACGGTCGCCTGGGTCGTCTGGCTGGAATTCCCGGCCTACGTTTTGGGCAACCTGAGAGTCCTTGAAGGTAAAACGGTGCTGCGCAACGTAAGCGCCGGAGTTTTCTTTTTGGTCTTTCTGATATCCTTCTTCCGCTTCAGCTCCCTCTTCAAGATGCGCTGGATCGAAAGCGGGAACCGCGAGGCCGTGGCCTTCCTGGAAGAGCGGGCCGCAAGAAAAGATCTTCCCCTGATCCTCATCAGCGAACTGGACGCCGGCTCGCGCAACAATATTCTGCCGCAATATTATTTCGACGTACTGGACCACAAGGGAGAGGCCTGCCTCGATCTTATGACGGTCATGCGCAAAGGCGCGGCCTACGAAAAAATGGACGAGTCCGCCGTGGTCTGGTCTCAGACCGCCAAGAGGCTCAAAAAGCCCGAAGCTTTCGAGCGCTCCCAGATAGGCAGCCACGAGCTGATCTACGGAGGAACGTTCACCAACTGGCACGACGTCGCCGAGGCCACCGCGAAGGTCATTCCCGAATCAGCAAAACTTATGCCGTCCGGTCCGCTGTATTATGAAGGCGTCCTGGACGTCGGATCGAAGGAGGCCGACGCTCATCTGCTCTCAGGCTTCTCGCACGACGAATTCGTCAGTCCCGAGGAGAACTGGACCTGGTGCGTCGGCACGAACATCACGGCCCGCTTCATGTTCATGGGCTGCACGAACTACTGCGTCGCGGCGCGCGTCAGGGCCATCGAAAAGATGCGGGCCGACTTCTTCCTGGACGGCCAGCCGGTTGGCAGCGCTTCTATCGGCACGGCTTTCACGAACGTTCTTTTCAGGGCGAACGTCATTCCCAAACCGCGGCCCAATGGCGCTCCCCTGCTGCTGAGTGTCATAACGAGCGGGACGAAGGTCCCGGGCCAGGTCGCGAAAGGCGTCTATGACAATCGGCCGCTTTCCCTCTGCTTTGACAAGCTGACGGTCTGCCCCGCGCCGGACGAAGAGGAACCTGCCGCCGCCATCGGCCTTGCTGTTGACAGAACGAAAAAACTGAAAGCGAAGGCCGGAGAACCTTTCGAGATCACGGTACTCTGCGCCAATCTCGGAAAAACGACCTGGAAATGTCAGGGAAACGATCCCACAAGGCTTTCCCTGAGCTGGCAGCATTTCGACCACAAGGAGATCCAGGACGACAGGATCTGGCTTTCCAGGGACGTGCCTCCCGGCGACACAGTAAGGGTGAAGTGTTCGGTCAAAGCGCCAGAAAGATCCTGCAGCGTTCTTCTCCTGGACATGGTCCACGAGAACGTCAGATTTTTCCGACAAGGTTTACTTTTGTCTGTGCAGATAGTAGAATAGAAACAAATACAAGGAGATAGATATGCCATCAAAGATCCCCTTCAACAAACCGTATATGACGGGGCGCGAGCTCGCCCTCATAGCGGACGCCCACGCGTCACTGCACCTTTCCGGCGACGGAAAATACACCAAGCTCTGCAACGCCTGGCTTGCGGAATTATCAGGCGCCAAAGCGGCGCTTCTGACACACTCCTGCACGGCGGCGCTGGAGATGTCCGCCCTGCTCTGCGACATCAAGCCCGGCGACGAAGTCATCGTCCCCTCCTTCACTTTCGTGACGACCGTCAGCTCTTTCGTCATGCGCGGCGCCGTGCCCGTCTTCATCGACATCAGGCCCGACACGCTCAACATGGACGAGACTAAGATCGAGGCCGCCATTACGGAAAAGACCAGAGCCATCGTGCCGGTCCACTACGCGGGCGTCGGCGCCGAAATGGACACCATTGTCGCCATCGCGAAAAAACACAACCTAATGGTCGTGGAGGACAACGCCCAGGGCGTCATGAGCTCCTTCAAGGGAAAGCCCCTTGGCTCCTTCGGAAATTTGGCAGCGGTCTCCTTCCACGAGACGAAGAACATTATTTCCGGCGAAGGCGGCGCTCTCTATGTCAACGACGAAGCGCTGATCGAGAAAGCCGAGATCATAAGGGAAAAAGGCACGAACCGCGCCCGCTTCTTCCGCGGCCAGGTCGACAAATACACCTGGGAGGATCTTGGCTCCTCATATCTTCCGAGCGAGATCTTAGCGGCCTTCCTCTGGGGTCAGATCAAGGAAGCTTACGAAATAACCGACAGACGCTTGAAGATCTGGAAAACTTATCATGAAGCTTTTGCCGGCCTCGAAAAAGAAGGCCTCGTTAGAAGGCCAATCGTTCCCGAATACTGCAAACACAACGCCCACATGTATTATCTGCTCTTCAATTCTTTGGAAGAAAGGACGAACTTCATAGCGAAGATGAGGGAAGCCGGCATCAACTGCGTCTTCCATTATCTGCCCTTGCACGACTCCCCCGCCGGCAGAAAATTCGGCCGCTTCAACGAAGAGCTTCCCGTGACAAGAAAAGTTTCCGATACGCTTGTCAGGCTCCCATTGTGGGTAGGCCTTGAAAAGGACGGGCAATTGGAAGAAGTCATTGAGAACGTCATAAGGATCGTCAAGCGGTAAAGTATTCATATTTATATTTTTCAAGATGAGCGGTTTTTTATAAGCCGCTCATTTTTATTTATTTACACCAGTATGCTTCGCCCACCCTTGTTTCCTAATTAAAGTTTTCATATAATAAGAGCGTAACAAAACAATGAGGAGTTACGCATGGGCGGGAGAAAAAAATCAGAAGTTCCCGAAGAGGGAAAGAAAGTCAAAAAAAGAGTCAAAGCTAAATCCAAACCCGAAGCGCAGGAAGAGTCTTCCAAAAGGAAATACGAGCGCCGCAAAAAGGGTTCCTACGAGATCCCGAGTCCGGAGATCATTCCTATCAACCAGGCGGTCTCGAACCTGACTTCGGACCCGGAAATGTATTTCCTGCCGATGGCCCAGGATGAGATCTACCTTATCAATCCTTACGCCTGCGGCGTTTCATCCTGGCTTCCCAAAGCCAAGCTGACGAGAAGAAACTGTCCGTTCTTCTCCGTCGAGCTTGTTCTGGAAGGAAAGGGCGAACTTGACGTGAACGGCAACACCTACGAGCTCGAGCCCAAGGACGTTTTCCTGCTTCACTTCGACGAGGACCACACCTACCAGAACACCGGTTCGGGCCGCTGGAAAAAAGTCTGGATCTCTTTCCGCCACAGCCTTCTCACCCCCGGCCTCAATCAGCTAGGCTTGGACATGATCTCGAAGATCTCCCTGAAGGATCAGGATTTCGAACAGATCCGCCGCCTTTTCTTCGACGTGCTCGACGAGATCAGGGACCGCAACAAAGATTTCAGGATCAACGCTTCCGCCACCTGCTACAAGATCTTCCACCTTCTGGCCCGTTACGCCAAAGTCATCAGTTCGCAAAGGGCCAACGTCATCCCGGCGCAGGTCCAGGCGGTCGTCTCCTACGTTGAGAAACACCTCAGGGAGCCCATCTCCATGGACGATCTGGCGAACGTGGCCGGCTGCTGCCGCGTGCATCTCACCAGGCTCTTCAAAAAGCACATGGGCATACACACGAGGGACTGGCTCATTCAATTGAGAATGCGCCACGCCTGCATGATGCTCAAGACCACGAATCTCCCCGTCCATCTTATAGCCGAGGAAGTCGGTTTCGACGACCCCTACCACTTCAGCACCGCTTTCCGCCGCACCGTCGGACAACCGCCCACGAAATACCGCAAAATGGCTAAGAGCGACGCGCTGGACGAAGAGTTCTAACTTGACTTTGAAGGGCAATAAGAGTAGAATCTATCCCATAAAAATTTGAGCGCCGCAGTAGCTCAATGGCAGAGTACCTGGCTGTTAACCAGGGTGTTGTTGGTTCGAGTCCATCCTGCGGCGCCATTAATGAAGACCTTCGCTTCGGCGGGGGTCTTTCTTTTTTTTGCTAGAATAGTAGTGAATCAAGTTAAGGATGCCGCTATGAAAAAGATTTTCGCGTTTCTGGCTCTTTTGTGCTGCGCCGCCGCTTTCGGCGAAACTTCCAAATTCACCTTCGAGGCAGACGGATTGGGCGGCTGGACCGCCTCCGAGAGCGTCAAAGTAGCGGAGGAACTGGCCGTTTCCTCCACCAACGATATCCTCGTTTCCGCCTGGCACGCCTACGGCGACAAAGCGCTTGAACTGGAGGGCTCATCTTCTCTCTTACGCTCTGTTACCATTTCTGAAGGCTTTGAGCAGAGGATCGCCTTCGACTTTTACGCCACCTGGCCGGACGAAGAGGCAGACAAGACTCTTACAGTAAAGCTCGGCGATGTTCCCTTCCTGAAACTGGAGAGTAGCGGCACCAACGTCATCTCCGCCCTTGTCTTTGGACATTATTTCGGCGACGAGGCCGAATGGCAGCCCGTTCCCGGCGTGCGGACGCTCTTCCACCGCAAATGGCAGCATATCGAGATCCTCTTCGATAGAGATCACCTCCTGAAACTGAAAGCCCCCAATATGGACGCTGAGCTCGTCGGATTCGCCTTCGCGGAGCGTCTCCCGGCCGGAGAGGCGACTTTTTCCGTGGAAAGCGATTATGAAAAGATCTATCTCGACAATCTTAGATTCATAGAAGAGCCCTCCGCCCACGAAACGCTCCTGGACGACCGCGCCGGCGCCAGTTTGGGACTAGGCCAGTCTTACGAGACTTCCTTCCCCGCGAAAACTTCCTTCGGAGGGCTGGAGCTTAGCTGCGCCCTGACGATCCCGGAGAGCTGCATGGGCTTCATCACTCTCAACGGTTTTCCCATCCCTTTGAGCGAACTTCCGCTCTCCGCTGGAGAGAACGTCATTTCCATGGGATTCCTTAAAAACAGCCGTTTGGTCAAGGCCCAGGTCAACGGAGTGGACGTCGACACGTCAGCGCTCAGCCTTGATCTGCCTGACAGCGTAAACATAAAGATCACCAATCTTTCCACCGGCGGCTCCATAAAGGTCAATGGCGTCTTCGCCCAGAACAGCCTGCCCGTGGTCTACGGCGAAACGGCCTCCATCGATCTATTGATGGTGGCCTACACCGGCGGCGGCAACAACACGCCTCCCGAGAACTACACCAACATGTATTACCCGAAGGTGCAGGATTTCTATTTCCGCAATTCCAACGCCCAGCTCCTTTTGAGATACGATCCCGTCTACCGCCGCATCATCCCGCCCGCGGAAACTTTCTTCCGGAATTACGAAAATGAATTCGGCGAAGAGGAATTGGGCGGCAGGATCATGGCCAGGGATCTGAGGAAAACGCTAGGCATCTGGAACCAGGAATACGATCTTTTCGTCTTCACCTGCGGCAACGGCTGGAACAGCTGGGGCGGCAACTGGGGCGGCGGCTCCTACGGCTACACCGGCATGGGCATGATCATGTGCTCGCAGGTCGGCAACTACGGCGGCAGCGGCACGGGCTTCGTGACGGTCCACGAAGTCATGCACTCCGTCGACCAGATGTTCTCTTACAGCGGCTACCAGGAATACTCAAGCTCGCACCCGGACGGCTGCAGCTACGGCTGGGCCGGAGGCGGCGACACCTGGTCCTGGTGCGGCACCGCCATGCGTCCCTTCACGAATTACTTCAAGCTCCGCACTCCCTGGAAAAACACCTACGTTTTCCGCGACAGCGATCTGGACGGTCTGGCCGACAACGATTCCGTCCTTCCCATTGACGAGGTGAGGATGAGCTCCGATCCCACCGAAACGGACACGGACAAGGATGGGCTCGACGACCTTAAGGAATACCTTGTGGGACTCTATTATCCCAGCGACGCCAACGATCCTGACACCGACAAAGACGGATTAAAGGACGGCGACGACCCCTACCCCATCATTCCCTACAACAAGAGCATTCCGAGGCTTGTTACTGAACCGACCATCGACGGCTTCATCGAAGAGGGCGAATGGACCTACTGGGGTTCCGGCACGGGAGACAGCGAGGATCCGGAATTCCAAGTCACCGCTTACGCCGGCTGGCGCGACGACGCCTTGTACCTCGCCTTCAAGACCAACAAGAAGTGCTCCTTCACCATGGAAGTGGACGGCTCGGCCTGGTCCGGCCCCTGGCACGGCGGCGACTATTTCAAGTTCAAGAACCACAACCAGTATTACAACAGAATATACGCCGCCGCCAACGACGAGAACAGCGTTCAGGACTGGAAGAACGGGAACGTTCCCAACGGTTCCCGCTGCATCAAAAAGGACAACGAGCTGGGCGGCTTTACCGCGGAAGTCAAGATCCCCTGCAACCTGAAGTCCATAAGGGGCTACACCTGCTGGCCCGGCGAGGAACCCACCAACTTCTTCAAATGCGTTTCGGGCGGACAACTCGGGCTGCTCGTGAGCTATGAAGGCATAGGACTTAATAGGGTCGATGTTGACGACTATCATCCCGAGCCCTGGGCCTCCTCCTTCGAAAGAATGGACTGGCACGTCTTCGACCTTGTGGAAGCCGACACCTCTTTCGCCCTGCTTTCCGCCAAGCCTCAGAACACGGAACTCCACCTGGGCGAATCGGAACCCATCGACCTCAACTTCGTAAACTATGGCCCCGCGGGCGCGGCGGACGTCACGATCGAATCGGACGGACCTGTCTACTACTCCTGTGCGGAAACGCTGACCCTGGAAGGCCAAGGCGCGGCCACCGCCGCCACGATTTATCTTCCCGTTCCCGAAAACGAGGAAGCGGCAGGCACGACCGAATTCAACGTCATAACTTCCATGAGCGGCAAGTCATTGACCAACACTTACACCTGGACCGTGGTTCCAGAACCCGCTGTGATAGCGCTGCTGGCGCTTTGCGCTTTAATGTTTATTCGCAAAGAATAACGAACGAGCTTCCGTCCAGCTTAACGGCTTCTCCTTCCCTCAAAGCCCAGGTAAGGGAACTGCAGAACGTAGCGTCGTCTTTCATTTCGATCTGACGCTTCTGCCCTTTGCGCTTAACGCGAAGCGTTAGGTTCCTAATCTTGTAGGCGTCGCCCGTTTCGTCGATAATTCCTACGTTGTTGGCGTTGCCGAGAGTTTCGAATGCGGCTTCCGGAAGCGTTATGGTGACGGTCTGCCAGCTGCTGAGAGGCGGAACGTTGTTGGGAAGAAGACCAACAGGCACATCGTTTACGAGAACGACTTTGTTGGTGTAAGCGTCGCCGTTGACGTCAAAGACGTCAACGCTCAAGGTTGCTTCCTCGACATCGCTCCAGATCTCCCGCGGCGCTGTCGTAAGCTTAGCTTTCTCAACTAGGCTCACAGTCTCGTGGAGCGTATCCTGCGAGATCGGCATAGGCAGTTCGTAATTGTTGAGATTCTGACCCCTTGCCACTTTGTGTATCAGCTGCAGTTCAAGCGCCGGCAGAGCGTAGGAATTGCGCAGCTGCAGGTCGGCCACAGTAATGGGGCGCTTCGATCCGACGACTTGGCCTTTCAATTCGTGCTCGCCCCTCGCGAGCGCAAAAGTGGCGACTTTCCAGTTTTGTTTAGGGAAAGTGGTTATTTGGACCTTCGCTTCCGCGGAATTGTCAGTCAGGATCATATCGGCGTCTCCGTCGTTTATGGTCCAGACCAAAAGCGAATTGGCTCCTTCGGGAACGCTTACGCTGCAGGTGAAAGCGTTGCTCTCCACGTTGAGAGACTGGGTTCTTACGCGCCTGATATCCTGACCGCCCGGCCTTTCGCCGACCAGCATGTGCTTTTTCACTTCGCTCACATTGTGCAAGCCTAAAAATCTCTTGACGGTGAAGGGCGAATAGAGATAAATGGGGTTCTTGTCGATCCCTTCGGAATTGATGACGAAACGCGCGGAGCTTCCCGTAATGTTGTTCCTTTGGAAGCGGACGTTGATGAGAGCCGGATAGTCAAGATCCCTGAGGTCCAGCGACTCCACGATCATAACGCTTTCCGCCGGCAGTTTGACGGTCGGATAATTCTTTGTCTCCCTTATCATATGGTAAGGATAAGATATCCTGTAATACTCCGAAGCTATGCCAAGGTCCGCGACCTTCACCTCCGCGTCAAGGAACTTGGGGTTGCGCACCGAAGCGTACACGTGTCCCTTTTCGTCGTGACCCCTGAAACCGTAAAGCTCATTTTTGGAGGGATCGCCAAGGATCATTTCCCCGTTCAACATAAGGTCGTTGTGCTCGCCGGCCCAGTTCAAGCCCCTGCCGAGAACTTCGAATTTCTTTTCGTTCAGCTCCCTGGGGTGAATGTAGAGTTCCCTGATCGCCGTGCCTCTCCCGAGATAATTCATGATGTAATCGGACCACTGCAGGTCGTCGATCCACGGCCCGGCCGTGTCGAGGAGCCCGTTTATCATTCCGTGGGTCATGAGGGCGTACAGCGGGAAAAACTCCCTGTCAACTCTCATCAGTTTGAAAAGGAAGCCGTCGCGGTATCTCATCTCGGCCTGGGAGCGGCTCGTTACGGGATATGTAAAATCGTAATCCTTGTCCTTGCCGCCCATGAAGAGGATCCTGGCGTGCTTAAGCCACCACGGGCTGTGGTTTATACCCGTCGTGATGCTTTGGTGGATGTCCGGGGCAAGCTCCCTTTCCATGTCGAGCAAGGCTGCCGTTTCGCGCATGTTGGCTTCGGTGCTCTGCTCCTCTGAATAAAGATGCCCGTGTCCCGGGCGCGAGCAGTTGAAATAATTGAAGTCGTGCTTGAAGCACTTCACCTCGTCGGTCATGATCCTGGTCTTTATCGCCGCTCTCAGATCCTTGTTGTATTTCGATCCGGAGAGGCACATGTAATAAACGTTCGCCGCTTCGTAACCGGCTTTGGTCAGCGCGTCCAGATCGCACATCATCGAGGAATAGGCAAGCCACAATCCCAGCCCGGCCCCGTAGGGAGTTATAAGTTCGCTCACTTCCGCCAGGCCTTTTGGGAAACGTTTTTCGTTGGTTTCGTAGATTTTATCTTTCTTGAACCAACCGTCATCCACGACGCAGTAGTCTACGGAAGCTCCGAACGATCTGAGTCCGCTGCACAATTTCAAAAAAGTGTCGACGGTATGCTCGGTGGTCAGCCCATCCTCCCGGAAGTCGCACCAAGTGTTGTAAACGGTCACGAATCTCGGGGGAAGGATCGTGGTCCTTATGTAGTCCGCAAGAACATTCCTCGCGCCCTTTATTCCCCCGCCGATAAGGGAACGGTCGGAAGTCCATTTTCCGTTTTTATTGAGGAAGGCGGAAGGGTGCTGGCTCAAAGTAACGGTGTTGCCCTCTCCCGCGGCGTCGAACCAGGGCGTCTCGCCGCTGAAGAACCAAAGGTCGTCAACGAAGACCGGCAGCCCTTTGCCGCCTTTCGTGATATTGCCGGCGACGACCCAATTGCCAAGCTGGGCGTCCTCGATAACGATCTCGTCTTCGCCAAAGTACTCCACTTCCAGATCCCGGTGAATGAAATTCTCACCTTTCAGGAAATAGTAATTCAGCCTAATGGAGAGTGAAAGAGCCGGGTAATAAAGCAGGAAGCTTGCCTTGCCTTTCCCTTTGCTCGTTTCCACCGGATAACACTTGTCAGGCGTAATGACATGAGGCGGTTTCAAGCCGAAGCGGGGCTTCCCGTCGACTTCATACCAGCCGAGTTTTGTTTTCAGACCGGCCTTCAGGGAAAACTCTTCTCCCGAGAGGAACAGCTTTTCCTTCGTCTTGCGGTTCAGAAGCTGATTGGACCTGAAGTTGCCGTCCGCGACTTCCAGTTCCAATTCGACGCTGTCGTTGGAAACAATGTAGACGGCGTCTTTCAGATCTGTCACGCTGCTCTTGGAAAACGCCAGGACGAGCAGCGCGCAGACCGGGACGGCCCAAATGATAAGCAGGATGAATGTTCTTATGTGGCGCATAGATCGTCCCCCGGATCAATTTCCCTTGATTAGGGAGAGATCTTTAAACATCGCCGTGCATGCGTTGGTGGTATAGCCGGTGTGGAAGAAGAACGTGGCTTTACCGGAATAATTGTTGGTGAAGACAAGGCTTTTCTTCTCCCAATCTTTGGTAGCGTAAGTCCAGAGAAGCTGCTGATCTTTCTGACCGGGAGCGTAGAAAGCCACCCTCGCTCCGAAAAAGCCCTTCTCCTTCGCGTCCTGGCTCTTGACGTTCGCGCTCATCCTGTAGACAGCGCCGGAAACGACGCTGACAGCCTGGGACATGCCCATAAGGCGGCTGCCGGATTGTCCTTTCACTACTACGCAGTTACCGTATTCGCCGGAGGCGCGCTCGATGAGATTGCTGGCTTCCGTTCCGGAAATATGCCAGAAATCCCACCCCTTCGTTCCGTCGTTGAAATCTCCGTTGAAAGAGCAGGCGTTCCTGCTTGGGAAAGGATTTTGAGGCAGCAGCGCGATATCTTTCACAAGGCACTCGGCGGCGTTGGTGGTATATCCGGTGTGAACAAAAAGCGTTGCCAAACCTGAATAGCGGTTCGTAAAGGCAAGGGACTTCTCCTCCCAGTCTTTGTTCTTGTAAAGCCAAACCACCTGCTGCTCTTTCTGACCCTCGGCGTAAAGCGCCAGCCTCGCGCCCATGAAGCTTTTTTCCTCCGGATCCTTGGAAAGCACTTTGGCGCTCAGGCGGTAGACCGTTCCGGACTCGACCTTGACGGACTGGGCAACGCCCATGAGAGTATTGAGCTGACCCTTTATCGAAAGCGAGGCGTTCTCGGCTTTGATGAGCTTCTTGCCATCCTCTTCTTTGATGCGCCAGAAACGCCAGGCGCTCAAACCGTCCCTGAAGCTGTTGTTTTTCACGAGATTATTCTTAACGAGAAAATCGTCGTCCTGTTTTTCAACAGTTTTAGCGGGCGCTTTTTGGACAGGAGCCGCAGCCTTCTCCGTTTTCACGGGAACTACGGGTTCCTCAGCCTCGGGGATCTCAGCCTTGGGAGCTTCCGTTTTGGGAGCTTCGCTTTTTTTCGTCTCAGGCTTGGAGACAGGTTTGGCGGCGACTGTTGCCGGGAGGTCCTTGGCCTTTTCCATGACCTTCCTCAGGCGTGAGTCGTCGCTGCTGTTGGAGCGGACGTAGATTAGAGCGATGATCGCGGCTGTCGCGGCCGTCGCCAAAAGAGCGTGGGTCTTTAGCGTCATAATTTTAGCGGTGGGCTTTAAGGACGGCTTCGTCTTTCGCCAATTCAAGGTCGGCTTCTGTCATCATCTTGGCCAGGGCCTTGAAGGTGGTCTTGGGTTCCCAATTGAGAACCTTCCTGGCTTTGGTGCT
>JAEEGK010000653.1_pt1 | contig 86536 bp, 64 predicted proteins | sample 8958771 | NCBI WGS metagenome assembly JAEEGK01 (sample SAMN16246547, study PRJNA631951) | gut metagenome | biome: gut microbiome; feature: rumen; material: SC-attached | host: Bos | place: Iran: Karaj | collected 2018-10
TTCTTCAACCTATTTTGCTCCTTTTTTAGAACCTGCAGTTTTTAATGTGAGTCAATTTGCTTCCTTTGTGTTGAACGATTTATTCATCCATCCTGGTCTATTGATATCAGAAGAATTATTGGCAGCCCGCTATGGTGTTGATATGGATAAATCTGGAACTGCTTGGAATAATTTCAAGACAAAGTATTTGGGAGTGGCTCAATATCGGGGCATGTTTGGACGGATAGCGGAACGTTACTGGAGTAAAAAGGCGCAAGAAGTGTTTGTGCAGATAACAAAGGGGAAAAATGCCGCATCCATGACTACAATTCAGCGAGTAACATCATTAAAGACCTATTCTGAAGAAGCCAAAGATTTGGTTGCATATGAGCCTTCAGACAAGGATATAAGTACCTATTGTTGGGCTATAGATGAGGTAACGAAAAAACCGTTAGACTCTTCCACCGGCTACATGATTCAAGAAGAAGGTGGCTTAAAGTCGTGGCAGGAGCCGCGTTTCTTGTCTTTCGATACTATAGAATCGGGAAACAAGGGCGACATTCGCCTTGTTCCATCCGAACAGGAACGATACAACGAGGATTTAGCAGCACTTGACGATTGATGGCAAAGATTAAGTACAATAGTGTTGTTCTGTCACAGGCATCGAGTTTGGAAAAGGCCGTTGGCTTCTTGAGAAGAACTTTGGGAGATGTTGCTTGGCTTCATAAACTGTCAGAGGCAGCTTCGTCTATACGTGCAAACTGTAAAGGTGATGACTGGTCGGTACAGATTGACGACATGGAGATGCCCATAGAGAATCCCAAACACCTAAAGCCTGGGAGATTGTCAGGTAACCTGAAAATGTTTGTATCCATAAGCATGGAAGGCAGTGGTAAAGAATGGAAGGAGAAGAAGGATTGTATCAAGAGCCTGCGATTTAAAGTGGAAGTGTTGGAGAAGAATCAGAACGATGCCCAAAAGTTTTTTCAGACAGGTTTTCATATAGATAAGATGGATTCTAAAGACGCCCCATCAGAGATGCATCCGCTATACCATGTTCATTTCCTCAATGACAGTTTGATAGAAGGAACGGAGGTGCTGGCAATGGATGTGCCCCGGTTGATGCACCACCCTGTAGACGTATTGCTAGGAATACTGTTAGTATATGCCAACTATAATCAAACTGGATACAATAAATTGCTCCAAGATGGCAATTTCATGGGGTTGTGTCGCGTTTCTGCCCAACATATATTATCTCCCTATTATCAAAGTCTGTCAAAGATTCCGTGGGTTGACGGATCAGTTACAAAGTCTGACGAAGCACTATGTCCGTATCTGACAGTATAGACAGAGATATTCTTTCTTTTTTCATGAAGATTGAAGATAAAAGAACTGACTATATCAATAATCTGATAGTCAGCTCTTTCGTGAGATACCATCGTCTAAATGTTGATAGGAATAATTATTTATACAGATACTTGATAACTGCAAATGATGAAGTCCTTGATAAATTGAATAAAATTATCAACCAGTCTCCATGTAATTATGGAATTGAAGAATTGGTTGAAGTTTTTGAGTTCGTTATTTCACCAGCTGACAAAGAAATCAACGGGGCAGTATATACTCCCGATTATATACGTGAGGCTATTATTCAAAGAATCCTTTCAAAATATGATTCTACGGTTTGGTGTTCAATGCTCTATGCTGACCTGTCATGTGGATGCGGAGGCTTTTTCTACTCGTTGATTAAAATTATCAAAGAGAAATCAAGAGATTTTTCCATCAGTAACTTTGTCAGAGAAAACATTCTCGGTGTCGACATAAAAGAATACAGTATAGAGCGAACAAAAATACTATTGTCATTATATGCACTTCAAGAGGGTGAGGAACTTCAAGACGGCATGTTTAACATACTTTGTCAGAACACATTGAGCAACACATTTATCACATCTTCCATTGTACAACAACATGGAGGAATAGATGTCGTCATTGGTAATCCACCATATGTGGCATCTTCCAAAATGTCAGAAGAGAATAGAAAATATGTAAAGAACTGGGCTGTATCAAAAACCGGCAAGTCTGATTTGTATCTACCATTCTTTCAAATAGGCTTGGAGAGTCTGAAACATGGCGGAAGTCTTGGGTATATCACAGTCAATAGTTTCTATCGCAGTCTGAACGGCAGTGCTTTTAGAAACTACCTGTCAGCTAAAGGACTCGACAGTACTATTATTGACTTTGGAGCAGAGCAATTGTTCAAAGGCTGCTCTACCTACACCTGCATTTGTGTTATAAGCGACAATCCCACGGGATTGATTCACTATCAAGAAACTACAAGTGATGGTTTATTAGAACTAAAAGACGACTTATTTGAAGATATTTTCTATAGCTCGCTCGACAACAAGAAAGGCTGGATTTTAAAAGACAAAAAAACATCATCAAAAATAAGAACTATAGAGTCTGTAGGTAAGCCTTTGGGAGAGGTTGTTGCTATCAAAAATGGTTTAGCAACTTTACGCAATGACATATATCTGATAAAACCACTACGTACCGACCGAAGATATATCTATTTCGAAAAAGATGGTGCAGTACACATTATTGAGCGTGCCATTTGTCGGAAAATAGTTAAAGCCAATATCGTTAGGAAAGAGAGCGACATAAAGAACCTGTGTGAATATATAATCTTTCCATATAGATTGGAAAACGGATTGCAGAAGGTCATAAGTGAAGAAGTATTTATAAAAAAATACCCCTTGGCCTATAATTACCTAATATCCAAGAAAGACGAACTTGCAAAGCGGGATAATGGGCATAAGACATATCCCCAATGGTATGCATACGGGCGATCACAGGCTTTGAATCTATGTGGAGAACGTTTGTTAGTTCCTCATATTTGTGATACTTCTTGCTTCGTACACTGTATCCACAAATCTATGCTGTTTTATGATGGTTACTCGATATTTGCAGAATCGCCTAGGAAACTTGAAATCGTGAGAAGGATATTATCATCTAATGTATTTTGGTACTACATTACAAAGACCAGTAAACCATATAGAGGAGGGTTCTTCTCATTAGAGAAAAGATACATTCAGCATTTCGGACTGCCTATATTAGCAGAAGAACAAGAAGATGAACTGTTATCCCTTGAAAGACAGGAGGAGGTTAATCACTGGTTGGAGAAAATCTACGGAATTAATATATGATTAAGAATGTGCCACCTTGTCTTGAGAAAACGCGATTATATCGCGTTCCCCATCTGAAGGAAGCAAGGAAAATGTGTAGTGGAAAATGCTGGAAATTGCAGATTTGCATGATGAGATAGATTGCAATTGTAAAGATTATCAGATAATAAGGCAATTCTAAAGTTGTTGCGTTATTAATTTGAATCCTGTCCGCCATGTTATGGAAAGTTAAAAACGTTAAATTTTCATCATTTTCACCATCCTAAGAATCCATGGAATCACTTTTCTACCGTTTAAAGCAAAATTAATTGAAATACAACGAGTTGCAAATTCTATGGTTATCTGAAGTTATTAATCAATACCTAAGACAGAATTTGATATTAAACTAAATGAGCAACTGTGATTGGCTGCTCATTTTTGTATATCTATACACTATTGACATTTAGAGTCAACAGGTATATCGTTCCCTTCTAAAAAGCACCCCTGACTCAGATTGTGAACCAGGGGCGTTTTTTCACACACGAGTGCGCGGTCCCAGTGTGCGGTAATGGGATTGACTCTAAATATTCGGGGTGTCCCAGACCTTCGTTTTGGTGCAGGCAGTGCCGATCTGCTGGTTGCCGACTTTCAGAAGGAAGTCACCCTCTTCGAGCGTCCACTTGCCATCGGCTCCGACGAAGGCGAGGGCCTTGGCTGGGAGTTGGAAGGTGACGGTCTTAGTCTCGCCTGGCTCGAGGGCGATCTTCGTGAAGTCACGCAGGCGCTTGTTGTCTGGCACGATGCTGGCGACGAGGTCTGAGGAATAGAGCAGCACGGCCTCCTTACCAGCGCGCGAACCGGTATTCTTCACATCGACAGTGACAGTCAGGATATCGTCAGCCGTAAACGAGGCCTTGTCCACCTTCAGGTTCGAGTATTCGTAGGTGGTATAACTGAGACCGTAGCCGAAGGGCCACTGCAGCGAGACCTTGGCATCGTAGTTGTAGGCGCCAGCCATCGTTCCCACTTCCTCAGAGACCTTATAGTCGTAGGTATTCAGCGAGTTGATCTCACGGGGATAGGTGTAAGGCATCTTGGCGCTGAAGTTCGCATCGCCGGCGAGGAGGTTGGCGAGGGCATCGCCACCATAGTTGCCAGGGATGAGGATATCCACGACAGCCTTGGCTAAGGGCTCGATGTCGGCGATGAGGCGCGGACGGCCTTCGTTCAGCACGAGGATGATGGGCTTGCCCGTCTTGGCAAGGGCCTTCACGAGGTTGCGCTGGTTCTCTGAGAGCCAGAGGTCCGTGAGGTTGCCAGGGGTCTCGGTATAAGAGTTCTCACCGATGCAGGCGATGATGATGTCGGCCTGGGCAGCGGCGGCTACTGCTTTGTCAATCTCAGGCTCGTTCTCGTCGTAGTAGGCTTTGTTCTCATCGTAGGTCACGCCCTGCTCGAGGATGATGTTGTCCTTGCCATACTTATTGCAGAGGGCCTCGTAGATGGTGTTGTACTTCTCTGAGAGGTCTTCGGCCTTCGAGCCCTGCCAGGTGTAACTCCAGCCACCGTGGAGGCAGCGCATCTGGTTGGCGTTGGGGCCAGTGAGGAGGATCTTTTTGAGAGGTGAGAGGTGAGAGGTAAGAGGTAAGAGATTACCTTCATTCTTGAGGAGGACGATGGATTCTTCGGCGGCCTTCAAAGAGGCGGCGGCGAACTCGTCACAGCCGAACTTCTCGAAGCCCTTGCCACCCGTGTTGGGTTCATCGAAGAGGCCAAGGCGATACTTGGCACGGAGGATGCGGCGCACAGCATCGTCGATACGCGACATCTTCACCTTGCCCTCGTTGACCAGTTCCTTCAACAGGATACAGAACTCGACGCTGTAGGGGTCCATCGACATGTCGATACCGGCATTGATGGCGATGCGGATGGCATCCTTCTTGTCCTTGGCCACGTGTTCGCGGGAGAAGAGGTTGTTGATGTCGGCCCAGTCGGTCACGAGGAATCCGTCCCATTGCAGGTCTTCCTTCAGCCACTTCGTCAGATACTCGTAACTGGCATGCACAGGCACACCGTTGATCGAGGCGGAGTTGACCATCATCGTCAGGGTGCCTGCGAGGGCTGCGGCCTTGAAGGGCTCGAAGTATTTCTCACGGATCATCTGCTGCGAGAGGTAGGCAGGCGTGCGGTCCTTACCTGACCAGGGGGCTCCGTAGGCGAAGTAGTGCTTCGTGCTGGTACCTACGTGGAAACGGTCGATGTGGTTGTTGTCGTCGCCCTGATAGCCTCTGATCTCGGCAGCCACCATCTTCGCGTTCACGATGGCATCCTCGCCGAAACTCTCATAGACACGGGGCCAGCGGGGGTCGCGGCTCAGGTCCACCACGGGGTTATACACCCAAGGACAGTTGGCGGCGCGGCTCTCATAGGCCGTGATCTCCGCACCTTTGAACACCAGTTCGGTATTGAATGTGGCACCCATGTTGATGGGCTGGGGGAAGAGGGTGCCGCCAGCGGTGTAGGTGACGCCGTGGTTGTGGTCGAGGCCGTAGATGTCGGGGATGCCGAGATACTTCATCGACTTCTCCTGAATCAGGCGGATCCACTTCTGCCACTGGTCTACGCTTGGGGCACGGGTGCCTGGGGCATTGAGGATCGATCCCACCTTCCATTTGGAGATGAGCGTGTCGAGCATCGTCTCGTTGAGTTGCCACACGCGTTTGGTGTCGCCCTTGTAGATATCCACGGGGAAGGCGCCCAACTTATCGATAATCTCTTGGTCGGTCATCTTCAGCATCTCTTTCACCTCAGCGTCAGAGCGGCCATACTGCTGCAATACAGAACGCACCTTCTCGCGGTCTACCTGAGCATTCTCGACGGTCATCTTACCCATCACGTCGAGGTTCAGTTCAAGCATCTGTCCGATCTTCTCGTCGAGGGTCATGCGGGCGAGGGTCTTCTCTACCTTTGCCTCCAAGGCGGCATCACGAGGGATGGCCGGCTGGGCGGAAGCCAAAAGAGTGAAGAGTGAAGAGTGAAGAGTGAAGAATGCTGCGCCGAAGAGCAGACGATTCATCGATGAATTGTGAAATTTGAATCTTGAAATTTGAATCTTCATAATATAACTGTTTTAAAATCTGTTCTATATGTAATCATCTGTAAACTGTAAACTGTAAACAAAACTTACAACTCCTTCACCCGCTTCTCGAAGGTCTCACGGTTACCGACGGCACCGTTCTTCAGTCGGGCACGGTAATTATAGATCGTGTTCACGGAGTAATGCAGGAACTCTGCGATCTTCGAGGAGTCCTCGATGCCCAGACGGATAAGGGCGAAGATGCGGATATCCGTCGTCAGACGGTTCTCCTTGGGCTGCACCTGCACCTCTGGCAAGAGTAGGGCGTTGAAGTCGTCGATGAAGTTGGGGAAGAGATGGAGGAACACGGTGTCGAAGTTCTCGTAGAGTTCTTCGAGCTCCTTCTCCTTCAACTCCGTAGACTTGGAGATCTGGAACAGGTCGTCGAGTTCCTTGTTCTTCATCTTTTTGTTCACCATCTTCCGGTAGTTGTCGAGTTTGTCGATATACTGTGAGCAGAGGCTCATGAACCGTCCGATATACTCCTCCTTCACACGGTTGCTCTCAGTTAATTGACCATTGACCATTGACAATTGACCATTAAGGGCGGCGAGTTCGTCTTTCTGTGTGGCGAGCAGGCTGTTAGCCGAGGCCAGTTCGTCATTCGAGGTCTTCAGGGCATTCCGTGCACTGGCCAACTGCTTGTTCCTGCGATGCACGAAGAAGAGGGCTGCCAGCACCAGCAGCGCAAGGATGCTCACCACGATAATCGACATGCGGAGCACCTTCGTGTTATGATCCACAGCCTGCTGGTAATTGTTCTCGATCACATTCAGTATCGGCGTGATCTGCCAAGAGCGCATACGGGTGTTGAAGCGGTTGTTGCAGTCCCATGTGAAGCGGATATAGCGGTACGAACGGTCCAGGTCGCCGTCAGCATTCAGGAGTTCTGCCAAGGAGAGGAGCGAGGCCTGGTCCATCACGGCGTGGCTCACATCGCTCAGGGCCGACTGTGCCAGCCAGTATTTGCGGTCGTCATCGTTGTCGCTGCTCATCCAACGGTAATAGCAGGCAATGGCGTAGTCGCGGCTGTCAGGATTCAGCCGGCTCAGCCACTGGTCACTGATCTTACGGGCTTCCACATACTGGTCGCGCGCCGTCAGTTCCTGGATCCTGTACATCAGGTAGTCCTGGTCCTGATGGTCGATCTGGGCGAAGAGCGAGTCGCGCCAGGTGGTCTGCTGCTTGAAGTATTGTTCCTTCATCGGCGGGATGATGGAGTAATAGCCCAACTCGCCGTAGACGTGCATCTGTGACTGGTAGTAGTGGCGCAGCCCGACGCTGTCGAGTTGCTGCTTGTCGATGCTTTTCAGGAAGGCAAGGGCTTCGTTGTAATAGCCCACGGTGGAGCATTGGAAGGCCTTCAGTGCCAGACAGTTTCCCACCTGTGCCTTCATCCCCATCCGCTCAGCCCAGTGCATGGCCTCGCTGAGGTAGTAGAGAGCCGAGTCGTTCATAAACGATTTGTAGCGCTCATAGAGACTGAACGCCCGATCGTATTTCTCCTCAGGCTGACGGGCATGGAGGTATTGCTGTCGTGTCTCTTCGATCTGCCGTTCGTATTGTCCCACAATCTCCGGGGACTGCTCAATGGCCTTGTCTATTTCGAGTAAGAGCGATTTGTAGTCCTTTCCCTGAGCAAGAGAGAAGGTAGCAGAAGCCATGAATAGCCAGGTAAGTAGTAGTCTTATTTTCATAAAGTTGGTCTTTGTGTGGGCAAAGGTACGAAAAAAAGTGAAAAGTGAAGAGTGAAAAGTGAAAAATTTGCTTCCGCCAGAAAAAAAAGACAGAAACCCACCACTTCCCAGTGCCAGGTTCCTGTCACAAACATACACTATCTAACTAATTAACAACTTTATCTGAGAATAAATGAGCAACGGCTGACGATCTTGTCAGATGCTGTGCCTGCGAGAGCCTCAAACTTGCCCGGCTCAGCCGTCCACTGGCTGTTGGCCTCGTCGTAGAAATTCAAGGCCCGCTTGTCGATGGTCAGACTTACCTGACGGGTCTCGCCTGGCTGAAGGAACACCTTCTGGAAGGCCTTCAGTTCCTTGACGGGACGCTCTACAGAGGCCTCGACGTCGCTGATATATAGTTGTACGGTCTCGGCACCTGCCATCTTACCCGTATTAGTGACGGGGATGGTGAAGGTGATCTCGTCGCCCTCTGTCATCGATGTCTTATCGGCCGTCATCTTACCCAATTTAAAGGTGGTGTAACTCAGACCATGACCAAATGCGAACAAAGGACTTTGAGTTTTGAGTTTTGAGTTTTGAGCTTTATGATTTGCCTGGAGGCGGTCCGTCCAGCGGTAGCCCACGAAGATGCCTTCCTTGTATTCCTCGTCGATGATCTTATGGTCTTCGCGCCATGTGCCGGGATAGGCATTCAGGGCGTGGGCGCCACACTGGTCGAGCGAGGCGTACCAGGTGAAGGGCAGTTTACCTGAGGGGTTCACATCACCGAAGAGGACGGAGGCGATGGCCTCACCAGCCTCAGAGCCGATGAACCAGGCCTGTACGACGGCAGGTACCTTGTCGAGCCACGGCAGGGCAGCACCATTACCGGAGATATTCACATATACCAGGCGGGGATTCACTTTCAGGATGGCCTCGATGACCTCGTTCTGGGCGTAGGGCAGGTCGTACGACAGACGGTCATGGCCCTCACAGTCCTGATGGTCGCTCTTGTTCAGACCTCCGATGAAGATGACGACATCAGCCTCCTTAGCCTTTGCCACAGCCTCAGCGGTAAGTTCTTCCTGAGAACGGGTCTCATAGAGCGAACGGCCTACTGTCACGCCATTGTAACTCTGTACGGTGTCTCCCACATAACCACGGACGTAATCCACTTGTGCGCCCTTGAACCGGGCTTTGATACCGTCGAGGGGCAGGATCTCGCGTTGCACCTTCAGTGATGAGGAGCCACCGCCAACGGTCATCATCTTAATGGCGTTCTCGCCCACCACGAGGATGGAGGCCCCCTTCTTGTCCCCCGCAAGGGGGGAAGTGGAATGCAGTTTCTGCAACTTTTCCTGAGTAAGAGGTAATAGCCCCTCCCCCTTGGGGAGGCTGGGAGAGGTCTCATTCTTCAGCAGCACAATGCCTTCCTGGGCAATCTTCAGCGCTGCCTCATAGTGACTGTCGGAGCAGAGGAAGCCGAAGGGCTTGTTCTTCTTCATCGTCGTACGGAAGAACAGACGGAGCAGACGGCGTACCTTCTCGTCGAGTTCCTTCGTCGAGTACTTCCCCTCCTTGATGCCCTGCTTGTAGGCATCAGCGAGATAGTAACTGTCGTAGGCGTTGGTCTTGCCCATTGTCAATCCGTCGGTCCAGGTGCCGAACTCGAGGTCGAGTCCGTTCCTGACAGCCTCGTCGGTATCGTGGCAGCCACCCCAGTCGGAGATGACTACACCGTCGAAGCCCCAGTCCTGTTTCAGGATCTTGTTGAGCATGATATCATTGTGGCAGTTGTGCTGGTCTTTATAAAGATTGTACGCACCCATGATCGACCACGCCTCAGCCTCCTGCACAGCAGCCTTGAAGGCGGGCAGGTAAATCTCGTGGAGGGCACGGTCGCTGATGATGACATTCACCTGATGACGGTATTCCTCGTCGTTGTTCAGGGCATAGTGCTTCACACAGGCCGCCACACCTTTCGACTGCAGTCCTATAATATAAGGTACGACCATGCGTGAGGCCAGCCAGGGATCCTCGCCCATATACTCGAAGTTGCGGCCTCCTAACGGCGTGCGGTAGATGTTCACGCCAGGACCCAGCATCACACTCTTGTTCCTGTAGAGGGCCTCCTCGCCCAGGCTCTCGCCATAGAGACGGGCCATAGCGGGATTCCACGTGGCAGCCAGGCAGGTGAGGGCAGGGAAGGCCACACACGAGTCGTTGGTCTGTCCAGCCTGTACCCATTCATCCCAGAGCACGTCAGGACGCACGCCATGAGGGCCGTCGTCTGTCCAGAGGTCAGGGAATCCGAGGCGCTTCACACCTGGACTTGAGAATTTCGACTGTGCATGGATCACGGCAATCTTCTCGTCAAGCGTCATCCTCGAAAGGGCATCGTCGATGCGCTGTTCAATCGGTTTCGACTCATCGAGATAGACAGGCGTCTGAGCCCTTAAAGGTGAAAAGGTGAAAAGGTGAAAAAGTGAAATACTTATCACCAATCCTTTTCCCTTCATGATGCAATTCTTCATTTTCATATTCGTTCATTATTTAATTTTTCACCTTTTCATCCTTTTACTTTTTCACCATCCCCATCGTCTGGATGTAGTCTGTCTGGGGCTGACAGCGGTCGAAGCGGCAGTTCTCGGCAAACTCCTTCAGGAGTCTGCGGAAGGTCTGCTGGTCGGGACGGGCTTCGCGCCACTCCTGATAGGTGTTGCGGGAGGTCTCAGAGTATTTCACCACGATGCTGTCCCAGCCCTCAGGGCGCTGGATGCCCATCATACAGGAGCCGTCTACCTTCTTATAAGGCCAGAAAGTGTAGCCGATGTTAACCTCCTTGAGCACCCTGACGAAGTCGCGCTGCCACTCGTCGGTGTTGTGGCCGAACTCACCCATGTACATCGGACGGTTGATGGAGTCGCGGAAGTTGATGTAGTGGGTGATGGCCTCCTTGGTGGCTGGGCCGCCATAGCGGTGGCAGGTGTACATCAGTTTATCGTCGTAGGAGGCATCGTCGAGCATCCAGAAGAAACTGTTCCAGTGGGCACCTCCTAAGAGGATGATATGGTTCTGGTCGACCTCACGGATAGCCTTCACACACCGCTTGTAGAGCGGCTGCAGCAACCGGTAGAGCGAGTCGCGGTTCTCAAAGTAGTGGGCGATGGGCTCGTTCATCAGTTCGTAGCCCAGGATGGTGGTCTCGCTCTGATAGCGGTCGGCAATCTCGCGCCAAATCTGACAGAACAGTTGCTGCGAGGTCTCGCTCTCGAAGAGCCAGGGATAGCCATGGCCGTCGTCGATGTTATCGCCCGTCTGTCCGCCAGGGCAGTCGTGCATATCGAGGATCAGGTAGAGTCCGTTGGCCTTGCACCAACTGACCACGGAGTCGATGCGCTCGTAACCGTCCTTCTTGCCTGTCTGTCCCATATAGTCTTCGTCCGTGAAGAGTTTGTAGTTGAAGGGCAGTCGGATGGTGTTGGCACCCTGCTGGGCGATGAAGTCGATATCGGCCTTCGTGACATAGTTGTCTTTGAACTGCTGCCAGAACTCCACCGTGAAGTCGGGTCCCACGGCCTCCTTGAACAGCAGGTCGATCATCCAGGCAGAGTTCGTGCGGCTGAAGCCGAACATATAGCCTTCGGGATTGAGCCAGTTGCCGAGGTTCGTGCCCTGGATGAAGAGTTTCTCACCATTGGGCTGGATGAGGTCGTGACCCTGGATGGTGACAAAGCCTGCCGGCCGTGTCTGTCCACCTTTTTGTGAACAGGCGACCAGCAGGAGGCTGGTTAAGATCATGGAGAATAGTTTTTTCATTGTTTGATCCTCTTTTGATGGTTTTGAATATAGATGCCTTGATGTGTTGGTTGAGGGATATGACGACCGTTAAGGTCGAAGTATTTACGGTTGACTGATTGACGATTGACGATTTCCTCAGGCGCGTCGATGCCTGTCGGCATTCGCTTGGCGAAGGCTTCCTGCAGATAGGGGATGTGTATCTTGACAAAGTCCTTCAGGTCTGTGATGTAGCGGTCGTAGTTGCTATAGTAAACCTTCTTCGCCCAGTCATACACAGGCTGCTCAATGCGCCACTTGCTGAAGTTCTCCGTCTGCGTCTGCCAGATGGCGGTGCGCAGGCTGTCGATATGGTCGAGCAGATACTGTTGCAGGCCGTTGTTGACGAGTTCGCCGAGGCGGTCGTTACAGGCCTGGGCAAACCACGGGTCCTGCCACAGCCGCTGCATGATCTTCTCGAAGGGCCGGTTCCACAGGCCGAGATAGGCCTCCATCTGCCTGAGCAGACTCTTCTCCGAACTGTTGTCATAGCCGAGGTCGAGATCCCAGAGCGGGCCGAAGTGCATCTTGTCGTCATCGCCGTCCTTAAACATATAGATGCTGTAGAGCGCGTCGATATTGCCTGTGATCTCTGCACCCACATACCAGTTGATCAGGTCCTCCTCGTCGACGAAAGCGCGATAGCCTCGCTCCGGGTCTGTGAAGTCGTCCGACGCCACCGCCTCCTCGAAGCGCTGCAGCCACTGGCCGATGGCGACGCGCTTGCCGACGGTCAGGAACTCGCCTTCGGGATTCTTGATATTGTACATGATGCCGTAGCGGGTAGTGGTGATGAGGGGCTCCTCCCTGGAGTTCTCGTTGACCACTTCGAGAAACCAGCCGTTCTCCTCGTCGATGTCGACACGCTTCTTGTGTACCTGCACCTGGTCGCTGATCTGGTAAGTGCCGCGATACTGGCCGTTCAGGTAGAGGTCGGCGAACTTGGCCGCAGGGCAGAACTTCATGCCTAGCAAGCGTCCGAGGTCGTAGGTCAGGGCATTGCGGATCATCGTCTTGTCGCCATGATTGGCCAGCAGGGTCCAACTCTTGGCATTCGCAAAGCCCTCACCCAGGAGTCGCTGCTTGTGAGCGAACTTCAGCCGGTAGGCTTTCTTGTCTGAACTCCACCACGTCGAGTTGCCTCGTCCGCGGATCTGCGTGCTGTCGTAGCGGGTCACCTCGTCGCCGTCGACATAGACCATCGAGCAGTAGATATACGCCTCCTTACTCGTGATCGAGCGGCGATCCTCTGTCTCGATATAGATCGTCGGCACGTCGGTCAGTTGCCTGTATTGCTGCGACAGCGCAGGGCTGGCCGTAGCAGTAAGCAGTAAGAGTATGAGTATCTGCTGTTTCATGCAGCGGGAATAATCCTTGATGGTCTATCTATTATCTATTCTGAATACAAAACAAGTTGTTTTGTGCTCGTACAAGGCCTTTGTATGCATCAAAGAGATAGGCTTTAACGATACAAAACAACTTGTTTTGTTGTTATGTTAACTACTTCTTCTGGAAGACGCGGACGTAATCCACTTCCATCGTAGCCGGCAGCGCATTCTCGTCTACGCCCTGCGATCCACCCCAGTCTCCACCCCATGCGAGGTTGAAGATGACATAGAAGGGATCGTTATAGGGCCAGTCGTCGCGGCCTAAGCCACGGTTGTCGTAGGAGAGTTGCTTCTTGCCGTCGACGAAGGTGGTGATGTTCTGAGCCGTCCACTCGATGGCATAGGTGTGGAACTCACCCTCTGCGCCCTTGCAGTACATCTCGTGGGTCACCTGCGTGCCGTTGGAGTGTACATGGGCGTTGGCGTGCAGGCTCGACGATACATAGTCAGGATGGTAGCCCACCTCCTCCATGATATCAATCTCACCATCAGCAGGCCACGAGCGGAAGTTCACGGGCATCATCCAGAAGGCGGGCCATGTACCCTTGCCCTTCGGCAGTTTGATGCTGGCCTCGATATAGCCGTAGGTCCAACCCTCTTTTACCTTGGCATAGACACGGCCAGAGTAGACCTTGCCCTCCTCCTTGAAACAGTGGATGAGCAGACTGCCGTCCATAATCTCTGTGACGTAACGGCCCTTCGGCGTCGTATGGTTCACGTAGTTCTGCAGTTCGTGGTTCACCCAGCCGCTGCCCTGCACCTCGTGTGTCCAGTCGGCAGGATTCAGTTCCGTTCCCTCGTTGAACTCGTCGTGCCACACCAGTTGATATCCCTCTGGTGCGTTGTAGGCAGCCTGTTCAGCGGCAGCCTGGTTGACGGTCAGGTATTTACGGGCGCTGCCCGACATGACGGTGACAGAACCAGTGCGGGCCTCTGCCACAGGATTAGCAGGAACCGTGATGGTGATCGTACCCGCCTGGTCTGCCGTATTCTGAGTCTTGACCGTGAAGAAGTTCTCGCCTCCCATGGCCACGCCCCACTCCTGGCCTGTCGTCGTGACATTGACAAGGTAGGTGCCGCCTTCTGCCGGCACGTTGACGGTCTCTGGCGAGATGGTCAGGCTGGCTGCGGCTGGCTGGGGATCGTCCTCACCCCCTCCGCAGCCCAAAAGGGCTACGGCGAGAGAGAGTAGAACACTATTTAGCATGAATCTTTTCACTTTTTAATTCTCCTTGAGGACAATCTTACTGATCTTCACGTTGGTACCGCCAGGACAGCCTCCGAAGTCGAAGAACAGGCGGATGGCTGATGCATCGGTACCTTCCTTCAGAACCAGGTCGTACCATGTGAATGTCTGGGGACCGTCTGCCTCGACGTCGTTACGCTCTTCGATGAAGAAGTTCGTGTCGCCGGCATCCGTCAGTTTCATGGTGACCTGCGGACAATCCTGGTCCACCTCCATCTCAAACTGGAAACTATAGGTCTTTTGAGCCACGGCCGTCAGTTTGGTGTCGATGTGGAACTGTCCCTGCCACTGGTTCTTGCCGAGGTCGGCGGGCAGTGTGAGTTCGTAGGTGTTGCCATTGTGTGTGGCCTCTGTGAAGTCGATGCCGTGCCAGTCGTCGCCAGCAGCGAAGTAGTAGCCGAGTTCAAAGGCTCCTGCGTCAACGGCCTTCCACATGTTGGCGTCATCGTCGTAGTTCAGCGGGGCGGGCTCTGCAGAGCCATTGGCCTCCTCGAAGTAGATCTTGCTGATCTTCACGTTAGCACCACCAGGACAGCCTCCGAAGTCGAAGAACAGGCGGATGGCCTCTGCGTCAGTACCCTCCTTCAGGGTCACGCCTTCACGCTTCAGGATGAACGGTTCGCCTGCAGCCACGTCGTTGCGCTCCTCGATGAAGAAGTTGCTGTCGCCGGCATCGGTGAGTTTGAAGGTCACCTGAGGCAGATCTGCGTCAGACTCCATGATCATATAGAAGTTGTACTTCTTCTCAGCCGAGGCCGTTAGTTTGGTGTCGATGTGGAACTGTCCCTGCCACTGGTTCTTGCCGAGGTCGGCGGGCAGTGTGATAGTCCAGGCGTCGCCAGCATGTGCTGCCTCCGTGAAGTCGATGGCATGCCAGTCGTCGCCAGCAGCGAAGTAGTAACCTGTGGCATTGAAGGCAGAACCCTCGTCAACGGCCTTCCAGAGGTTGGAAGCAGCGTCGTAGTTCCAGTCGAACTTGTCGTTGCCGCCCTCTTCTCCGCCTTGGCCGCCTTCTTCCTCAGGCTGGCCTGCGCCATCGTCGAAGGAATGATCCTTCAGCACCATGTCGGTAATCTCTACCTCAGTACCGGCCTGACAGCCGCCGAAGTCGAATACCAGGTGCATCTTGGCAATATCCTTACCTTCCATATTGCTCTTCACGAGCAGATATTCTGTCTCTGCCTCCAGAGGAATGACCTCGTCGAAGTAGAAATTCGTATCGTCAGTAGCGTCAGTGAGTTTCACAGTGGCGCTGTTCAGGTCCTGATTAGCCTTCAGTTTGATGGAGAAGTCGTAGTTCTTGCCAGCCTGAGTGGAAACGCCAGTGAGGTTCTGCAACTGGAACTGTGCCTGCCAGCGCTGGTTAGACTCGTGAGGCAGCGACACCACAAACTTCTTGTTGCCCTCGTTGGTGTAAGTGATATCATCGGCGTTGTAGCCTTCCCAGCCGTCGCCGTGGGCATAGTAGCGGGAGAGTTCCCAGGTGGCATCGCGCAGCATATTACCGTCGCTGTCGAACTTATAGCCCTTGAAGGCCTTGGGAGCGTCGTCTTCCTTGCTGGTGAGCATGAAGCGCCAGGTGATGCCTTCGCCCTCATAGAGCAGTACCATCTCAGAGTTGGTCAACTTGACGACGGTGAAGACGGGTTCCATGAACTGTGAATCGCTGGAGATATAGGGGAAGAGTGTCTCCTCGTCGAGGAGCAGCACGATCTTGTCGCCGTCTACATCGAAGCGGAAGAGTGATGCCTGAGGCTCGACGGGTGCCATGTAGTCATTGCCGTCGTTGGTGTTGTACTCATCGTAGTAGGTGCAGCCAGTATTCATATAGACGGTGCCTCCCTCTCCTGGATCGTAGGCATAGTTGCCATCGGCAGTGAAGGTGATGCGGTCGTCATACACACCCCAGTCGGCCTTGTCGCCAGGGGCTGCACTCCACCAGTTGCTACCGTCGGTACCAGGCTCGCCACAACCCATGTGTCCCTGTTCTGCATAGTTGATGCGCCAGGTGCGGGCGATGCGGCTGTAGTAAGGTGTGAAGTCAATCTGAGAGTTCTCAAAGGTAAACTGCTTGGTGATGCTGCCCTGGCTGAAGCCGTTGCGGTTGCCCAGGCGCAGTTCCACGTCGTAGGTACCGGCCTTGTTGTTGGCCCAGTTCATGGGATTCAGTGTAGAATACGTTTCGCCGTTCACCTTCCAGATGGCATAGGTCTGTGCCGGCATGTTGGCCACGGTAAAGGTAGCCTGGTTCACTGTCTGATCCACAATCGTGTTGATGTCCACGTTCGAGATGGAGGGGATGCCACCCTGATTCGGACCATCGAACTTTTCCGGCGAGCAGGCAGTCAGGGCTGCTGTAGCACAGCAGCATACAAGACCTGCGCGGAATAATTTATATATCTTTGTTATCATAACTATAATTCGTTAAATTCGTGTAATCCATTGTCTTTAATAATTGCCATTCTGCTTGAGCGTTCCCTGGGCAGCGTCGATGTTGTCCTGTGGGATAGGCAGATAGCGTACATCCTCTGACCAGGCCTTTGTGCGGAAGTGGCCGGAGTCGTTGGCAGGAGTCAGCACAGAGGCAGCCTTGCCAGTGCGTACGAGGTCGAAGTAACGCTTGCCCTCGCCCATGAACTCATGACGGCGCTCGTTGAGGATCACGTCCTCATCAACACCATTCACGGCGGGCAGACCGGCACGGGCGCGAACCTCATTCACATAATTTGCAGCATCGCTGACACTACCGCCAGTCTTCACCAGCAGTTCAGCAGCATTGAGCAGCACCTCAGAATAACGATAGACGCGGAGGTTGTTGTTGAAGCCGAGGTCGGCATCAGCCTTCTGGTCCTTGTTGTTGCCCTTGCGGCACATATACTTATAGAGGCAGTAGCCTGTGTTCATCCAACCCGGATCGTCGCTGGTGCCATGGGCAAACATATCGAATGCAGAGAACTCCTTGCGGATGTCACCCTCTTCGAAACTGGCCACAGAGTGCAGAGGGATGGCGCTGAAGCCCCAGCCTGCATCCACATCCTCGTAGGGATCGCCAGCATTGGCCTTGAACGAACGGGGACCATGGAGACGTGGGAACACGGCACCACCAGCACCAAGTTGGTTACCCCAACCACGAACAGAGTTGTCGTCGAAGTAGTTGATCTCCCAGATCGACTCAGCATTCCACTCACCACTCTCGTCCCAGATATCCTTATAGTTGGGAGTCAGTTGGTATTTTCCGCTGCTGATGAGTTCCTTCATGTAAGAGAGGGCTTTGCCATAACGGCTGCTATCGTTCTGGATCATCACCATCTCAGCATAGATCATATAGGCCAGAGGCTTCGTCACGTGACCTTTCTCCTCAGCGGAATAGTCGTCCTTCAGGGCGCCTGTGGCGATGACAGACTCCAGTTCCTCAATCACCTTGGCATACACCTCGTCGGCCGTCAACTGCTCAGAGATATAGGGGGCAGCGAGGTTCTCGAAGTAGCAGGGGATGTTGCCATAGAACTTCCAGAGTTGGAGGTAGTAGAACACGCGTAGCAGACGGGCCTGAGCCTCATAGTCGGCACGCTGGGCAGCCGTGATGTTGCCAGCCTTCTCCACCCAGTCGCAGTAGGTCAGCACGTCGTTAGAGCGCTTCACACCCGAGAAACTGTCGCTCCAGACACCCGTCAGGCAGACCACAGGCGTGCAACTGTAGTTGTACATCAACTGCAGCATGGGCTGGTCGGTGTTGCTCGAGCCATTAGGATACATATCGTCGCTCATGAACTCAGAGATGAAGTTCAGGGCATTGTACTGATAGGTAGAACCATAGTCGTACCAGTGCAGAGGTGCGTAGGCGGCCACCAGAGCCTCGTCGAGGGACGTCTTGGTGGAATAGTATTCATCGATGAAGGTGTCGGTAGGACTGGTCACCTCCAGGAATGAGTCCTTACAGCCGGTCATGGCCAGGGCTGCGAACATTCCCAATAATATCTTGTTTGCTTTCATAACTTTCATGATTACATTATATTTCACTTTTTCACTTTTTCACCTTTTAGAAAGTGAGGTTTGCACCTACGCGCAGTACACGTGGCTGAGGATAAACACCGAAGTCAACGCCGCAAGAGGTGGCCGAAGATGAGATTTCAGGATCGAAGCCCCAGTACTTGGTGAAGGTCACCAGGTTCTCTGCAGCCACATAGAGGCGCAGGCGGCTGATGAATGCCTTCCTCGTGATGAACTCGGGGATGGTGTATCCCAGTTCGATGTTCTTCAGGCGGAAGTAACTGCCGTCGTGGATATAGAGGTCGGATGCCTGCCAGTTGGTGGCGTCGCCCTGGATGTAGATAGGATACTTGTTGGAGGTACCCTCGCCCGTCCATCGTCCGAGGAACCAACTGGGCAGGTTGATGGCGGGCAGGTCGAGACGACGGGTAGCGTCGAAGATGTCGTTGCCCTGTGTGCCCTGCCAGAACATCATGAAGTCGAAGCCTTTCCAGGCAGCGTTGAAGGTGAAGCCGAAGGTCCAGTCGGGTGTGCCCTTACCGATCTTCGTGCGGTCGCTGTCGTCGATGGCACCGTCGCCGTTGACATCCACGAAGCGTACGAAGCCAGGACGGGCGTTAGGCTGGATCAGTTGGCCGTCGTGGGTATAGGCATTCACCTCGTCCCAGTTCTGGAAGATACCAGCGGTCTTGTAGCCCCAGAAGTAGGGGAAGGGCTCGCCAGCCTCAGCGCGTGAGATGTTTCCGAGGTTCGACACATTGTCATAGGTATCGAAGCCGGCAGCGTTGCCGAGTTTCACCAGTTTGTTCTTCAGGTAAGAGGCGTTGGCCTTGATCTGGAACTTGGCGTCGCTGATGTTGAACTTATAGCCGAGTTCGAACTCAACGCCCGTGTTCTCCATGTCGCCCACGTTGCCGATAGGCTTCGACTCGCCTACGTACGACGGGATGTTCATATCCTTCAGCATGCCGTTGGTCTTCTTCTTGAACCAGTCGACGGTGAAGGTGAGTTTGTTGTTCAGGAAACCGAAGTCCACGCCGATATCGGTCTGCTCACTCTCCTCCCACTTCAGGTCGGGGTTAGAGAGGCCGTTGGCCTTCGAACTGTTCACTTCCTTCTCGCCTCCAGCCATACCGAAGCCGTAGTTGTTACCGCCCTGTGTCAGCACAGTGTAGCGGAAGTCACCGATATTGTCGTTACCGTTCTTACCCCAACTGAAGCGTACCTTCAGGTTGTTCAGCCAGTCGTTGGTGCTCTTCATGAACTTCTCGTTCATCACGTTCCAACCTACAGAAACAGAGGGGAAAGTACCGTATTTATTGTTCGTACCGAAGCGGCTTGAACCGTCGCGACGGACTGTAGCCTGTACCATATAGCGCTCATCGTAGTTGTAACTCAGACGGGCGAAGAGCGAACTCATGGTGTGCTTCACGCCAGGGCCACCCCAACCGTCACGGTCACCGTCGGAAGCCAGACCGGTAGCAGCGTTCACCCAGGGCTTGCTGTAGTCCTTCAGGTTGTTGCGCGAGGCGCCCAGCGTCCAGCCCGAGTTCTCGAAGGCACTCTGTCCGAGCACCACGTTCACCGTGTGCTTGCCGAACTCCTTATCGTACATCAGCACATTTTCAATCTGCCAGACAGTACCACGGTCGCTCTCCATCGAGGCCGAAGAGTAGTTGCGATGCTTGGTGGGCGAGATCCAGTAGGGCACAGCGTGGCTCTGGTTGCCCCAGAACGACATGTCGGTGCTGTAACTGGTGCGGAATTTCAGACCGTCCCAGATACCGAGTGTGGCAGAGAAGTTGCTCACGAACTTGTGGCTCCAGTTCTGGCCGATGGGCAGTTTCATCGACATCAGCGGGTTGGCCATCTCGTTGAAGCCAGCACCAGGGATGTTCAGCAACTGTCCGTTGTCGCCATACATGGGAACATACTCGTCGGCGAAGTTCTTGCTGTATTCCTTGATCTGATTCTCAGCCTCCTCGCCCGTGATGTAGGGAGCGATCAGTGGCGGCAGAGCCAGGGCAGAGCCGATTTCGTTACCCCACTGAGAGTTAGGATCCACGCCAGTGCTCTTCACACGAGCGTAAGAGAGGTTCACCTGCACGTCGAGTTTGTTCAGCCAGTTGCGCTCCTTCGTGGCGTCGAACACGTTGAAGTTGAAGTTGCCACGCAGCGTCAGACGGTTATAGTTCGAGTGGCCGTAGTTACCACCCACGATACCCTCCTGGTCGTAGTAGCCCAGCGAGAAATAGTAGTTCACCTTCTCCGTGGCTCCGCTGAGCGTCAACTCATGGTTCTGCACGGGGGCGTTGTCGTTGAACAGCAGATCCTGCCAGTCGGTGTTGGTGGTCACCTTGTAGGGATCCTCATAGCGCGGAGCCTGACCGGCGTTCACCAGACCCTCGTTCTGCATGATCATATAGCCCGTGGCGTCGAGCACGTCGCGATGCTTCCAGGCTGTCTGCCAGCCCTGCGAGAAGTTGTAGTTCACCGTTACCTTACCCATCTTACCCTTCTTCGTGGTCACGAGGATCACACCGTTGGCAGCACGCGCACCATAGATGGCACCCGAGGCAGCGTCCTTCAGCACCTCGATACTCTCGATGTCGCTGGGGTTGATGTAGTCGAGGCCACCCTCGATGGGCATGCCGTCGACGATATACAACGGGTTAGAGTCGTTCACCGAACCGATACCACGCACGCGGATGCGGGCAGCGGCACCAGGCTGACCAGACGATGAGGTGACGTTCACACCAGCGGCGAGGCCCTTCAGGGCGTTGTCCATACGGACGGGAGCCGTGCCGTCGAGGTCGTCGCTCGACACCTTGGCGATGGCGGCGGTCACCACGCTCTTCTTCTGAACACCATAACCGATGACGACCACGTCCTGCAACGTCTGGGCGTCTTCCTTCAGCACGATGGTCATGCCGTTTCTGGCGTTCACCTCCTGCGAGGTGTAGCCAATGTAACTAATAATAATAGGTGTACCCTCGTTCACCTTGATCGTGAACTTACCATCGAAGTCGGTGATGGTTCCATTCTGAGGGTTACCCTTCTCGACGATGGAAGCACCGATGATGGGCTCCCCAAGATCGTCTGTCACAGTTCCCAAGATTCCCTGGGCCTTCGTAGCCATCGACACCATCAGTGCCAATAACAGCCATAGATACCTGCTTTTTTTCATACTTTGTTAGTTAAATGTTATTATTACGAGTTAGAACTATGTCGTATCTCTTCGACGATGCAAAATTACAACAATTTTAGTCATCTTTCAAATGCAAAGGCATAAAAAGTGGATGAATATAATGTTCCGATTCGGCTATCTTGCTCGCTGTCAGTCTTTTAACTATTTCGCCCACCCTAAAAAGAGTGGACGAAATATAGAGGTGTAAAAGGAACACTTAAGGCCGTTTTTGAGGTGTTTCGGACTTAAAAACTGCAGCAATGGCACTATGGCACTTTGGCACTTTACAGCATGAGGACTCCCGTCTTGCGATAGACCGTCGTCGTCGTGCCCGACTGCCTGGCGTCTTCCACTTTTTCTATCAGACGGTCTTGCTGCAGTCGTCTGACCTTGCTGGAGGCTGAGCCTGCCGGCGGCAACGGCTAAGAAAGGAGGCTGATGCCATGAGAAAGCACAGTATCTGGGAGGTGATACTCCGCATGGTGATTGCTGCCGCCACGGCAGCGCTGACGGCACTGGGCACGGTCAGTTGCCTGTAACAAAGAGAGGGGGGCTCGCAGCAAAGTCTGCGGGCCCCCTTCACGTTCGATAATAGCCTGAGCGGAGTTCAGGCTTTTTGTCCCCCCTTCATCGCGCTCGTCAGTCTTCGACGATGCGGATGCGGCCCTGCGGCTGGGCGTAGGCCTGGCCAGGGTTGCCGCCAAGCACATTGCGGAGATAGTTGGCCAGCGCCTCGTAATAGCGGATGCTGCTCTCCTCGAGCACGGGGCACTGCTTGAAGCAGTCGAAGAATCCGCCTGAGTCGTGGTTGTAACTGGTCAGGGCGACGCTGTAGGTGCGCTGCATGTCGATGGGCGCATAGGTGCCGTCGGCCTGCAGGATCTCGATGTCGCTCACCCTGTGGCTCTTGCTGTGGATGGTGAAGCGGAGGCCTGAGCACTGTGGGAAGTTGCCGTCGAGCACGGGCATGAGGGCTGTGCAGCGGGTGAGCATCGTGACGAGTTGTGAGGCTCGGACGGAGATGCGGCGCAGCGTGTTGTCGTAGGGCAGCATGCCGATGATGTGGCCGTAGGTGATGTCGCCAGCCATGATGTCGTTGCGGATGCCACCACCGTTCTCGAAGCCCAGGTCGGCCTTCATGGTGTGACGGTAGGCGTCGGCCACGAGGTCGCCCGCATTGGTCTCCTGGCCGCGCACTACCCACTGGCCGTTCTCGTCGCTCACCACCAGCCGGTAGTCGCTGTGGGCCACCACTTCCGAGGTCGTGGCCTTCACCTTCTGGTGGATGCTGTCGACGGCAGCGCTGACGGCTGCGTTCTCGCTGTCGATGTCCTTGCCCTTGATGAGTTGGGTGATGAAGCGCCCGTCGGGGGTGATGACGAGTTTGCCGACGTTGGCAAACTGGGTGCCCGTCTGGGTGACGATGATCTCGCGGCCGTCGAGGTTCTTCACCTTCACGCCCTCGACGATCTCATGCGAGTGGCCGTCGAGCACGATGTCGATGCCACGGGTGTTGTTGACGAGGCGGTGGGAACTGAAGCCCATCGACTGGGGCGTCTCGCCGACGTGGGAGAGCAGCACCACATAGTCGGCTCCTGCCTGGCGGGCGTCGTCGACAGCCTGCTGGATGAGTTGGTAGAACGTCTTCGGCTTCAGGTCGTAGAGCAGGATGCCGTTGGTGTCGTAGAACGAGTAGCCCTCGAGGATCATCGTCTCTGGGGTGACGGCTCCGACGTAGGCCACCTTCTTGTCGCCATATTGGCGGATGACGTAGGGGGCGTAGACGGGCTCTGGCTCTCCTGCCTCGTAGAAGTTGGCGCAGACCACGGGGGCGCCAGTCTGCTCGAGCAGGGCGCGCATACGGGGCACGCCGTAGTCGAACTCGTGGTTGCCAAGCGTCAGGGCGTGGTAGTCCATCAGTCGCAGGATGTCGGCGATGTACTGTCCTTGGGAGATGGCGCCCGTGGTGTTGCCCTGCAGGAAGTCGCCACAGCAGACGGCAGCGGCGTAGGCCGTGTCAGACTGGTTGATGGCGTCGCGCAGCCCTGCTATCTTCGTATAGCCGTCGATGCCGCAGTGGGCGTCGTTCTCATAGAGGATCACGATGCTCTTGGACTTCTGTTGAGACTCCTGGCTCATCGCCGCACCACTGCCTGAAAGCAATAGTGCCATAATGCCAAATACGATTTTCTTTCTCATCTTGCAAATTATTTGAATATTAATGGTTATCTTCTCGTCGTTGTTCAATGAAGTTGGTGCAAAGTTAAGAAAAAAAACTGGAACAACAAGAAAAGTGGCGCAAAACTTGCTTTTATTTTCGTCCGGATGCGTTAATCTTCCAAAATCCGTTGCACTTTACAACCTTTTTACGTAACTTTGCAGCGTCATAAAATCATCCATCTGACGCAATCCACATGGAATCGCTGAAGGATAAAACAGCCAAGGGTCTCTTCTGGGGCGGCATGAACAACGGCGTGCAGCAGTTGCTCGGACTGGCCTTTGGCATCATCCTCGGACGGCTCCTCGACCCCTCGGACTATGGCATGACGGCGATGCTGGCGGTATTCTCTGTGATTGCGAACGAACTGCAGTCGAGTGGCTTCAAGACGGGACTCATCAACCTGCGCGAGCCCAGGCACGAGGATTACAATGCCGTGTTCTGGTTCAACGTCGTGGCAGGGGCCTTGATCTATGCCGTGCTCTTCCTCGCTGCCCCGCTGATAGCCCGTTTCTATGGCAACCCAGCCCTCATCCCCCTGAGCCGTTACGTGTTCCTGGGCTTCGTGTTCTCCAGTTTCGGCATGGCACAGTCGGCCTATCTCACGAAGCAGATGCAGATCAAGCAGATCGCCAAGTGCGGCATGACGGCGACGCTGACGTCGAGCCTGGTGAGTGTCGCGATGGCCGCCATGGGCTTCGGCTACTGGGCGCTGGCCACGCAGTATCTGATGTATATCGCCGTCAACACGCTGCTGCTGTGGCGCTTCAGCGCCTGGCGACCCACGCTCTCACCTCTCACCTCTCACCTCTCACCCCTCAAAAGATTATTCCCTTTCAGTTTCAGGATTATGCTGTCGGCGATATTCACGCAACTGAATGCCAACATCATGAACCTGCTGCTGGGACGTTTCTATGGCGAGGCGAACACGGGCCACTACAATCAGGCCTATCAGTGGAGTTCGAAATGCTTCCTGCTGGTGGGGAACATGCTGAAGCAGGTAGACCAGACGGTGCTGGTGGGGCTGCGCGAGGAGCGTGAACGGCAGTTGGCTGTGCTGCGGAAGATGGTGCGCTTTACGGCCTTCATCTCCTTCCCCCTGTTGTTTGGGCTCGCCATCGTGTCGCACGAGTTCATCATGCTGGCCATCGGAGAGAAGTGGGCCTTCGCCGCCTCGCTGTTGCCCCTGCTCTGCCTCTGTGGGGCCTTCATGCCCCTGTCGACACTACTGACGGACTCTGTCATCAGCCAGCATCGGAGTGATATCTACCTGTGGAGCACCATCGCCCTGGGCGTGTTGCAGATAGCGCTGATGGTGGGTCTCTGGCGGCAAGGCATCATGGTGATGGTCGTCGCCTACACCTTGTTGAATATCGCCTGGATGTTCGTGTGGCATTTCTTCGTCAGGCGCCTGATGGGCTACAGGCTCACCGACTTCCTGAAGGATATCCTGCCCTTCGCCCTCGCTGCTGCCTTTGTCATGGGCCTGACATGGCTCATTACATATCAGTTTACAGTTTACAGTTTACAGTTTACAGATGATTACTTAAGGCTCTGGATATTGCTCATCAGCAGGGTTGTGATGGCGATGTTATTGTATTATGGAGTGATGAGAATAGCAGGGGCCGTCATCCTGAAAGAGGTGATTGCATTCATTAAGAAGAAAGCGTAGTTTTTTTGTTTTTTGTTTATAGTTTAATGTTTATAGTTTATAGTTGAATACTGTGCACGCCCTCCTTTTTTGCCTATAGAAGTAATTAGTTGAATACTGTGCACGCCCTCCTTTTTTGCCTATAGAAGTAATCATCTATAAACTATAAACTATAAACAAGAAAAAACTACCTTCCAAAAAGGTGTTTTTTCAAAAAGGGGCTGACGCGCAGCAGTTGGGAGGTGATGACGCAGAAGGCGACCACCACGAGGGCGACGGCCAGGGCGGCTGTGGTGTCGAGGATGAAGTTGTGGCGGTTCAGGCGGAAGAACTCGCCCACCATCGGGAGTTTGGGCAGGAAGAAATAGTGCAGCAGATAGATGTCGAGCGTGCGACGGCCGATGAACTGCAGGCCACGCCCTAAGGCGGTCTTGTCGGAGAAGAAATCGCTGTAGTGCCTGAAGAACATGAACACCATCGTCAGCAACAGGAACATCGCGAGGGTATGGGGCAGCGAAGCCCATTCCAGTCGGAGGTTGTGCCACTTGATCACCTCGAGCGTGGTGAGAAGGGCCAGCACGACCACCACAGGGAAGAACCAGCGGGAGTCCATCAGTCGCTGGGCGCGCTCCCAGTAGCGATGCACGAGGGCACCATAGAGGAAGAAGGGGAAGTAACGGAACATCTCCACCAGGCTGGTGTAGTTGAGGAATTCGTTGGGTTGGCCCTTATATCCCAGCGCCCAGGAGAAATGACGTGGCAGGTAACAGGTCTCGAACAAGCAGAGGGAGACGATGAAGAGGAGAAGGATTAAAATCGGAGGTGCGGGGGTACGGGGGACAGCCTCATTTGAGGCTGAGGGTACGAGAATACCTTTTGCATGAGTGTCTGCGCTGGATCTATTCTCGCGCCCTCGCGCCCCCGTACCTTCGTACCCCCGAAAGAGTTTGCTCTCGACGTAGGAGAAGAGGTAGAACGTGAGGAGCATGTAGAGCAGCACGATCGTGAACCAGTAGCCCGCCTTCATGGAGGAGGCGAGGGCCTCGTCGAGGTTGTGTAGGAAGGGCGTGGTGGGAACCATCGCCAGGAAGAGCAGGAAGAACACGACGGTAGGGATGATCTGCACGCGCATCTTCTTCAGGGTGAGTTCTCCCAGCGTACGGGCATTCCACACGCGGCTCGCCTTATAAGCCAGGAATCCGCTGATGAAGAAGAACAGCGGCATGCGGAAGAGCAGGAAGAACTGGAGGGCGGCCGACCAGCGTATCTGCATGCCAAACGACTTCAGGGCTACATGGTTGGTCACCACGAGCAGCATCGTGAACCCTCTGAGGGCATCGAGCCATCCGAGGCGTGGCTTCCTGGGCGATACCTCTGACGAGACGGGAAGTGGTTCAGTCGTAGAATTCAAGTTTTCCGACATGGGGTGCGAGTTTACTGAGATCAGGCAGTTTCATATAGTCGCCAAAGATGTGGCGCAGATGGGCATCGGCATCGTGGGGCACAGGCAGTCGATGACCTTCGAAGGTGTGGGTGGTCAGCGGAAAGATCTCCTTGGCATAACGGGGGTTGTGGAAGGGGATGCCCATGGCGCTGGTGATGGTCTTGAGAGGTGAGTGGGGAGAGGTGAGGGGTGAGAGAATACTCAGGAGACAGCGGAGGCAGGGGAAGACGATGCGCTTGTTGAAGTTGAAGATGCGACGCACTTGTTTGATGGCCTTGGCATCGTCCGTGCTGGTGCGCCAGATCTTATACATGTGGCCTACGGTCTTCTCCGACAGCCTCTGCATCCAGATGGGGTGTGGCTCCATGGGGAAGATGTCGATATAGATGCCCTGCTCCCTCCACAGACGGTCGTAGCCGTTCTGTTCGAGCATCCGTGAACGGCGGTCGCGAACCTTGGCGTAGAAATAGAAGTAGTTGGGGTCGGTATCGTCGTTCTGCAGGGCGAGCCAGTCGGGCAGTTCCTGGGGCAGCACCTCCATCAGACGGAGATAGTCCTCTCGCATCATCTCGATATCGAGGTCGTCGTCCCAGGGGATGAAGCCGTCGTGACGCAGGGCGCCTATCAGCGTGCCGCTGCTGAGCCAATACCGGATATCATGCTTCTGGCAGATCCTGTCTACCTCCAGCAGAATCTCCAGCATCCTCGTCTGCTGGCGTCGCAGCAACGAGCCCTCTGGATTGTACCGTTCGCGCAACTCTTCGTTTGTCATCGGCTGCAAAGGTAATAAAAAAAGAGGAAAGTGGAAAGAGGAAAGGGAAAGAGATATGCTCAAAGCGTTAATTATTTTAAAATCATGACAGCGATAGAGCATCTTTCCGCTTTCTGCGCTCTTCTTTCCACTAATATTTCGTACTTTTGTACTCGATTATCAATCAGTAGGCATTTGTGAAACCTGTGGCAAAGACAGACATCGCCGTATTGCTGTTGTTCTTCACGCGCAGCGACACCTTCCGGCAGGTGTTCGAGGCCGTGCGCCAGGCACGACCATCGATGCTTCTGCTCTATCAGGACGGACCCCGTGGGGAGCGTGACAAGGCGGGCATCGAGGCCTGTCGTGAGATTGTGAGCGACGAGCATATCGACTGGGAGTGCGAGGTGCATCGCCGCTATCTCGACCATAACGAGGGTTGCGACCCCTCTGGCTTCCGTTCACACCAGTGGGCGTTCTCACTGGCAGAGAAAGTGATTGTGCTTGAGGACGATGTGGTGCCTGCTCAGTCGTTCTTTCCCTTCTGTAAGGAGATGCTCGACAGGTATGAAAATGACGAGCGCATCTCGATGGTGGCAGGCTTCAATATCGACGAGGAGACGAACGACTGTGGTCACGACAGTTATTTCTTTACCTCTGCCTTCAGCATCTGGGGCTGGGCCTCATGGCGCAGGGTAGCCCAGCGATGGGACCCCACATACGGATTCATGCGAGACCCAGAGAAGTTGAGGAAGATAGAGACTGTAGCCCGTGAGCGCCATCTGCGCAGCGACATGCTCCAGATGTTCCAGGATCACAGCCAGAGCGGCAAGGAGTACTTCGAGACCATCTACTGGGCTGATATGCTGCTCCACGACTCCCTCGCCATCATGCCACAGATGAACCAGATCAATAACATCGGCCTCACAGGCGACTCCACCCATTTCTCAGCCGAACTGAAGACCACGCCCCATCGCATCCGACGGATGTTCACCATGGGGAGACATGAACTGACCTTCCCCCTTGTCCATCCAAAGACCGTCGCAGAGCATAAAGCCTATCTGGAACGACTCTATCGTGCCAACGGCTGGAACCACCCTTGGATCAAGATACTCAATTCGCTCGAAGAACTCTGTTTGAACCTGCGCTACGGCCAGTTCCGACATATCTGGCAGTCCTTCGCCCGCCGCCTGAGCAAGTGGACAGGCCGCTTCCGCCATGTTTAGGCAATGACGACAGAACTGGTTCTCTCTGGGCTATTAGAGTGTGGCGCGGATGGGCGACAACAGGAAGAGGATGAGCAGGAAGCCGTTGTAGGTGAACAGATAGGCTGTCAGGGCCGTGACGGCGAGACGCGGACAAGGATGGCGCCTGGTCTCGCGCAGCAGATAGGCTGTGGCGATGGGCAGCACGAACAGGAAGTGGGGCGACATGATAAACACCTCGTTGATGCCAAAACCTAACACCAAATGGATCATCATGTCTATAGCGAAGCACGACAGACAGAGCCAGAGGAAACGGCTCCGACGGCCATACCATACGCCCAACAGCGCCAAAAGCACCACCATCGCCTCGACGAAGTAACTGAACAGATTCAGGTAGGGCACAAAGACGGGGCGCCCAACGAGCGTGTCCTCAAGAAAGTGCTGACGATGGAACTGCACAGACTCGCCGAAGAGGTTCTCGTACACCGTCTGCCAACGGGAGGTCGAGATGTCTGTCCACTTCAGATAGCCATGATCCTCCATCGGCTTGCCAGTCTTCGCTGCCTGACGTTTTAATACGGCTTCACGACGGTTCTTCTTGGCCTCGTAACGGGCCCGCTCGTCGGGGGTCATCTGTGCCACATGCTCCTTCAGATTCTCGCTTTTCCGCTTTTCTGCCTTTTCCCTGGCCTGTTGGCGAGGCTCCACGAACGTGTGGTGCTCCCAGACGGCTGTGGCCCACAGCACGGCAGCAGGCAGGAAGACGGCTAACAGCAGATACTTCGGGCGGAAGAAATCCTTCCTGTTCACGAAAAGACCAGACAGGAACACCTTGAGGCCGTTGCTCAGGGTGACGCCCGCTGTGAAACAGAAGAGTACGGCCGACTGCCACCACTTGAACTCACGACGCTTCTGGATGCACACGCCAGAGATATAGAGCGTCAGCAGCAGGAGGAACATCGACACTGTAAAGTGGTCGGGCACGATGACAGACAAGAGCAGATAAGCCATCGAGAAGGCGGACATCGTCATCAGCGTCGCATCGTCGCGTCGCAGTCCCACCACCTCGCGATGAATGCGGTAGAGGAAGATATAGGAATAGAAGGAACAGACGATGACAGGCAGGGCCACGACATACTGCACGCAGTTGACGCCCAGCAGCCAGGTGAGTCCCTGGTTCAGCAGCCAGAGTGGCCAGACGAGGAAGGCTAACAGCGGGTGGCGATGGGTCTCGTAGATCACATCCCAGTCGGTCACCATCATATATGTCAGTGGATCATAGCCCGCCAGGTGCAACTCGTGCTCAAAGACCTTCCAATAGGGTCCGAAGCCAGGCTGCAGGAACAGTTCATGGAGACGCCAGATGAACAGGGCGTTCAGCAGCACGATGACCACCAGCGCCACCCCTGCCTGCACCCGTTCCTCAGGCTTCAGCCGGAACAGATTAAACACCCCTACAATCATATCTCTTTCCACTTTCCTCTTTCCTCTTTCCACTTTCCACTTTATTTACAATTGAACGCGAGTACTCGTCGTCCTTCGAGCCACCCTTCCAGACGGTCGCCAATGTGGACGGGACCAACGCCGACAGGGGTGCCAGTATAGAGTATATCGCCCGTCTTCAGCGTGAAGAACTGCGAGATGTAGGCGATGATCTCATCGACGGTATAGAGCATGTCCGACGTACAGCCCTCCTGCACCGTCTTCCCCTCGCGCCCTTGCCGTCGGTCTTCCTCCGTCTGGATGTCGAGGTGGAAGTGCAGCCGCTGTAGCCCAGACTGTTCGCAGGGCGCCTCAGGATCTGTCAGCAGTTTCTCCTTGGGAATCCACTCGCCGATGGCGGCAGAGCCGTCGAATCCCTTGCAGATGGTCCAGGGCTGGCCTGCCTCTGAGGCTTTCTTCTGCAGGTCGCGGGCTGTGAAGTCGATGCCTATCGTCAGGGCGTCGTAATAGCGGTGGGCAAAGCGCTGGGGGATGTTCTTGCCCAGACGGCAGATGCGCACCACCACCTCCGTCTCGTAGTCGATGCGCCCCAGATGGTCAGGGATGAAGAAGGGCTTGCCCTGGTTCAGTATCGCTGAGTCCGCCTTCGTAAAGATCACGGGCTCGTCAGGGCGCTTCAGCGTCCCGTGCAGTTCCTGGTTGTGCGCTGCATAATTCATTCCTATCGCAAAGATTTTCATCTCTTTCAGGCTTTTAAGTTACTAAATTCGTGTGCAAAGATAATAAAAAATGAGGAAAAAGGAAAGAATATCCACAAAATTGTTTATCTTTGCACCATCAACAACGCAAGAATCGAATAACTCTATATCTCTGTGCCTCTGTGTTTAAACAAAAATAGAAAAGTTATGAAAAAGAACCTCGTTTCATTATTGGGGATGGCTGTCTTGATGGCTGGCTGTAGCACAACCGATAAGGCCCCTGCCCAGAAAGTGATCAATCAGGAAGAAGTGATGGCCAAGATGTCGCTCGAAGACAAGGCCCATTTCGTCATCGGAACAGGTATGGCCGGATTCTCTGGTGATGAAGCCGTCATCGGTGCCACGAAGAACCTCGTGCCTGGTGCCGCTGGTACTACCTATCCACTCGACTCCCTCGGCATCCCTGCCATCGTGCTGGCCGACGGTCCTGCAGGACTCCGTATCGATGCAACCCGTGAGGGTGACTCTGCCACCTATTACTGTACCCACTTCCCCATCGGTACCCTGCTTGCCTCTACCTGGAATACCCAACTCATCGAAGAGGTGGGTCAGGCCATCGGCGAGGAGGTGAAGGAGTATGGAGCCGACGTGTTGCTGGCCCCTGCCCTGAACATCATGCGCAACCCCCTTTGTGGCCGTAACTTCGAATACTACTCTGAGGACCCTGTGGTGGCAGGTAAGACTGCCGGTGCCTATATCACCGGTGTGCAGAAGAACGACGTGGGTACAAGCATCAAGCACTTTGCTGCCAACAACCAGGAGACCAACCGCATGGGCAACGATGCCCGCATTTCCCAGCGTGCCCTCCGTGAGATCTACCTCAAGGGTTTCGAGATTGCCATCAAGGAGAGCAAGCCCTGGACGGTGATGACCTCCTATAACTATATCAACGGCGTCTATACTTCTGAGAGCAAGGAACTCGTACAGACCATTCTCCGCGACGAGTGGGGCTATGAGGGAACAGTGATGACCGACTGGTTCGGGGGCAAGGACGGTGCCGTGCAGATGACGGCAGGCAACGACATGCTGCAGCCGGGTAAGAAGGAACAGTTCGACTCGATCGTGGCTGGCGTGAAGAGCGGCAAACTCGCTGAGGCCGATCTCGACCGTAACGTGCAGCGCATCCTCAACCTCATCGAGAAAAGTCCACGCTATCAGGGTTATCAGTATTCGAACAAACCCGACCTGAAGGCTCATGCCGAGGTCACCCGCCAGTCTGCTGCCGAGGGTATGGTACTGATGAAGAACAACCAGACTCTCCCCTTCGCCGAGACCGTCAAGAACGTGGCGCTCTATGGCAATACCTCCTACGAGTTCATTGCCGGTGGTACGGGATCGGGCAATGTGAACCACGCCTATGTGGTCTCTCTGCTCGACGGGATGAAGAACGGTGGCTATGCCGTATCAGACGATCTGAAGCAGGCATACGAACAGTTCTGGGCTGACTACCATAAGGCCCGTGAGGCCGAGATTGCCGAGATCGAGAAGACCGACAAGCAGAGGGCTATGATGATGCGCTTCCTGCCTGCTGGCCTGCCTGCCGAGAAGCAGTTTACTGTAGCCGAACTCGAGGCTCAGGCTGCCAAGGCCGACATCGCCGTGCTGACCATCGGGCGTATTTCGGGAGAGTTCTTCGACCGCAAATCGACAGACTTCAACCTGAGTGACTCTGAGCGGAACCTGCTGAACCAAGTCTGCGAGGCCTATCACAAGGCCGGCAAGAAGGTGGTGGTGCTGCTGAACATTGGCGGCGTCATCGAGACTGCCTCTTGGAAGGAGCAGCCCGATGCCATCCTCTGCGCCTGGCAGGCAGGACAGGAGGGCGGCAACAGCGTTGTCGACGTGCTCAGTGGCAAGCAGTCGCCCTCGGGTAAGTTCACCATGACCTGGCCCGTGAAGTTCACCGATGTCTACTCCTCGAAGAACTTCCCTGTAGACCAGACGGCGAAACTTGACTTCATGAACACCGTGGAGCGTGGTAATGTGAAAAATGTCGACTGGACCAACTACGAAGAGGATATATACGTAGGCTATCGTTATTTCGACTCGTTCGAGGTGCCCGTGAGTTATCCCTTCGGCTTCGGCCTCAGTTATACCACTTTCGAGTATAGCGATGCCAAGGTTGCTGACAAGGGTGACGACTACGAGGTCTCCGTCACCATCAAGAATACAGGCGATCGTGAGGGTAAGGAGGTTGTGGAACTCTACGTTGCTGCCCCCGACTCGAAGGCCGCCAACAAGCCAGCCAAGGAACTCAAGGCCTTCGCCAAGACAAAGAACCTGAAACCCGGCGAGAGCGAGACCGTCACCCTGAAGGTGAAGGCCGCCGACCTCGCATCGTTCGACGAGGCTGCCTCTGCATGGGTGGTTGCCGAGGGCGAATATCAGTTCCTCGTTGCTGCCTCTGCCCAGGATGTCAAGGCCACGCTGCCTGCTGCCGTCAAGGCCAGCACAGCCAAGGTCAACAACGTCCTGAAACCTCAGGCTCCGCTGAATCTGCTGAAACGATAGAAAAAGAGTGAACCATTAACTCTGTCATGTATTTCCAGTAGCGGCGAGGCATGTCGCTGAGTTGTTTTCTGGGATTCATGCGCTCCTTGATGCAGATGGCCTTGAAGTAGGTGCGCCAGAGTTGCTGGAATATCTGGTCGTTCTCACTCAGCACCTCAGCATCAAGTTTACCGTTGCTGAGGTTGAAGGGCACGGCTGCCTCATCCTCGAAAGTGATATGGATGGGAGCGGCAGCACCATCGTAATAATACCCATAGTGGCGCTTGGCATCGTAGATGAGCCACGGCTGGTCGTTGAAGCGGTCCTGGAAATGATCGATGATCAGCGGCAGCACGTTATGGTCTGGCGAGACGACAGCGAGGTAAGTACCGTCCTTGGCTTTCTGGAAACGGATGAACTGTTTCATGCGCAACTGTTCGTGGAGCACCCGTCGGCAGGTGTTCCTCACCTCCAGCACATCAGGGTCGCTCGCATTGCGCTCATAGGAGTCAAAAGGTTCTCTGCGAAACACCTTACAGATGAAATTAAACAGCGGCTGGTTCAGCGCCCGCTCCTCGGAGAGCCAACTGACGGTAATCATCCGCAGCCCGTCTTTGGAGAGATGCTTCTCCAGTCCCTTCCACACACGCTCAGCCTTCTCGCTGTCCGTCACCACACGATGAGGCTCATCGGCAAACAACGGCAACTGCTCCCCCTCTGCCAACAGGAACTCAGGCTGTTGGTGCAGGAAGAAACTGTCGAACACTGCCGTCAACAGTCCGTCGAGTGTATGATCGAACACATAAACCGTCATCGTTGCTGTTTCTGAAACTCCAAAGCGAACGTGGTGTGATAACCGTTCTGGGGCTGGTCTAAGAGACTGAGGCTGCCTCCCTGTTGTATCATCATACGGCGCGAGAGGGAGAGGCCGATGCCGCTGCCAGTGCGCTTGGTGGTGAAGAAGGGCACGAAGATGCTCTTGCGGGCCTCAGCAGGGATGGGCTGACCATCGTTGCTGACAAGGATCAGGGGGGCGGGTCCATGATTCTGGATACCGATGCGCCTGGCACCTGCCTCGATGGCGTTCTTCACGAGATTGATGAGTATCTGTCGCAGCATATTGGGATCGGCACAGACCATAACGTCATCAGCTACGGCACTATCCCATGTCATATCAGAATATAGTTGTTGGACATCATGGATGAGCGTCGAAAGAAGGACATTCTCCAGTGCTGGCTGTTGCAACTGCGACAGTTTGCGATAGGAATCCACGAAGGTGTTCAGATGCTGCGAGGTGGTGAAGATGGCATGGATGCCCTCTTCCAGAGGTGTACCCTTGACATCAGGACGGCCAAGCAGCGACTGGCTGATGCTGGCGATGGGGGCTGTGGCATTCATGATCTCGTGGGTCAGCACACGGGTGAGCCTTTCCCACGACTCCACCTCGCTCTGGTTCACCTGCTGGCGGATGGTATCACCCAACTGGTTCAGCGTCTCCTGCATGGCTCTTTCGCCTGGCAAAAGTCCGTTGGTAGGCAGGCGGAACGTGAAGTCGTGATTACGGATGGCCTCCTGCATCAGGTGGGCACGAACCCTCAGCGACCTCTGATGACGCCAGAACCACAAGACTCCGACCACCGCCAGACAACCTATTATTATATATAGAAGCACATTCACAACCGTTTCATCTTATTGTAGAGAGTCTGGCGAGTGATACCAAGCAGTTCTGCGGCTTTCGAGAGATTACCATGACAGTGGTCGATGGTGCGGCGGATATGTTCTGCTTCTACCTCGTCGAGACTGACGATTTCACCCTGCATGTCGAGCACATCCTTCAGTTTGCGCACCAGTTCGTCGTTGTCCCACGGCTTGACAATGAAGTCGGCAGCACCGCTCTTCAGTCCTCTGACAGCCAGGGACACATCAGCGTAGGCCGTCAGCAGCACCACGGGCATCTGCGGATGGTGCTTGCGGATGGTGCGCAGCCAGAGCAGTCCCTCCTGTCCGCTGTTCACGCCGAGGGTGAAGTTCATGTCGAGCAGCACGATGTCAATGGTCTCCTGCGCCATCGTCTTCAGGATGTCGTCAGGCTTGTCCAGCGTGATGATTCGCTCGAAAGTGGTGTCCAGACAGTAGCGCAAGGCTGTCAGGATCGAGGGGTTGTCGTCGACTATCAGTATGCTTCCGTAGTTGTTCATCGTTCGTTTTTGTCTGCAAAGTTACGACTTTCTGTCTAAATCTCATACAAACAGGTGTAAAAAAATTAGACAATCTGCCTCCAGAGGGCCTTTAAAGCTTGTACTATGGAAATAAAAACCATAACTTTGCATCACGAAATCATAAAAAACGATATGAAGAAACTAATCATTCTCAGCCTCTCAGCACTCGCTGCTACAGTTCAGGCGCAGACCGTATGGACAGCCCAGCGGTGTATGCAGTACGCTGTGGAGCACAACACCCAGGTCCGCCGTGCTGCCTTGGAACTCGACAACTACGAGGCTACGAGGCTGGGGGCCGTCGGCAACTTCCTGCCCTCAGTGAATGCCGGCATCGGAGCCCAGTACAACTTCGGACGCGCCATCGACCCTGAGACCAACGGCTATACCGACGTGAGCACCTTCTATAACGACTACAGCGTGTATGCCTCGCTGCCTGTGTTCGACGGCTTCAGCCGAGTGAACGCCCTGAAGGCTGCCAAGGCGAGTGTGCTCATGGGGCGCAATGCCCTGCGAGAGCAAAAGGACCAGACGGCCATCGCCACCCTGCAGGCCTGGGTCAACGCCCTGTACTATGAGGGGACGGTCGCGATGGCTGAGGAGAAACAACGTGAGACAGACCTGCTGTTGCGACAGACACAGGTGCTGGTCGAGGTGGGGCGCAAGAGTGCTGCCGACCTCGCGCAGATCGAAGCCCAGCAGGCTGAGGCGGCCTACGAACTGACCCGTCAGGAGAATCTGCGCGCTTCGGCCATGCTCGACTTGAAACGACAGATGTCTATGCCACTTGACACTATAGTTTCAATTTTCGTTCCAATGCTTGGAACTGATAGTGCCAATGCTTGGAACCAACAGTGCCAAAGCCTGGAACCAGCGGTGCCAATGCCTGGAACCAGCGGTGCCAACGGCTGGCACCCCGCCCTGCAACAACAATACCACACGATGCAAGCCAGACTTTACGAGTGGCGTCAGGCCCGTTCCGCGCTGTTACCTGCTCTCTCTCTGAGTGCGGGCCTGAACACCACCTATTTCAAAACCCTCCACTCGCAGACAGCCACCTCGTTCAGCGACCAGTTCAAGAACAACATGGGCGAGTATATTGGTGCCACGCTGAGCATTCCCCTGTTCAATCGTCTGCAGACGGTCACCAGCATCCGTCGTGCAAAGAACAACTACCGTATAGCCCGTGAGGCCTACGAGGACAAGCAGCAGGAGTTACAGAAACTGAGTCGCGAGGCCTGGCAGGACTGGCAGGCCTATCTGAAGCAGACGGAGCAGATGACGCATAAGGTGGAGGCCGACTCACTGGCTTACCAACTGACACGCCGTCAGTTTGAGGAAGGTCTCTCGACGGCCATCGACCTGCATACCACCTCGGCACAACTCCTGCAGTCGAAAGCCACGCTGTTGCAGTGCCAGTTGATGGCGATGGTAAAGCACGAATTAGTAAGATATTATAACGGAGAAACGATATGGACAGAGTAATCGAAAGAACAAAGACACAACGGCTGATGAAGTACTGGCCGTATGCAGTGGGCGGATGCCTGTTGCTGATGCTGCTGGCTTGGGTGATCTTCGGCCATCATGCCTCGACGCTCAGAGTGAGCAAGGACGAACTGACCATCAGCGAGGTGCAGCAGGCAGAGTTCAAGGACTATGTAAGGACCAACGGACAGGTGTTGCCCATCCAGGTGGTGCAGATCTCGCCAGAGGAAGGGGGCATCGTCATGGAGAAGGTCGTAGAAGAAGGCACGCATGTCAAGAAGGGCGATGTGATTGTCCGCCTGAGCAATTCAGGCCTCGACCTTCAGATCCTCAACGCTGAGGCAGAACTGGCAGAAAAGCAAAATCTGCTTCGCAACACTCAGGTGGCCATGCAGCAGGATCGTCTGAACAACCAGACGGAGCAGGCACAACTGGATATGGACACCCATCGTAAGCAACGTACCTACGAACAGAACCAGCGGCTCTATCAGGAGAAACTCATCAGCAAGGAGGATTACATCAAGTCGCAGGAGGACTATCAGCTCTCTGCCAAGAAGCGCTCTTTGGTGTCGAAGCGCCTAAAGCAGGACTCCATCTATCGCACCGTTCAGATGGATCAGATGGAGGACAATCTGCAGAACATGCGTCGAAACGTGGTGCTGGTTCGTCAGCGCAAGGACAAACTCGAGGTGCGCTCTGCCATCGACGGTGAACTGGGTCTGCTCGATGTGGAACTGGGCCAGAGCATCAGCCCAGGACAGAAGATCGGACAACTGAACGACCTCAGCGATTATAAGGTACAGGCCCAGATCGACGAGCACTATATCGACAGGGTTCGTCAGGGGCTTACTGCCACTTTTACGCGAGGCGACAAACAGTATCAATTGCAAGTGCGCAAGGTCTATCCCGAGGTGCGTGATGGCAAGTTCCGTTGCGACTTCATCTTCCGAGGCGAGCGCCCTGAGAACATCCGCACAGGTCAGACCTACTACATCGATCTCGAACTGGGCCAGCCCGAGCAGGCCATCATCATTCCTCGCGGTACTTTCTTCCAGACCACAGGCGGCCAGTGGATCTTCGTACTCTCCTCTGATGGCAGCAAAGCCTATCGCCGTCCCATCCGCGTGGGTCGTCAGAACCCTCAGCACTATGAGATCCTCGAGGGCCTTGAGCCAGGCGAGCGTGTCGTCACCAGCGGCTATGAGGCATTCAAAGATAATGAGGTACTGGTACTGAGATAGTTACCCGTTGTAACACTCACCGGGCCACGCCAGTTGAACTGTCTCTATTTTATTTCATTAAGAGATTGACGATGCATTGGTGGTCTGCCAACTGGTGAACCATGTTTCCTTCTTCAATTCATCGTCTCGGAGGAGGAGGCCCCATTCTTACGGGGCCTCTGGGAAGCATGTTCTCGTCGTTGCCCCAAATAAGACCTTTAAGCAGTCTGCCAAAATCGAATCCGATTTTCTGTTTGCCGTTGATCTTGATGTATGGACTAACAATAGGATCGGTAACCCATTTGCCTGTCATTGGATTCAAGTAACGTCTCACACCAGTATCAACGCCGAAATACTTAGAAACCCGGATATCGGCATAGCCGCCATAGGTTGAAGTAGCGAGATAAGGATTGACCATCGGACTAATCATCGACGAGTTGGCATAATAATAGCCAAAGGCATGCAGCGAGAGGCGCTCGTTAACCCGATAGTCGACAGTACCTCCTATCCCATAGCGCGTTTCCAAGAACCCCATGCTTGAAAATCGGTATTTATCGGCAAGCACCGAAGCCGAGAATGTCCATCGTCCTAAATTCTGTTGCAGGGTCAAGGCTCCTGATTCACGGTCCAGAAGTCCAGGCATGACATTCACACCACCACTGGCAACGATGTATGCACCCCGCCAGGGCTGAAACAGTTTACCGCCTTGCATGGTATTGATTTCCCAACTTCCCCTACGGTTATCATAGAGACTAGGCGATACATCGAGTTTGGTAGCCTGCGGATTGAGTGATAACGATTCAAGGGGCTTTTGCAGTAAACCGGCATCGTATTGTGGGGAACTCATCATGAGTTGCGGTTTCAAGTTTGATTCCAGATGGTAAGCTTGGGGCTTAACGCTGTCGTTAAGCTCTGTCTGAGCGTAAGAGCAGAATACGGATAAGCCCAAAGCCATCAACAATAACAGTAGTTTCTTCATCTTAGGAATCCCCCATGAAGGGCTTGTAATCGGGTACAAAGATAGACATAAAAATACTGACGAGCACCAACCTTTAACATTCTCTCCGCTTTTTCTAACATATTTAACCTCAAGTTGTCTAATAATCATACGCCGAGGTGTCTAATAATTAGACAATCTGCTTCCGCCAGGGTAAAAAGCCTTGGCGGATTCGTTTTTATGGCGTAATTTTGCAGTGTCATTTTAAGACATAAGAACAAAAGAACATAATTATATACGTATGAAGAGTTATTTCAGATTCCTTTCGCGCAACAAGCTATATACCTTAATAAATATAGCTGGTCTGGTGGTGTCGCTGATGTTTGTCATCCTCATGGGCGACTATACGTGGCGACAGTATAGCATCGACTCGTGGCACAAGAATGCCGATCGTATCTACCTGACGGGCAATGAGAAAATGTTCTATATGTGGCCACAGGCAGCAGAAGAGATCAAGAATCAATACCCTGAGGTGGAAAAGACCTGCTGCGTGTTGAGTGCTGACGGTAGAATCAAGTATGGACAGCAGGAAGTGAAATCAAAAGATGCACAGGAAGGTATCATTATGCTGGCCGATTCTACATTCTTCCAGTTCTTCGACTTTGAATTGGTAAAGGGAGACCGCCAGACAACCTTAGATACACCAGACAAATGCGTCATCACCGAACATCTGGCTAAAAGGCTTTTTGGCGATAGAGACCCCATCGGGGAATCATTACAGATAGTAGGCAATCGCCATGTGCATATCGTTGATGTCAACGGCACAGATCCTTACGACAGTACGTTGGTATATACCGTCAGCGCTGTAGCCAAGGATCTCGACCATACTGTCTTGCCTAACGAGACGCAGGTTATTGCCAGCATGGAGCGTTATCCTCAGGTGGCCGGCTATAGACTTGATAAGAATTCTTTTGCCTATGCATCAACAGGTGCCATCAAGGCTTTTCTTATGCAGAAACCAGGTACGAACCTTGTGAGCAAGAAAAAGCAAATACAAGATTACCTGCAAAAGAACTATACTAATGCATGGGGCAATTATGAACTGAGTCTTACCCCGCTTACAGACGTCATATTTGCACCACAGAATGAAGGTTTGGGTATGATAAAGGGCGACAAGACAAGGCTCCAGATACTGCTTGCAGCCGTGTTGGCCATCCTCTTCTTCGCCATCACTAATTATATCAACCTGACTGTTGCCAACACAGGCTTCCGCGCCAAGGAGATGGCCACGCGCAAACTCTTTGGCGGCAGTCAGCATGAGATTACGCTGAAACTGATTGCCGAATCGACACTGATGGTGGCCTTCTGCTTTGTCATAGGCTTTGCCTTGGCCTGCTGTTTTCAAGACGATGCTTCCGTATTGTTCAAAGGAAAGATAGCACTGCTGGATGACATACGCCCAGAAACGATAGGTGTCACCTTGGGCTTTGTCCTGCTGACTGGTATCATCTCGGGTATCATGCCTTCATGGCAGATTTCGCGCTATCAGCCCATTGATATCGTGAAAGGTAGTTTCCGCTTCCGCTCCAAGATGGTACTGGGCAAGGTGTTCGTCATCCTGCAGAATGTCATCACCGTCACGATGCTGACTTCTGCACTCGTCATCTGGCTGCAACTGAACCATCTCATTCATGCACCATTGGGCTACAACACCAAGAACCTCTACTATATCTATGCCCCCCAAGGACAAATCCAGGCAGCAAGGAGTCTATTGGAGAAGATGCCGTTTGTCGAGGAGATCGGCGTTTTTCAAAATACGACATTCACGAACTTAAGTTGGAGTTCTAATACCATTAGCCGTGGTGACAAGAAAGTAAATCTTTTATTGGCCGATATGGACAGTACAGCCTTTAGACTTTATGGACTGGAGGTATTGAAAGATTATGGTCTGACGGATGGCGGATATTATCTGAATGAGGAAGCCATGCGCCAGTTGGACTACACGGACAGAGACCGTGAGATAGACTGGGGTAGTGGGCAGAAGAGGCCTATCGCAGGCGTCCTTCGCGACTTCCATCGTGTTAATGTGTTGCAAGATGTGCAGCCTTTCGCTATTCGCCTGCATGACAATATGGAGTGGCCAGGCTTCTTGGTGAAGACTAATGGCGACAAGAAGGCAAAGGTGGCTTTTACAGAGATGGTTAAGGATTTAGGCTGTCCTGAAGCTGAGGCAAAATGGTTTGTCTGTGGTTTGGAGGAGAGCATTGCCGATACCTTCGAGGAACAGCAGAACACGCTGAAGATCATCTCGCTCTTCACACTCATCGCCATCGCCATCAGCGTAATGGGCTATATGGGCATGTCACTCTTCTTCATCCGTCAGCGGCAGAAGGAGATTGCCATTCGCAAGGTGATGGGCTCGACATCGGGCGAAGTGCTGGTGCTGATGCTCCGCACGTTCTCCATCCCTATGCTGATTTCGTTTGTCATTGCCGTGCCCATCTCTTGGTATATTATGCGCGACTGGCTCAGCAACTTCAGTTATCGCATCGCGCTCAGCCCCTGGATATTCGCTGCCGCCGGGTTTACCTGCTTCATCATTTCCCTGCTCACCGTTATCATCCAGAGCTGGCGCGCTGCTTCTGAGAATCCGATTAATAATATTAAAACAGAATAAAACGATGATTAAACTTGAAAACATTCAGAAGGTGTTCCGCACGGAAGAGGTGGAGACTGTAGCATTGGGCGGCGTATCGCTCGAAGTGAAGAAAGGTGAGTTTGTGGCCATCATGGGGCCTTCGGGCTGTGGCAAGTCTACCTTATTAAATATATTGGGCTTGCTCGACAACCCCACCAGTGGCAAGTATTGGCTCGATGGCGAGGATGTGGGCTCGCTCAAGGAGAGCCAGCGCACGAAGGTTCGCAAAGGACAGATCGGCTTTGTGTTCCAGAGCTTCAACCTGATCGATGAATTGAATGTGGAAGAGAATGTTGAGTTGCCTTTGACCTATCTGGGCGTGCCCAAGAAGGAACGCAAACAGCGAGTAGAAGAGGTGCTGCGCCGTATGGCCATCTCGCATCGCGCCCACCACTTCCCTCAGCAACTGTCTGGTGGTCAGCAGCAGCGTGTGGCCATTGCCCGTGCCGTCGTGATGAACCCCAAACTGATCCTCGCCGACGAGCCTACAGGTAACCTCGACTCTAAGAACGGCCTGGAGGTGATGCAACTACTCACCCAACTGAACCAAGAAGGCACTACCGTACTGATGGTGACCCACTCTGAGCGCGATGCCGGCTATGCCCAGCGCATTATCAACCTGCTCGATGGTCAGGTGGTGCCAGAAGTCAGTCTTTGAAATCGAGCGTCAGTTGCTGTTCCTCAGCGACCCGCTTCTGCTGGGTCTTAGAGAGCAATAACGGACGCAGGCGCTCAGGACGCAGTTCGTTGATGCCAATAATTGGTTGTGAGAAGGCGGAGGTCAATTCACCACAGGTGATGAAATACTTCGCCTTCTTCATCACGACCCCCATCTTCTTCAGGTGGTAACTTGTCAGACGGTTGAAGCGGCGCGAGTTCACGATGAGGAAGGCACTCTTCACGCCGATGCCTGGCACACGGAGGATGCGCTCATAGTCATCCTTGTTGATATCCACAGGAAAAGCCTCAGGATGCCTCAACGCCCAGCCCAGCTTAGGATCGACATCGAGGTCAAGGTGCGAGTGCGTATCGTCGACAATCTCATCGACACTGAAATGATAGAAGCGCATGAGCCAGTCTGCCTGATACAGACGGTTCTCGCGCACCAGTGGCGGCTGCTTCAAGACAGGCAGACGAGGGTCGTAGGTATTCACACTGACGTAGCCGGAGTAGTAGACGCGCCGCATGGTGGGCTGCTGGTACATGGCGTTCGACATCTTCAGGATATCAAGGTCGCTCTCCTTCGTGGCACCCACGATCATCTGCGTAGACTGTCCGGCAGGCACAAAACGAGGTGCATGGCGGAACTTACGACGGTCTTCCTTATTCTCCAATACCCCCTGCTGAATCTGCGACATGGGCAGGAAGATGCTCTGATGGTTCTTCTCGGGAGCCAGGGCCTTCAACGACTCCTCCTTGGGAATCTCGATGTTGATGCTCATACGGTCGGCATAGCGCCCTGCCTCCTGCAACAGCTCCTGCGACGCCCCGGGGATGGTCTTCAGGTGGATATAGCCGTTGAAGCGGTGCACCGTCCGGAGGTCGCGCACGATAGCCGTCAGCCGTTCCATCGTATAGTCCGGATTCCTCACCACACCGCTCGACAGAAACAGTCCCTCGATATAGTTCCTGCGATAGAACTCCATGGTGATCTCCTCCAGTTCCGAGACGGAGAGCGTGGCGCGCTTGATGTCGTTCGTACGACGGTTGATGCAGTAGGCACAGTCGTACATGCAGTAGTTCGTCAGCATCACCTTCAGCAGCGAGATGCAGCGCCCGTCGTCGGCAAACGAGTGGCAGATGCCCACGCCTCCCACCGTCGAGCCCACCATCCCCTGCTTGCCCTTGCGCACGGTGCCGCTCGACGAGCACGACACATCGTACTTCGCCGACTCTGCGAGTACTCGCAGCTTCTCCATCGTCTGTTCCGTCAGCATGGCTGCAAAGATAGTGTTTTTTTCTGGTTTAACCAAGAGGATAAGAGATAAAACCCACTAATAATTTGCAAACTTCACATTTTATTCGTATCTTTGCGGCGATAAAAGAGAAAACTAGCAAATCTATCAATAAATGAAACCGGATATGAGAAAATCATTCGTTTGTTTGGCCCTTGCAGCCGTATGCTGCATGAGTGCCTCGGCACAGGAGAAACTCTTCAACAGTGCCAGTGTTCAATCTCCCGTCGTCAACAAGGACGGCACAGTGACCTTTAATCTCTTTGCCCCTAAGGCCGTCAAGGTCGAGGTGACAGGCGACTTCCTGCCCACGCAGACCATCGAGGTGGAGGGCTTTGGCAAGTACGAAGCCCCAGGCGTGGCTGCCCTGAAAGAGGGCAAGAACGGCGTGTGGAGTTATACTACCGACAAACTCTCCCCTGAGATGTACAGTTACACCTTCAACATCGACGGTATGACGGGGGTGAAGGATCCTGCCAACATCTACGTGAACCGCGACATCGTTTCGTTTACCAACATCTTTATTGTCAGCGACGAGAAGGGTGACAAGGGTGACCTCTATCGTGTGAACGAAGTGCCTCACGGCAATCTCTCGAAGGTGTGGTATCCCAGCCCCACGCTGAAGATGCAGCGTCGTATGACGGTCTACACTCCTGCCGGCTATGACAAGGGCGGCAAGTACCCTGTGCTCTACCTCCTGCATGGTGCCGGAGGTGATGAGAACGCTTGGAGCGAACTCGGACGTGCAGCACAGATCCTGGACAACCTGATTGCAACTGGTAAGGCCAAGCCCATGATCGTGGTCATGCCGAATGGTAACCCCAACTGCCAGGCTGCCCCTGGTGAGTGGTCTTGGGGTATGTACACCCCTGGCTTCCGCGATAGCGGTACTGGTCCTACCGAGCCTGCCGCAGCATCTATCCCTGAGAGTTTCATGGACATCGTGAATTATGTCGATGCCAACTACCGCACCATCAAGAGCCGTGCCGGACGTGCTGTCTGCGGACTCTCCATGGGTGGCGGTCACACCTTCCACGTCAGCCTGCTCTATCCCAACACGTTTGATTACTATGGTCTCTTCTCTGCCGGTTTGCATCTGGGTACAGGGCAAATCATGGGCAAACCCTTTGCTGAGCAGATCAAGGCCGATCCCGACTTCGCCCAGCAGTCTGCCCGTCTCTTCGGCAGCAAGCCCAGGCTCTACTGGATGGGTATGGGCAAGACCGATTTCCTCTATCAGGCCACTGTCGACCTGCGCAACTACTGGGACTCGAAGGGCTACAAATATGAGTACGTCGAGACCGAGGGTGGTCATATCTGGCGCAACTGGCGCATCTACCTGACAATGTTCGCCCAGAAGATCTTCAAGTAATTTCAAACGGCCTAAACTCGAGTTTAGGCCTTGTTTTGAGCCTTCATCGTGAGCAGTGTGGCTGGGTCATGCACAGACTAACAGATTTAAAGAAGGCATAAAAATCCCCCGCTTGAACAAAGTCAGGCGGGGGATTCATTATGCTTAAATCCGAAGGGATTAATCTGCAACGAGTGTGAAGCGCTTGAAGGCAACGATCTTAAGATCCTTGTCCTGCTTGGCAAGCCACTGGGCTACAGTAGCCTTGTCGCCGTCGCCGAACTGGAACTCCTGGTCCACCAGACAGTTCTCTTTCAGGAACTTGTTCACACGACCCTTGGCGATGTTCTCGATCATCGGCATCTTCAACTGAGCTTCACCCTCGACCTTTGCATCGGCAATGATCTTACGGGCCTCGTCAGCCTGCTCCTTGGTGAGCCAACCCTTAGCCATGTTGCTCTCGATGTGATCCTCAGAGTCAACGAGGTTGGGATTGATGCCAGCTTTCTTGATCTTCATCTCTACGAACTTCTCAACCTGCTCCAGTTTGGTCTTCTCAACGGCGGTCTTGTACTCCTCGTCGAGGATTTTCTGATCAACGCTCTGAGCGTCGAGAGCCACGGGCTTCATGGCAGCCACCTGCATGGCTACGAGGTGACCTTGCTCAGCAGCGGGCTTGTTGGTCTGTACCATGGTGCACAGGGTGTTCTTGCCCATGTGGTTGTAGACCTCGATGTTCTCACCCTCGAGTGTCAGGTAGCCGTCGAGTTCCATCTTTTCACCGGTGATACCAGAACGCTGTGTGACAGCCTCCTGAGCGGTCTGACCGTTGATGTCGAGAGCCTTCACAGCCTCGAGGTCGGCAGCCTTGGCGGCGATGGCGGCGTCGAGGATGCTCTGGGTCAGAGCGATGAAGTCGGCACCGTTGGCCACAAAGTCAGTCTCGCACTTCAGGGCAAGCATAGCGGCGAAGCCGTCAGCAGCCTTAACGAGTACACAACCATTGGATGTCTCACGGTCGCTACGCTTGGCAGCGATGGCCAGTCCACGCTCACGGAGCAGTTCCTTGGCTTTGTCGAAATCGCCCTCGGCTTCAGTCAGAGCCTTCTTCACGTCGGCCAGACCTGCGCCGGTCATAGCGCGAAGTTTTTTGATATCGTCAATTGAAATTGCCATAATTCTATAAACTATAAACTTTAAACTATAAACTAATGATTACTCAGCGGCGGGAGCCTCTTCCTCAGCAGCGGGGGCAGCCTCCTCAGCCTTGGGAGCCTCCTCGGCAGCGGGAGCCTCGGCGGCCTTGCGGGGCTTACGGGCAGCGCGCTTGGGCTTCACTTCCTTGACCTCCTCGTCATCGCCCTCAGCCTGAGCCTCGGCAGCCTTCTCGTCGACCTTCTCAACCTTGCGCTCCTCGATACCCTCGGCGATAGCAGCACAGCAGGCGTTGAGGATGATCTCTACGCTGTCCTTGGCGTCATCGTTGGCGGGAATCACGAAGTCAATGTTGTTGGGGTCGGAGTTGGTATCGACGATACCGAACACGGGAATACCCAGACGGTTAGCCTCGCGCACGGCGATCTGTTCCTTCAGCACGTCAACCACGAAGAGGGCGCTGGGAAGGCGGGTCAGGTCGGCGATGGAACCGAGGTTCTTCTCGAGTTTAGCGCGCTGACGTGTAATCTGCAGCAACTCGCGCTTGGAGAGGTTGGAGTAGGTACCATCCTGCATCAGTTTATCGATGTTAGCCATTTTCTTCACGGCCTTGCGGATGGTGGGGAAGTTGGTGAGCATACCACCGGGCCAGCGCTCGATGACGTAAGGCATGCCTACGCTGGTGGCCTTCTCGGCGATGACTTCCTTGGTCTGTTTCTTAGTAGCGACGAAGAGAATCTTCTTGCCACTCTTGGCAATCTGCTTCAGGGCGTCGGCAGCCTCGTCGATCTTGGCAACCGTCTTGTGCAGGTCGATGATGTGGATACCATTACGCTCGGTATAGATGTAGGGAGCCATGGCTGGGTTCCACTTACGCTTCAGGTGGCCGAAATGACAGCCTGCCTGGAGTAACTGATCAAAATTTGTTCTTGACATTTTACTTAAATCTTTTTGTTGTTTACTTTCTTTTTAATTCTTTTGTCCAGAATCAGCCGAGTGGTAGCCTAGGTGTACTAGGTTTACTAGTTGAACTAGTAGACTAGTTGGAACTAGAAATAATAACCAGGGTCCACTCAGTTTAGATACTAAACGTAGTCCAGTATGATTAACGCTTACTGAACTGGAAGCGACGACGTGCCTTTGGCTGACCCGGCTTCTTGCGCTCTACCTCGCGGCTGTCGCGTGTCAGGAATCCGGCATCCTTCAACTGCTTCTTGTCCTCCTCGTTGATTTTCACCAGGGCGCGGGCAATGGCGAGGCGCAGAGCCTGGCTCTGACCCGTGAAACCACCACCGTCGAGGTTAACCTTGATGTCATACTTCTCAGCGACCTCGAGCAGGTTCAGCGGCTGCTTCACCACATACTGCAGGATGGCTGAGGGGAAATAAGTCTCTAATTCCTTCTTGTTGATCGTGATCTTGCCTGTACCCTCAGAAACATATACGCGGGCTACGGAACTCTTGCGACGACCTATTGCGTTGATTACTTCCATTGTCTATAAACTTTAAACTTTAAACTATAAACCATTACTTGTACTGGTTGATGTCAATCGTCTTCGGCTGCTGAGCGGCATGGGGATGCTCGGTACCCTCGTAGATATAGAGGTTGTTCAGCAGGCTGCGTCCGAGGGGACCCTTGGGCAACATACCCTTTACGGCATGACGGAGGAACTTCTCCACACCACCGTTGCGCTTGCGCAGTTCGGCAGGTGTCTGGAAACGCTGGCCGCCGGGATAGCCCGTGTAGCGGGTGTAGACCTTGTCGGTCTCTTTCTTACCAGTGAATACCACCTTATCGGCATTGATAAGGATGACGTTGTCACCGCAGTCAACGTGCGGGGTGAAAGTTGGCTTGTACTTTCCGCGGATCAACTTGGCTACTTTAGAAGCGAGACGACCAACGACCTGGTCTGTGGCATCGATTACCACCCACTCCTTCTTTGCTGTTTCCTTATTCACGGAAATAGTCTTGTAACTTAAAGTGTTCATTTCTTCTAATTTTACTACTAAAAAACAGTTTTACTTAATTTTTGAACGCACATAAACCTACATCCAGGAGTCTAAAGCCCGGCTGCAAGTCTAACGAACGTTCCTTTCAGGGCCTCGCCCCTCCAGGTTGTATGGACTGTCGATTCACGAACCGCTGCGCCCGGCCAAAGACGCCGCTATTCACACTTCAATCCCGGGGATTCTAAGTCTCTCCCCAATAATCGGACTGCAAAGGTACGAACATTTTTCCGTACCTGCCTCTGTTTTATGTTCAACGGGTAAGTGTTTTATGATTATTTAACACAAAATCCTTGCTCATTTGTCAATTGTCTGACGGGGAAGGTGAAATACGTGTCGGGGAAGGGTTCGTCCTTAGGGTCAGAATAAACAGTTTCTTCATTGTTGTACCATTAATAGAAATGAGTATGATTGAGTTGGTTATGCAAAGATACGTCTTTTATATGAATGATACGAACACTTTATGTTTTTTAACTTGTCAGAGGCCGAAGAAGAGACTGCGAAGCGTCAGATAGGCAACCACCACCAAAGACACGGCGACCACTGGCAGGCTGTAAAGCAAAGCCTGCAGGAACGTTGTGTGGAAGACGTATAAGCATACTTGCATCGGCAGATAAATACTCAGGAGCCCGACAATGAAACTGTATTTGAAACCCGGTGTCGGCTCTTTCGCCAATCTGATGCTTCTGCCACAATGATCGCAGACCGTCGAATAGTCTGTACCTCTCAGCAGATATTTGAGGCACTGCTTCAGCGATACAGTCTGATGGCAATATGGACATTCTCTATTTTTCATCGTGATAGTTTTATGTTCATAATCAGAGATGCTTCCAGAGTTCTTCGAGCAATTCCTTCTCGGAGACGTCGAGATAGTCCATGACGATGAGGTCCTTGTAGGCTCTCTTGAAGTAACGACGTTTGTTCTTCTGCTCGTTCTTATAGACAGGACGGCAGGTCTTCCATTCTTTGGAACGGTTGCGCTCGAAGTCGGCAATCTCGTCCCAGGGGATGATGGTGTTCTCGCCGAAGACGTTATAGATTTCCAGTTCGCTGTCAGTAATGGCAACGGCTGGCATACCCTTGACGCGGAGGTCGATATAACGCTTCGCCCTATACCAGAAAGTAAACAACATGGTAAGCAGACATAATGTGTTGCTGACGAACAGTACGACTCTCCAAACGGCTGGCATATAGTCTGCTCTGGCTATTACCACGCTAAGAATCGCTAATGAGATGATGAGGATCAACAGCATCAATGTCAACAGATGCGCTTTTTTCGGATACTTCTTTTCGTAGATGATCATTTCTTTTATTTGTATTAATGGTTAAATCTCTTTTCTTAAAGTGTAGCGCGTCGTCGCGACGCGCCACACAGGACCCGGGTTGGCCTTTCTTATTGAATCAAAATCATTTTTATTTCACGATGACTCTTGGGTGGTATTCGAACCGTTTCTGGTTCTGGCGGAGCGTCTGGACGTCGAGCGGGAGCACACAGCCAGACCAGTTGGCACCCCAGGCATTGAAGGGTTCGCCGGCTGGTGCGATATAGGTGAACTTCGTGAGTTCAAGGGGTAGCGGGTCGAAGACCAGCACGTGGGCCACATAGTCGCCGGCCATACCCTCCATGAAGAACAGTTCGTCCAGAGGAAGCCCCAGCACCTCACGGAGTCTGTACTGGTGGCCAGTCTCGTCAATCAGTTTGGTGTCGTACTCGAAACTCCAGTACTCGGTGGTCCAGTTCTGCTCGTAGCCGATGGCCAGATAGGTAGCCTCGGGAGTGCGCCACAGGGCCATCGTACCGTCTGCCAACGGCTTGATCAGATGGGCGTCTGTCATCACCTTCCAGGTGTTCCAGTTCTGGCGGTCGTAGGGCTTGTTCTCGCTCATGTGCTCCTTGAGTAGACGGGGCTTGTGGAACTGCGGGATAGTATCATAATACTGGGCCGTTCCGTGGTATTGCTGGCGGATGGTGACGGGCATACCCATCATGCCCCAGTTGGGGATGCCGTAGATTCTGATGTCCTTGGTCGTCTCAGGCAATGGTGCGAAGAAGATTTTCAGGTCAATCACATCGCCCTTCTTCGCCTTGACGGTGAAGTGCTTGCGATAGGTATCTGGCTCTGTACGACGGATGCGGTATTGTATGCCTGTCTCCTGATCCACGAGACTCGTCTCCTCGGAGGTCAGCCACAGGTTGGTCACTTCGTCGGCAGGCATGCGGAAGTAACAATGCAGCACCGTCTCGCTGTTCTCCTCCGTCAGCCGCCAACTCATAGGGGTTATGGGTTGGTCGCCGAGCGGCATGTTGGCCATCTCAGGGAATATCCGCTGGTAGTCTTTCTCGATGGTGACGCCCTTGGCCTCGCAATAGTCCTTGATCCAGTCCATGTTGGTCATATGCCACACGGCGGTGGAACGGCCCTTGACGGTCTTCACTTCTGGACGGGCGACGAACATGCCCACGCTCTTTGCATACTCCTTCACGCCAGACTTGTCTGCCTGCTGTGAGTAGGTCAGTTTCACTTCGTTTGGTTGTGCCTGCAGGGCGAGGCTTATCATCGCCAGGAGGCTTGTGATAAAGATTTTCTTCATACGGCTTCGTTTTAAAAGTGTAATGTACTTGGGTTGGTATGCGTCAGCTGTTCGCGATATGTCTGATAACAGGCCGCAGAGACTTCTGTCTCTATCGGCGAGTGGGTGCTGAAGAGCAGGATGCGCCCGTCCATGAGGCGCTCTGCTATCCAGAGGTATTTCTCGCCCTTGCGGAGGTCCTTCAGGGTGAAGAAGAACTGCTGGTGGGAGAAGTTCAGCAGGTAGCCCGGGGTCTTCGAGTCGTACCAGCAGGCGGCCTGCAGCAGTCGGGCGAAGAGGTCGAAGTCTTCCTTGTCGGCGAAGACGTAGGCGGTGCTGACAATCGTGCTGTCGGCTGAGCCGGACGCGCAGTCGAGGGCTACTGCCTTCACCTTGTTATAGCCTGCCATCTTGACTATGAACTCATCCATGCGGCTGGGGGCCTGATAGAGGGTGTCTGCCGCTGGGTTATAGGAGGCATAGTGCAGGTTCTCTGTGGGGCGCAGCGGTTCAGTCGAGGGTTCATCCTTTGTGACAGACTCGGAGACAGGCTGCGCTGGGGCTTTCGTCTGGCCTTGTCCGGACTTGGTGGGGGAGTTTGCGATAGTTCTGACCGTCTGGACTGACAGTTCAGGCTGGATGAACTGGTTGTTCAGACGGGGCGAACTGACTGTTTCCTTAGTCTGAACCGTCGTCGGACTGCCTGTCGGCTCCGTCTCTGCCTGCTTCGCCATCAGGCTTTCATCCTTTGTTTGGCTGCCGAAGGGGGCCATCGTCAAGCCTATACCTATTATAATAATAAGGCAGGCTGCTGCGGCTATCCAGCGCCAAAGCATTACCTTTCGGGCGGGCTCCGTCTCCGTCTGCTGCCGCATCTTCGTCATGAAGTCGGCTGGCAGTCCGGGCGTCTCGGCATACTTGCGTTGCAAGGCCTCGCGCAAATCCGTGTCCTTATATCTCTTGTCCATATCTTCAATCATCAATTTTCAATTTTCAATCTCCTAAGGAGTTTCTTTCGTGTCCGATAGAGGCGGTTGGCCAGGACGCCGGGCTCGATGCCGGTGATGTAGGCGATCTCCGTCAGCGGACGGTCCTCGAAGTAGTAGAGCGTCAGCAGCAGCCTCTCTTCGTCTGGCAGTTCGTCGATGGTCTCCTGCAGTCGCTGGATGCGCTCTTCGCGACCTGTGGAGAGTTCCGACTCCAACTGCTCGTCGCTGATGTCTGTCTGCCATACCTCGCTGTCCTCGATGGGGACGATGAGCGGCCGACGGCGTTTCAGGAAGTCGAGCGTCAGGCGGTAGGCGATACGGCAGAGCCAGGTGGAGAGCGAGGCTTTCTGCGGGTCGTAATGGTCTATGTGACTGAAGGCTCGGATGAAGGTGTCTTGTGCCAGTTCCTCGGCATCCATCACGTCAGAAACCTGGCGGACGATCATGGCGAACACTCGCTCAGCATAGCGACAGACCATTGCGTCCTGCCCCTCGCGCCGTCCTCGCCGGACGGCTTCCACAATCTGCTGTTCTGTCAGTTGTCTCACTTCTACTTGTTATACGACAAAGTTTGTGAAATATCTCGCACTTTCACAAACTTTTTTTCGTAAACACTCATCTTTGTTTTATTTCTTTGGCAGATCGCCAATACGGGTCAGGGTGAAGTCGGTGGCAGAGAACCACTTGGCGCGGCAATCTCGGTTGGTGATGGTTCTGTCGCTTGTCATCCCGTAGGCTATGGTGCCGTCGGTGGAGACGATGCTGTCGATGGTAACCACTGACCAACTGTTGAGGTGTTCAGCGTGATTACGCACATCTGCCGAGTCTATGTTTAGGTTGAGATACTTCAGACTGGCTACCTTGTCCCGCCCATACTCCAGTTCCTGCTGCAGCAACTCATAGAGTCCGGCAGGCTTGTCCTCGTATGCAGGGATCTCCATGAGGTAGGTACTGTCCGTAGCCATTGCATAGACGTATGCCCCAGGCCCTTCGGCACGCACCAGGCAGTCCATCCGATAGACACCAGGCTCGACCTCTTGGTTGCGCTCCACGCGAAGCACGGCCTCACAGTTATCGTTGTAGGTGTCGAGATAACGGATATCAGGGTCTCCACTGGGATATTGCCCACTCCAGGTATAGTGGGCGCATTTGCCGGCTGTCAGCAGGTTCCATCCGCCTTTTCGCAGGAAGTCTCTGTCCTCTTCGCTCATCTTTACACCCTGATATCTATAACCCACATGATGATCATACTTTTGGTCAAAGTATTCCTCACTATATTGATTCATGATGATGCTGCAGGGGACTACGCAGCAGAGGGCCGCAATCCAGAGTAGAATCAGCGTGACACGCTGCCCGGTGCCCATCGGCTGTGTCTTGCCCGTCAGCGAGAGCACCATGTGGATGATGGCGTAGATGGGTATCAGAAGCAACATGAACAGCGTGAAGGTGAAAAGCACAATCACCATAGGATTAGACTGATAGAGCCCCGCCAGGCCTAACGATTCCAGACTCCAGGGCATGCTGCTGGAGATAGGTAGGACGAGGGCGCAAACCACCATTACAAGAGCAACCAGAGCACATACGCAGAGAAACAAACACACAATGAGAGCCACGCCCACGAAAAGTCCAAAGAATAGTTTCAGCAGTAGGGAGAAGAGTGAGCGTAGCAGGTTGGGACTCTGAGTGGCAGTCTCGTCTTTCTCCACCACGATGTCAGCCAAGTTCTGAGGAGTCACTTCCTTACCCTCCATCTGTAGTAACTGCTCTGGGGTCTTGGCCTCTGGCAGTACGATGGCCAACACGAGATAGACTATCAGGCCAATGCCGTAGAAAGCCGTGAACACGACGATGGCCAGCCGCCAAATCACGGGGTCGGTGTTGGTGTAGGTGGCAAAGCCCGAGAGCACACCTGCCAGCATCTTGTCCTTAGGATTGCGGTAGAGTTTCTTGCCTGCCGTCCTTTCGCGTACATTATTATATATGTCTTGGGCTGCCGAGTGTACGGAGTCATAACGGTGGCCCTCCTTTGGACCATCCTTTGACTCTGACGTTTGGTGCTCGCCATCGTCTTCACCTGCCATCTGCTCTGGCTCGCCGATACGGGAGATGATGTCCTTCACGTGGTCGATGGTGATAGCCTCGATGCCCTGCTGACGGAGTTCGTCAAACAGTTCTGCGATACGGGCCTCAATGTCGTCAACGATTTCGTCGCCACCCTCCTGACGCCCGAAGTAACTGCGGAGCGACTCGATGTATTGCTGTAGCAACTCATAGGCATCCTCGTCAATCTGGAAGAGGCGCCCGCAAAGGTTGATGGTGATGTTCTTCTTCATGTTGTTTCTAATAGTTTAGGGTGGATGTTCTTGAGATAATTAATGGTGTTAGAGAGTTCCGTCCAGGCCCCGTCGAGGCCTTCGAGGAAACGTTCTCCCTCTTCGCTGAGGGCATAGTACTTGCGGGGAGGACCTTGCGTGGACTCCTGCCATTCGTAGCGCAGCAGACCGTCATTCTTCAGGCGGGTCAGTAGGGGGTAGAGTGTTCCCTCTACCACGAGCAGTTCAGCCTGTTTCAGTTGTTGGATAATGTCACTTGCATACGAGGGCCGATGCTTTAGGAGCAGCAACACGCAGTACTCCAGCATCCCTTTCCTCATCTGTGACTTTGCATTCTCGATGTTCATATCTAATGGAGTTATATGATTTCGAGTGCAAAGATAGGTAAAAACTTGGTACCTTGCAATACAAAGTACTAAGTTTTCGCCAAGAATTATATCTATTTAACAGTTACCCCTGCAGTTTATGCTTGCAGAGTCCGCGGCTGGCGTTGTGCAGGATGTCGTCCTTGATGACAGGAGCGGCAGCAGCCAGGTCTACGATGCGGTAGGGCAGGTCGTTGAGTGTGATGAGTCGGGCGGCAGGGGGCAGTGCTTCCGATGAGCCTTCTGGCGTCCAAGGGTTTTCCAGTTTCTCGCCGATCAGCGTGAGGTCGGTCTCTTCGTATAGTTCGTAAGAGCGTACCAGCATCGAGTAGTTGCGGGTGGATTCGTTGCCGTCGGCATCAATATACTGGCCTGTGAAAGTCTTCTGGAAGCGGTAGGTGTCGACGCCACACACTTCCTCGCAATGGTGGACGAAGGTGAAGCAGTCGGTATAGTGCAGGTTGATGAGCACGTTCTTGCCGTGCTGGCGCTCCAGATATCCGAAAGGAGAGTCGTTGCCGAAGGAACTCTGGTTCTGCATGTCGCAGAGCAGTTGCTGGTCCTTACCTGCCACGGCGAAGGAGTAGAGTGGATGCTGGGTGCGTCGGAAAGCGGGATGTCGCAGGGCAACGGTACCAAGAGACCCCGTCTTGCAAGGGGTCTTGTGATAGTCGAAGGCGACACCATGACAGAAGTCCCAGTTGAACGTAGGGATGAGCAGGGTGCCCTCTGGACCGATAGTGTCGAGGATGGCGTCGAGGAACTTGTCTCGGTCGAAACGCTCCCCGTTGCGCATACTGGTGAAGGTGAGTTGCATGATGTCCGACGAGAGCAGCATGCTGTCGCCCTTCTCCAGACCCCAGTGCTGGGGGAGTTCCAGATAACTAATGTACGCCATACTTCTCCAGGAGGGCTGCGATGCTGTCGACGGAGCCGAAGTTCTCAGGAACGACGTCGGTGCCGTCGATGCGGAAGTTGAAGGTAATCTCCATGTTGGTGACGAGCGTCACGATGTCGTACGAGTCGAGCATGCCTGCCTCGATGAAGTCCTCATCGCCACTGAAGTCGTACTCTGGGCGGATGGTCCTTAAGATCTCAATTATTTTTTCTTTCATCCTTTTATTATTTAAGTTTACAGTTTACGGTTTACAGTTTACAGATGATTTCATCGGAGGATAGAATGGCTTTGCCTAGTCCTTCTCCAGTCAGTGGGTGGCTTTGCCTGGTAATTAACTGTAAACCGTGAACTGTAAACAAATCATTTCTTCACTTCTTTCTTATAAAACAGCCTGTCGATTTTCCCGTTGGTGTTACGCTGTAACTGCTCCAGACGGTGGTAGACCGTGGGGATCATGTATTTTGGTAGCACCTTGCCTATCTCCATGCGGAACTGTGGCACGGGAATCTCCTCGGGAGCCTCGTAGAAGAGGGTGATCTGTTTTTCGGCCTGGTTGTAGACGATACAGCCGTTCTTCACGAGTTTCAGCGTATTGATGATTACGTGCTCGATCTCGCCTAGGTCGGTGCGGTAGCCCATGTGCTTTACGATGTTGTCCTTGCGGCCCTTGAACATGATGAGGCCCTCGTCATTCAGACAGACGATGTCGCCCGTACGGTAGATGAGTTCCGGATAGGCTTTATTCAGCGGATTCTGCACAAATGCTGCAGCCGTCTTTTCGGGGTTGTTGTAGTAACCCATTGCCAGGGAAGTACCTCTGACGCAGAGTTCGCCTTCGATCCCTGGCTCACTGACGGCCTTGTCTTCATCGTCGAGGATGATGATGTCCGTGTTGTGGCAGGGGTAGCCGATGGGCAGGGGTTCCTCGTCGGGAATCTCCTTATTAATAATAAAATAGGTGCAGTCGAGGGTAATCTCGATAGGACCGTAAAGATTGGCGAAGGTAGTCTGGGGCAGATGATGGTGCCAGTAGTTGTATTGCTTTGTGGGGAACACCTCGCCGGCGAACCATACCGTGCGCAGGCTCTCGAGTCTGAAGGCTGAGAGCAGGTCCATGTTCGCGATATTCACCATGATCGTCGGCACCCAGAAGAGGAAGTTCACCTTGTGTTGCTCGAGCACCTCCAGGATCTTAGCCGGGAAGGCAGCGAGATGGGCTGGCAGCACCACGAGCGTACTGGCCTTGGCCATGAGCATGCAGAGTTCGAAACTGTAGATGTCGAACACGATGGGTGAGAGCGAACCCATTACAAGGTCGTCACCGAAATGGAAGGTGTCGAGAGCCCAGTCGATGAAGTCGAAGAAACTTTTATGGTTCAGCACCACCCCCTTAGGCGTTCCCGTCGACCCTGACGTGTTGATGATACACGAAGGGTCGGTATCGATGATCGTCGACAGACGCCTGCTGATGGCTGTCCCGTCTACCTCTGCCGTCTCGTAGGCCTCGTCAAGCAGGATGACCTTTATCGTTAAGGGGATGATTCCTTCAATCGGCTTGATCTGGCGGGTGGTAGAGATGATGGCGGCAGGCTCCACCAACTGGATGATATTCCTGATGCGCTCTGCCGGGGTCTTAATGTCGAGGTTCATGTAGAAGTCCCCGGCATAGAGGATGCCCAGGTCAGCATAGACGCTCTCCACAGACTTGTCGAGGAACACGCCGATGGGCTTGTTCTGGGCGATGCCCATCGTGATAAGCGTTGAGGCCAGGCGCAGAGAATGCTGGTGAAGGGCGGAGAAAGTTATCTCCCTGTCCTTGTCGATGACGGCGGTCTTCTCAGGATACTTCCCGACCGTCTCCTCAAATAACTCTATCAGACTAACCTTCATATTGTCATACCTTTGTTTTATCAGTAAAGAGCACAAGGGGCTAAACCCTTTGTGCTCTTACACAGTTCTATTTGAGCGGAAGCAAATTCTTCACTTTTCACTCTTCATTTATTAAAAGTCCATGTCGTCGAGCGAGTCGCTGAAGTCCTTTGGAACGGCGTTCTCGCGCGGTGCCTCCTCATGGTGGTCATGACGCTCTGGACGCTCACGGCGGTCGCCATTGCGACGGTCACCACGGTCTGGACGACGGTCGCGACGCTCACCACGCTCGGGGCGCTCACGGCGCTCACCACGCTCACGGGCAGGGCGCTCTACATAACCCTCGGGCTTCTCGATCAGCACACGGTGCGAGAGTTTGTACTTGCCGGTCTTCGGGTCGATCTCCAGCAGTTTCACCTTGATCTTGTCACCCTCCTTGATGCCGGCCTCCTCGACGGTCTCGAGGCGCTTCCAGTCAATCTCGGAGATGTGTAACAGACCGTCCTTGCCAGGCATGATCTCCACGAAGCAACCGTAAGGCATGATCGAGCGGACGGTACCCTCGTAGACCTCACCCACCTCGGGGATGGCCACGATAGCCTTGATCTTGGCGATAGCGGCGTCGATGCTGGCCTTATCGGGAGCGCTGACCTGCACATGACCCACACCGTCGGCCTCGTCGATGGTGATGGTAGCGCCGGTGTCTTCCTGCATCTGCTGGATAATCTTTCCGCCCGGGCCAATGACGGCACCGATAAACTCCTTGGGAATATCGAAGGCCTCGATGCGGGGCACCTGGGGCTTCAGTTCGGCACGTGGCTCGGCGATGGTCTCAGTCAGTTTGCCGAGGATATACTCACGACCGGCCTTGGCCTGCATGAGGGCTTTCTCGAGGATCTCAAACGACAGGCCGTCGCACTTGATATCCATCTGGGTGGCTGTCAGACCGTCCTTCGTACCGGTGGTCTTGAAGTCCATATCGCCCAGGTGGTCCTCATCGCCGAGGATATCGCTGAGCACGGCGTATTTCTCTTCTCCGGGGTTCTTGATCAGACCCATGGCGATACCCGAGACGGGTTTCTTCATGGGCACACCAGCGTCCATCAGGGCGAGGGTACCGGCACAGACAGTAGCCATGGATGAAGAACCGTTGGACTCGAGGATCTGGCTGACGAGACGAACCGTGTAGGGGAAGTCCTCGGGAATCTGACCCTTCAGACCGCGCCATGCCAGATGGCCGTGACCGATCTCACGACGGCCTACACCGCGCTGGGCTTTGGCCTCACCAGTACAGAACGGGGGGAAGTTATAGTGCAACAGGAAACGCATGTAGCCATGCTCCAGCACATCGTCGACGAGTTTCTCGTCGAGTTTCGTGCCGAGGGTACAGGTGCTCAGCGACTGTGTCTCACCACGGGTGAAGATAGCACTTCCGTGAGGCATGGGCAGGGGAGAGACCTCGCACCAGATGGGACGGATGTCGGTGGTCTTACGGCCATCGAGACGGATACCCTCGTCGAGGATGCATCGGCGCATGGCGTCGCGCTCCACGTCGTGGTAGTAGCGCTCCATCATAGCCTCGTACTCATCCTTCGAGATTTCCGAGTCGGCGGTGATCTCAGGATGGGCCTCGAAGTATTTCTCCTTGAAGTCCTCGAGGATCTTCTCGAAGGCGTCGGCGCGCTCCTGCTTCTCCAGGGCCTGCTTCGTCACGTCGTAGGCGGGCTGGTAGCACTCCTTGTTCATCTGCTCGCGCAGGGCCTCGTCGTTCACCTCATGGTTGTACTCGCGCTTCACGTCCTTGCCCAGTTCCTTCGAGAGTTCGGCCTGCAGTTCGCACATTGGCTTGATGGCGTCCATGGCGGCCTTGAGGGCTCCCAGCAGGTCCTGCTCGCTGACCTCCTTCATCTCACCTTCCACCATCATGATGTTCTCGGCAGAGGCACCGACCATGATGTCCATGTCGGCCTCCTTCATCTGCTCGAAGGTCGGGTCGATCACATACTCACCGTTGACGCGGGCCACGCGGACTTCGGAGATGGGGCACTCGAAGGGTATATCCGAGCAAGCCAGTGCTGCTGATGCAGCAAAACCGGCAAGGGCATCGGGCTGGTCAACACCGTCGGCGCTGAGCAGCATGACATTGACGAATACTTCTGCGTGATAGTTACTTGGGAACAGGGGACGGAGCACACGGTCCACCAGTCGTGATGTCAGGATTTCATTGTCTGAGGCTTTGCCTTCGCGCTTGGTGAATCCACCGGGGAAACGGCCAGCGGCACTGTACTGTTCGCGATAGTCTACCTGCAGAGGCATGAAATCGGTTCCGGGAACTGCATCTTTTGCGGCACAAACGGTGGCCAGAAGCACGGTGTTGTTCATCTTCAGCATGACAGCACCATCGGTCTGTTTTGCCACTTTCCCGGTTTCAATGGTGATGGTCCTTCCATCAGCCAGTTGAAGGGTCTTTGTAATTACATTCATCTTGATTAAAACATCTAAAAATAAAAAAAACGGTGCGACGAGAGCGCTGTCCGTCGCAAAAACGGCGCAAAGTTACACATTATATTATAAAATAAAGAAGAAAAAGGGCTATATTTTCATATTTTTATGTTTTTTGAATGAAATTCTTCATTCTACATTCTTCATTCTTCATTTTTTCTTCGTACCTTTGCACCCACAAAACGAAAAAGTAGAATGAAAAAGAATCATATTTGCAAAGTGGCCGCCGTGGTGCTGGCTGCGGTGGCTGCTGCCTCGTGCAGCAACAACAAGTTCAAGGTCGAGGGGCAGATTGCCAATGCCGCCGACTCCGTGCTCTATTTCGAGAATGTCGGACTGGAGGGCATCGAGGTGCTCGACTCCGTGACGCTGGGCAGCGACGGCAGTTTCGCCTTCAGCGGAGATCCGGCCGAGGCGCCCGAGTTCTACCGCCTGCGCATTGCCGACCAGATCATCAACGTCAGCATCGACTCCACCGAGACCGTACAGGTCAAGGGCGAATATCCCGGCATGGCCTCGAACTACACCGTCAGCGGCTCGGACAACTGCGACAAGATCCGCGAACTCACCCTCAAGCAGATGGAACTGCAGCGGAAAGTCGTGGCCCTGCAGCAACAACAGGCCGACCTCGGCATCCGCGTCATCAGCGACAGCATCAACAGCCTCGTGGCGCTCTATAAGGCCGACGTGATGAAGAACTATATCTACCGCGAGCCCAACAAGGCCTACGCCTACTTCGCCCTCTTCCAGACACTGGGCAACTGGCTGATCTTCAACCCCCGCTCGGAGAAGGACGACATCAGGGCCTTCGCCGCCGTGGCCACCAGTTGGGACACTTACTACCCCCATGCCAACCGCGGGCAGAACCTGCATAACATCGCCATCGAGGGCATGAAGAACCAGCGTATCATCGCGGCTCAAAATGCCGATCTCGAGGTCGACGCCAGCAAGGTGACTGAGGCGGGCGTGCTCGATATCGCGCTGGCTGACAACAAGGGGCAGGTGCGGCATCTCACCGACCTGAAGGGCCAGGTGGTGCTGCTTGACTTCCACATCTTCGCCCTCGAAGACTCTCCCGCCCGCATCATCATGCTCCGTGAACTCTACAACAAGTACCACGCCCAGGGCCTGGAGGTCTATCAGGTAAGCCTCGACCCCGATGAGCATTTCTGGAAGCAGCAGACCGAGGCCCTGCCCTGGATCAGCGTGCGCGATGCCGACGGCGTTGGCTCCCAGCGCCTGATGCTCTATAACGTGCAGGCGGTGCCCGACTTCTTCCTCATCGACCGCGGCAACAACATCGTATCTCGTGCCGCTACCATCAAGGACCTTGAGGCCGAGATCAAGAAACTGCTGTAGTAAATAGAGGCAAATAAATATAAGAAAGAAATTAGAATAATTAGCATAATTACACTCAGAAATTTTAATAATTATTTTTTGAACCATGAATAATTACATTTTTTGGAATAAATTATTCTAATTATTCTAATTTCTTTCCTAAATAATCTGATCCTTTTTTCTTCCTAACACACCAAAAATAGTTAATAATTGTTGTGCGGCAGCAATTTTTTCACTTTTCACTTTTCACTCTTCTCTTTTTTTATTACCTTTGCACCCGCAAAACGAAAAGTCGGCATAGCTCAGTTGGTTAGAGTATCACCTTGACATGGTGGGGGTCCTTGGTCCGAATCCAAGTGTCGACACAGGGAGAGGCAATCCTAATGAGGGAGTGCCTCTTTTCCTTTTCATGCCTTCCGGCCTTTCAAAAGCTTTCCAGCCAGCCCTTCAGTTCAAAGATCATCTGGTAATGGTACTCAAAACTCTCGCGGTAACCCCAGCCATGACCGCCCGTCGGATAAATGTGTATCGAGGCCGGAACATCATGCTTATATAACTGTTCGTAGTAGCCGAAGCCGTTGGCGGCAGGCACGGCCTTGTCGTCGTCAGAGAGGGCGAGGAAGGCGCGGGGCGTGGCGCGGTTCACTTGCAAGTCGTTGCTGTAGTTGGCTTCCAGCCGTTTCATCTCCTTCTTGGAGTGCCCGGTGCCCAGCAAGTTGTCGTGCGACCCCTTATGGGTGAACGAGAGGTCCATCGTGATGACGGGGTAGAAGAGGATCTGGAAGTTGGGCGCGGCTTCTCCAGTAGAATGGGTGGCGATGGTCGAGGCGAGGTGTCCGCCGGCAGAGAATCCCATGATGCCGACCTGTGTGCGGTCGATATGCCACTCTACCGCATTCATGCGGACGGTCTTGATGGCCTGTTCGGCGTCGGAGACGGGAATCATCGGGTTGCCGTGGGGCATGCGGTATTTCAGCACGATGAGTGCAATGCCCTGATTATTGAAGAACGTGGCCCACTGATGGCCCTCATGGTCCATCGCCAGATGGGAGTAGCCGCCACCCGGACAGCATACCACGGCTCTGCCCGATGCCTTCTTCGCATCGGGCAGGTATACGGTGAGTTCGGCCTTGTCTTCTTTGTCGCTGCTGGCATAGGTTGCCCCGTTGGGCCACAAATCCATCTTCAGGCTTTTCTCTTGCGCCTGTGCCGCCATCGAAACCGTCATCAGCAGCATGATCAGTCTAAGCATTTTCATTTGTTATGGTATGATATGAAGTGTGTCAGTATTCTTGACTTCTGTACTTATTTTCTTGAATGTATATCTGATGAAGTAGTCAGTACCCGCTTGTTTGGATTCCATAACGAGTTTGTTTCCATTGATGGAACAACTGTAACTCTGGTCTGTTGAAGAATTCGTCAGGGCAAGAACCATCCCATTCATAAAAGCCTCATCTTTACTGGCGATCTTCCATATCTCTCCGCTGTAATCATAGAAGTACTGGCGCATGGTGAAGTATGACTCTCCGCGATCTGTTGATGCCAGGGAGATGACCAGTTCGTCTCCTTTGGAAGGATTCAGGTAGTCATATACCGTTGTGCTCTGATTGGTGCCACCTTGTTCGTTAGGGATCTTATACTCCTTAAGGACAAGTCCCCAAGTGCCGATGATGTCTGATGCCGAGCCTTTGCCGTTGTCTATTTCGTTCTTGTCGTCATCGCTGCCACAGGCTGAGAAAAGTGCTCCCAGCGAGAAGACCATCGTGACGGCGAGGAGGTGCAGGAATGATTTCTGATATGTCATAAAGTATGATTTAGAATGTTATAGTATTTAAAACAAGCGGACGATCCCTGGCACTATCACCAAGGAATCGTCCGCATGATATTAACAGGATTAAATATTAGAAGTTGTAATATACACCGAATGAGCAACTGTTTCTGAAGTCAAGACCAAACTTGGTGCCACTCTTGCCACTGCCCTCCGGGCTACGGTTCTCGAAGCCGAGGAAGCCGAGATGAGTAACGAAACTAACTTTGTCAGTAAGAGCGACGGCTATTCCAGGGCTTACTCCCAATGCAAAGTAACTGCCGCCATTCTTAATGCTTGCAAAGGATACTTCACCATCAAAAAACAGTTTAACAGGATCCCAGTCGGCAGCCGTGTATCGTGCATAAGGAGAAATCACGAATACTTCTCTTCCCGTAGATCCAAAAGTATCGGTTCCGCTAGCCATTGCAAAGTCCCCCTTTGAGTAGCCTAATACGGCACCGGCTGCCCACTGGTCATTAATCTGGTAACCGACTTCGGGCAGGATTTTGAAAACGAACTCAGAATCGCCACCGCCAACAGGCTTAACACTACCGAAGCCAATAGATCCTCCGGCATAGAACTGAGCGCTTGCATTCAGGCTAGCAAACATCACAACTGCTAACAATAAAATCTTTTTCATAATCATTAATTTTTTAAAGGGTTAGTAATTGAAAATGACATTTTTGTTATTAAGTTGGTGCAAAGTTAAGAATAATTTTCAATATATGCAAGAGTTTTAGTTTTTTTTTTTTAATTACAGACTAAAACGAGTTTTTGGAGAAAATACTTGGCCGTTTGAATAATTGTTGTTAACTTTGTGGCGCAATTACTAATAAGAATGAGATACAGGCCGTTATTGCTGGTTGCTATATGGCTATTGCTGCTCAGTTCAGCCCGAGGAGGTGATTATCGGAAGATGTCTCCGCTTATCCGGCAGGCTTGCATGGAATCTCGGCAGCGCAGTCTTTCCCGGGCTCCTTTGGATGGAGAGCGGACGATAGTGGCTTTTGTCTGTATCAGTCCTGCCGAGGCAGACAGGGTATTTGCAAAGCATCGCTGCCGTCAACATGCCCAATGGGGCGACATCTTCATCGCCAGTATCCCACAGGGAGAAGTCGGGGCGCTGTCGATGGAGAGTGCCGTGAGACGCATTGAAGCCAGCCAGTCCAGTCAGTTATGCGTCGATACTACTGCCGCAATCATTCAGGCCCTGCCCCTGTATGAGGCATCGTCATCCCATCAGGCCTATACTGGCAAGGGCGTGCTGGTTGGCATTGTAGACGTGGGTTTCGATCTGACACATCCTAATTTCCTTGATCCGGAGACCGGGCACTCTCGTATCATGGCGTTCTGGGATCAGTTGTCGCGTGACACCATCGGCAGCCTCCTGCCCGTAGGACGTGACTATGTAGGGCCTGAGGCCGTCAGCGCCATCAGGCAATCTACCGATGCTTCTATCTCCACCCACGGCACCCACACCTTAGGTATCGCAGCCGGTAGTGGCTTCGACACCCCATATCGTGGTATCGCATGGGGAAGTGACCTTTGTGTGGTAGGTAATGCCATCAGCAATAACATTGAGTTAATAGACTCTGCCGACTATTATAAATACACCAATGCCGTCGATGCCCTTGGCTTTAAATACTGCTTTGACTATGCCGAGCAGCGAGGCATGCCATGCGTGGTATCGCTGAGCGAGGGCTATGCACCCTATCTCGATGAGGACGACAGCCTGTATGCCGCTACGCTCCAGCAGTTGACGGGTCCTGGAAGAATCATCGTCGCTGCGGCAGGCAACGAAGGGGTGGAGAAGACTTATTTTGAAAAGACGGACCGCGAGAGAGAAGCGGGGAGTTTTATCCGCTGTTTCAAGGACGCCGCTCTATACCGGATGAAGAGCCGGGGAGAGATGCGGCTTGCAGTCTACGGCTATAGAAAGGAGGAAGATGGAAGGCGGAAAGCGAAAAGAGGAGTGCCTACTGACACGATTGCATTTGAAACGGCTGAGGTGCCTGTCGACACGGTCATAAGCCGTCAGGTCTTGTATGGCCAGGACTCCCTGACAGTCGCAGTCTACCGGGAAGGTTCGCGCTTTACAGAGCATGATGTCTGGCAGGTGCTTGTGAAATCGAACCGCACCTTAGACCAGTTGTCGCCTTTGGCACTGGTGGTGGAGGGTAATGGGCTGATAGAAGTCTACGGCAACTCTATCTACGCCTTCCGTGACCATGAGGCAGACGGCCGATGGACAGCAGCCGTGGTTGGACGCAATGTTATGGCTCCGAGTTGTTTCCCCGGGATCATCTCTGTCGGCGGCACCACCCATCGGCTCAGCATCAGGACGGCAGATGGCAAGGAGACGTCAGGAAGCAAGGATAAGGAGCCTGGCAAGATAGGATACTATTCGTCGACCGGTCCGGCAATGAACGACCTCATGAAGCCTGATGTGGTGGCCCCGGGGACGAATGTGGTTTCTTCGTACAGCCAGTTCTATCATCCAGAGAAGGAGGTGGTCAGTTATTCAGACTATAATGGTGAGCGCTACCCCTGGGGCGTCAATTCGGGCACGTCGATGTCTGCTCCTGTTGTGGCGGGCGTCATCGCTCTCTGGCTACAGGCCAGACAAGATCTGACACCACAGGAGGTCAGGGAGGTGATGAGTCGCAGTTGCCGGCATCCCGAGGATCAGTACGACTATCCCAACAATGTCTATGGCTATGGCGAGATAGATGCTTATCGGGGACTGTTGGAGGTGCTCTCGCTTTCTGGTATAAAAGGAATCAGTCTTCATCAGCCGGCGGGTTTGCAGGTCGTTCCTGATGATGGCGGCCTCCGCTTGGTCTTTGTTGGGGAAACCCCGAAGTCTCTCCGTATCAGCGTCTATCATCTTTCTGGCGGCTGTGTTTACACCTGCCGCCTGGTAGCCGATAAGCCAGAGGTCTTTGTTGCTCTTCCCACAGTCTCCCCAGGTATCTATGTTATCCAGATAGACAGCCCTGACAAACGCCTGCAAGGTTCTGCATTAGTCAGACTGCAAAAGGGTTTTTGAGCATTACGAAGACCAAAAAGAAGAATATCTATTAAGAAACTTAAAAACGATAACGACATGAAGAAGATTCTCACAATGATGGCCCTCGCAGCACTTACAATGAGTGTTCAGGCCAAGGTAAAGTTGCCCCATCTGATTGGTGACAACATGGTGTTACAGCAGCAGGCTGACGTCCGCCTCTGGGGATGGGCCGATCCGATGCGAGAGGTCAAGGTGACCTGTTCGTGGAGTAAGGAGGTTGTCAGGACGAGACCCCACGGCGATGGTAAGTGGATGGTCCATGTGAAGACACCTGTGGCCTCGTATGAGCCGTTGAGTATCACCTTTGACGATGGTGAGCCTGTGACTATTCATAACGTCTTGGCCGGAGAGGTATGGGTCTGTGCAGGACAGTCGAATATGGAGATGCCTGTCAAAGGCTTCTGGATGTGTCCAGTGCAAGATTACAACCAAGTGGTGATCGATGCCAAGAACCATCAAGGCGTCAGGTCGGTGAAGATTCCCAGCATTATGCGTGCCGAGCCTCAGGATGACGCCCAGTGCGAGTGGCGTGAGTGTTCGCCGAAGACGGTGGGCGAGTTCTCTGCCACCGGCTATTTCTTCGCCCGTACCATGCATACAGCCCTCGATGTCCCCATCGGACTTATAGAAGCCAATAAAGGAGGTTCGCGCGTGGAGAGTTGGCTGACGAAGGAGAACCTGGAGAAATATACCGATGATCCTACCGACTCTGTGGAGATATGTAAGAAATGGGCTCAGTGGGACTATCATCGTTCGCTGCTCTGGGGCAACGGCACTTTCAATCCCATCCTTAACTTCACGGTGAAGGGTATTCTCTATTATCAGGGCTGTTCGAACGTGGGCGACCCTGGTGACCAGTATAGTAAGCGTATGAAACTGCTGGTGGAACAGTGGAGAGAGCAGTTCGGATTGGGCGAGATACCTTTCTACTTCGTGCAGATTGCGCCTTATCGGTATGACGATGACGACAATGCCATCAGTGGAGCCCTCTTGCGCGAACAACAGTTCAAGGCTTCGCAGATCATCCCCAATAGCAGTCTGGTGTGCATCAACGATCTCGTCTATCCTTATGAGACCACGCAGATCCATCCTACCCAGAAGCGGCAGGTGGGTGAGCGTCTGGCCTATACGGCACTGAACCGGGATTATGGTTTCGAGGGCATCCTTTATCAGAGTTCTACGTATAAGGACATGCTCGTGAAGGACGATGCTGTCTATATTCATTTGGATAACAACTACCACACCGATGCTCCCTTTGAAGATATCCAGGGCTTCGAGGTGGCAGGCGAGGACCGCGTGTTCCATCCCGCCAAGGCCCAGCACTTCTGGCAGCCTGGCGGCGGCTACTGGGATGAGGCCATCAAGATCACCTCGCCTGAGGTGAGCAAGCCTGTGGCCGTGCGCTATTGCTTCAAGAATTTCCAGATTGGTAATGTGAAGAATGGCGCCAACCTGCCCTTATTCCCATTCAGAACAGATAACTGGTAGTTTTTATGGTTTACAGTTTACGGTTTACAGTTTACAGATGATTACATCTATAGGCTGATTCCTGACAGTGATTTCTCCGGCTAATTTCCTAGTGTAAGAGGTAATCATCTGTAAGCTGTAAACCGCAAACTGTAAACAAAAAAATGAATATATGAAAAATCATCCATTAGAGCTTTTCCGCTATTGCCCGAAGTGCGGCAGCAGCGACTTCATGATCCATAATGCCCTGAGCAGGCACTGTGCTAACTGTGGATTCACGTATTATCAGAATCCCAGAGCCTCAACGGCCGCCTTTATCCTCAACGGACGAGGTGAGTTGCTGGTGGCCCGTCGGGGAAAAGAACCAGCCAAAGGCACCCTCGACCTGCCCGGCGGTTTCGTGGATAACAACGAGAATGCCGAACAAGGCATGGTGAGGGAGATCCGGGAGGAGACGGGGCTGGTGATCGATGCCGGCGACATCAGGTATATGTTCTCCATTCCTAATGTCTACCATTATTCTGGTATGGATATTCACACACTCGACCTCTTTTTTGCCTGTCATGTACCGGAAGACGCTGAGATAAAGGCGGCTGACGATGCTGCGGAACTCATGTGGCTGCCTCTGCGCGAGGTCTATGTCGAGCGCTTCGGACTTCGTTCCATTCGCGAGGCCGTCCACCGTTTCTTGCAGCAAAATCGTTAATAAAACAAAAAAACCTATATATAAATAAGGTGTGATAACGTTTTTTGCTTACTTTTGCAGCCCGTAAGAAAACAAAACGATAAAAGTATGCAGAAAAACTTAGTGATTGTGGAGTCTCCGGCCAAGGCGAAGACGATAGAGAAGTTCCTGGGAAAGGACTTCAAGGTGATGTCGAGTTATGGCCATATCCGCGACTTGAAGAAGAAAGAGTTGAGTGTCGATGAAAAGACGCTCGAGCCTGAATACGAAATTCCAGAAGAGAAGTCCAAACTGGTTGCAGACCTGCGTTCCAAGGCAGAGAAAGCCGAGAAGGTATGGCTGGCATCCGATGAAGACCGTGAGGGAGAAGCCATTTCCTGGCATCTGTGTGAGGTGTTAGGCCTGGACAGCAAGAAGACGAACCGTATTGTGTTCCATGAGATTACCAAGCCGGCCATTTTGGATGCCATTGAACATCCCCGTCATCTGGATATGAACCTGGTGAATGCTCAGCAGGCACGCCGTGTGCTGGACCGTATCGTCGGCTTTAAACTCTCGCCAGTGCTGTGGCGCAAGGTGAAGCCTTCTCTTTCTGCCGGCCGTGTGCAGAGTGTGGCTGTCAGACTCATTGTGGAGCGTGAGCGGGAGATCCAGCAATTCAAGAGTGAGATTTACTATGTCGTGAATGGTGTCTTCGCCATCATGAATCCTGATGGTTCCGCCTCGGAGGTAAAGGCCCAGTTAGGCAGCCGTTTCAAGACCGTTGATGAGGTACTCGCATTCCTTGAGCAATGTAAGGCATCCACCTATCAGGTAGAGAGTATTCAGAAAAAGCCCGTCAAGCGTACCCCTGCGCCTCCCTTCACCACATCGACTCTGCAACAGGAGGCTGCCCGCAAACTAGGACTTACCGTCAGCCAGACGATGATGATTGCCCAGCATCTGTATGAGAATGGACAGATTACTTATATGCGTACCGACTCTGTGAACCTCTCGAAACTCTGTCTGGGTGCCAGTAAGGAGGAAATCGTGCGACTCTATGGCAGTGAATACAGTAAGACACGCCAATACCATACAAGTTCGAAGGGTGCCCAGGAGGCTCACGAGGCTATCCGTCCTACCTATATGGATCGTACGGAGATAGATGGCTCTGCCCAGGAGAAGCGTCTTTACGAACTGATCTGGAAGCGTACCGTGGCCAGTCAGATGGCTGATGCCGAGATTGAGAAGACCACGGTGACGATAGCCGTCAAGAATCAAGAGACAGGCAAGAGAAACGAGGAGGAGTTCGTTGCCCAGGGCGAGGTGGTGAAATTCGATGGTTTTATCAAGGTGTATCGTGAGTCGCTCGACGACGATGAGCAGCAGGAGGAGTATGGACACATTCTTCCCCCTCTGCATGAAGGTCAGGAACTCATTCGCCGCGAGATCAATGCTAGTGAGCGTTTCGTTGCCGGTCCACAGCGGTATACGGAAGCCAGTCTGGTGCATAAGATGGAGGAACTGGGCATTGGCCGTCCGTCTACTTATGCCCCCACCATCAGCACCATCCAGCAGCGAGAGTATGTGATAAAGGGTGACAAGAAGGGTGAGGAGCGTCAGTATGCTGTGTACACCCTGAAGGGTAAGCAAATCAGTCAGCGTAACCGTAAGGAGATAGTAGGTTCGGAGAAGGGAAAGTTGATCCCTACCGATATCGGTATTGTGGTGAACGACTTTTTGATGAAGCATTTCACGGAGATTATGGACTACAACTTCACCGCCAAGGTTGAACAGGATTTCGATAAGATTGCTGAGGGCGATGAGCAGTGGAAGGATATGATGCACTCGTTCTATAAGGATTTCGAACCCACAGTAGAGCATACGATTAACAGTCGCGACCTTCATAAGGCCGGTGAGCGTGTGTTGGGCAAGGATCCTAAGACGGGTAAGCCCGTCTTCGTGAAGATTGGCCGTTTCGGTCCGGTCGTCCAAATCGGTACTGCTGATGATAACGAGAAGCCGACCTTTGCCCAGATGCCTAAAGAGAAGAGTATCGAGACCATCACCCTTGAAGAGGCTCTTGAGTTGTTTAAGTTGCCGCGTGAGATAGGCGATTATGAGGGTAAGCCCGTCACCATCGGAGCCGGCCGTTTCGGCCCGTATATCCTCTATGATCGCAAATATACGTCAGTGCCCAAAGGTACTGACCCGATGTCGCTGACCCTTGACGAGGCTGTCGGTCTTATCAAGGAGAAACAGCAGGAGGAGAAGCGGAAGCATCTGAAAGTGTTTGTCGAAGACACGAAACTTGAGGTACTCGACGGTCGTTATGGACCCTACCTGGCTTACGATGGCAAGAACTACCGTCTGCCGAAGAGTATGCACGACAAGGCTGCAGAACTGACCTATGAGGAATGTATGAAGGTAATCACAGCCACCCCGGTGAAAAAATCGTAAATTCGTAAACTGTAAATCCGCAAATCATCTTGACCCGCATCATCCTCATTGGCTATATGGGTGCCGGAAAGACCACCATCGGCAAGGCGCTCTCTAAGGAGTTAGGTATCATCTTCTACGACCTCGACTGGTATATCGAGAGCCGTATGCGGAAGACAGTTCCTCAGATCTTTGCTGAGCGTGGCGAGGAGGGATTCCGTAAGATAGAGTATAATATGCTGCATGAGGTGGCAGAGTTTGAAAATGTCATCATCAGTTGTGGTGGCGGCACGCCCTGCTTCTTCGATAATATGGATTATCTGAACCAACAGGGACAGGTGGTCTATCTGAAGGCAGATCCAGAGGTGTTGTATAAGCATCTGCAGATGGCCCGCGTGGAGCGTCCGCTCCTGAAGGGTAAGAGCCACGAGGAGTTGCTGGCGTTTATTAAGGAACAACTTGAGAAGCGTGAACCCTTCTACACGAAGGCCCGATATACGCTTGACGTCAGCCTCATGGATAACTACGAGAAAATTCAAATTAGCGTAGCGAAGATAAAAGAACTTTTGGGATTATGAAGAAATGGACCATCGATGACTCGAAGGAGCTCTACAACATTAATGGTTGGGGCACTTCCTATTTTGGCATCAACGAGAAAGGCGATGTCTATGTCACACCCTGTAAGAATGGTACGCAGATAGACCTGCGTGAGGTGATGGATGAACTGGCGCTGCGTGATGTCACGCCACCCGTGCTACTCCGGTTCCCCGATATTCTCGACAATCGGATTGAGAAGACGTGGAGTTGTTTCAAGAAAGCCTCAGAGGAATACGAATACAAGGGCGAGAATTACGTGGTCTATCCTATTAAGGTCAATCAGATGCAACCTGTGGTTGAAGAGATTATCTCTCACGGCCGCAAGTTTAACTTAGGTCTGGAGGCTGGCTCGAAGCCCGAACTGCATGCTGTTATTGCCATGCAGTGCCAGAGTGACTCCATCATCGTTTGTAACGGCTATAAGGACCAGAGTTATATCGAACTGGCGCTGTTGGCTCAGAAGATGGGTAAGCAGATCTTCATTGTCGTGGAGAAGATGAACGAGTTGGAGATCATTGCCCGCGAGGCAAAGAAGATGAATATCCGACCCAATATCGGCATCCGCATCAAACTGGCATCCTCCGGTTCTGGCAAATGGGAAGAGAGTGGCGGTGACGCTTCGAAGTTCGGCTTGACGAGTGCAGAACTGTTGGAAGCACTAGATTTACTGGACAAGAAGGATATGCGTGACTGTCTGCGACTGATTCATTTCCATATCGGTTCGCAGATTACGAAGATCCGTCGTATCCAGACGGCTCTCCGTGAGGCCTCGCAGTTCTATATCCAACTGCATAAGATGGGCTATAATGTTGACTTTGTCGATTGCGGTGGCGGACTGGGCGTTGACTATGATGGCACGCGTTCTCCGTCGAGTGAGTCGTCCGTCAACTACTCCATTCAGGAGTACGTCAACGACTGTATCTACACCTTTGTCGATGCTGCCAACAAGAACGACCTTCCCCACCCGAATATCATCACCGAGAGTGGGCGCTCGCTCGCTGCCCACCACTCTGTGCTCGTCATCGACGTGCTGGAGACGGCTTCGTTGCCCGAGATGCCGGAGGAGTTTGAGCCCGATGAAAACTCGCACCAGTTGGTGAAGGATCTCTATGAGATCTGGGACAACCTCTCGCCCCGTAATGTGTTGGAGGACTGGCATGATGCCGAACAGATCCGTGAGGAAGTGCTCGACCTCTTCTCGCATGGAATCGTAGACTTGAAGACACGTGCAGAGGTGGAGGCTATGTACTGGAGTGTCTGTCACGAGATCCACGCCCTTGCCAAGAGTCTGAAGCATATCCCTGAGGAACTGATGAAGATCGACAAACTGTTGGCTGATAAGTATTTCTGCAACTTCTCCCTCTTCCAGAGTCTTAGTGACTCGTGGGCCATCGATCAGGTGTTCCCCATCATGCCCATCCAGCGACTGGATGAGCGTCCTACCCGTAATGCCACCATTCAGGATATCACCTGCGACTCGGATGGAAAGATTGCTAATTTCACTACCAATCTCCATAATACTCACTCTCTGCCTGTGCATCCTCTAAAGAAGAACGAGCCCTACTATCTGGGTGTGTTCCTTGTGGGGGCCTATCAGGAAATCCTGGGCGACATGCACAACCTCTTTGGTGACACCAATGCTGTCCATATCTCGGAGAAGGACGGCACCTATCATATCGACCAGATCATCGACGGCGAGACGGTGGAGGAGGTGCTGGAGTATGTACAGTATAATCCCAAGAAACTGGTTCGTCAACTGGAGGTATGGGTGGCCAAGAGCGTGAAGCAAGGCAAGATCTCGCTCGAAGAGGGCAAGGAGTTCCTGTCGAACTATCGATCCGGCCTCTACGGATATACTTATCTAGAATAACTAGTAGAACTAGTAAGACTATCAATGAAAGAGAAATTGACAATCGTAAAGGTGGGTGGGGCCGTCGTCGAGGATGAGGCTCAACTCTCGCAGTTGCTGAAGGATTTCAGTGCCATCGAAGGCAAGAAGGTCTTGGTACATGGTGGAGGTCGTAAGGCCACGAAGGTCGCTGAGGCTCTCGGTATTGAGTCGAAGATGTTGAACGGCCGTCGTATTACCGATGCTGAGATGCTGGGTGTTGTGACTATGGTCTATGGCGGCTTGGTGAATAAGAACCTTGTGGCCCTTATGCAGGCGAATGGTGTGAATGCCCTGGGACTGACAGGTGCCGATATGGATGTGATTCGTTCGCATAAGCGTCCCATAAAGGATGGTGTCGACTTTGGTTTTGTGGGTGATGTCGACAAGGCTAATGGACAGATGCTCAGCAGACTCATCGAGGAAGGCGTCACTCCCGTGATGGCTCCTTTGACCCACGACGGTCAGGGCAATATTCTCAACACCAATGCCGATACCATCGCCAGTGAGACCGCCAAGGCTCTCGCTCCGTACTACGATGTGACACTCATTTTCAGTTTTGAGAAAAAAGGTGTGCTCCGTGATCCCGATGATGAGGACTCCGTGATTCCGACCATCACGCGTGCGAACTTTATTAAATATAAGGCCGACGGCACCATCAGCGGTGGTATGCTTCCCAAGATTGAGAACGCCCTCGCCGCCATTGATGCTGGCGTCTCTCGTGTCGTCATCACCCTCGCCACTGCCCTCGACGGACAGACAGGTACGACGATTTGTTAGTTTACAGTTTACGGTTTACAGTTTACAGATGATTACTTCTGAAGGCAGTGAAGGGTTTTGCAAATGGCTTGCAAGGTATTCACCTGTAAACTGTAAACCGTAAACTGTAAACAAAAAAATGAATGAAAGTGTAACTTTTCCGTTTCTCAATCGTCATTATTATTAGAGAGGATGAAAAAGATCAGTTTCCGGAATGATATCCTGCCGCTGAAGAACGAACTCTACAGGCTCGCGCTCCGCATCACTCTCAATCCGGCGGAGGCGGAAGATGTTGTTCAGGAGACGATGATCAAGGTCTGGAACAGGCGAGACCGCTGGGAGGAGTTAGACTCCATCGAAGCCTTCTGCCTCACCATCTGCCGGAATATCTCGCTCGACAAGATGAAGAAGGCGGAAAACCAGAATCCAAGTCTGGAAAGCCTGAGGGTAGGCGAGTGGAACTCGGGAACCGACGGCCATGACGCCCCAGACCACAGTTATTCATCCAATCCCGAAGAGCAGGCCATGCAACGCGATCGCATCGCACTTGTCAGGCAACTCATCGACAACTTGCCCGAGAAACAGCGCAGTTGCATGCAACTCAGGGAGTTCGAGGGCAAGAGTTATAAGGAAATAGCGCAGATTCTGGGTATCACTGAAGAACAGGTGAAAGTCAACATCTTCAGGGCACGACAGCAGATCAAGCAGCAATTTATAAAGACAGAGAATTATGGATTATAAGTACATCGAACAGTTACTGGAACGCTATTGGGAGGGTGAGACCACTCTGCAGGAGGAGTCGATTCTCCGTACGTTCTTCAGCCAGCCGGACATTCCTGAGAATCTGAGGAAGTTCCAGCCCCTGTTTGCCTGCGAACTGCAGAAGGAGGATCCACTGGGTGATGACTTCGATGCCCGTATCCTTGAGCAGATCGGTGAGGCTCCCGTGGCCAAGACTGTCTCGTTGAAGGATCGTCTGATGCCTCTGTTCAAGGCTGCTGCCATTGTGGCCATCATCCTCACGCTGGGTAATGCAGCCCAGGCACCATGGGATATCTGGGAAGATCCGAGGGGGGCTTATGTGAAGGCGCAAGAGGAACTGGCTGATACGGTCAACGTGCTGACCACGATCCAAGCGGAGAATGTCAGCGACACGATTCAGTCGCTGGCCAAGGAGAAATCCACTTATCTGGAATGATTTTTTCTATGCTTTCTATATTATAGTTAAACAAAGAAACTGTGAAGTTTCGATTCTCTCAAATTTGTTAAGTACTAACAGAAGTTAAGGGCTGCAACCTTCCGGTCGCAGCCCACTTCATTTTAAGTCTTTTTACTTACTTAACCTGCCGTTTAACTGGAACAAGGCTGGCAGGAACATGCAGAGCGAGAAGCCAACAGCCATCAGTACCGTCCGTTCTGACCCGAAGAGATCCACCAGCGTGAGGTCGGCACTGGGATAGAGGTTATACATGATATAGGCCACCGAGTTGTTGATCCAGTGATACACCATTCCAGGCACGATGCTGTCTGTGCGATAGTACAACCATCCCAGCAACAGCCCGATGAGAAAGGCGTGTGGCAGTTGGGCTGGGTTTATGTGAGCGGCAGCAAAGATCAGGGCCGAGATGGCAATGGCCACCCATGGCTTGCTGCACCATTGTAATAGTGACCGCAGGACGGCTCCTCGGAACACCATTTCTTCACCCAGTGGTGCTAATAGTCCTACGGCCAGATAGCCCCAGCGGTCTTTCATGATCATGTCGAATGTGTCCTCGGCAATGTTAGGCAGTTCTGGCATGTGCTCCTGAATCCAGACGGAAGGGATGATGGCGCCAAGGGCAGCGACGACACACCAAATGAGTGTCACCCAGGGACGTGTCCGGATCCAGTGCCTTGACACCTCGCACCATTTTGCCAACAGGAACACGGCTATCGAAATGACAGTAAAGACGACTGTTGTGACGATGATGCCAGTGGCGTCGTTCATGGCATTCTTCCCAAACGCCCAGCGCCAGATGCCGTCTACAATGAAACCCGCCATTACCTGGAAACCCAGGAAGACGAACGTATAGATAATTGCATTCTTCATTTTGTTATTTACGATTTACGGATTTATTATATAATAGGTCGAGGCATGTCTGGCGGTCTTCCTTCAGTTGGGACACTAATGCCTCTGGCGATTCAAACTTCCGCTCTTCTCGCAGCCTTGCTATAAATGTGATGAGTACCGTCTGGCCATATAGATCACCATCGAAGTCGAAGATGTTCACCTCCAGTGTGCGGCTCCTGCCGTCGAAGGTAGGCCGTGTGCCGATGTTCATCATTGCGGGCAGGTTGGAGGAGCGATGGGTGGTCTGATCCACGACCTGAGCCCACACGGCATAGACACCGCTGGCGGGAATCAGTTTGAAGGGGTCGTCTGGCTGCAGGTTGGCCGTGGGGAACCCTAACTGGTGGCCGATATGCTCACCAGGCATCACCTTGCCGGAGAGTTGATAAGGCCGCTCTAAGAACACAGCAGCGGTTTCCACGTCGCCGTTGTCATAGAGCAAACTGCGTATGTTCGACGAACAGACAGAGAAGTCATAACCCTGACAGGACAACTTGACGTTGCGATGCACCACGATGCCCAGTTCCTGGCCGTAGTGTACGTAATCATCGAATCCTTCCTTCCTGTCATGGCCGAAACGGTTGTCATAGCCGATTTGGAGCAGTGCGACATTCAGTCTCTCCTTGAGGATTTGTTTCATAAAGTCGTGAGCCGAGAGCGAAGCGATTTCCTTGGTAAAAGGCAGTACCACCAGAAAATCGATACCCAGTTGCTCGAGTTCGCGTTCCTTTTCTTCCTGAGTCGTCAGCAACTGAGGATGGAACTCAGGGTCGAACAGTTGTCTGGGCTGACGGTCAAAGGTGATGACCATCGATGCCAGATGATGGAATTGAGCATCGGAGATGAGGCGCTTGATGACCTGCCGATGCCCTGCATGGACACCGTCAAACACGCCGATGGTGGCAGCGCAATGAGGCATCATTCTCGCCTTTTCTATGTTGCGAATTATTTCCATTGGAGTGCAAAGGTACTTAATTTCTGCTTATTTTTTGTTATTTCACTCTAAAAATTTGGATAATTAAAGATTTTCATATACCTTTGCATCGCAAAACTCGGACTTGTAGCTCAGTTGGTTAGAGCAACAGACTCATAATCTGGAGGTCCCAGGTTCAAGCCCTGGCTGGTCCACTGCTGAGAATGAGGCACTTACATGAAACTTGTAAGTGCCTCATTTTGTGCTATTTCATTACAATCTGACAAGCGGATATGCCAGGACCACAGCCGCAATACCCGTGACAGTGACGATGATGGTCAGAGGAATACCGATGCGCATGTAGTCGGTGAAATGGTAACCGCCAGGACCATAGACCAGCATGTTGGGCGACGCTGCAATGGGTGTGGCGTACGAGGCATTGGCTGCAATCATGAGTGCCAGGAGGAAGGGTGCGGGTTCGTAGCCCACCTGCTCTGCCGCATGAAACATAATGGGGAAAAACATGGCGGTCACAGCCACGTTCTCCACCAGTTGGGTGATCAGCACAGCCGCCAGGCACACGCCAAGCATGATCAAGATGGGCTGACCGCCTACCATGTTAATCACAGCCTGTGCTGTGGCCTGCGCTATCCCCGTCTTCGATATCGCCATACCCAACACGATCGATCCTGCCAGACTCATCAGCGCCCGCCAACTGATGGAGTCCATGGCCTGGTTGATGGTGCAGCAGCGGAACGCCAGCATAGCCAGGGCTGCCAGTACTGTGCCATGCAGCAGCGATACCACGTTCAAGGCTGTGAGAATCATCATCGCCGTCATGATCAGCGAAGAGACAATGGTCTTAGGGCCGATTTTAACCACTTCCTGGAAGTCGGAGAACTGCAACATCGATGAAAGATGTTCGGCATAGGTATTCGTTTTGCGTGGACATTCGAAGAGCAATGTGTCGCCCGCCTGCAACTCCACCTCCCGAGGCGCTGCCTCGATACGCTTGCCACGCCGTGCTACCGCTACCAATACCATATTGTTGTCTCGTTCAAGCGTGCTGCTGCCAATGGTCTTTCCAATGAGTTTGCTATAGAAATTGACAAAGGCGATGCGCAGTTCATAGTTTTTGTTTATCTCGTTCATGGAAAGGATGTGATGATCTGAAACCACCAGGCTGTGAGTCTCCTTCAACTCCAGGATTTCGTCTATCTGCCCAGCGTAGACCAGTCGGTCTCCGCCCATCACGTATTCATCCTCGCTGAGGATGAGCGGGTCATGGTCGAAATGGCGAATGGCTATCAGGTTACCGCCTTTCACATGGAATAGTCCTGCCTCGCCCAAAGTCTTGCAGATATTCGGGTTGTCAGAGGGCACCAGCAGTTCCACCGTGTAATCAAGTGCCGTCTCGAAGGCTGCTGTGGGCGATGTACGTGCTGGCAGCCAACGGCGCACGGCTACGATGAACAGGATACCGACGACGAGGCACGCCGCCCCTGGCACGAATATGGCGAACATATTCATCGCCCTGCCTGTGGCATTTTCGTAGAGATCAGCCACCACGATGTTTGTCGACGTACCAATCAGCGTACACACTCCACCCATCTGTACGGCGTACACCATCGGGAGATACAGTTTCGAGGGTGCCAGGTTGAGTTTCTTCGCCCACCGTTTCAGCACATTGCCGAAGAGCATGGTCAGCATCGTATTGCTGACAAAGGCACTCAGCGCTGCCGCTGGCACCATCATGCGCAGCAGGGCCACGGGATAGCGGTCTGGCAGTCCGAATACATGCTTCATCATCCATTGCAGCACACCAGTATAGCGCAAGCCTGCCATCACCACAGCCAACACGCCCGTCACGACCACGGTGCCGGCACTGAAGCCCGAGCACATCTCTTTGGCATCGAGCACACCTGTGACAAACAGCACACCGATGGCGATGAGCATGACGGCATCGGCTCTCACTTTCGTCATCAGCATCACGACGATCACGACTATCACGGTGGCGATGGTAATCCAGGCGTCTAAACTAAAGCCCCAGAGGATCATATCGTTAAGTATTCCCACTCCCAGTATCTATTATGAATTTGAGTTCAAAGGTACGTATTTTCCTCCGATAAAACATGCATAAAGTGTTAAACTATGCAAACAAAGAGTCGCGTATCAATTTTATTTTCCTACCTTTGCGAAATAAACAGCCATTGCATGGTTGAAGTGATAGAAAAGTGATTGTTAATTAGCCATCCATCAATTATGAAGAAGAAGAACTGGATGAGGTTTTTAATGGCTGCTGTTGCGCTTTGTATAACAGCGGTAAGTTGTAAAAAAGAATCCGGTTCCACACCAGAACAGGAATTCAAGGATAATTTCTTGGCACTCGTCATGGGCGGCAAGGAGGTAGATACGTCTCAGGACTGGAGCACTTCTACGGGTCTGTCTGTCAAGATATCTGTCGATTTCGGCAACACGACGGAATACCGTGTCTATATCCTTCCCACGCCTGCTCTTTACGATGCCTCAGCCACTTACCTTGGCATGGCTAGGATGAAGTCTGGCGAGTCGAAGACGATCACGATCAGCCGTCCTGCCCATAACGCCCTGCTCTATGCTGCCTGCTTCGACAGCGAGGGTCATGCCTTCTGCAGGGCATTCTGTGCAAAGGCAGGGGGCAGCGAGGTAGTCTTCAGTGGTAAGCAGCCAGAGGCGCGGGTAGATGTCCGGCAGCCTGCTGGTGGAGGGAATGAGCGCTGGAGCGTCCCCATCATGCAGATGCCCGACCTGAGCGACTATACCACAGGTCCTTTCGTCGAGGTCACTTCATTGGATGGTGAGCCAGAGGGCAACGACCGTCTGAATCTCAGTGTCAGTCAGGACTATACGGGCTATCTGCCATCACTGGGTATCCGTGGCAATATGGTGGTCTATGTGTCTGGCACCTGGACTCTCAGTTTCAACCAGCGTGTGTCTAATGGCAATGTGCTCATTGTCGCCAGTGGTGGCAAGATTGTCATCCCAGAGGGCATGACGCTGAGCGCTACCCCTTCAGCCAGTGGCCCGACAGGCCAGATCTATGTCCTTCCTGGCGGAGAGATCGTTGGCGAGGGAACGCTGGAGTATAACACAGGCAGCGACACCTATAATTATAATGCAGGCATCATCAGTTGTAATGCCATCCGCGTCAAGGGTTGTGGCCTTTACAACAGTTATGTCCTTGGCAAGGATGTGGAGACGACGACCTCAGTGACATGTACCGCCAATGAGAGCGGCAAGCAGGGCGAACTCATCAATCGTGGCAGTGCCTGGCTGCAGCAGGTCAGTGGCGACAACCTCTCGTTGCAGAATGCCTCCTATCTGAATGTTGCCAACGAACTGACGCTCACAGAAAGCAGCCGTCTCGACGACTGGAGTTACACCGAGTGCACTTCGCTGGTGCTCAAGGGCAGTGCCGCAGGTAATAAGGTCGTCTATATGGGTAACGGCGCTACGATCAATACGCCAGAGATCTCGATAGATAACTTTGGCGTCTGGGGACCCACAGGCAACCAGTTTACCGCCAATGCCCTGCTGAAGGTCGACAACTGTAATGGCTGTGTTACGACAGAGGGCCAGGCAGGCACTTATCTGCTCGACCATGTGGAACTGATATTGCCAGGGACATTCTCCGTCGACTACGATATCGACGACCTGTCTGACAACAACCGCCTGTTCTACTGCTGGCTCAATGCCTGCGAGGGAAAACTCATCAACGAGAACAACTACCATTGGGAGTTGGTAGGCAATAAGGATGCTCTGGTGTGGAACGACGCTATCAGCGCCAATGGCAGTGGCGACGATGCCCGCCAGACCTGTACCTACAGCACTTCTGCTTCCTTCGACACGAACTATCTGTCGAAGGGCTTTATGACGGTGCCTAAGCCTAATGGCGTGTTCTATGCCTTCGAGACCATCGAGAGTTCCCTGAAGGACTATGACTATAATGATGTCGTATTGCGTGTTGGTGTGCCTGTCGACAAGGGTGACGGCAGTTATGTCTCCAACGTTCTGGTGATGAGTGTGGGCAACAGCCTGAAGACCTATATTATATATAATGGCAGCGACTTTGGTGGAGAGGTGCATAGTGTCATGGGTGTGGCCTCCGACAAGCCCGCCAATATCTCATCGATCAACCGCGTGTTCTCCAAATTAGGCGAGATCACCTTCCCTGACGGCAATGCCCGCATCGATCAGTTGCGCTTCTCTGTGCGTACAGAGGATTCAAATGGTAATATCAGGACCCAGGAGACGGGCGAGACCCCGCTTTACTTCGTCATCAACGGCAGCACAGACCGTCGTTGGTTCTGGCCCACTGAGGGCTTGAACATTGGTGTCGCCTATCCCCAGTTGAGCACCTGGGCCTCGAACATGCATACGGCTCTCAACTGGTATGCAGGCTACAATGCAGCTGCTGGCAAGGTCGTCATCTGGACCCCTGCCGACGAATAAAATCTGTGTTAATTAATAATTTAACGGTTTCTTAATCTGTGGCTTAATAAACCTGGTTGTCTGAGGCGTATTCGTTCAGATACCAGTCCTGGGCCAGGTTGGAGTTCATCGACCACTCGCCGAAGGTGTGGCCTCTCACACTGCTGTAGGCGCCAAAGCCCATTATTTCCTTTTTCTTGAATCCGATATTCACGCCCTCCAGTGTATGGCGGAACTTCTTGTAGGGGATGGTCAGTGCCCAAGGCAACTTGACGATCTCCGCAATCTTATACTCCTGGAGCACCCAGTCATTGCGATTGGCAAACTGATGCACCTCGAAGATACCGCCGTTGTACTCCTTGATGATGAAGGGATCGATCAGGTCGAAGTTCAGGTATTCCAGACCCGTCTTCTCCTTGAAGGTCACGATATAGGTCACCTCTCTGGGCACCATCGTCTGAAAGTCCGTGCCCCTACCTACGTTGTAGCGCTTGCGCTGGATCAGGCCGAAGTTCTCTGTCAGCAGGTCGCCAGTAGCCCAGTGGGCATCACAGAACAGGTTGATCACCGCCTCCTTGTTCTCTGTGTTACTCATCAGCAATGGTGTTCTGTCTTTATGAACCACGAGCATCTGGTCAGGAACGTCCTGTCCGCTCGTGTTCACATTGAACGAGGCGCCTCCAACGGTGGTGACACTCTCGATCTCGTCGTATTTGAAGTTCTTCAGTCTGATGGCGGCACCCACCTGACGGTCTGTACCCACAGCGGCCAACTCCACGTGGAAGCGTATCTCCCGCTCGCCAGTCCGTTCGTAGGAGATGTTCAGGATGATGTCGTTGAAGTCGAAGTCCACCTTCAGGAAGTCAGGCATCTCCTCCTCGTAGCAGTAGACGAACGTCTGGGGCTGAGGCGTGTACAGGATGTTCTGCTTGGTATAGAGAGGCTCGGAGAAGTCCACCTTACGGTCTTCTGGCGAGAAGGCCGTGACCGTATAGAGCCCCTGGTCGTCTATCAATGCTGCATAGAGGGTGTTGACAATGCTGGGGAAGCAGAAACTCATGTTGTAAGTCTTCTGGCCTTCGGTGATCATCACCTGTGTAGCCACTTCGGCATCCTCACTCAGACGTGGGTCGTCTGTCAGGATCTTCAGCCACTGGGCATTCACGTTAGCGTTGGCCTCCACTGTGATGCTTCGCGTCTTGGTCAGCAGCCAGTTGTGGTTTCTGTCCAGTGAATCCACAGGCGACAGGCTGTCGCTGATACTCTGTGTGACTTGCTGGTCAAACAGGTCGTGTGAAGTGCAGGAATTGGTTGCCACCACTATGGCAGCCACCATCGTCAGGGTTATCCATCTGAAGCATCTCATAATTATACTCCTTATATATATATTAATAATAATGTGGGCAAAATTACAAAAATTATTGCATACTCACATCATATTTTCTCTCCTTTTACAGAATTTAACAAGAAAAATGATACAACATATCGATATTTTAATTAATTTTGCACCCAAATCGATTTAGTTTATTAAGTTACGTAACGTCTATTAAGTGTTTTATTGCAATGAAGAAGTATTTGGTTAAAGGCGCATTGGCTCTGTTTGGAGGGGCTTTCTTATTCAGTTGCGCAGACAAAGAGACTGACTATGTTCCCATAGTCGAGCAGAAAGTGAAGGCATACGAAGATGTCTTCAAAGAGGTGTATGGAGACATCGATCCTTATCAGAATTGGGGATTTACCAATAAAGTGGTACTTGCAGACGAGAGTACCTCTGAGGTGGTGTATGTAGATTCGATAATGTCGGAGCCGTATGAATCCATCGCAAGAGCACGTACTCGTGTCGAGAACGCAAATGCCAATGAGTGGGCTGATCCTACTAAGGCTTATGGTGGTTTGATGGTGCCTCCTCCTTTGACTCCCGAGCAGAAAGCAGTAGTTATTAAGTATTTCCAGATTACGCCAAATTTAGGTTATGAGGATCCTAAATGGACAAACTATTTCATCCAGCAGGTGTATAAGGGACACACTTCTCCAATGGCAGGCAAATCTCCTGAAGCTTATTTAGCAGCGAATGGTAGCACCTACCTCTATGCCTCTGATTATATGGATCATCTGGCAGCCATTAATGGAACCTTCGTTGATCACATTAACAATTTCAACCATGGTGATTGCAGTGAGAATAGTTCAGTGCTGGATAATGGTAGTTATGTCAATGGAGGTACTTATCATAGTGACAAGATTATGTATATGAAGGAATCAACTACAAAGTCTTTCGGATATTACAATAGTAATGGTTCTGTCCGCCGTACTGAGTACACAGGTCTGGTCAGTTATAAGACAATTATGAAGGCTCTCGGTTCTGAGGCCGATTGTCTGGAGGACGGTTGGAACCGTTCGTTCATGGGTTTCGACTTCGAGCAGATGGTAGGTCCTGAAATTTATGCAAAAGAATTGGACTATAGCGCAGGTTGGAGCGCAGATATTCCTGGTGGTTTCCCCGTAAAAGATTATGAATGGTTTGAGTGGAAAGGCCAGAAATATCATATGCTCGTAGCTGAACAGAATATGTATTGTGGCACACCGTTAGAAATTTCTGATGCTCAAGTGCAAGAAAATGGTTTCATTGACAATTTGCTGTCGCAAGGTTATCTGCCGGTAACAGGTGGTGCTAGTAAGAAGTGGGTGAAAGTCGGCGGCTGTGCAGATGGTTACTTTAGCGACTGGATCGTCACTCTGACTGAGGCCAAGGGACGAACCAGTGAACCCGATGATGACCCGCACATTGAGGAAAAGAGTATTCTTGTTGAAACTCAGAGTGGACGAATTTTCTGCGAGGATCTAGGTGTTTCTACTCGTGAGGACTTAGACTTCAATGATGTTGTCTTCGACGTTTATGTCTGGATGAATTATAAAGAAGGCTATATTGATCATTACATTAAATATTCAGACGGCACAAAAGAACTTCAGTCACACGAAGAGTACTCTACCAAGGATCAGGCCACATATACTTGCAGGATTGTCCTTCAAGCGGCAGGTGGTACGATTCCTGTCACCGTTGCTGGTCAGGACGTTCACAGTGCATTCAGGGAAGGTAATGCGCCTGTAAGTCATACCACGATGATTAATACGTATGACAATAACACTACTGCTTTTGGTGATTTTGCTGAGTGTGCAAGTGTAGACCTTGGAGTACTGCTTGGAAAGCCTAATGGCTTATTCACGCCAACGACGCTGTTCCCCGGCTCATCGAAATATACTTCTGATAAAGTATGCATTGAGGCTCTTGACATTCCTATTGTTGTGAAATATGGTACTGGGACCAATGGAGTTGGTGAATTGGGCAACTCGTTGGGAGGTGCTCCTGCAAAGATTTTCGTCCCCAATTATGACACCAGGTGGACGGTTGAGCGCAAGCCGCTTTCTTTGGCCTATCCGAAGTTCACTAGTTATGTGAGTAACAAGGATGTCAAATGGTGGGATGACTCGGATTTGTCTCCTGATGCTGTCCAGAGTGCCAGTTATTATCGTCATGGTAATACCGTTGGCGGTAGTACTGCCAAGCCACCAATTGTGATTACCCGCTTCATTTATCCCGCCAGCACGGAAAAAGACCTTTGGAGAGGCAGTGAAACTTATACGACATGGGCTCTGAAAAATTTTGAGATGGCATTCAAGACATTCTATCCTGGTGATCGTATCCGCTTCTATGCTTCTGATCTGAAAGATGACTCTTATATCACGGTTGTCTATGCTGACGGCAACATGCCTTATTTCATCGATGCGCCATTCCCGAATTTTAAAGTAGATAATAAGGGAGGACTCATCTTGGATGAAGAGGGAAATAAGATTCCTGTTACTTCTGGCGTCATCGAAGTGGTATTGGACGAGAAAAATGCCGAAAAGATGAATTCTACAGTTCAGACGTACGGCACCATTCAGGTTCAGGGTCGTAACTTTACCCTTAAGAGTATTGGCATAGTGCCATTCAAATAAATAGAGTTTCTCAGATCAAATACGAAAATTGCATAATTCCGGGGGCGGCTGCGAGAGCAGTCGCCCCTTTTTCTGTACGATTTCTGTAGGGCGATCATAGAAGAAGGTCCTTGATTCTGGCTTGCCAGATCACGCGACTGCCCCTGAAATCGCCTTGTGAGAAATACTTGTGTTGATTTACATAAAATTTCTTTTTCTATACGAAATGTAACATGTTTCAAACGATTATGCCTTTATTATGATTTTTTAACACACAAAGTATTGCATCATATAAATAAATAATGTAACTTTGCAACCGCAATTTATGATGAAGCGAGATTATTTATATTTAAACCAATAGTATTAACAACATTAAAATTTTAGAATTATGAGAAAGTATTTGATGACAGGTGTTGCAGCCATCGCACTTTGCGCTGCATTCACAAGCTGTTCAAAGAATGAGGAGCTCTACGATCAAGGAAAGGTCAACGAGATCAGTGCTGCACAAATTCAAGAAAGTTACAATCAGGCTTTTATCCAGACGTTCGGTCAGCCTGCTGCTAATCAGGACTGGGGCTTCGGTTCTGCGGCTGCACTTACTCGTTCCGAAAACGCCAATGCCAACGAGTGGGCAGATCCCAATAAGGCTTATGGTGGTCTGAAGGTTCCTCCCCCATTGACTGACGAGCAGAAAGCAGTAGTTATTAAGTATTTCCAGATTACGCCAAATTTAGGTTATGAGGATCCCCATTGGACAAACTATTTTATGCAGCAGGTATATAAGGGACACACATCTCCAAGAGAAGGCTACTCTCCTGAAGCTTACATGGCTGCAAATGGTAGCACCTACCTCTATGCCTCTGATTATATGGATCACCTTGCTGCCATTGATGGAACTTTCGTTGATCACATTAACAATTTCAACCATG
>JAEEGK010000655.1_pt1 | contig 86280 bp, 81 predicted proteins | sample 8958771 | NCBI WGS metagenome assembly JAEEGK01 (sample SAMN16246547, study PRJNA631951) | gut metagenome | biome: gut microbiome; feature: rumen; material: SC-attached | host: Bos | place: Iran: Karaj | collected 2018-10
CTATGTTTTTAAAAGAGTTTGATTCGCTCTATGGTGCCGTCTGTTTCTCGCTCGTACCACTCGCTGTAGATTCTTTCAGGAGAAAAGTTTATCAGCATACCATACTTGATATGTGTAATATTCAAATAGTTTTTCAATTGTTTTCTATGTTCATCTCCTATGAATTTAATGGATTTCAACTCAACAATGATATCGTCGTCTATGACCAAATCCATCCGATAAGTTTGGTCAAGTTGAACATCATCCCAATAGATAGGTAGATACACCTGCCTTTCAACTTTATATCCGTCTTGCTCCAGAAGATATCTCATAGCAGCTTCATATGCAGACTCAAGTAAGCCATAATGGTATTTGTTATATACCTTCATGGCTATCCCAGTAATGTCTACAAAGAATTGATATTTCTTATTATATTCTTTCAGCAGATCCATTTTTATTTATTACTTCGTAAGAAATCCAACAAAAATCTATCATTTCAAAATCTTCTGAAAATCAACATTATTCAAACTATCAAACACCAATTTTTGATTGATTTTTATACTATTTTTGAACGATTTGGCTCCGCCGAAATCGAAGATTCGACGTTAGTCAATGCAAAGCATTTCTACTCCGAAGGAATATCCATTACATAACACTCAAACACTGATTTTTGAATGATTTTATATCCATTTTTGAACGATTTCTATTCCGAAGGAATATCCCTTACATAACACTCAAACACTGATTTTTGAACGATTTTATATCCATTTTTGAACGATTTCTATTCCGAAGGAATATCCCTTACATAACACTCAAACACTGATTTTTGAACGATTTTATATCCATTTTTGAACGATTTCTATTCCGAAGGAATATCCCATCAATCCTCTAAGTGTGCCTTGAGATAGAGCTTTTTGACGAAGCGCATGTCGTGTTCAACCATGATCTTGACCAGGTCTTCGAACGACGTCTTGCGAGGGTTCCAGCCAAGGAGTGTCTTGGCCTTTGTGGGGTCGCCAAGCAGCTGTTCCACCTCGGCAGGACGGAAGAAACGGGGATCAACTTCAACGAGAGTTTTACCTTCTAATGAGTTGAGAGTTGAGAGTTTAGAGTTGAGAGAAAGGCTTTCGTCTTTCACGCAAATTCCTTTTTCGTTTTCTCCACTACCTTCCCAGCGCAGCTCGATGCCGACATGCTTGAAGGCCAAGGTGCAGAACTCACGCACCGTGTGGTACTCGCCCGTGGCGATGACGAAGTCCTCCGGCAGCTCCTGCTGCAGGATGAGCCACATGCACTCCACATAGTCCTTGGCATAGCCCCAGTCGCGGAGGGCATTGAGGTTACCGAGGTAGAGCTTGTCCTGATAGCCCTGCTTGATGCGGGCAGCAGCAAGGGTAATCTTGCGCGTGACGAAGGTTTCGCCACGGCGTTCGCTCTCATGGTTGAAGAGGATGCCGTTGACGGCGAACATGCCATAGCTCTCACGATAGTTCTTCACAATCCAGAAGCCGTATTGCTTGGCCACGCCATAGGGCGAACGTGGATAGAAAGGCGTCGTCTCCTTCTGCGGCACTTCTTGCACGAGACCAAAGAGCTCCGAAGTGGAGGCTTGGTAGATCTTGCATTTCTTCTCCAGGCCCAAGATGCGCACGGCCTCGAGGAGGCGCAGTGTGCCTACGGCATCGGCTTCGGCAGTGTATTCCGGACAGTCGAACGAGACCTTCACATGGCTTTGGGCAGCCAAGTTGTATATCTCATCGGGCTGGATCTTCTGGATAATGCGCACCAATGACGACGAGTCCGTCATGTCGCCATAATGCAGGGTGAGCAGGCGTTTGTTCTTCATGTCGCGCACCCATTCGTCGAGATAGAGATGCTCGATACGGCCTGTGTTGAACGACGATGAGCGACGGATGATGCCATGCACTTCATAGCCTTTTTCCAAAAGCAACTCGGCAAGGAAAGAGCCGTCTTGGCCTGTAATGCCGGTGATTAAAGCTGTTTTTGACATAGGATGATCAGATTTGATATTGGGTGCAAAGATAGAACAAAAAGCTTTGTGCAGACAAAAAAAACGGAACCGACTGTGGTCGAATCCGTTATTTTGGTTAAAGCAGGCGGCAGCAGGTATGTCATCCCTTCGTAGGCCGTGGGCAAAGGCATGGAAATGCTCTGTATTGATGTCATCTAAATCCTCGATTCAGCGTAGCTAATCTTCGATTTCTACGTAGTCAATCTATAGTTGTCCTTTTTTCAGCCAAATTTCCAAGAACTTGTCGTAAACCTGATAAACCCCTTTGTCCTGGGTAATCAAATCCTTATCCAACAATGCATTAACAGCCGACTTCACCGCACTGGGAGAAACCAAACCATAGCGTTTTGCAAACTTACCCGAGGTAACCTGCACCACCTTGCCCTCTTCGGCAATGGCTTTCAATACAAGACTTTGTTTTTCAGGCAATTGATACATCAAATCTTCGTAGGTAAGATGGGTGAAATCAACGATGTAGTCAATGGCGGGCTGAAGTTCGCTGAGGGTACAATGCCCTCCTTTGTCTGTACGCATGAAAAGCACATTCATCACCTTCTGCAAGTAGAACGTCACACCTTCGAATTGGGCATACAACTGCTCAACCACCTCTTTGTCGATGGTTTTCCCTGCATGCTCAAAGTGGGTTTTGCAAAACGTCCAATACTTCTCCATGTCGATCAAGTTCAGGTTCATCACCGTCACACTCTGATAGAAAGGCCGGTTGGGGGAAACGAACATGGCTCCCATCAAATGCCGTTGCGATCCCATGAAAACAAAAATGGCGTTGCTACAGTATTGGACATAGGTACGCAAAGCGGCTTCCACATTAGTGTCGCTGTATTTCAAAATCTGCTGAAACTCATCAATAGCCACCAGACAAGGTTTGTCGGCATGCTGCAGATAATGGAAAATCTCATCCAATGTGTTGTTGGGATTGACGATATCGCCCACCGACACGTTCCAAGAAGGTTGCCCCATGGCATCGTAGGTGATTCCCGCCTTGAGAGAATGAACCATATTGAGGAACGACTCCCAATGCCACTTTCCTTTGGGCTTGAGGACTTCAAGTATGGTCCTACCCATCTTGTTGACCATTTCCGACAGCGACTTGGTTGAATAGATGTCAATGATAAAAGTATAATAATGTTTCTTGATGTCGTTTTGCTCAAAGCAATGACGAATCAAGTCGGTTTTTCCGTACCGTCGTGGCGAAATCAATGCAATATTGTTGCCGTTTTGCAACCATGCGGTGATGTCTTTCGTTTCCTGAATACGGTCACAGAAATACTCCGTACCAGCATAACCATTTGTAACAAAAGGGTTTATCATATTCGATTTCTATTCTTGCGCTGCAAATATACACATTTTGTCATAAAATGATTATCATAAAATGACAAAACATGTCTAGCAGGCCTTTGAAGGCATGTCATTCCAACGCTGGGTGCAGGCCTCAGCAGGCATGTCATCCCTACGCTGGATTGTGGGCAAAGGCTTGGGATCTATGCCTGATGAGGCCGTCCTTAAAAGCTTTTGCCTTTTGAACCGCTGCCCATAGATTCCTCTCCAACGCACTTTCCCTTGCTGGAATGACATGGGCAGCGGGGCTGGAATGACATGGGAGGCTGGCGGAATGACATGGGCAGCAGACACCTTTTAGTCGTTTCGTGTCAGGGATAGCGGATCGTGACCGTCCGCTATGAGGGTTTTGGGGGAAGGATAGTCGTTTTACGGTGTATTTTCGATTGCCCCTGCAGGCCTCAGCAGGCATGTCATCCCTACGCTGGATTGTGCGATGGCATGGGATCTATGCCTGGTGAGGCCGTCCATATAAAGGTCTTTTCTTCTTGAACCGCCTCCCATAGATTCCCGCTTACCCACCTGCCCTCGTTGGAATGACATGGGAGGCTGGCGGAATGATATAGGAAGCTGACTTTTACACTATGGCTTCCTTGATACAATCCACGATATAGCGCACATCCTCATCGGAGACATACGGCCCACTGGGCAGGCACATACCCACCTTGAATAAGGCTTCCGAAACGCCATTGACATAAGCCGGCGCATCCTTATAAACGGGTTGCTTGTGCATAGGCTTCCACAAAGGACGCGCCTCAATGCCCGCTTGATCGAGGATGACACGCAAGGCTTCCACGTTGTCATTGGGCTCGCAGTCGGTGTGTGCGCTTTCGGAGGCATGCACCACGCCTCCAGCACCACCCACTGCACCTTGCACGATGGTCTTATAAGCATTCTCCTGTCCCTTGATGCGAACGCTCGGGTCGATGGTGATCGTGTTCAGCCAGAAATTGCTGTCGTAGCGCTCATCCGGGTTACCATGGACTTCGATGCCTGGTACGTCCTTCAGCAGTTCCTTGTAAAGCTCAAACACATGCTTGTGGTGGGCGATGTGGTCGTTGACGATGGTCATCTGTCCACGCCCAATGCCCGCGCAGATGTTGGACATGCGGTAGTTGTAGCCGATGGCCTCATGCTGATAGTAAGGATAGGCCTCGCGGGCTTGCGTGGCCAGCCACATGATTTTCTGCCATGCCTCTTGGTTGGGGCAGACAAGGGCTCCGCCGCCCGAGGTGGTGATCATCTTGTTGCCGTTAAAGGAGAGCACACCGTATTCGCCGAAGGTGCCCAGCACCTGACCTTTCCAGCGGCTACCGAAGCCTTCGGCGGCGTCTTCGACAACCGGGATGCCGTATTTCTCGGCGACGGCCATGATACGGTCGATATCGTAAGGCATGCCATAAAGCGCCACGGGCACGATGGCCTTAGGCTTCTTGCCCGTCTTGGCGATACGGTCCTTGATGGCTTCTTCCATCAAATCGACATCCATGTTCCACGAGTCCTTCTCCGAATCGACAAAGATCGGTTTCGCACCGAGGTAGGTGATGGGATGCGAGGAGGCGCAGAAGGTGAAACTCTGCACAATGACCTCGTCGCCAAGACCCACACCACAGGCAATCAAGGCAAGATGGACAGCCGCCGTACCGGCGGACAGGGCGACAACACGTTTGTTTAATATGCAAGGACCCTGAGCCTGTCGAAGGGCCGGTTCAGAACCAGTCGGCGTTTCGACAGGCTCAACGACCTTAGCTTCATTTACAAATACCTCCAAATCTTTCTCAAACCCATTGACATTCGGGCCAAGCGGCACCACCCAATTAGTGTCGAAAGCTTCTTGGATGTATTTTTGTTCGAGTCCTGCTTCGCTCATGTGAGCCAGGCAGAGGTAGATACGTTTGCGTTCCATAGGATTAGATTTTAAAGACGCAAAAATAGAAAAAATGATAATTGGAACGAAAAAATATAGATAACTTGAAAAAAGTTCGGGCCGCCAAGACCCAAGAGGTGCAAAGCCTTTGACTTGGCAATAGACACTTCTTTTACAAACCGCGGCCGTCCGAAAAGGACCTGCCACCAAATATTGAAGATAGATTTATGTAAGATTTGTTTCTTTTGGAAACATTAGGATTCACATCGCGAAGCGTTTTCTCGTCAATATCTATACTCAACCAATAACTCTTAATAAGACCAAACCCGTCATAACGGCAATAAATATACTCAATAACGTTCCAGCAAGTACATACTCCGTTTTAGCAGTATCTTTTTCTGTGAAACGAATAATAGACTTGGCCGCTATCAATAGCCCCAAGGCTTCATAACGCTGCAAACAAACAAAAACCAAAATCAACCATCGTTCAATGGTTCCAATCAATGCTCCAGCATTGAAGCCATTGGCGTTATCCTCCGGCATGTTCACACTACAGTGCTTCAGCATTAGTTTGATGAAAATGTTTGCCGGTTTCCAACAAACAATAACGGCAACAAGTATAGCAACAACCTTGATGTTGATTCCAAACGGGATTTCCCATCCATGGTATTCGAACCACAACAAAGACATTCCGACAATTACCATTATATGTAAAAACTGGTCAAAGGCAAACCATGCCACTTTCTCTTCATGATACGATTTCCACAAATCAATCCCAAAGTGCGATACTCCTATTACAACAGCGTACCACCAAAAACCAACATGAAATGCCGCCAGCCATGATAGCCCAAAAACCACTGCAACATGCCCATATAGGTATAGGCTACGCCATTTCTTATCTGCTTTGTCCTTACAAATTTTATTAGTTTGCAACACAAAATCTGCCAACAGGTGTGCCAACAAGAGACATAAAAACAATTCCAACCACATGATTCCTATAAGTTTAAGTTTTCAAAATCTTTTATTGCATTATTAAACAAGCTCCATTGAGCTTTCGTTGATCTTGTGTTCACAGAAGACTGAAAAATACCCAAGCGCTTACTTATTTCCACTTCTTTATAGCCTAACAGTTTATAGAACACAACTTCCGCTTGTTTTGCCGAATAGGAATCAACCAAATTGCTCAATAGTGCCACGTATGAATCCAACATATTATTTAGTGGCTTGGGGGTCCCTTCCACTTCAAACGCAGCAAAGACATTATCGTTTCTGCCGATTATATCAAGGTTCCTGCCTGATATGTATATGGCAGAGCCGTTGATGATATCTTCTGCCTTAGATTCATATCTTATTTCACCAACACCTATGGAAAAACGTATTCCATGTCGTTGTAGCAACTCGTGACAATTGAAACTGTTGACTTGCATTTTGACAAATAACTTAATAAGGATGGCTATTCTGAGAGCATACCTACACTCTGGCACAAAGCACTCTATGCCATCTCCACGGACTATCCTGGCCCAAAAACCTGGATAATCTTCTTCGAAATTATCGAAAAGCCCATGAAGTTTATTGCGCAGTGCAATCAAATCATCATTCCACAACGAGGTTGAGCGAACTATATCAGCCGATATTGTAGCAATCATATAGCGAAACTTGTTTTATTTGCCCGCAAAAATATCTATTATTTTTTAGATAATAAAGAAATATCTATTATTTTTTAGATATTTTTGAATTATCGACTATTAAGGTGCAAAAGATGCTTTATTTTTCAATAAACACTGATGGGCTAAAACCTTTTAGATCGGAACAGAATCTATTCCTGCGGCTTGCCCTGTAAATTCCTTCTTGATGCGGTTTCTATATCCCCCACCCCAGGCTCCTCCTACCCTCCACCGAGCTGGGTGCGCGGGCGACGGCCGACATGGCGGGGATTCGATGTTCCCAAATAAACCACATCATTTTCTTCTTCTCGAACACGGGTCCCAAAAATTCCCACAGAATTACGCGACCCCGTCGCAAAACCCATCCGTCCAATTCGTGCAAATCCGTGTTCAAAAAAAATCCGTGTTCAATTTTCAACATTAATTACCGTTAATTGACCACAAATTATCCATTAATTTTTTAATGATCAATTATACGGCTAATTACACGACAATTAACGTTCAAAGTTGCCAAAATCCAACAAGTGAAAGGCTTTATGGTATTAGTTACTTCTTTTCCAAACAGCGGCCGTCCGATATGGACAGGCTCCAATTACACTTTGGAGCAAGCTGACTTTCATTGTTTCAAGTTCCCTAGACTATTACATGTTATCCTAATTGTAATAGTTTTGTAACCCATTCGTTAAAATGAATACAGGTTTTTCTTAACTCATCAATACCAATTTCATGGGCAATCATCGAACCGATAGCGGGTTTATTGTATTCATAATCAGGAAAAACTCTAATAATACGTTTTGACGGAGCAGTATCCGAACCTTGATTGATCAACTCAGGATTTCCGATCTCTTCTGCAATAGATTGTATGGCATTGATAGCATCCGGATGTTCGAAATACTCAATTTCGAACATTTGCGGATTGACAAATAACAATGCTTCGAATTCATGCAATTGGATGTATGGTAAAAATCGCCTATCACCAATATCTTGAAAAAAAGTTTCCTCAATTATTGCGACTTTTTGATAGGGATCTATTATATGTTTAGCGGCTTCAAATCCTGGAAAGTCTTCAGGCAAGGCATAATAATCGAACATGGTTGTAAAAGCCACATCATCATTATCGCTTTCTTCTTTAAGCCAACGCACAATATCATTTCTCGCCTTGGCATAATTGGTCATTCCACCTCTGAAATCTCTGCCGTGCTTTCTACCTGTCAACACACGTCTCACATCGGCATACACACCATAGCTGGCCAAATATGGTTTCAATGTATTATTGACAAACGATTCCTCCGTCTGCCCTTCAGCGGTCACATGTAGGCGTTTCATGGTCGACCTCCTATCACGTTTTTATCCCAAAGTTCACTCGTCGTATATTCTTCCACCCATTCTTTAAGCTGTTCGCTATTGAGTTGTTTGAATACAGAAGTCCGTTGCTGCTCATCACGTTCAATGACAACAACCTTGTCAGCATCAAATTCATCAAGAAGATTGGGAGACTGGGTAGCCAACACTATTTGTGCATTTTCAGAAGCCTTCTTTATCAATCCTGCCAAAAGAGAAATCGCTTTAGGATGAAGCCCTAACTCAGGTTCGTCGATGACAATCAGGGAAGGCATGGTCTTAGGCGGTTGAAGCAACAAGGTAGCTAGAGCCATAAACCTCAAGGTCCCGTCAGAAATCTGGTTCACGCCAAAGATGAAGTCACTATCTTTTTCCTTCCAGTCCAATGAAATATAGTCTTTGTTGACCACTGATGGCTCCATGATGAAATCGCCAAACTGAGGCATCACTTGTTGAATATAGCGAACGATTCGCCGATAATACGGTTCACCATCTTGTTGATGCTTGATGCCATAAAGGAATGCAGCCAGGTTACCTGCATTGCTGCGCAAAAACTTGTTGTCACCTATATATCCGTTCTTTCGTATCTTAGCTTCCTTGGTGGTGTCATGAAACTGGAAATAACGGCAACCGCTTAACAATTTTGCGATGTCAGTTAAGTAAAAGCCCGGTTTCCCCGTTGCTTCCATGGATAGTCTTGATTCCTTGTGACCCTGGCCAAGGGTAATGGAAAGCATCTCATTCTTTTCTTTGTCAGAATAAGTGACATCCTCAAACCTGAAAAACATTGAGTCACCAACCGCATTGGCAAGTTGAAAAACGTATTCGTTACTATTCTTGCCATCAGAAAAACTTAGTTTGGCAAAAAAACTGTCAGTGGTTTTAGAGCCATAATACAGGAAAGCGTCGGCAAAACCATTCTCTCCAATATAAGTCTGCAACGAACCACTCATAGAATAGTTCAACAATTGGAAAAACGAAACGATATTGCTTTTTCCAACGCCATTGGCTCCAATCAAGACGGTGATATCATCATTAATGGGCAAAGTCTGTCCTCTTGAATTCACCGACTTATAGCCTTTCAATTCAATACTATTCAGTTTCAAACTCATAAAGATTCTCTAATCTATTCACGATGCAAAAATACACATTTCCAGGAAAGGCCCCCAACTTTCCACTCTAAACTTACCACTGACTCTAAACCCTACACTCTCAACTCTAAACTAAACACCCACCTCCACCAAATAATCATTCATAGCAAACATCCTCCCATATTGAGGGACAAGCATAGAGGAATCAATAGGATTCCCTTTGAGCCACTCAATGATCGCCTTCGGGAAATTCACACTCGCCTCAAAACTAAACGGGAAAACCGACGCCAAAGCGGGGATTCGATTGATGGGCTAATAGGTAGAAGAACGTTGAAAGAACAACCCATCACCTCCTTGCGAGCGCGATGAAGCAGAGGATTTATGCAAGATTTACGTCAGATTTGTTTCCAAAAAAACGCGAGCCTGCGAGCCAAAATTTATAACAGATTTATGGAAGATTTGTTTCCAAAAAACAACATCATTTACTTCCTCAAATCACCTCCCCAGCATACTCCATCTTCCTCCCCAGCACCGTGCAAAAAATCATCTTTATATCAATAATGAAAGAATAATGCCGATAATAATAACAATTCAGCCGTACCTTGTCGGGATAGATGACCGTGTCGTTATACTCCATCGCTATGTCTTGTGGGTCGCGGGTGTCGTGACACCTTCATTTCTCCTCTTACTACTTGGCATAATAGCCACCTGTTTTGTCAGAGCCCCTATGTTCTACTAAACCACTCTTCACAAGGATGGCTAAATGACGGTCTATCGTGGAAAGGCTCTTGCTTGAAAAATCAGAAATTCCCTTGCGTTGAATGCCTGGATTGTCTTTGATTATCAAATAAGTGTCATTTACCTTGTCATTTACCTTGTCATTTACTTTGTCATTTACTTTGTCATTTACTTTGTCATCATTGTTCCTATTCACACCAATCTCCGAGGCTATCTTTTTATACTCCTTCGACATAGAAATCTTGCCAGACTTGGACTTCTGCAATATTCCCTCAGACAGAAGAGTATCTATCGTCGCCATCGGGACATCCAATCCATCATCAAAACATACATTGTAAATGGCTATCAGCTGAAACACATTCAGCTTATGATGTTGTGGACGTTTGGCTTGTTCTTGTCTGATATAGATCAAGAAAGGAATGTCCCGAATTTCCGTACGTAGCTTAAGGCTCACCTGATAATTGTCGGTTTCAGAAAAATCGGGCAGCGGTTTGGCTTCCATGATACAATTGGTGTACATCTTGTCAACACCCTGCCCTGATTTCTCAACTAAACCTGTTTTCTGCAGCACCTCTGCCAATCGTTTGCTTCGCGGAGTACTATTCACGGTAAGTACATTGCTCTTGTCAACACCTATAGGGAAACCACCAGCATTAGTAATGGTCAATTGATTTGGGCTTAGCTTGATGACCACATCATTTTGTACTATCATCGACCTATGCGCGATGGCGTTTAATACAGCCTCTCTTACCGTTTCCTTGTTAAACAGTTTGATATCAAAAATATAGGCATTTTCGCTAATATGTACCTGCGGATTCAATGTCGGCTGATTGATATAAGCCCAAATACTTTCAACGGCCAAGAATAATGGTTGTTGGATCTCGATGCGGTCATCATATTGAATGCTTGCGGGGTCATTCCTATATTCTATCACCACGTTGTTTTGCGGCATATACTTTTTTATGGCTTTGGACTTGCCCAACAGTACCAATGCGGCATAATTCAGCTTACCTTTTTCCAGCAAATCCAAATCACTCAAAGCTTGTTCGTCCGAAATAGCCTCAAAACCAGGATTCTCGTTTTTCTCGGCATATTTTTGTTTCATCACCCTGATGGCATCGGGATCGAGGTCTCCGATTGTCAAACCATTGCATATCTTAGCTGAAAAGTCGGGTTCTTGTTCCGACAAGATTTTGAAGATTTCTTCATCTGACATTTCGCGAAGGCTTTCTCCCGTTCGCATCAGAGGAACACCTTCAAACTTGAGCATCTTTCCGACAGGTCGCGAAGGAACGTTGAAGATGATAACCCGTTTCTTGTCTGCCGCAGAAGTCGAGGGTTCAAACACCTCTTCAATCCGTACGCGAATCTTCATTCGCTCATATATCGCATCCTCTAAAGCACCAAGGTTCCCTACTTCAAAACTAGTCCCCACGATATCGTGTGGTCGTTTATCCTTCATACCGAACACCAGCCTTCCTCCTTGTTCGTTTGCCAACGCGGCCACATATCCAAGGATACAATGCCTACGGTCTTTAGGGTCTCGACGATCACCCCCGTCGAAATTAAAGTTGCGCTTCGCCTCCTTGAATTCTACATGGTCTTCCGACTCTTTCAGCATCGAAAGTTCATATAAATATTTATTCTTTATCTCGCTCATCTTATTATCAATCTACATACTGCAAAAATAATCATTTTTGTTTACCTCCTCATAACATCCTACCCTTTGTCATCATCTTTTCATTTATCTTTTATTAGATAAACAAGAAATATCAGTTATTTATTAGATACTCTTGAATTATCGACTATTAAGGTGCAAAGACACCTCCCAACAAGACAGACAACTCCATCAATTAAGATATACTACCACTTTGTTTATGTTTGAAAAATAGCATCTTGGCAAAACAAATATGTTGAATTTAAATAGCCATGCTATCTTTTCACTTCTTCCCCCCAACCTCGTAAGCAATAAATAAATCAAAACTGCTGCTTATTTAGCACCGCCTCAAATCGCAAGCCTTGGACAACATCATAGATGGCTCGACTTTCCTTTCGAGCAACCCTTTCCATAACAGCGACTCTCTTTTCCTTTTCTATAGCCGATGCCAGAGCTTTTTGCGATTCAATATCATTCGGCAACTTTCCTGCTTTATTCTTTGCGGCCATACTTTGCATCACATCATTTACAAGTTGGTCATTTATTTGTTTATTAACGTTTTGCATCACTTTCATAAAAGTCTGAGCAGTCTTGTCCGTATGCTTTACAAGATAAATGCAATCGTCATAATCTACTTTCTTCACATAAATCTTATCATTTGAGGCACCACCAACTTCATGACTCACCTTCACTGAATACAATTCCGACCCTAACCCCCAGTCGATATTACTTGCATCCTTATCAGCAACAGTCTCAAACTTGATATCACGATAATAAATATTGAGAATGAAAAGAGCACCAAGAGCTTGAAGTAGGTTGCCAACATTGCCTCTCTTCAGATTATTGATACGATCATGCTTCACCGCTTGATAGGCTTGTTGCCACTTCGAAGAACTCGTTCCCCGTTTAAATGCCTTATGCAATGGTTGCAGAACGATATTGGCTTGCTCGGTAAAATAAAAATATGGTGTACTGATATAGATAGTTTTCTTACTTAACAGCCATTTGTCTTCAAGCAACTTTAGGCAATCCGTGTCAAAATACAAATCTCTTTCAGAAGGTTGCACACCTCCATTAGCAAAATACAGCACTTTTGCCAGCGACTCCACTTCAACAACCGTTCTAACCAACAAGTCGCCAATTTTTGATGAATATACCGTAAGTTGATTGTCACTAAAATGAATGTCTTCGCTCAACGCAAGTACTTCCTTTTCCAATCGTTTATATGCATTCCAAAAGAACTGGTTCATCTTTAAAGTTATACTTTTCTTCTTTTGACAACAACTTTCTTGGACTTATATTACAAGATTTTTTTCACGCTAACTGGTTCAAACTTGCCATCTTCATATTTCCGGCTTTACCCTGCCTATTCGGAAATACACATAAAGCAAAATCAATTATTTCGCCTTTTTAGCATACAAATAATTGACAAAAGCTGAACACGACACCAACATAAAAACTGCTTCATCAGACGATGGAATATAAGAGCCGTCTTTTTCCATCAGGGCATGGCGGATGCCTGTTTCTTTGTCGTTAGTATAACCATATAGTTTCTCGATACCCATTTTCATCACCTTAGGTATCACCACTCCCGTCTTTTCCAACTCATTCAACGCATCACCTAAAGTACTTTTCCCTGTCAGTTCCCTGCAAACCGCTTCCACTGCCGATATTGATTCTTTGATTGAGTTTCTGTAATCACCTGATGGTTTTTTTGCAAGCAGACCCAGTGCAGTCTGCAAATGCAGTTTCACGTTGTTTTCGCTACCTTTTATGGCTTGTTCTATGGAAACGATTTCTTCTTCCGATGTAATCTCCACAATCTCTTTGTCTACAAATCGATATGCATAATTTAGCCTTTCAAACTCATGGTTAATCAAAGCAGTAAAACTTTGCGCAGTATTTCTTAGTCTTTGGTCGTTTTCACCTCTTTTATAAAGCCACTTAACCGACATCTCAACCATATTGAGCTTTTGATACCAGGGATACTTCTTTTCCCCAAAAACGAACGTTGCGACTGTCTTGTGAACGCCATAGCCCAAATAAAACTCTTTTAGCCTTTTATTCAGATAATTTGTCCAAAGAAACAACTCCATGTCTGTGTATGTTTCACCAATATGATCCTCAAGCCTGTCATAGCAAGAGCAAAGAGCATTTTCGATTTCCGATGTTAGCTTTTCCCTTATCAACACCTCAGCCGGTTTGGTATAACCATATCTTTCTGAAAAAAGTGCCATATTCAGTTAGTTTTACTCGAATCTAAACACCATCGTATATTGTTTCTTAAGTGCCGTGCATAACGTCACAATGTCGGCAATAAACTTACAAGCAACATCACACATCGCCGCCAGGTTAACATTACCTGACGTGAATACACTCAAACCTAATCTAATAATCTAAATCGTGCTTTCATTTTAAGAAGATTATTATAACAACCTCGATTATTCATCAACCACTTTCAACTCCTTGCCATCAAGATACCCTTCCATTACCCCAAAATGAGACAATTCAATGTTTTGTTCTTTTAATTCATCGCCGCTTAATCCAAATAACCCAAAAGAATACCTTTCACCCTGTCTTAACACCTCAAGGTCATAATACGTTGGCGAAGTCAGCATGAAATAATCTATCAGCCGTTTGCAATACTTTTTGCTACCCAATGGTTTGAGAACGGGTATGGCATAATTGTCGAAACTATCATCAGGGAAAGCAAAGTCGTCATTCTTTTGCGATGACGTGTACATGATTCCCAATAATTCACCGCCACCTTTGTCCTCCCTATTTTTCGAAATGACCCACTCTGTCAACAACTGAGGTATCAAATATTCAGGCTTATAGGTATCCTTGTTGTTTTTCACTTGCACCATCGATGCTATCACCAAAGGAAAAAATAACATATATCTAACCATGTCCGCATCCCAGTCGGCTTTTGATGGTACCCTAAGGTCAAGCATTTTAAATTCCTTTTGTGCCTCGAACTTTGAAATCATCACCGTCCCAAAATCAGGCCTACCCATCTCTTCCCAACAGCCATACACCCTATGGGCCAAATACAAACATGGATAGCCAGGAACACTATAGCGTTGTGTCACAACAAGACCTCTTTTATCCAGCGGAATGTGGAACATGTCTTTAGGCATAAGCTTTTGTTGTTCATCCAAAGCGACAATTCGCATCCTATAAGCCTTGGTTTCACGTACCACGGTATGGATATTCTCGCTTAAAGCAAGCCCACTTATTTCAGTCTTCTGTGTTTTATAACCATCCAGCTGGTTTTTGATGGTAGTATAGGCCGAATGGCGTATTCCTCTATATTCACTTTCAACGGCGCGGTTGATTCCTTCACAAAGTTGTTTTATTCGGTGTTTTATTTCGTCCCAGTTATCGGGGCGTTCACTGACATCCAATTGTTTGACATACTGCAAATATTGATTGAGATTTTCGCTTACCACCTCTCTATAATCCTTCTTATCATCAGACTTTACTGGCACCATCGAAATAATCTTCTCGTATAACTTGTCTTTATTCATAGTATTGAATTATCCATAAAATTTATATCTTCTATCTAACATCATCCATCTTATATTTTTATCACCACCTCGCCCAAAACCAATAATCGCAAAACCGCCAACTCGCCTACATGTACTTCATAATTGTCAACTATCAATTGGATTCGCCGAATGCTTCGCATTTCTCAATTGTCAATTACTCTCAACTCCACAAAAGGCCGTCCGATAAGGACCAGCCGCCCACAATTTAAACTAGATTTCCGTCAGATTTGTTTCCAAAAATCCATATTAAATTCACACCAGATTTGCTTCCCCATCCGCCCCAATCTCCTCCTCATCTCCCTCACAGAAACCAATGCAACTCCCTTGCATAGCTATTTCCCAATCCTTTGTTTTATTCTCCATCCTTTGTCTTCACCACCCTCGCCGGCACGCCAACTGCCGTGCAATTAGCGGGAATGGATCTTATGACCACAGCACCTGCACCAATAATGACATATTCATCAATGGACAACTGATTGACAACCTTCACCCCTATGCCGCAAGATACTCCATTTTAAAATATTACTTCACCAGAAATGCAGCAAGATGGCATGAGATTAATGTATCACCTTATCTCCACCAAACAATCATTCTCAGCAAACATCCTCCCACATTGAGGGACAAGCATAGAGGCAACAACAGGATTCCCTTTGAGCCACTCAATGATAGCCTTCGGGAAATTCACTCCAGCCTCATAACCGAATGGGAAACCGCCACCGAAACGGAGATTCGATTGATGGGCTAATAGGCAGAAGAACGTTGAAAGAACAACCCATCACCTCCTTGGGAGCGCGATGAAGCAGAACATTTATTCAAGATTTATGTCAGATTTGCTTCATAAAACAACGCTCACGAATAGGAATTGAGATACTCCGAAGGGGAAAGTACCTTTACTCTTAACTCTGTATTTGTCGGGTAGTCTGATGTGTTGAATGTCAATAGCAACTCACAAGCCGCTTTTTTTGCTAATTCATACTGACATCCGTCTTCAATGTCTTTGAATTGGGGATTGCTCAAACCACAAAGTAGTGATTCGTTGTCATGCTCAGCCACACGGATATCCTTCAGAATGCCCGACATAATTTGCCGCAATGCCATAAGCCTCACTTCGCCCGACATGCCACGCTCGCGCTTCAAATACTTGTCAACCAAAAAAACCATCGTATAGAAACTCCCTGATGACATGAACAGAACATGCTCCTGTTTTTTGAGCAAATCAAACAGGCGGTATGTCACATAATAGTTTTCCCGTTGCAGGAAGTTCTCCAAGATGACATTCGTATCAATGAAGATTTTCATACGCCGTATTTTTCGTGAATCGCCTCTTCTCTAAGTTCATCCCATGAAAAGCTAGCCCTAGGCTTGCCTAGAATACCCGTCATCTTGAAGAAAGCGTCAGGGTCGCCTTCCAAGGCCTTCAGGCGATTCAAAATGAGTGTGTTCTCTCTTTCCTGCTCCTGTTGGTGAGCAAACTGCTCGGCATATTCCAGCATAGCTTTACGCAACACCATCTCAATCCAACTGTTCATTGCCGCATCGCCGTCAAACAGTGGCTTAACTCTGTCAATCACTTGATCATCCATTCTGACACTTAGCGTACACATAGCATTTTGTTTTTATATTCCACACCGCAAAATTACACATTATTTCGTTTGACCGCAACAGCACATCACAGACCTAAACCCCTTCTCTCATGTTGGGGTTCATCATACCATTTAACCCTAACTAATTAATACTTTCCACTCTAAACTTACCACTGACTCTAAACTCTACACTCTCAACTCTAAACTAAACAACAAGGCCGTCCCCTAAGGAACAACCGCCCAATATTTAAGATAGATTTATGTAAGATTTACGTCAGATTTGTTTCTTTTAGTCGGCATAAACTATGCATGCATATTCTGTGCATGACAGGCATCCACAACGGTAACAGTTTCGCCATCGAAAGTGTAGGCAAAATACCATTTGTCGGTGTTGGCCATGTGATAACCTTTCCAACGAGACAATGTGGGTTCGCGCCTAAGGAGCGTACTTTCAATACCATAGATAGAGAACACCGCATCGTGTACGTTGCGTTTCAACTCATCTTTATCGTATGTGTGACGATACTTTTTCGCCACATTACGGTAAAAAGAATAGATTTTCTGTGCAGCACGAGGTTTGATGATATAATGAATATCAGCCATTTGCGTAGATAGAATCTATTTCCTCTTCAATGATATCATATAGTTTTTCCACAGTCACATCCTGCTGCAATGCATATTCCCTAATACGCAAGTCTATCAACTGCTGTACCCATTTACGGATGGCCGTCTTATCCGAAAGATTGGGGTTTATCTCTTTCAGCATAGCCTCATCAACATTAACTGTAACCGTACACATGACTTTATTCTTTCAATTTCAATTAGCAAAATTACACATTATTTCGTTTGCCCGCAATAGCACATCACAGACCTAAACCCCTTCTCTCATGTTGGGGTTCATCATACCATTTAACCCTAGCTACTTCATACTTTCCACTCTAAACTTTCAACTGACTCTAAACTCTACACTCTCAACTCTAAACTAAACACCCACCTCCACCAAACAATCATTCTTGGCAAACATCCTCCCATATCGAGGGACAAGCATAGAGGTATCAACAGGATTCCCTTTGACCCACTCAATAATCGCCTTCGGCAAATTCACCCCTGCTTCGTAACTGAACGAGCCACCGCCAAAACGGGGATTCGATTGATGGGATAATAGGTAGAAGAACGTTGAAAGAATATCCTTCACCTCCTTACGAGCGCGATGAAACAGAGCATACTAAAGGATTTATGTCAGATTGGTTTCATTTAGTCGACATAAACTATTCATGCATATTCTTCGCATGACAAGCATCCACTACGGTAACAGTTTCGCCATCGAAAGTGCACACCGCTTCCTAATAACATAATTCATGGCCGAGCATACTCCTCCCTTACAGCTGCTATGGTCATCTCACGAGCTTCCTCTATGCTCATGGTTTCTGGGTCTTCAAATTCCATCTGCTGAATGCGTAAATCAACCAATTCTTGCACCCAGCGGCGGATAGCGGCGATGTCGGAAAGATTAGGATCCACATCGCGAAGCGTTTTCTCGTCAACATCAATCGTTACTGTGCACATAATCCATTTCTATTATTTTTCAATTTGCAAAGATACACATTTTTCCACCACCGCAATGCCCCAACTCTCAACTCTAAACTTACCAATGACTCTAAACTCTACACTCTCAACCCTCAACTGACTCTAAACTCTACACTCTCAACTCTCAGCTAACTCTCACCTCTCCCCCGCCACCTGCCGAATCACCTCCACATACCTCCCCGTCCCCACTTCCCGCGTAAGGTTCTCCAAAATAAACTGCCGTCCATTACGACCATACTCCTTGCACAATTCACGATGGTTATACAAGGTCAGGATGGCGTCTTTAAAAGCTTCCTTATCCCCCGCTTTCGTGAAAATGCCGCAATGGTGGTCGATGATTATAGTTTTCAGCTCGTTTTCATCGAAATTCGCCAACACAGGGCGTGAAGCACTCATAATGCTCCATGTCTTTGATGGTACGCTGTTCTCACCCACTCCTGGCTTGCTGATCACAAGACTCACATCGCCTAGACTAAAAACATTACCGATATCTTCATAGGGCTGGAAAGGCAATAGAGAGATGTTGCCAAAAGTGATGGCCTCCGTGCCATCAGAAGCCTTAGTTCTAATCTCCTCTTTTTCTCTTTTCAGTTTTGCCACCATTGTATCCCAATACGCACCATTGCCCACCAAAACGAAATGGATGTCGGTATGCGAGGCTTCCAACTCTCTTGCCACTTCACAAAGCATCTCCATATTCTGTGTAAGGCCGATGTTGCCGTTGTAAGTGACATAAAACTTTGAACGGTCCAAACAATACATGTCAAATAGTTTGTTTTCCGAACGTGGTATGTCTACCACAGCATTCTGATCCACCCAATTGTAGATGACCTCTATCTTCTCTTCTGGTACGCCTTTTGCCATGATATTGCGCTTGAAGTCCTGCGAGATGACAATGATTTTATCCGCGTTGCGGTAGGTGAAATTCTCTATGCAGCGGCCAATTTTCCACAAAAAAGAGTCTTCATGGGTCATCCCTGTACTTACAAGAGAATCTGGAAAAATGTCTTGGAGATTATAAACAAGAGGTATATGTCGGAACTTTTTTACCATTGCTGCCATGGCACCTTGAGTAGGCGGAGTACTGGCTATCAACATCACATTACACTTCCTGGCATCTTTCCCAAAAACAGCTCGGTTAAATTGTTTGATGTTTTGAGCAAAATACCGGAACGCTCTGATAATCGGATTCTGCCCTTCCTCAACCAACCGAAAACGATGTACCACCAAATGCCCATCTAAAGCTTTCTCGATTCTATGTTCTTTTTTTAAATATTCCTTGCGCACATTTGGAGGAATACCTCTTGAAGGTGTTGGCGTATAAACAACCATATCCCAGCCTTCATCAGCAAAACGTTGATTTCGGTTCTGACTAATGTAAGGACTTGCAACTCCTTCTGGATGAAAATAGGAAGGCAATAACAGGATCTTCATATTACATCAAAATATTCATCCTTTGTTTTACTATACATAAAATACGCTTGTAAAGATACTCAGTTTGTATAAACATTATCATGCTTTAAAACCGTCAGTATCGTCTTGAAGAATATCTTCACATCTAACCAAAAACTGATATGATTGGCATACCAGGCATCATAAAGCCGTTTCTCACGTACACCTATACTATTTCGATAATAAGCTTGTGTATAGCCCGTAATACCCGGTCTCACCTTCATCTTGTCCACTTCATCAAGCTGGTATGTTTCAAGAGCCGTCCAGCCACTGGCGCGAGGACCAATGAGACTCATTTCCCCTTTCAACATATTGAGCAATTGTGCAGTCTCGTCAAGACTGGTTTCACGGAGAAAACGTCCCACTTTGGTCACACGAGGGTCATCTTTTGCATTGTACGTACTGCCGTCAGGATTGGTGATGTTTTCAGCATTGACCTTCATCGAACGGAATTTGTACATCATCAGTTTTTTACTGTCCTTTCCAATGCGTTCAGCCATGTAAAAAACAGGACCTCCATCATCAATCTTGATGGCTATAGCCACAATTATCCATAAAATGCAGAAAAACGGAAAAGCGACCAGCGCAATTAGCCAATCGCAAACGGGTTTAATAAAAGATTTATACATGTTTAATGATTATATATTCTTTCAACAATTCCCATGCATCATTACTATAACGCAAGGCGTCTTCCGGCGTTGAACCACTTGTCAACACCCAACCGCAGATATCTGATTTTGTTTGGTATCTTGGCAATAGGTCTCCTGATTTCTTCCTTAATATAATGTCAACAATGTGGTTTTGACCGATTAGGTGTTTGTATGGTTTTATTTCTTTAATTTCACCTGGAGGATAGATTAAAAGTCGTGAAGAGATATACTCTTTCTTTTTTGGGTTGGCATCGATATTATGCCCCAAACAAAGACTGATGCTGTTGTTCAGTTCGTCAACGCCTCTCGAATAGGGAACAATATGGGAAGCCAACAAATTTTGTCCGTTTCGAATGCCAACATCAATGATGTATGGCTTTCCATTTACATCTGATATGATAAGGTCAAAATTGATGGGGCCAAACGTGACATTCAAAGCGTCAACTGCTTTTTTCACTTCTTCTTCAATAGCCGTTTCCATAGCTTTGGATATGCCCAAATAGGTGGTTTGTGTGTATTCAGGATAGATTCCTTTCCATTCAAAGTTCGTTTTTACAATGGAATATACAAACACTTCTCCATTACAGACAAAGGCTTCTACACTGAACTCCTTACCCTCCACATATGGTTCCACATAGATTTCTCCGTTTCTTGCACCATCAAAAGCGTATTGAATAGCAGCCTTAACGTCTTTTTCGTCAATAACAATTCGTACTCCTTTGCTACCTGAACCATCACAGGGCTTCACTACAAAAGGAACACGGTATTCGTGGTTTTCGACATCCTCTTTCCCCATGATGGCAAACACCTCACCACCCACATTCAGACCTTTTTCGGTCAGCCTTTTTCTGATAAGGTATTTGTTGGTAGCAATCCGTGCCGTTTCCATGTGCAGAGTCGGTAACGCCATGGCGGATGCAACATAACTGGCCGTTTCCAATGTAAGTGTAGCCCCCCATGTCAACACACCATCAATGCCTAGCTCTTGAGCATATTTCAAGCACCCTTCTTTATCCCTTACGTCAATGATACGATGGCTATCAGCATACGCAAAGCCAGGTTGACCCTCTTTATAATCAACGCAATAGGCCTCATGGCCTAATTCTCTGATACGTTGAATGGCTGGAACTTGATAAGCGGCAGCACCAATAACCAAAATCCTGCTCATTATTCTCTTGTAATCAATTTGTCTATGGTTTCCTTGGCGACACTTGCCTTTTCTATCGCTTCATTCACATCCTCACCCGTAGCCACCACATAACCGCATCCATCCAAGTTGGTATGGTATTCGTTGATAACATCCCCGATATGAAGGTGGTGTTCAATAGTCACGTCATACTGCCGTGCGATGGCATCAAAATCAGGCAACGCCTTCACCTTACCTGGGGTCAAGGCCAATAGTTTTGTTGCAACAAGTTGGGGCATCGTTGCAGGGCTAAAGTCCGTGGCATCCCCCAAGGCAGCACGAATCATATTACCCATATAGTCAATGCCTGTTCCTATGGGAATGATATGCGAACCGATGAGGTTGCCACCCATACGAGCACCCACATCCACAATATGCACATCGCCATCGTCACCAATCAGCAAATCCATATTCACCGAGCCGTGATTCACCTCCAAGGCTTCCAAAGCCTTGTGGACACAATCCTTGATTTTAGCTTCGGTTTCCGCTGATAATCCCGATGGAATAGCGTGGCCCAGTTCGGCATAATAAGGCGGCTGCGTCATATCTTTTTGCATAATACCAAGAATGTGGATTTCTCCTTGATTCACAAATGACTCTACTCCATATTCTTTACCTTCCACAAAAGGCTCAGCCACGGCACGGTGGGTAATAGAGCCGCTCATGGCAAACTCACAGGCCTTAACAAAATCCTCTGCCCTATCCACACGCGAAGCACCACGACTGCCTGAGCCATCGCAAGGTTTCATCATCACAGGAAATTTCACTTGTGGCAGAATTATCGGAATTTGTTCCAAAGCATCAATTTCAAATGAATAGCCTGTGTCGTCGGCTTTGGCATCAAACAAGCATTTGCGCACGGCGGCTTTGTTCTTAATGCGGCGCGCGGCTTGGAAATTGATTCCAGGCAAGTGCATTGCTTCAGCAATGCGGCTCATGGTAAGCACACTGAAGTCGGTGGCGGCGGTCAGTACGCCATCCACCTTATGCTCTTGGGCATATTTCAGGCAGGCTTCCTCATCCACGATATTGATTACATCATGGTCATCGGCCAGCTGAAAACCCATGGCATTGGGGTCGGCATCCAGCACGAGCACACGATAGCCTAATTGTTTAGCCTTTTTTATGACGAAGCATTGGAGGAAGCCGCCTCCTAGCATGAGAAGAGTTTTAATCATTTAAACCAAGGCCTTTAAGTCGTTAATACACAAATCGGTTTTCTGAAACAACCCAATATTTGCTTTCAATTTCTCTTCCGGCCAATCCCACCACTGCAATTCTTGCAACTTATCAATAACCTCTTGAGAAAAGCGATATTTGATGACTTTGGCAGGCACACCACCCACCACTGCATACGGAGGGACATCTTTGGTCACCACAGCGCCAGCGGCTACTACAGCGCCATCGCCGATGGTAACCCCTCCGAGAATCAATGCATGAGAACCTATCAGCACGTCGTTGCCAACAATAGCTTTTTTCAGCGGAGCAGCATTGACATCCTTATCGGTCCATTGAAATTTCGTGCCGTTTCGAGCTTCTGTGAAAATGGGCGATGTGGAAAGTTGGTTGGTGTTGTGCCCTCCCATACCAATGCGACAATGGTCAGATATTGAAGAAAACTTCCCTATCTCAGCGTTTTCCACATCGGTATTGGCACTGATATAAGTATAGGATCCGACTTTGCTTCCTTTTATCTTCACACCCCTGTATATTGTGGCTTTTGCATCAATCTCATTATTTGAAGATACAAAAGCCAAACAAGAAATGTGAGGATTAAAAAGGTTCTTCATGAAACCAGTTATGAAATGAAACTTGCTCATAAAAGATGTTTCTTTAAAACTTCCAATTGAAATTGAGGAGTCCAGTTGTTATCAATCTCTTCCATACACGCCCGACGCACGACATCACGTTCACCTGCTTTTGCATTAAACCATTGATTTATCTGTTCGGCCAACGAATTAGTGTCTCCATATTCGAAAAACGCCCCTGTTTGGCCTTCCTGAATGGCCTCAAACTCTGGCATTTGATGCGGAAAATCATTATGCGTCAACACAGGAGTGCCAAACACCATCGCGTGCATCGCTGTTAGACCCACATTGCCAGGAGCCACGCAGAGGTCGGCGTTGTAAATCATTTCACCTAGTATTTTCTCATCGTAGCACGGCCCATAAAACCAAACATTGTTCTCAAGTCCCAGTTGTCTGGATAACATTTCAAGTTCTTCCCTTTTTTCTCCACCGCCAATGAAAGTCATATTATAGTTTTGTCCTCGTTCCTTAAGCAATGCCATGGCTTGAAGAACCATGTCAAGTTTCTTCACGGGAGTCAATCTTCCGACAAAGAACAAATTGGGATATGTATTATTGAAATGGCCTTGATAAACAGGGTTGTCTTTTATCTGCTTTCTGATGGCAATTTGCTCATCGTAGGCCAAGGAATTATGGATGACAAATAGTTTATCTGGATCAAAACCTTCCTTTATCATCAGGTTGCGGGCAAAGTTTCCATATAAGAATGTGCCTCCATTGGGTAGTTTGAACAACGCTTTCTTTATCACTTTTTCTAGTCGCGATTCTTTTCCATAAAAACCGTGACTCCAAAAAAACACCCGCTTTTTAGGATGAAACAGTCGTGCTTTTATGCAAAACAACCATGTGCTTAGGTTTTTGGTTTCACCCAATAGGACAAATGTATCATAATCCTTATTTAATAAAGACACCGCACCAGACTGATACTTCCAGACTCCGTAATACTTGGTATCAAGTTCTTTTACCTGACCTTTCAGCAAAGAATAATCCATCTTCTTGATATCGTCATTCTTTTTACCAAAATACCAATCGCAATCGAACGTCTGATCCATTTTCACAAACACCGCTTCCCGATAATGAGCGGCAAAGTTATATATTACACAGAGTTTCATATACCGTAGCAATCAATCGACCCTATCAAATACCATCTGAGATTCGGTATCCGTATTATCCTTTTCCAACAATTGTTTTGTAGATATCTTTTGTGATAAGATAAGGATCATAATTCCTTTGATAATCCATCATGCCTTGACGTGCGTTTTCTGACAAGGTCTCACACAACTGGTCCGATTCGAATAGTTGTATGATTTCTTGTGCCATGACCTCGTAATCCTCAAAACGATATAGCATACAATTGACTTCATGCTTGGCATATTCGGGCACGCCACCTACATAGGAAGACACGCAAGGAACACCCACCGTCATGGCTTCTTTTAGTGTACTGGAATGGTTTTCGATGGCGGAGCTCATCACAAACACACGGCTTTCCGCCATAAGCCGAGCCATCTCTTGAGCGGTCAAACGACCAGTATAATGAACATTGTCGGAAAGACCAAGGGAGGTTATCATATGACGGATCAACTTTTCATAACCAGGCTGTTTCAGACTGTCTTTCAAGGACAATTGCTGCTTCAACGGTGTGCCGGGGATACTCAACTGAACATCCGAGTAGGTCTTCTTAACAATAACCAAGGCCTTTAACAACATGTGAAGACCTTTGATGGGATAGTTGGCCGCAGGACACATGATAGAATGGGGCCGACTTTGCGCCAACGACCATTTTTCCCGTGAAAAAGCCAATGAAAGGCTTAGAGGGCACCAGTGTATCTGAAGGTTGGGGCTTATTTTGCGATAGTAGGCCTCGGCCCACTTGTTCTCAATAATAACATGTTGAGCTTTTGCGACCATGTATGCCTCCAAACGCGATCTTTCCAGATAATTCTTCTGTTTTTGCGGTATTGTTGTATGTGTCAGCACATCACGAATTGTCCGTGCCTGCGACAATTCATCAGCCGTCAACCCGGCAATGTAGTATTTCCCTATACTTTCCAGAAGACCTTGTACGAAGATGACCGAAGGAACCCCTTCGGCGATTTCAAGCGCAGGAACACCCAAGGGCATCTCTGTTCCCCACAAAACCAACAAATCCGGTTTTTCCTTGTTGATAATCGAGGTCCAGTACGCTTTTGCCTTGGGAGATTTATAATCGTAGCCTTCATTGCATTTTCCCGGAACGGTATAATAACGTATTCCCTCTATATCGAGACACCTTACAGCCGTGACGTTATCAACATTCACGACCGCCAAATCCATCTCCGAATCATTGACAATTCTGTCCATCATCGCTTCCATCCATAAGCCACCCGTGGCGCGTTTGTTAAAGAGATGAACATGCAGACCACCAATGGGTTTATTAACAATCCAAAGTATTTTCATATTTTATTACTGTATTATTTTTCTTTTTTAGTAAAAGCTTCTTTTTGGTAAAAGCTACACAAAACAGCGGGATATAAAACGTAAGTACACTCAAATTGTCTTTTGGATTAAGAAAAGCTAATAGTATGACCATGAAAAATGAAAACAGGATGTGACCATACCACTTTTGTTGCTTGAATGGAGCATAAAAATATTTAAATATGGCCCAAAACATCATTATCATACCCACAATACCAATCAAACCAAACTTTGCCATATTGTCAAAAACATAAGAATGTCCCCCAACCTGTGCCGATGAACTACCCCAAATAGGACTACTAAGGAAAGAATAAATGCTCTTCATATATAAATTAGAACGAGCCTCCATATCACCTTCCAAATAACTTTGCTCATTCGCGGAAAAAGAGGAAAGCTCCTGAAGCCTTACCGAAGTAAACTCACCACCTATCAAATTTCCCAATACATCCAAGAAAGGAGTCAACAACCAAGCACTTGCGTACATAAACACAGCAGTCACGATAACCATTATGATAAAATGCTTGGTTTTGAGTTGCTTGGGAAAAACAAAAAGAATAATTAACGAAATCAATATACATAATAATGCCGTAGTATATTCCGAATAAACAACTGCCATCAATACGATCAAGAGCGCAACAAGTCCTATCCATCGTTTTATCAGCTTGTCTTTAATGGCATAAATAAGAAGAGGGGTCAACAACACCATTGCATAGATAAAAGAAAAACTTCCAATGTTTAGTGTCATATATAAAGCATATAAAGCCGAATCACTAGTATTAAGTTTAGCCGCTACATCTCGAGATGCTCCTGGATGGGTTAGGCATCCAAAATAAGTGGTTATTGCCGTAACCAAAATAGAAATGGCTATAATTATGACCATTCGTCGAACAGCCTTTTTGTCTTTTTCCCTAATCAAATATAACGTAAGCAAGGGATGGATCATCAGTTGCGACAACCAATAGATCTCAACAGCCGCATCCTTAAAACCAGAATAAATGATAGAAAGAATATTAATAATAAATATTGGGATAATTTTAGCAAAATCCGACAATGCCATTCGCCCTCCCTTTATCAAAAGGAAACCGTATAAGAATAGCAAAACTGCTGCGTGAACTATAGCTGGTGTATAGAAACCAACAATAGGCATTGTGAAGTGCATGGCATAAAGCACTACAAGAACCTGAAAATACCCCGGAACTGCTTTAGTCTCAGTGTTGCTCATAAATGCAATCTCTTCTTTAGTCCATAAAACGCATTTCTGACCGTGTCTCGACAAGAATGCTTATTTATAGGAAAATCCAATAGTTTTTGATCCAATTGTCTAATCATTTCCATCGACAAACGCAGATTCTTTCTGTCATCTTCTGCTACATAAAGCAGGCTACCTAAAACAGCCGAACTATTTGCGATTTGAATAGAAACAAATGCATTAATATCCAAAGATTGTTCAATGGCAGCAGCCCATCCGTTCAAACGTTGCTCCAAATATAAGCGATCTCTAAGGTCAATCCCTATCATAGGATGTTTGTCTTGATAATCGAGCCATTCATTAAATGCAATATTCTGGACAGCATCTTGAAAAGAGTCTTTGTAGTAAGCTTTGATTCCTTGAATGAATGATTCTCTATCGCTACCCGCAATCCTTCTAGCGTATGTTTGACCAGCCTCAAAGAGAGCGCTTCTGATCACAACCGCATTATCAGGAATCTGTGCGAACTGACCAGTAGCATAAAATTCGGCATCAGCCCCCAATGAGTTATTACCTGAAAAAGAACAATACTCTTTGTATTTTGAAACTGAATACTGCTCTTTACGCAGACAATGATGTTGGACACCAAACGTATTTGACAGCTTTGTCGGCATTTTTCGATCTGCAACGCTCATATGCTGATGCTCGGCAGTATAGGTATCAAAGTGAACCCCTGACGATAAGGCCGCAGCAAAAGTCAAACGTGAATCTTTTCCTGCCGTAAGTGCCAACCATATTTTCCTACCAGAAAAATACTCTATGTTTTTTATTCCAACCGTTAAACATTGCGTAATCTTATGGACACGTTCTTCAAATGACAAAGTTTTCTCTTCCTCATATCTATTGAAGAACTCCGTCGACAAGGAAGAGCCCAAGTGCATCTTTTGCGTACAAAACAGCAACTTAACTGAATCTTGTAGTGTATAGGGTAAAAGACACCAAGTTAACCCGGTTTTTGATACTTTTTTGTCGCAACCGAGTCCCAACTGATTTGAAATAAGAGCAAGAGAAGAGGATACCATCCAGTCGGTACCATCATTTTGATAGAAGGCACTCATTAGGCCACATGCATCCGTTATTAGTATACTATCTACAATTAGCGCCCAGCGTCCTGTCCAATATCTAGTAGCGGAAATGCAATCTTGAAAATCGGTCGATTCCAAATCTTCTACAACCTCTTTAGGATACCGGTCAGTGCAATACGCCTCACCAAGCAAAACGTATGACCCCTCTCTCTTCGTCTTCCCCTTTCTAACCCTGAGACCAGAACCAGCATAGAGGTAACGTTCTGCTGCAAGAACAAATTCCTCCATTCCTTGAGGAGCAATTTTTCGATTAGAAATCAAGTATTGTTTATGCGATAATTCTACCATTGGCAATATTTGATATTATGTTCCGGCATTGTTTAGCAGCTGCATTAATGGATTCGTCAACGTCCGCTTGCATTGTCGCCAGATTTGATATCAACTTTCGGACATCGATTTCCCTTTTATAACTATTCTGTACTGCCAATAAATCCGATTTAAAAACAGAAGAAAACACATGGGATATCTTGGCACAAGCAACCGCACTATCCCCAAAAACAATAGGTACAGCCCCATAGACACCACCTATTAACAAAGAATGCAATCTATTGGAAACCACAAATTGCTTATCTTCATAAAAGGCCATATCTTCATACCATAATTGTTTTTCGTAAAGACTAACTTCATTTATGGATTCAAATTCAGCATATAAACTACGCACAAACCCTTCATCTTTGGCAACCTGCCAATACAAAACAACACTATAACCCTCCTCAACAAAACTATTTATGATCCGGATACATTGTTCTCGTAGTTCGCCGACATCTTGTACATCAGGTCTAAAACTGAATGCTACAGATTGTTTTTTCGATGCATAATTGGGTTTAACCTTGAGCCTCAACAATAATGAAACGTCTGGAATATAGCTTATTTTTATTTCTTTCAGCTGTGATTTTAGGTATTCAACCGATTGGAACGAGCGTAAATAGTATTCACTTATTCCTATTTGCGAAAACTTTAAACCTCTTATGATAGAAGAGGAACAACACCCCCCTATATTAACCACTCTCGCTCCTTGCCTGCGTATCAGAAAATGCATAAAACGAAACATCAATCGTTTATATAGAGGCAAAAGATACAGAGGCCCAGGACTATTTGCATAAAGTTCAATATGATTACTCTTAATGATTTTCGCCACCTTACCTAACTGGTACCGTTTCAGGGTGCATCCAAAATTTTTATTAACATCTATAGCATTTTGATTATCGAAAAGATATGCCTTAAAAATCTCTGGTAGATGGTATGCATCCACATATACATTTCCTGACATACATAGCTCATCCACCAACATCTTGTTAATCACAAGATCCCCGAGATTACCTGGTTGGGTCGCACATAGAAAATAGGTGTTCATTTGATGAGCTCTTTAAAAAAGTAAATAATCTTTTCCCCTTGCTTAACATTGTTTTTGTTGTCTAAAACAAAACTTTTTGCTTTCATCCCTAACTTGTGTAGTTCTTCCCGTCCCTTTGCTAAAGCAGTAATGATGGTATCTCTAATACCAGAACTAGAATAATCTTCGATAATACCAAGATGGTTGAAATATTCTTCAGGAATACCTCCCAAGCGAGTTGATAGTGTGAAAGTTCCCGAAGACATGTATTCCAGAGTTTTTGAAGGAAAAGAATAGTTGGTGTATTCTTCATCGGTTGGACGAGGGTTTACCAACATCATTGCTTTGGTTTCAGCAAGTACCACCTCTGAATTGCTTCGAGGTCCTTTCAAAACAACATTGTCAGGATGTTCTTTCTCCAACTCAGATGACAAATCGCCAACTCCATATATCCATAATTCAACATCATCAAGCCCAACAACAGCATCTATTAGGTTCTTGATGCCATATTTTCTATTTACACCTCCTGCGTAAATGACAACATTTTTGTTTTCTTTCTCGCTAAAAGAATTTGACACATTTTTCATCTCAATGTCGCAAAAACCTTCAATAACTATGTATGGTTTGTTATTTGTATTAATGACTCCATTCATTGACTCGGTTAGGAAAACATAACCATCAAATTTTGATGACACTTTTCGTCCAAGTTTGATAATTGCTTTCTGTTTGTTGGTAACATGGCCTTCCGAAACCTGATTAATCGTCATCCAAGGTATATCACATACAACAGTAACGGTTTTACAACGAAACAAAGAGGAAATCCAAAGTACTGGCAAGAATTGATATATGCGCATTAATGAGCAAACAACAATTTTTTTCTTCGCTACATTCTTAAGGCACCACCATAGAGCATAAAAGAAACTGTATAAAAAAGTCAAAACTTGTTTAAGAACGGGCACAGGAAATAACGGGACATACCTAAAGCGCACCTTTCCTTGGGTTTCGCCATATCTAATAAAAAAATGACGAACAGGAGGCGTTGACAAAACGGTTATTTCACCATTGTCAAGATTAGCCTCAAGTCCTTTAACGAACATACCATGATATTTCTGTCCGACATATCCTGTAGTCCACCCTTTTTCAAAAAACTCTGAAAACAGATGATCTGAAGTTAAAGAAGAAAGATATAAGATCTCCATTACAATAAAATCTAAATGCTTATAAACCTTGCTGTTTTGCACGCAAGTCTGTCTATTTCTTTTGTCTATGCCGCTTCTTTCTATGAAAAAATTTCTCTTCAATCATTCAAGAGTTTATTTTTTTGTTTTTTCTTTACAAAAGCTCTAATGAGATTCTTCTCACGAGAATCAAAACCAAGCAAAAGAATTATAATTAACAGGAACAACTCGGACCCAATAAGTCCGACAATATGTCCTGTAAAAGAAAAAGAAGAAGGATTATACAAACAATAGGAAATTATTAACGGTATTGAAATAATGAATATTCTGAAATAAGATATGTTAATTATATCAGCTACTCTAAAATGGTAGATATGTTTTAGCAAAATAAGCCTAACAAAAGCACTCAAAAAATAGATAATGCAATAAATGATTAAAACAACGTATTGATTGTACCCTATTCGGAAGAACAGCCATGCTATAGGTAAACCCAACAAATTAAAAGTATGGAATACTATCTGGTAAGTACGGATATTTCCTGTAGCGTTTACCAAAGCAGGAATCCCTTCTCCCAAAGTGCCAATCAGCCCTCCCAAAACCATTAGTCTGCAAAAAATCCCAGCACCTTCAGGCACTTCTTTAAGCCAAACATCGAGCAAGAAATCCATTTCCAACAGAACAGGAAAAGCCACCAATGACATTAAAATGAAAGTGTATTTTGAGATATAACTGGTCAAAGTAATTGAACGATTTTCGTTTCCGCCGCTGAAATTTTTTGTGATTTGAGGAATAGCCGCATTATTTAAGCTCCTTGCAAAAGTCTGTATAAAGCCTTCAACCTGTACGGCAATCGCATACGCGGCATTTACGAGGGATCCGAAAAAGAAATTGATTAATATTACACATCCCTGTGTTCTTCCGATAGAAGCCACTGCACCAAACAAAGTCCACAAGGCAAAAGAAAACATATCTTTTACAAGTCTTATGTCCTTATAAAACTTAAATTTTGAAATTTCGCCGAATTTGTGTTTACAGTATATGAAAAAACTACCATTATAAACTAAATTATAGCCAAGCTGTATCCATGCATACAAGCGGATTCGATTGACATCGGAATATAGTACAAAATAAATGACAATAAAATACAACACCTTAGCTGCAATGTCACGAATTGCAAGAACATTAAATTTCTCATATGCAGTTATCAACCCTTGATAAGGCACCAGAATAGTAGAAATAGCGGTCGTAAGAAGAGAAATATAAAAAACAAAACGGGCATCTGGTAACCTGCCTTCAGCAACATTTAGATAATTATTAATATACCAATTACCAATGGTAAGACCGAGAATTATTATTGCCAAAGCAAATCCTGCATGTATTAAAAAGCTAGTATTGAATACTTTATTTAGGTCACCTCCGTTTCCTTTTCCCATTTCGGAAGCAATAAACCGATATGTTGTGGAAAGCATCGCGCTGTTAAAAACATTCAATACAGCTACAATACCCCCCACAACATTGTATAGACCATAATCCGATGCCCCTAAAGCATCTAGGACAATCCTCGAGGACAAGATTCCTATAAGACTTGTTACTATAAGTCTTATAAAGATTATTCCGCTATTTATCGCTATCTTTTTATTATCATTCATTTGATAGTCTTTTTTTGATTTTATCCCAATTCAATTGTAGTAAAATCATGTGATGCTTTTTATTGTAGGCAGAATCAATAACCAAATAACGATTATCCTTGCATAATTTAGGATGCAAATCGCAACTGGCTGGATTCCCTTTATAAAAAGCAAATAATTTGGCAATAATTATCCCTTTTCGAGTCAACGTATCATAAACTATTAGCCGTTGCATTCCGTTTTTATCCGGATACGAATCTGTTATCATATATCGTCCATCATTCGTGAAAGAAGGATGACCATCAATATCAAAAATTGACGATTCAATACGTCCAATTAATCGAGCTTCATTTTGACTATCTACTGAATAAACTTGGTAATACTTTCCAAAACCAGCCACTTTTCGGCCTAACATATATGGCACACGAGATGATATCGATACCAGAAATTTATGGGTTAAATCTAAAGAAAAGGGATTCTTCCTGATAATTTCCCCGAAACTCTTCACATCTTTATACCGGCCTGGAAAATTGGTGTAAATGACGAATGAATCGTCACTTTTCCAACCAAAATGACTCCATCTATATGTTTCCCATCCCGGAACTGCCTTTAATTGGGATCCGTCAATATTAGCAATCATCAGTCTTGTTGTGTATTTAAACACATTATCCATCGGCGAGAAACGATGAAGAAAGCAAAACCTTTTCCCAGATGGACTAATCATTATATGCTCTACCCAATGTTTATATGATTCAAAATCCATCTGGTAATCAGTTTGAATAATATCCTGGATGCTAATAATACGGCGGCGCAAGTTGTTTTCAAGATCTATTTCAAATATACCATCACCCTCATAAACCCTACCCTCCATGTCTGTATTGGCAACTGATGCATAGTGATATGCCCTGCACCAAAAGGATCTCTCAAATTCAAGAGAGATGGAATGCTTCCCATCTGGAGTAATTCCATAAATAGGCCAAGAAATATCCTTATCCCTTCCTATTTTAGTATCATGAATTCTAGAAATCAAATGTTGGTCTTTCGAAGTGTTATAAATAACCATCCCGCTGTTTTCTTCTCCAGGGAGCCACTGCAACATTGCGCCTTGTTGCCAATTCCATGAATCAGAAGACCCAATACCAATCCATTCATTAGAAACAACATCATAATATCCCAATTCGATTTCCATCCCTTTTTCCGGTCTAACACCATCAAACGAAGCACGATTACATAACATTTTCCGTTTGGTTGAATCTAAAGTATCGTAATTATAATAGCCAAACCATTCAGAAAACAGGTTTGATGGTGTTTCGAATTCTTTTTCTACATATTTTGATAGCCAAACTTTACGCATAAACGAAACCTCTATATGTTTATTCACTCACTATTTTTTGACCATAGGTCATATCAGCTTTTGACATGTCATACTTCCCTGGTAAAACGTCTTCCACCAAAGTCCTATAAAACAAATCGTTCAATTGTTTGACTTCGAAACACTTTTTTGTTCTCTGATACATTTTAAGGCCAATGGCTGTCATTTTCTCTTTATTGGACAATGCCCATTCTATCTTATCTCGCAAAGCATCGATATCACCCTCGGGAACTATCATATCTTCAAAGCCAATCTGATATGGTACAGAACCAGAATCATCCCCTATAATAGGCTTTTCTGTAAGCATTGGCTGGACAACAGCCAATGAAAACGTTTCTTCCCATGTAGGTGTCGTAAGCGGAACATGAATTGCACAATCGACAGCATTCCAATACTTTGCCATATCATACCAATCGACGAAACCAGTGACGATAACTTTATCCTGAATACCTCGTTCATTAATGATTGACATAAGTCTCTCCCTATCCTCTGCAGATCCATCCCCCATCATTAAATATTTCCAGTCCCCGTCTTTAGGTAAAGATTTCAAAATCACATCCACACCTTTACTGACCGCAAATCGAGATGCACTACCAAACACGAAAGTTTGATCGGAAATACCATATTTGGATCTTATCTCTTTTCTGGACATTAAATCTTCATGAAACCATTCTTCGTTAACGCCGACCTGTGTCTGCATATATATCGGGCCTTTGTAACCTTCATCACGGAAACACTTAACCGCATCGGGATAATGACAGAAAAAAGCATCAACATTTTTATTTATAAAATCAAGCCTATTCTTCAAATAGTAATACATACCCCTTCTTGCTATTGTTTTATAGAACGGCCCTGTCCCAAATTCTCTAAGAAGGTTAAAAGCGGGACCTCGCATACTAAAAGCTATGACCTTGGTGTTTTTTAAATACTTTTTTCGGATTTTTAAAAGTTGTTTAAGAAATAATGTATTATGTGTACCAATATGATAGATAATATCTGGCTTAATCTCGCACAAAATACTCTTCATGTCAGGAGAATCCCATCCAATGTATTTCCTATTACGACGTTTAAATAATCTAACATGATAATTATCAATATCTATAGTTTTCCCATATTGTTTCTTTGATTCTCCAAAAGAATATGTTTTCCCTGAATACCATTCATATTCTTCTGGAGCCAACAGCGTGACTTCGACATTGGGATACTTCTCAGCAAAAAGTTGCCACCGACGAGAGAAGTAATTGATTTGAAAGGAATGGTTTATTAAAACTATACTGAACTTATTATCCATACTATTATCCTTTTTTCTTGATTATAATATCATTGCTGTCCCCTAAAAAACCGATACATTTCTTTGAAATACTAGTAGAATCAGGCGATTGCATAGATTTTGAAGTGAAACGGATTTGGATTTTCATCTTTGCCGAAAAGAAAGCAATCCCGATAAAGGCGACGCGTAATGATTGATTTCAGATTTGCTTTTGATTTGCTTCCTTAACCTTTCTCACGGCTCCGCCCCGTCACTCTCATTTTGTGGCGGCAAAGGGCTCTCTTTGTGCGAGTTATGGATGGGGGTGTTTTGGTTTAGAGTTTAGAGTTTAAAGGCAGTTGTAAGTGTAGAGTTGAAAGTATTGAAATTTTCAGCGCGTTATCTATAATGCTATCAAGCTCAAATGGTTCAGAAACTTTTTGACGTCATATAATAACTCTTATACCACTCAGCAAAGGATCTGAGGCCTTCGCGGAGGGTGATCTTCGGTGTAAATCCGAAGTCGCGCTCGAGAGCGGTGCTATCAGCATAAGTCACTGGTACATCACCTGCCTGCATGGGCACAAGCTGCTTGTGGGCCTCGAAGTCGTAGTCCTTGGGCAATACCCCCGCTCGAAGCAATTCTTCCTGAAGGGTTTGCACAAAATCCAAGAGATTCTCGGGCTGGCCGCCGCCAATGTTGTAAATCTTATAAGGCGGCACCGGCAGACCGTCTTCGCCAGTCTTGCGCTCTGGTGCCTTCTTCATCACACGCACAATACCCTCCACAATGTCATCCACATAAGTGAAATCACGGCGGCAGTTGCCGTAGTTGAAGATTTGGATAGTCTCGCCCTTGAGGAGTTTGTTGGTGAAGCCGAAATAGGCCATATCGGGTCTTCCGGCAGGACCATAGACGGTAAAGAAACGCAGGCCTGTGGTCGGGATGTCGTAAAGTTTGCTGTAGCAGTGGGCAAAGAGCTCGTTGCTCTTCTTGGTGGCAGCATAGAGGCTTACGGGATTGTCTACTCTATCGTCCACACTGAAAGGCACCTTGGTATTGCCGCCATAGACACTGCTGCTTGACGCGTACACCAAATGCTTCATGGGATGATGACGACAGGCTTCGAGGATGTTATAGAAACCGATGATGTTGCTTTCGATGTAGGCGTCGGGGTTCTCGATGCTGTAGCGGACACCGGCTTGGGCAGCGAGGTTGACTACGATGTCGAATTTGTTCGCGGCGAATAGATTATTGACCAATTCTTTATCGGCGATACTGCCGTGAACAAATTTGTAGTTTAGAGTTGAGTGTTTAGAGTTTAGAGTCAGTTGAGAGTATAGAGTTGAAAGTTCATTCAGACGGTATTCCTTTAGGGAGACATCGTAGTAGTTGTTGAGGTTGTCGAGGCCGATGATGGTGCCTTCGGTCATCTCGGTGAAAAGACGCTTGACGAGGTTGGCACCAATGAAGCCAGCCGAACCAGTTACAAGAATACTCATATTATTATTTCAACGTTAATGTACATTAATTGGCCGTGTAATTAACCGTTAATTTTCTGCTTCATCAAGCAGATATTCATAATCAACTTCAGAGAGGGGTTCCATGTTACGATCCACAATGAAACACTCGTTGGTGTACTCATCGTATGCCCATCGCTCGCCTATCAAACTTTCTTCTCCAAAATTGATCAATAGTCCTAAAGACTTACGGGTAAGCCGTAAATAATTACAGAGTTGAGCACAGTGGGCAGATGACAAATGTGTGACCGACTTCAGTTCCACTATGATGTCGCCAGCCACAATGTCCATCTTATATTTCTTGTCAAGGAGGTGTTTCTTATAATACACCAACACTTCCTGTTCCCTCTCGTTGTCAATGCCTTGATCAAGCAGTTCAAGATGTAATGCCTCTTGATAAACGGCCTCCAAAAGGCCCCAACCCAGCTCGGAATGCACGGTCATGGCTGCGCCGATAATCTTATAAACTTTGTTAGCATATTTCGACAGGTGAACCATACCAAAATTAATGAACAATTATACGGAAGATTAACGGCAATTAATGTTTTAATCTCTCTTGAAAATATCTCTCGTATAAACCTTCTCCTTCACGTCATCAAAACAGCTATCATAACGGTTGGCAAGAATAACGTCGCTCTGGGCTTTGAACTTAGCGAGATCGTTCACCACCTTATTGGCGACAAACTCACTGCCATCCTCCAACGTCGGCTCATAGATGATGACCGTCACACCATTGGCTCTCAAATGCTTGATGACGTCCTGGATAGCCGAGGCGCGGAAGTTGTCGCTGTTGCTTTTCATAGTCAAGCGATAGACACCCACGGTCTTGGGATTGCGTTTGAGGATGGTGTCGGCGATGAACTCCTTACGGACGGCATTGCTCTTCACCACCGCCTCAATCATGGTCTGTGGCACATCTTTATAGTTCGCAAGGAGTTGCTTGGTATCCTTGGGCAGGCAATAACCACCATAACCGAAACTGGGGTTATTGTAGTGGCTACCAATGCGCGGATCCATGCAAACACCGTCGATGATCTGTTGAACATTCAGTCCTTTAACCTGTGCATAGGTATCCAGCTCGTTGAAATAACTAACGCGTACCGCCAGATAAGTGTTGGCAAACAACTTGACAGCTTCTGCCTCGGTCGGATGGGCAATCAAGGTCTGAATATCCTTGTCCTCGGCACCTTCTTTCAACAGGTCTGCAAACATCTCCGCCTCCTTCATTTGGTCATCATATGCGCCCACCACGATACGGCTCGGATGAAGGTTGTCGTAAAGTGCCTTGCTCTCACGCAAAAACTCGGGGGAGAATATGATGTTGTTTACGCCGTATTTCTTGCGTACAGAATCGGTATATCCCACGGGGATGGTCGATTTGATGACCATCAACACATCTGGATTCACCCTCAGGACATTCTCGATGGCGTCCTCAACGGCGGAAGTGTCGAAAAAGTGATGCTCGTCATCATAGTTGGTAGGTGTGGCAATCACCACGAGCTCTGCAGAGCGGTAGGCTGCATCCTTGTCCACAGTGGTGTGAAGGTTGAGCTTGCGCTTGCCTTCCTTCACTTCTCTAAAAAACCTTTCTATCTCATCATCCTGGATGGGGCTGATGAAATCATTTAACTTGTCTGCTTTTTTCGGGGTTGTGGTTATTGCCGTCACTTCATGATGCTGCGCGAACAGCACCGCTAATGACAGGCCGACATAACCTACGCCAGCTACTGTGATTTTCATGTTGCTATTAGTTAATGGTTTAGAGTTTTGAAGTAGAGATTAAAGTCTGTTGATTGGTTTTGAGTTTAAAAATCCTTTATAGTTAGATATGTTCCTCCACCCCACGGAAATGAACGTTCAACTCATGGAGATGCTCCAGCAACATTCCAAGAGGCGTGCCCTCGGTCATCTTGGCAAAGGCATTCACGTCCTTGGGGAAGCACTTGCCGCCATAGCCAAACTTGCCATCCGGGCCCGGGACGTAGGTGTGCGTGTCGTTGATATAGCCCGAAAGCAGCACCCCTGTATGAACCTTGCGCCAGTCGGCACCCATCTTCTCACAGTACTCACGGCAAGCATTGAAGTAGGTTACCTTATAAGCACCAAAAACATTGTGCATGTACTTGGTCAGTTCAGCCTCCAACGGAGTCATAACGGTAAACTTCTTGCCAACAAAAATCTTGGTGAGCAATTCGTGTGCACCAGTGAAGACCATGGTCTGCTTCTTGAAGTCCTCGATATGCGTGCGTTCGGTAAGGAACTCAGGCATATAGTGTACCTTGTGTCCTGTCTCACGGGAAAGCATCTCGCTGGTGCCCGGAAGGATGGTGGTACGAACGAACACGGGCACATCAGGAAGAGCAGTGATCAGCTCTTTCATGAGTCTCAGGTCCTGCGTACCGTCCTCTTCAGTAGGGACATGTATCTGCAAAAATGCAATATCAATATTGCTCAAATCATCATTGTAACCCTTGGGCGGGTCGCTGATGAAAAGCTTGCACTCCGGGTTGTTGTGTTCCAACCAATCTTTAAGGGCTCCACCTACGAAGCCGCAGCCGATAATACCGACGTTGATCATTGTGTTTATTTATTAAGTTTCTATTCATTTGTTTACTGTTGGCGAGCAAGCCATGTGGCTGTGTGGGGTTCCGCTGGCTCCTACCGTCAATTAGTGCCACGGACTGAGCGTAATAGCCTGAAAGCTCTGTGCCGCTTAATTCGTGTTTTAATAGTTAAAACTCCATTTAAAACCACAAGGCAGTCCGAGTTCATCGCTATGAACATTAATGATGGTTACAGCTTCTTTAATCTTTTGATATTTCCGTAATAAGTATCGCATATAAGCGGCATACTCTGCATTATCCCCAGCCTCATCATTCAATATTGACAATGATTCCAGAATTTTAAAAGCATCTTCCAACTTCTTGCTCTCCAACTTAAGGCCATTGTAATGGTCTATTATTTCCAAAAGAGCATGATAAGTCTTTAAGAATGACAATAATATATCGGCATGTTTACGAACTAATGATTGTCTCTTCAAGTCACAGTTCTTTATGACGTTATAAGCCTTTAAATAAGCATCACCATCTTTATGCTTTGGTACATATTGCAATTCGTCAAATGTTAGATAATCTTCAGGGTTATCGTTAACTGGATGAATGAAAGGCTCTTTTACTGTATCAAAGTTATTCTTCGGTGTATTACATACTGTACAGCCAATAAAAAGATTATTCCAATCAAAAGTTTCTTTTGGATATAGTGATTTTGGATGATAATGTTCTATATTGGCGTATCCTGTAATGTTTGTGTATGACTCACAATAGATACACTTGGCCTTGGCCTGTGTTCCTATAAGAGCCGATGAAATATCAGGATGAAAATAGTTCCGGATAGCTACTTCTTTTTCCTTTTTGGGGATATTAGCGTATGAACCGTACTTATTAACAAGAGCCATCAAGCTATTTGTCCACATGGTCTTGTTATCGTGCAGTACCTGTGGTTCCGCACCTTTCTGTACCTTAATCATAGTTTCAACTTTAATTCACTCAATTTAAGGTTGTAAACTTTTAAAATAGCGTCGTTTGGATTGAGTATCTGGGAAAGGTCATTCAATATCGCTTCAAATTTCTCAACATTCTTTTCATCATAAGCTCTATTTATCTCATTTAATACTGGTATAATATCTATTCTATCTAAGTTAGGTGACTGCATTATATCAGTCAATATATCATTAAACTGCCATACACCAAATGCTCTAGAATCTGGCTTTATATTTACATAACCATTTTCATTATTCAAAAGAAGAACCTCGCCTGCATTTGAAGACATGACAACATTCGGTGAGTGAGTAGTAACAATGAATTGGAGTTTGGGATATATCTGTCGTAGTGACGACAATACTGTTGATTGCCATGAAGGATGAAGATGGGCATCTATCTCATCAATAAGTACCGTGCCCTCAGCATTCTCAATCATCATTGAATCTCCTTCATTAACACCCTCTATCCAATCAACAATGTTCAGAATAATAGAAAGCACAGATTTGAAGCCGCTTGACAATTCTTCCAAATAGCACTCACTGCCATTTAATGAAAAGATAGGCTCCAAATCTCGCTCTATTCTCACAAAATTGAAATCAGCCCCTTTAGGCGAAATAGCCCCGAGTTTTGATATGATAGCATTCCAATTATTTCTTTCTTTAATTGCCCATGGCTTATCAATCTGAAAATAACGGTTTATCATCCATTGCTTGATATTGGGCATCGGAGTAGCTTCCAAATATTTTGGATTGTTGTTTCGGTATTGTCGTCTTTCTTCTACTAGACTTCCCTCACGGGTCATTCCATTAATAAGACTATAATCGAAATAACGGTATGCACCTATAGCAAGAAGGTTATAATCTTTATCTTTATGCATAATGCTGCCAGTATGACCATCGTCTGGTGTAAGTTGCCATCGCTGTATGTCTAAATGTCTATATGCCTGATCAACATCCACAAGATTCTCCGCTCCGTAGGTATATTTTTTGTCACCAACCACACCATTCATCTTAATGGTTGCACCCTGGCGGAAGCGCATAATCTCCAATGAATTATTCGTCAAACTATCTGCAATACACCGTAACAGCGATGTTTTGCCCACACCGTTTGTACCCACGATGACATTCATCTTGGGATTAAACTGAACGTCTAGCTTATTGAATGGTCCAACATTTTTAACATGCAGGCTTTCTATAAACATACCCATACACTACTGGTTAATTAAATAACTTTCTTCCCCTTCAAAACACTTTCGGCTCAATACTTTTAGCCATTACATGGCAGGTTATAATTTGCAATTATATCTGCTTCAATCTCTTTGCGTTTGTCATCACTGACTGTTAGGGTACAGTAACCCCAAGCGTTACACTTCTCTGCAACAATCTCCTTTTTCTTGTGGTGATTGCTGTAATCACGCTGGCTGTAATTCTCCGTTTCTCCTACATATTTAAGGGTATACCATAGCGTTGCATCATCAGGTTTGGTATACCTGTATGCAAAGACATACAATCCAGCAGCAGTGAATTTCTCACATGCCTTGTCAACAGCCTCCATTGCGTCGTATTCACACATCTTGAAGGTGTATTTGTTCCCTGACTTTCCTGTCAGTTCCAGTGTATCAGTATCAGTTTTGAACATATTGTTACTGTATATTAATTATACTTACAAGAATTTTATAAAACTCTTCCTCTCGTTGTCAGAAGATTCTTCATGACATGAATTACTTTACCGTTGACATTCAAATTTTGTCCCATAGCGTTTTCAACCACCAATCCATTTGCATTTGTGAAAAGTGCAAAAATTGCTTCATTTAACTGATGCCATAGTTGTCCACTAAAAAATCGATATAGTTCTTTGAAATATTAGTAAAATCAGTTGATTGAAGAAATCTCTTCAACAAAACTGATTACAATGATGTTTAAGAACAAATTGATAATAGTGAAGTGTTGTTAGTTTAAAGTTAAATTTAATCGTACATATTTTTAGTGGATACTAGTGTTAAAAACTCTCAATTTTCAATAGTTTTATAGACTCCCTTCAAAATACATCTTCATCATATTCTAACATAAAACACCCAGAACACAACCTATCAGAAGATTGAGAAACAGCTACCGCAACACTATAAGTGCCTGTGGTTACATATATATTTGGGGCATATCCAGAATTGGAAAACTCCTGTTGTTGATAATAAGAATTATTCATGCTTCCAACCTTCAAATACTCTTTTATCTTGAAGTTGATTCTTAACAGGGATTGGCCCCATAGGACCCATTCCTCCCCCAACATGAGTTATAGACAAATCACCTTCACTGATATACACATCTGTTCCATTATAGAGCGATTCAATAAGACCTCTCCTAAAAGTATAATGGTATGGATTGTGTTGGTTCAACAAAATATTGGGATCATACGGGCTTTCAAATTCCAACTCTGCGCTTATATCGTCATAGATAGTTTTAATGATATTATAAAACTTCATTGTCGGTTTCTCAACATGAAGTCCCAAATTTTCCACTGCTTCTTGTCTATGAATAGAATAATCATGACTTCCTGATTCACTACATAGGAATTTGATAATTTTATCTTCTTCCTCTGGTTCCAATCCATGCCATTTCATCAATTTCTTTGCAATCATTTGAATTTGACTTCTAGTTCGAAACACTTGTCCTAAAGTCATAGGATGTATTTTCTCCGAAAGACTTAACAAAACATCGGTCATGCAACGTTGATCACTAATACCAAAGTTTGTTTTTGCCATTTCAATATAAGCATTAACGAATTCAACACTGACTGGAAGCTTTGCATTAGGATCATTAATGCCGGGCATCAATGGGTTAAATGGGCCATTAACGCTAGGATCAATGGGGCCTAAAGTGGCTTGCTTTGTCATGACTATATTGTCAGATCCAAGACAAATCAACGTGCCTGAGCTGAAGCAGTTGGCAGGAATAATCACCTCAAAATTCTTGCAAAAGCTTCTAATAAGATTCACAAGACTCCAAGCCGCAAGAGTATCACCTCCATTAGTATATAAATACATGGATATTTTCTCGGTATCGCCAATCTTGTCAAGATGTTCGGTGAATTTTGGTAAGACATCATTGGCTATTTGAGTTCCAAGATTACCTCGTGTACTTGTAATGTAAACAAGCAACTTGGACTTTCTTTCTTTCTCAAGTTGTTGGTATAAATCTAATCGATCTTCACGCATAACGGTATAAATAAATAAGGCCACCTTATATAGAAATGAGACGAAATATGATAATCCAAATTCTTTTCACCCTTGCTTGCTTGTATAAGATGCTGTTTGAGAGCTTTGAACATATTTCTATCCCAACTACTTTTCTTTTCATCAGGAGTGACATAATTCTTGTCTGAGGGACGATATGTATCAAGGGTCATGTGCCAATAATTTCCATTAGTTGGCGAGTGATGAACTTTAATACGAGGTTTAACACTCACATTCTTGTTCTTTTCTTCAAATTTTCCGACCAAATGAGCATCATACTGTTTTTCCTTTTTGCTGGTTGCGTCAATCACTTTTTTTTCATATTTGTCCCTCTCATCTTGTGTTTTAAATTGTTTGTGGAAAGGAAAAGCTTTTTCATGGATATCACCCACATAAAATACCAAGCCAAAACATGGTTCATGAATAGCATAATTGTCTGGTGAAGTAAATTCTTCTTTTCTTACAGAAACCCCATCCCACATTGCCTTTCCATATTCACTAGTGGGCAGAAAACGCAAATGAGCATCTTTACTTGTATTAAACTTCCCTCCTGCCAAGTTCATTGAAAGGTTTGCCATATTACAGCCAAAAACTTTATCATCAAATTCCTTTTCCCCTTCAATAGTTGTTTTCAAATAATCACCCTCCTTACCTTCCACTAATCTTACCACCAACAAACTATTATACTTTTTTATTAGCTTGTCAACATTCAACCTTTTTTTGTAACATGACTTGGGTAAGATTTCGATTGGATAAACATCTTTCTTTTCTGTCATTATTCTTCAAACTATTACAGAATTGATAGTTGACACTATTTCATCAATGGGCAATTCATCTGATACGAGAAGCTCTCGACCTCTATGAATTGAAAACACCATAGGAGCTTCTATATCATCCTCAATAAAGCATGATACACTAAGAGTAAGACCGTTTGCCAATTTTAACACAGAATCTATACTAGCATCCAGATCATTATATGACGATACATCGTCATTAAATTCCAACTTGCTTAATTCATTAGCCATTTGAAACAAATAGCTTTGTTTTTCTAACGGAAACGCCTTATTATAATTACCAAATGATTGCAGTATAGATTGGTAACGTCGTTGTATTTCTTGTGATACCTTATCAATTGGCGATTCTGTACTATTCATAACCTGATAATCTTTTGAAGAATGAGGGAAAAACACCATCATTGGTCCAGATTTCTGTGATTGGATATGAGTTTCTTGAATCCAAGTATTTTGAGAACTTGTACCTAAACCAATCGTACCATTGGGAAAAATAGGTGCCGCTGTAGCAAGGGCAATTGATATTAGTTTTTCTATTCTCTCTTTTTCCATCATTTCACATTTATTCTGAAACATTATCAACAAGACTATTTTTAATATCCAAAATACCCAAAAAGAAATCTTTCACACCCTCTGCATTTAAAGTTAATGGCATTTCTGGAATGCTATTTAAATCAAGTTGAAACAATATTACTGGATTTGCTTTTTCACCATTTTCATCAGACTTTATTTGCATACCATCCGAAAAAGAATGCAAAAGATTCATTTGAATTGGGTTGTTATTAAATTTGATTTCTCTCTTGATCAAAAAACTCAAATTAACATCTTGTAACCGAGCGCCATCCATCATGGTCTTCTTCAAAACACCATTCCATACTGTCTCAGTACGTTCACCATTAAGTTTAATAGCATAAAGAGGCGCGTATGCAATCCTATTAACTGTGACTTGACCTTGTGTTTCCAAGATCTTTTTAAACCAATTAATACACTTGGCACAAAAATCATCTTCAATTCTATCCGAATAATTTGCATCCTTTGTTAGAATAACATCAACCTTACCGGGTAGAAAAACTATATTAAAATCACCATTTTCTGTCTTCTTAAATAATCGCCAAGGCATACCATACTGTGGTATATTAGGGTTCATCCCCGGAACAATCACACCTTGTGGGTTGGCATTAAAAGCTTTACTGTTAGGCATAAGCAATCCGCTAAAGGTAGAATAATTATCAGGGGTATAATTAATATTCACCGGTGCAAAAATCGTTGCCCGTAATTGAACTATGGCCATTCTCTCTTTCATAGATTTTTCATCTTTTAAAAATTAAAAAATGTACAAATATTATACCAAAATTAATTGTTTCTTTAAACACCTAATTCATTAAAATTCTCCTATGAAATCAACAAAAATAACCTACTCAAGCTCTGGTTATATTCAAAACTAGAATTCACTTAATAGAGTTAGTGTTATTATCAATCATCAGGGAATATACTCTCACAATCTGTTTTTTTCCGACAATCGTTAAGGATTTTATTCACGTAATTCTTGGTTACCATAGTACGAGACAGTCGTGAATAGCATGGATTTATCATATCCCCTTCAAAAACATCTCCATCTTTTATGTCCTTGTTTGTGACATATGGTTTCGTGTTATTGCCTTTTTCTTTTATCTTCCGAATATCTAATATCTCTTGTTCCAATACACTCTCAAACCATTGCCCCATCATGTTCATATACAAGATCCTCATTTCCAAAATGGGGCCCTTGAATGCATTTTGAGAAGGATCGGTTTCAATTCTTTTCATATTTTTTACATAAGATATTTCAAGATCCTCTATTATGTCTCGAAATTCTGAAGTTTCGAAATGAATACTATCTTTAACTTTTTTACCTAATCCAATAGAATAACTGTATTTAGGTATTAAATGAGCATAAACCTTTTTTTGGTCTTTTGTATACTGCATTTTTGCATATAACAGCGTGTAGACAGATACAGCGGAAGAATCTCCTACATTTTCTAACGCATATTGAAAAGAAAGTTGAATTCTAAGATATTTTGATGTATCAAAAGCAACACCTCTCACTCGTCCAATAGTAGGCACAATATATGGTTGCTTTTCTTCCTTTGATTGTTTTATTGACTCAAGGAAAGTTTGCTTTGTATATTTAGATTGCCTCCATGTAAATATCACATAAAGGATAGTTACCAATAGCATACAAAGGGAACAAATGACCTGCACTAAACCTGAATTGTTTGATAAATAATCAAATACCTGTTGCATAATGTTTTCTTGTTCTGATCTTGTGAATATATCCTGTCACTTTGAAGTAAACCATCTTGTCTTGTGACTTTATCTTAGAATCGTGACAGGGTTCATAACTTAAGATATTTTAATATGATGAGCATTGGATTTCTGATGTATATTTTTCCCACTAATATCTCTACCCAGCCTTCTTAATTAATCTCCGCAATCTGTTTTCTTCTACTTGTATATTGTTTTCGCCATCCATCCTCTCCTCAAGTACCGCCTTTATCTGTTCAAAACAACCATCCATGTCTTTAAGATCACTGTCAGTAAAGGTTATAAGCGACAATCCATATTCCTTCAAATAATCGTTCCTTTTATGCATCTCTTTTTCCCAAGCAATTTTTAGTTCATCATTAACCTCTGCTTGTTTCTTGTCCTTGATGCCGCTTACACTCATATGGGAAGAAGCTGGACTGAGCTCAAAACCTACAAAATGGAAAGTATAAGGGTTCAACACCGTGAAATCCACTCTATATCTGCACTTTTTAGCTAAACCTTCATAGCGAAACTCTGGAATAAGAAAAGGCTCCGACAACACATCAGCAGACCGTCGAAGATACTGAACGTAACGAGTATAAATCTCCTTTTCGTACTGAGATTTCGATAATCGCTTTAATACACCTTCATACATCTTCAAAAACTCATCTACGTTTGAAAAATGTATAAAACATGTCGTTTTCTTGGTCATAAAGCCCTGTATGCATCAAATGGCCTATAGTCCAATAGTTGTAACTGGCTCTTCTTATCTCACTCTTATCTGTCCTTATTGTACCATCGGAACAGAGCGCCGGAGCAATAAACAACCCATATACAATCTGGTCGCCGAACCAAATCTTCCACAATGATTCCGTTGGCTTGTTTCTTACTCTTGCCCTATAGTTATCAATAAAATTACGCTCCAGGAATAACTCCGTGTATTCTAATATGTCCTCATCCGAAAAAAGCGTAAGCAAGTCGGATAACGAACCTCCTTCACCTATTTTTACGTTGTTTTTCTCGCAACGGTCATTAAACTCGTTCAACCAGGCCGCATAGAAATCCTGAAAGTTGACGAATGTATCATTAACACAATCTGTGAAAGTATTGTTTTTCCCACCGATTTTACCATGCAATGATGAGACAGTAATGTCACGGCCAAGCAATTTACTTGCCTTCTTCAGAACAACATCTCGACGATTGTCCAATTCTTTCTTAAGTTGAGCAACAAGTTCTTTTCTTTGCTCTTCATCTGATACAAACTTAGTCATCCAAAATCCAATCTAATAAAGGTGACTCATAACACGATGACCTACAATGGGAATGATTTTCATCCTTTATGTATCCATAGTATACTGTTCGCTAAATTTTTTTTGTACTTTTTAGTAAACTTACTCAAATCTTTGTTCATTATTCAATAGTCATTACCTATGTTATTATAAACATTCCATTGAGCCCGAATCTCTTATGATGTCTTTGGCGGTTGTTGTCACATCTATAATACTAATTGGGATATTTTTAGGCACATGAATTGCCTCGTTACTTAAATCTATATCCCTTCTCATCAAAAACCAAAGCTAATCGTCTGATATTTTCCCCACGAAGCATTTCCTCAATATAAATGGACGGCAGACAGGCTCCATAACCCATCAAATCTATTCTATCAGGATTCTTGATATCATTAGGAAGGCTGACCACGATACCACAAACCTTGCCAAATTCATTTATGACAGGTGAGCCACTACTTCCGCCCTTAACTCGGGCAGAAATCAAGAAGCAATCCAAGTTTCTTAGATAATCTTTCGTTTCCCCAACATTAGTTCCAATAGTACTCTTCATAGCTGCCACCATTTGACCTTTCTCACTAATTAATACTGGTAACATACCCGATATTGGCGGATAACCCATCACCATAATATCTTCCAACACATGGGGTTCCGACAGATGAAAAACTCTTCCAGAAACAGATTCTTCTATTACTATCAAAGCGATATCCAAATCCACATTCTCCGAAAGGATTACCTCTTTTAACCTGATTGGCTTTTCTTCGGAGTCTATGACATTAAAATGATTCAAGTCTGCAACACAATGTTTTGCAGTTACAAATACATTAGGAGAAACCTTGAAGACAGTCCCGCTATCTGGATTGCCATCCATATTGGTGCCCACAATGGGTCTAACAGAATCAAGATACAAATCCCTAGTATATGAAAAACCTCTGTATTTGCAATCGAAAGAAAAATTTTCTAACGCTTCTCTTGATTTCCCTCCACGAAGATCTATTCCTATATATTTGTTTGAACCTATAAATACATTTGATTCGGTCTTAAGCAAAAAACAGTCTTCACACATCTTTGAACAAATCTGATCAGTTTCAATAACTAATCCAAAATCCAACAATGACATCCCATCGTCATCCTTTTCTATCATTAACTTATCAGGGCACAATTTCTCAAGCATCTCAAAAACCGTCTTGCCGTTGGCTCCTGAAGCTAAAAAATACTCATATATATCAAAAACAGTTAGCATTGGCTTTTTGATTGCGAAATCTGTGTAGGGTAATCACTTCGGGCATGAAACGTCATCATCCGTCACAACTTCAGAAGGTTGCAATTGTTGCACAATTTGTGCCACAGTTTCCTTTGTCTTGAATTCCTAGGTTTTCTTTTATCTCAGAGCCAAAAATTATATGTTTCTTTTTCTTCCTACAGTTCCGCCCCATCAATCACAACTCTTTAATGTAAGAATATACAATTAGTGTTTGGAAATTCATTGGTATCTAATCACTGGGATGTTTAATGCATTCAACCTCATTTCCTCCGCTGCTTTATTATTCTCAACAACCCTATGAAGCAGTTGCTTCAACAATTGTTTTCTCAAGGGAATAGTATCAACATGGTCAACGAGAATATCTGCAATCTCCTTGTCTATCTTCTCAATCTTATCCAATGTGCTCTGCCGAACAATGCCATTTGCCAAATCCCTTTCCACATCCTGAACATCCTTGCCTCTAAACAAAACCTTCACCATTTCAAATCCTCGCTTATCCTCTTCCGTCGCTTGGGATGACATCTCTACACTAGCAATTGTGGCTAGTATTTGATTCACATAATTCACAAAACTATCGTGCCAGTTGACGAGGTATTGTTGTTGGATAGTCGGAAAATTCATTTTAATAGAGTTTCAACAAGAAAATCATTTCTTTCCGAAGAAGGTGTTCATCTCATCAACGGTCAAATTGCCGCTGGCAATGATACGCTGCTGCACTTGAATTAGGTCTGCTTTATTCAGTATGCCGCAATATTTCATATTGTCTTACCGTCGCTTCCGCCAGCATCTCCACACTGGCTACCATGGCAAAGAATTCATCTCACACCGCATAATACCCTCCCGTCTTCTTGCTGCCGCGTCGTTCGATTTGTTTTCCTTTTAGCAACACACGTATATGTTTGTCTATCGTACTAAAGGGAATAGATAACTTATCGGAAATTTCTATCGCCTTGCATCCAGGATGCTTCTGTATAAATTCCTATGTCACTCTTTGAGCAGAATTTAATTCGCCATTTAATTCACCACTTAATTCGCCATTTAATTCGCCATCTATTCCCTCTTTGCCATTTAATTCCTCAACTACTTGATGTTGCCGCAATGTGGCATACACCATAAACTCATTCTGTCTGTACTCCGGGGCTGGACAAGCCTGTATTTCCTGAATTGTCATGATTTACAAACTGTATCTCTTCTATACAAAATTTTGAATAAGATCTTTCCAACTATAAACTAGACCTCTCTCCGCAAACTTCCGCAATCAATTTCCCAACGTTCTTTGTATTTTTTCTACAACGTCATCGAACTCATCTCTTTCAAGAACACTTTCACATTGGCGAAAGAAATCTCTTGTGTTTAGAGTTTAGAGGTAGCGGATAGTGTAGAGTTTAGAGTTTAGAGTCAGTTGTAGGTGTAGAGTTGTTAGTTGAGAGTAGAAGTTGAGCGAGACCGATTAGGGCAACGCGAAATATTTATTTCAGATTTAGCTTCGCTGAAATCGAAGATTGATTTCATCGAATGCAGAGCATTTCGGCGCAGCCAATCAGAGCATTTGTTTTAGATTTGTTTCCAATTTACAGCTCCGCCCCGTCAATCACAATTCTTTAATTAAGGATTTACAATTTCATTGGTATCTAATCACTGGGATGTTTAATGCATTCAACCTCATTTCCTCCGCTGCTTTATTATTCTCAACAACCCTATGAAGCAGTTGCTTCAACAATTGTTTTCTCAAGGGAACAGTATCAACATGGTCAACGAGAATATCTGCAAACTCTTTATCTATTTTCTCAATCTTGTCCAAAGTGCTTTGTCGAACAACGCCTTCAGCCAAATCTCTTTCTACATCTTGCACGTCCTTGCCTCTAAACAAAACCTTCACCATTTCAAAACCTCGCTTATCTGCTTCCGTCGCTTGGGATGACATCTCTACACTAGCAATTGTGGCTAGTATTTGATTTACATAGTTCACAAAGCTATCATGCCAGTTGGAAAGGTATTGCTGTTGGGTCATGGGATATTTTCAAAGTAATAGTCTATCTATAAGATGAACGATTCCTCCAGAGTTTAGACAGATCTCTTTTTCTTCAGCGGAGGCGTCAAATACACTTTATCTGGATTATCAGTCATAATAGCATCACCCAAGTGTTGACATCTTAACTGTTCTTGTTTGTAACATCTTGTTTCCGTTTTGTTTATATTCAACGCCATACATACAAAATCCAACTCACGGGGCGTCAAGTCCACCACCTCGTCACGGGCAATCTTTCGGAACCCTCGTATTCCGCCATAGAGGTCGAAAGCCCCATACCAGTCAGAAAGTCTCCCCATTTTAATGACACGCTCAACCACCACCCGGCGGTATTTCTGCCAGTCGAAGTCCTCCAAACGGTATTCCCATAACAAACCCCTGTTGATTTGGTGTTTGCCTTTTTCAGTCTTATATGTTTGAAAGATTTTCATAGTCTTGTTGGTTTAGAGTTGAAAGTGTAAAACTCTTTTCGTTTCTTTCGGGTTTTTCGATGTTTAAATCTACAACGCTACCGAACTCAAATAATTCAAGAACTCTTTCACATTTGCAAAAGAAATCTCTTGCATCTGCGAGGGAATCACTTTGGCACGGACTTGTGTGCGACTCACGGCATCAAGCATGGTTTTGATGTCCTCGGGCACATTAGTCAGTTCCACCTTGAAGGCATTTGCTTCCGGATTCTTTAGAAAGAGATTATAAAACTCATCTATGAAGCTGCGTGTGGCAAACTTCACCCCGTGGAAATCTATTTCTACAACATCAGCCTCGCTGTTCTCTATCAACAACTTCAAATCTTGCGCCCTCATCCTGGACTTTAAATCTGGAGAAAGGATTTGAGCTATATCTATCGTTTTCATAATCCACTTTGTTTTATTCTAAATAATTAACATAATTAAACTGAGAAGAATCAACTGGAATGCGCAATGCAACAATTGTTCCATTCCAACGCAAACCATCTGGGACACTATAAACATTATCGTGTCCTGGACTTTTTAAATACAAGCAACTACCTGAAATCATCAGATATTGTCCTCCCAAACCTTCTACAAGCATTCGTTTCGAAGTTTGGATGCCATAACCATTGCCGTGTAATTTGACGTTAATGTATCGTTAATTTGACGCAGGCATAGATTCTAAGCCACCACACCAGACACCGCGGGGACGACATGCCTGCTTTCGAGGTTTTTCGGGTTTTTTCGATGTTTATATTTTTAAAGCAGAGACGACAGGACTGCTCTGCGAGTTTTTCAGTGTTTATCGTAAATCTCGAACCTACTGTTCTTACTGATAAACTCAGGAACGGTTTCCTTCATCAGCATCACCATCTCAGGAATCTTCACATCGAAAGAGAGCTTTTCCAACCGATTGACCACCTCGACGACATTATCGTATTCATACTCCCGTACCTTGGCGACGCGGATACGGTCGTTTTGGGTCGGCAGGGTGTTCTCCTTGTTTGACAACACTTCCTCGTATAGTTTTTCACCTGGTCTGAGTCCAGTGTATTCGATTTCAATGTCCTTTCCAACTTCCAAACCTGCCAACTCTATCATACGACGGGCCAGCGTATCGATTTTTACACTTTCACCCATGTCGAAGACAAAGATTTGGTTGCCTGTGCTCATGGTGGCAGCCTCCATCACCAAACGACAAGCTTCAGGAATGGTCATGAAGAAACGGGTAATCTCAGGATGGGTTACCGTCACCGGACCTCCATTCTCAATCTGTTGCTTGAAATAGGGGATGACACTGCCATTGCTACCCAATACGTTGCCGAAACGTGTGGTCACAAACTTGGTATGTCCGTCGTGTTTGCCCTGCTCAATGGCGAGACCCAACGACTGCACATAGATTTCTGCCAACCGCTTGGTACAACCCATGATGTTAGTCGGGTTCACTGCCTTGTCGGTGCTGATCATCACCATCATCTCAGTGCCATATTCGATACATTTGTCAGCCACATTGCGGCTGCCATACACATTGACAAGGACAGCTTCGCAAGGGTTCTCCTCCATCAAGGGCACATGTTTGTAGGCGGCAGCATGAAACACCACTTGTGGCTTGTAATTCCTGAAAGCAAAGTCGAGGCGCGGCTGCTGTCTGACATCACCAATGACATAAACGAAATCAAAGCCAGGAAAACGCTTTTCAAGGCTCATTCTCAAATTATGCATAGGTGTTTCGGCATTGTCGAAGATTACCAATTGTTTCACTCCAAAAGAGGCCAATTGACGAACCAACTCCGAACCGATACTGCCAACACCACCCGTAACCATCACCACCTTGCCTTTGAAATAGTCCTTGATGGGATCCATCTCCAACTCAATCTCAGGCCTACCCAACAGGTCTTCAATCCTGACTTCTCTCACCTTACTTCTCATAACGCCTTCGCCCACCTCATCAATCGTAGGAGAAACCAACAGCTTGATATGGTTATGGGTGCAATAGTCAACGAGGGTTTTCTCATGCTGTACGTCTTTTTCTTGTGAGAAAAGAATGGCAGAGACAGAAAGTTTGTCGACAATCGTATTCAAGTCCTCTTCAGTAGCAAAGTAACAAATCGGCAAATCGGAAAGCTTAAGCTGCTTTTCCTCGGGGTCAGTGGTCAAGAAACCAACAATACGGTAATGTGTAGAATTCTGCAAACGAGTAATGGTCGACACTGCCTTGTCGGAGGTACCAAACACCAGTACGCGTTGTCGGTTCTTTACGTCATTCATCCTGTTTTTGGCCACCTCATACATCATCTTCATTATCATGCGGACAAAGATGATGAGGAAAAGCGTCATGAGAAAATCACCAAGAAGCGCCAATATTACACTGCGGTTGAAAATACGGAAAACACCGACGATAACACCTAACAGTACCACTTTCACCAAAGCGGTCAGACTAAAAATAACCAAATCATGGGAAGAGGTGTGTCGGATCACCAACTTATAACCCCTGAAAAGGAGCATGGCAACAACAGTGGCCACTAGGGTACCTCCTATCCACCATAAGGCGAATTTGTTCGAGTAATAACTTTGATAACTAGCGAAGAAAGTCAACACAAAAAGGACAATAGTGGAGGCCAGCGTGGAAAGCACGAGGTCCATCACAAAAATCACTTTCGGGTTGACAAATCTATCATAAAATCTGGTTACAAAGGGTATCATAGTAATTTGTTTTTTATGATTAGCATAATAAATGGTGTTTTTCTCCACGTATCGCACGTATTTTCACGTATCTTTTTAAAAATACTCGTGATACGCGAGATACGTGGAGCCTATCACTTCCGCCAGACCATCTTATTCACGATGCCAGTATAGCTCTGAATGATCTTCACCACCTTGGTGCTCACGTTCTCGTCCACATAATCTGGAACTGGGATACCATGGTCGCCGTTCTGGTTCATTTCCACAGCGCAATCCACCGCCTGAAGCAACGACTTCTCGTCTATGCCTGCAATGAAGAAACATCCCTTATCCAAAGCCTCGGGGCGCTCCGTACTTGTGCGGATGCAAACCGCCGGGAAAGGATGTCCCACACTGGTGAAAAAGCTGCTCTCCTCGGGGAGGGTGCCACTGTCGCTCACCACAGCGAAGGCATTCATCTGCAAACAGTTGTAGTCGTGAAAACCAAGAGGCTCGTGCTGGATGACACGAGGGTCAAGCTTAAAGCCACTGGCCTCGAGACGTTTGCGGCTACGCGGATGGCAGCTGTAGAGGATGGGCATGTCGTATTTCTCAGCCATCTTGTTGATAGCGGTGAAGAGGCTCACGAAGTTCTTCTCCGTGTCGATGTTCTCCTCACGGTGAGCACTCAGAAGAATGTAAGGCTTTACTATCTTGCCGTTCGGCAAGGTCTTTTTGTGGCACACAGATTCCACGGATTTCACAGATTTTGCTGCTTCGCAGCCTGTTTTATCATCTGTGTAACACAACCCCAAACGTTCATGTATATCGCTATTCATAATCTCTGTGAGATTATTGTGCAGCACCTCGGCCATAGGGCTACCCGTCACATATGTACGTTCTTTAGGCAAGCCGCAGTCGGCCAGATAGCGACGGGCATGCTCGCTGTAGGCCATATTTACGTCACTGATGATGTCGACGATGCGGCGATTGGTCTCCTCAGGCAAGCATTCGTCCTTGCAGCGGTTGCCGGCTTCCATGTGGAAGATAGGGATATGGAGGCGCTTGGCGCCAATGACGCTGAGGCAACTGTTCGTGTCGCCCAGCACCAAAACTGCATCAGGCTTAATCTCGACCATGAGTTGGTAACTCTTGGCGATGATATTGCCCATAGTCTCGCCCAGGTCATTGCCCACGGCATCCATATACACCTCAGGGTCGGCGAGCTTCAAGTCCTTGAAGAAGACGCCGTTGAGGTTGTAGTCGTAGTTTTGTCCCGTATGCGCCAGGATACAATCGAAGTATTGTCTGCACTTGTTGATGACGGCGGCCAGACGGATGATTTCCGGCCTTGTGCCAACGATGATCAACAGCTTTAGTTTTCCATTATTCACGAATGATGTCATAATTCACTCTGATTATGTTTGTTTTTTTGTCACACAGATTACACGGATTTCACAGATTATTGCTCACCGTTGGTGAGCTCCGCGGATTTCGTATGTCAATTCATTGTTTTGTCTTTATGGTCTATGCAGGCTTCAGAAAGCATGTCATTCCTGCAAGGGAATGTGGGGAAGCATGGAAATGCTCTGCATTCGACGTAGTCAATCTATGATTTCTGAAGCCGTCTATTAGAATTGTTGCTTTTCTAGCCGCCTCCTATAGATTTCTCCTTCTGTATTCCGCATCGCATAGATTCCCGCCTACCCACCTGCCCACGTTGGAATGACATGCGCTGCTAGCTAGAATGACATAGGAGGCTTGCTTTTACTTTACTGGGTCAAAGAACGTATCCGGGTGAGAAGGATCAAACACCTCATTGCAGTACATCACTGTGACAAGATCTTCGGTGTCGCTAAGGTTGATAATGTTATGGGTATATCCCGGAAGCATATGCACCACTTGGATGTTGTCGCCAGAGACCTCGAATTCGATGACCTCATCCGTGCCCTCTTTCCTTTCCTGGATCAATCCGTGTCCCTTCACCACGATGAAGAGCTCCCACTTGCTGTGGTGCCAGTGTTGTCCCTTGGTGATGCCCGGCTTGCTGATGTTGATACTCACCTGCCCGCAGTTGGCCAAATGCACCAATTCAGTGAAGGAACCTCTATCATCCACATTCATCTTCACTGGATAGGCCACTTTCTCCTTAGGAAGATACGAGAGATACGTGGAGTATAATTTCTTGGCAAAGCTCCCTTCGGGAATCTCGGGAATCAGCAGAGTCTTGGGTTGCTCGGCAAACCTGTACAACAAATCCACAATCTCGCCCAACTTCACGAAATGCGTCACCGGACAATAGCAATACTTGCCTTTCTCCAAAGGAAACACACCCAAACCATCAAAGTCGCAGCGATGTTCCTTGCCTTGCAAAGCGTTCATCATCTCAACCACCAAGTCATCGATGTAGAGTAGTTCCAGCTCCACACTTGGGTCGTTGACGGTGATAGGCAAGTCATTGGCGATGTTGTTGCAGAAGGTGGCTACCGCACTATTGTAGTTCGGACGACACCATTTACCGAAGAGGTTCGGGAAGCGATAAATCAAGACTCTTGGGCGCAAGCCCTTTTCGTATTTTTCGGGCTTTTCGTTGTTCAAAAAATCCCTTTCGTAGTCAAGGAACAATTCTTCTCCCGCTTTCTTGCTTCTGCCGTACTCCGAATTGCCGAAGCGCCCCGTCAACGAGGCCTGTTGTGAGGAACTCAGCATCACGGGACAGGTATTGTGGTACTTCTTCAAGGTGTCAAGCAGGGTGCTGGCAAAGCCGAAGTTGCCTTCCATGAACTCGCTTTGTTCCTTGGGACGGTTCACGCCGGCCAGGTTAAAGACGAAGTCGCAGTCTTGACAATAGGCATCCAGCTCCTCAGGCTTGCTGTCAATGTCGTATTCGTACACGGCATCTATCTTGAGGTCGCCGTAACAGCGGGCCTTACCGTCTTTTATATTGTTGAGTTCGGCGCAGAGGTTCCGACCCACGAAACCTTTTGCTCCTGTTACAAGAATTTTCATTTCTCTCAGATTTATTACTTTTCGCCTACAGCGTGCTTTTATTCCACACAGATTTCACGGATTCCACAGATTTTTGCCTACGGCAGGCATGCGTCATATCTGCGTAATCTGTGCCATCTTTGTGACAATTAAATCATCTTCAGTGTGGTCTCATTTCACGATGTTCGGAACCCCATTCAACTCGTTTTGGATGTACTCCAAAGAGGCGATTTTATCAATAGTCTCCTGAAGGTTCAGCCTATAGGTGTTGTCGGAGTTGAACTCCTCGATAGTGGCAAGTTTTATGTCGCCTTCCTTGAAATACTTGTCGTAGTTCAGGTCGCGGTTGTCGGCAGGCACACGATAGAAGTTGCCCATATCCTCCGCCTTGGCGCACTCTTCTTTGGTAAGGAGGGTTTCGTACATCTTCTCGCCGTGACGGATGCCGATGACTTTGATATTGTCGGCTGCTGAGCCTGTCGAAGCACCGCCTCCCCATTGGTGGGCAAACAGCTCACACACGGCTTCAGCTTGGGTCTGGATGGTGCAGGCAGGGGCTTTTTGCACGAGGATGTCACCATTCTGGCCGTGCTCAAAGGCGAACAACACCAGGTCAACGGCCTCTTCCAACGACATGATGAAGCGGGTCATCTTAGGCTCGGTTAACGTAATCGGATTGCCCTTGCGAATCTGGTCAATCCAAAGCGGAATGACTGAGCCACGGCTGCACATCACGTTGCCGTAACGCGTACAACAGATCTTCGTGTCGCCCGACAGTCGGCTCTTCGCCACGGCTATTTTCTCCTCAATGGCCTTGGTGATGCCCATGGCATTGATGGGATAAGCCGCCTTGTCGGTGGAGAGGCAAATCACGCACTTCACACCGGCATCGATGGCTGCGTCGAGTGTGTTGTCTGTGCCTATCACATTGGTCTTGACGGCTTCCATGGGGAAGAACTCACACGAAGGCACTTGCTTCAGGGCGGCGGCATGGAACACATAATCCACGCCCTTCATGGCATACTTCAGCGTACTCTTGTTGCGCACATCGCCGATGTAGAACTTGATCTTGTTGGCCACCTCGGGCATACGAGCCTGGAAGTCGTGGCGCATGTCGTCCTGTTTCTTCTCATCGCGGCTGAAGATGCGGATTTCGCCAATATCGGTTCTCAAAAAACGGTTCAATACGGCGTTGCCGAAGCTACCGGTGCCTCCTGTAATGAGGAGGGTTTTGTCTTTAAATACGGACATATATAGGTTTGTTTAATTTGTTTTTCATGCTTTTTCCATCATCTTCCGCCATTTGAAGTAGCCAAAGACAGCGATGACGACATACAAGGCATAAAGGCTGGCCTTGAAGGGGATGTCCTTGTAAAAATAGAGCGCACTGGTGACGATGTCAACGACAATCCAAACGAACCACTGCTCCAAATACTTGCGTGCCAAGGCCCAAATGCCCACGATGCTCAAGGCGGTGGTAAAGGCATCGGCAATGGGAACGTTAGAATTGGTGAAACGACTCAGTACAAAGTAAATGAATGCCCATATCGCCAAGCCCACACCAACCCAGATAAATGCCATCTTCTTGGGCATGTGGCGGATAGGGAGGTCGGCGGCCTTCTGCTTGTGCCGCATCCAGGCGATGAAGCCGTAGACGGTCATGGCCAGATAGTAGAACTCCATGCCACAGTCGGCGTAGAGGCCTTTCTGGTAGTAGAGCACGATGCCCAAGGACTGCATCACGAAGCCCACGACCCACATCCAGACGCTGGCTTTGTATTCCAAGAGGATGTAGGCCAAGCCGAGTGCAGTAGTAGTGATGTCGAGCCAGTGAGCGGAGAGGAAGTTCATTAGGTGGTTTTATTTCTAGTTTCAACAGGTCTTGGAAAGCATGTCATCCCTAGCATGGCTGCAGGCCTCAACAGGTATGTCATCCCAACGTAGGCTTGTGGGCAAAGGCAAGGGATCTATACTTGTTGTGGCCGTCCATTAGGTCTTTGACTTTTGAACCGCCTCCCATAGATTCTTATCCTACATCCCGCCGCTCATAGATTCCAATCACACAAGCCTCCGCAAGGAATGACATGAACGGCGGGGCTTTGACATAAGAGGCTAACCTTCACCGTTTTCTTATGGTTGATGCAGGCTTTAGAAGCCATGTCATTCCTCGCTGGGGAATGCGCGACTGGAAATCGAAAAGATTCGACGAAGTCAATCTATGGCTTCTAAAGCCGTCCAAAACAATCATTGTTCAAATAAGTCTTTTCTATTTGGATTGATAGTGTCTATAAGCTCTTCCTTTGCAGCCCTTGTCATATTTTTAATCTCCTTCTCTCTTTCTATCGCCTGTTCTATCAGACCAAAGTCTTCGTAGTACACCAACTTATGACACTTGTATTTTGAAGTAAACAAAGAACCTCGTCCTTCTTTGTGTTCTCCGACACGTCGATTTAAGTCATTAGTAACACCTGTATATAGTACTCTTCCATTAGCACTTTGCATCATATAGACCCAATAGGTGTTCATTTTGGTTGGGTTGATTGTGCATAATCCCGCCGCTCATAGATTCCAATCGCACAAGCCTCCGCAAGGAATGACATGAACGGCGGGGCTTTGACATAAGAGGCTAACCTTTACTGTTTTCTTATGGTTGATGAAGGCTTTAGAAGCCATGTCATACCTGCAGTTGTTCAGGCCTGCCTTCTATGTCATTCCTCGTAGGGGATTGCAGGGTATGGAAATGCTATGCATTTGACGAAGTCAATCTATAGAGGGCTGGCCGTACATCAAGTATTTGCTTTATGTTTCTCAAACCGCCTCCTATAGATTCCAATTGCACAAGCCTCTTCTTGGAATGACATAGGAGGCTTGATTTTACGTAGTAGTTCAATCCCGCTTAAAAATATCCCTAGTATACACCTTCTCCTTCACATCATCCAAGACGCTGTCGTAGCGATTGGCAATGATGGCCTGGCTCATAGCCTTGAACTTGGCCATGTCGTTGACTATGAGACTACCGAAAAAGGTTGTTCCGTCAGGCAATGTTGGTTCGTAGATAATGACCTCCGCTCCCTTGGCTTTGATGCGTTTCATCACCCCTTGGATGCTGCTCTGACGGAAATTGTCGCTGTTCGACTTCATCGTCAGACGATACACACCTATAATACAGTGTCTTTCCTGGGCAGCATTATATTGACCTTGGTCATAGTAGTCATAGTAGCCCGCTTTTTTCAGTACTTGATCGGCAATGAAGTCCTTGCGGGTGCGGTTGCTCTCCACGATAGCACTCATCATGTTCTGTGGCACATCTTCATAGTTTGCCAAAAGTTGTTTGGTATCTTTGGGAAGACAATAGCCTCCATAACCGAAGGAAGGGTTATTATATTGGGTGCCGATGCGCGGGTCAAGACAGATGCCTTCGATGATGGCCTTCGGGTCAAGACCTTTCACTTCGGCATAGGTGTCCAATTCGTTGAAATAGCTCACGCGCAAAGCCAAATAGGTGTTGGCGAAAAGTTTCACCGCCTCAGCTTCCTTTACGCCCATGAAAAGCACTGGCACATCCTGCTTAATGGCTCCCTGCAGTAGCATGGCTGCAAATTGACGCGCTTTGTCTTCGATGTCAGGACAAGCCAAACGTTTTATTGCTTCGTTTTCATCGTCATAACCTGCGATAGACTTAGGACAACCCACAATGATTCGGCTAGGATAAAGGTTGTCGTACAATGCCTTGCTTTCGCGCAAAAACTCAGGTGAGAACAAAAGGTTGAGTTTCTTTACACCTTGGGCAGCATATTTCACGTAGAGGCTACGAGTGTAACCCACTGGAATGGTACTCTTGATGACCATGATGGCATCGGGATTGACACTCAATACAAGGTCGATAACCTCTTCAACGTGTGAGGTATCAAAAAAGTTCTTTTGTGGGTCGTAATTGGTTGGAGCGGCAATAATTACGAATTCAGCATCCTTGTAGGCTGATGAGCCGTCTAATGTGGCTGTCAGGTCGAGTTCTTTTTCGGCCAAATACTTTTCGATATATTCATCCTGAATGGGCGACTTACGCTGATTGATAAGCTCAACCTTTTGTGGGATGACATCTACTGCAACAACATGGTTGTGTTGCGCCAACAATGTGGCAATGCTTAGACCGACGTAACCTGTGCCTGCTACTGCGATGTTCATATCAGTTGTTTTGTTATTCTGTAGTCAATTGCTTTTGAAGGCATGTCATCCCAACGCTGGCGGTGCGGTGGCATGGGATCTATGTCTTCAAAAGCTGTCTATTAGTTATTTATCTTCAAGCCGTCTCCCATAGATTCCAGCCTTTCCCACTAGCCCGCGTAGGAATGACATGGGAGACTAACCTTTACTTGAAACTTACAAACGTCCGTCAATAATATCACGGGGCAGAATGCCCTTCACGTCATAAATGACACCATTGTCCTTCACAAAGGCTTTCACGTCCATATCCAAGAACTCCTTGTGTGCCACAGCGAGGATGACCGCATCAAATTGCGTGGTCGGTGCCTCATTGGTCACCGTCACGCCGTATTCCTGAAACACATATTCAGCATTGGTCCAAGGGTCGTAGACGGTGATGTTCGGGGTATATTCGCGCAGCGTGTGGTAGATGTCGACCACTTTGGTATTGCGAATGTCGGGGCAATTCTCCTTGAAAGTGATGCCAAGGATGAGAATCCTGGCGTTCTTCACCATCACGCCCTTCTTGTTCATGCATTTGATGGTTTGGTTGGCCACGTAAGCGCCCATACCGTCATTCAGTCTTCTGGAGGCATGCATGATGCGCGGCAGCACACCATAGACCTGTGCCTTCTGGATGAGGTAGTACGGGTCGACTGAGATGCAATGACCCCCGACGAGACCAGGACTCAGCTTGATGAAGTTCCATTTGCTGCTGGCGGCTTCAATCACATCGTGCGTGTCGATACCCATGGCGTTGAAGATCTTCGCCAACTCGTTCATGAAAGCGATATTAACGTCGCGTTGGCTGTTCTCAATGATCTTGGAGGCCTCGGCCACCTTGATGCTCGGTGCCTTGTGCGTGCCGTTGACGAGGACGCTGTTGTAGACTGCATCGACATAGTCGGCAATCTCAGGAGTTGAACCCGAGGTCACCTTCTTGATTTTCTCCACAGTGTGCTGCTTGTCGCCTGGGTTGATGCGCTCAGGGCTGTAGCCAGCGTAGAAGTCCACATTGAACTTCAGTCCACTGACGCGCTCTACTACTGGCAGGCACTCCTCCTCGGTCACACCGGGGTAAACGGTAGATTCATAGACCACTACATCACCTTTGCTGATGACCTTACCTACCGTTTCGGAAGCCCCCCAAAGGGGACGCAGGTCAGCACGGTTGTCGCGGTCAACTGGGGTGGGTACGGCCACCACATAGAAATTGCACTGCTTGATTTCCTCAAGATCGGTGGTGCAACGGAAACCGTGATTCTTGATGGCATCTTGAAGCAGCTCATCGCTGACTTCAAGGGTAGCGTCGTGACCCGTCATCAGGGCATCCACACGACGCTGGTTCATGTCGAAACCGATGGTCTCGAACTTCGTTGAAAACAGGCGGGCTAAGGGCAAACCCACATAGCCGAGGCCTATCACACAGATTTTTGTGTCTTTCATTGAATATATGTATTTATCTTAATTTTCAGGTTTTACAGGCATTGGAAAACATGTCATTTTTGCAGAACCCGCCGCTCATAGATTCCAATCACACAAGCCTCCGCAAGGAATGACATGAACGGCGGGGCTTTGACATAGGAGGCTAACCTTCACCGTTTATTTATGGTTGATGCAGGCATTGGAAAGCATGTCATTCCTCGCAGGGATATGTGCGTATGGAATCTATGCTTTCCAAGGCCGTCCTTTAAAAGTTTTGCCTTTTGAACCGCCCCCCATAGATTCCAATCACACAAGCCTCCACTAGGAATGACATGGGAGGCTGGCATCACTTCCACCCAAAGGGATGTCCGCTCAGCGGGAGTTTGGCCATGGGGTGGTAGTCACCGATAAGACCGACAGGTTTCGCGTTGCGGATTTCATACACGATGTTGATGCAACGACGTGCTTCCTCGATGCCGAAGCCGCGACCCGCCAAAATCTCCTCATAGCTCTTGGTATGCAACTCGGTGAAGCCCTGGCTGAACTCGAACTCCTCGCCGTCAATCAGGATGGTACGGTAGGTGCGTTTTTCACCTTCCACGGCATTGTCCGGCAAAGTGTCGGCATTGATGCTGAGGAAATAACGCACACGGGCACGCTTCAGCTCCAAATAACCTGCCACACGGTCGTGCGAAGCCACATGAACGATGTTCTTTTGTATGTCGCCGAAAATCCAGCTCAACATGTCGTAGAAGTGCACGCCGATATTGGTGGCAATGCCGCCGCTCTTGTTGATGTCGCCCTTCCACGAAGTATAATACCAATAACCGCGAGAAGTGATATAGGTCAAGTCAATATCATAGATCTTGTCTTTAGGTCCTTCATCGATTTTCTTCTTCAATGCGGCAATTTTGTCGTGAAGACGAAGCTGCAAAATGGTGTAGGCCTTATGACCTTGACGTTCCTCCACCTTTTGCAGGGCGTCGATGTTCCACGGGTTGAGCACGAGAGGCTTCTCGCAGATGACATCGGCACCAAGACGCAAGCCATAACGGATGTGGGCATCGTGCAGATAGTTGGGCGTGCAGACGCTAACAAAGTCAATCTGTTTGCCTTCATCCTTCAGCTTGGTGTTGTGGCGGTCGAAGAGCTCCTGTTCGGTAAAGAAGGAAGCCTTGGGAAAATAGCTGTCCATGATGCCTACGCTATCGTTTTTGTCGTAGGCGGAGACCAGGGTATTACCTGTGTCTTTGATGGCTTTGAGATGGCGCGGAGCGATGTAGCCGCCGACGCCGATAATGGCGAAGTTTTTCATTTATTATTTGGCTTCTGGCCTCTGGCTTTTGGCTTCTGGCTGCTTCAACATAAGTTTATGCTTTTTTCTTCTTTTTGCAGCTATCTATAGCCAAGAGCCAAGAGCCCAAGTTATTTTTCTCCTACTATTGTTGATATAAACGATCCTATTCTTTTCTGAAGACTCATAATACTTTCATCGGTAGTTTCAAACAATTCAGCCGAAAGGTATTTTCTCCTTTTTGCTATGATAAGCTGTGTTTCCAATTCGTATGCTGAGCCTAAAGCAATATCAAGAAAATGGGCAAACTCTGCTTCCGATCTTCTTCCAGCTCCTTCCGCAATGTTTGAAGGAATTGAAACAACAGCCCTTTCCATCTGACTTCCTAATTGATAGAGTTCATTCTTTGGAAAACTTTCACAAATATCATAGATAACATCTGTCAATTCAATAGAATCAATCCATATTTCGTAATTCTTAAAGTTTCTCATAACCTAATTTGTTTTTAAATACATTTAGTTTAATGCTTGGCTTCTGACCTCAAAACAACGTTCAAGTTGCCAGAGGCCAGAAGCCAGAAGCTAATAGCCTTTTACAGATTATTCTTTTCGATATCCTTAAAGTACTTGACTGTGCCGTACTTGAGTTCATCGCAGGCTGCGTCGTCGCAGACAATGATGCCTTTCGGATGCATCTGCAGCACGCTGACCGTCCACATCTGGCTGACGGCACCCTCGATGGCATGAGCCAAGGCGCGGGCCTTGCCGTGACCGTTGGCCAAAATCATCACCTCGCGGCTGTCCATGACGGTACCCACACCCACGGTGAGAGCAGTCTTCGGCACCTTATTAATATCGTTCTCGAAGAAACGTGAGTTGGCGATGATGGTGTCGGAGGTCAAGGTTTTCACACGAGTGCGCGAAGTCAGAGAGCTGCCAGGCTCGTTGAAGGCGATGTGGCCATCGGGACCAATGCCGCCCATGAAGAGGTCGATGCCACCGTAGCTCTTGATCTTGGCTTCATAGTCGGCACACTCTTTCTCCAAATCCTTGGCATTGCCGTTCAGGATGTTGACGTTTTCCTTCTTGATGTCAATATGCTTGAAGAAGTTGTTCCACATGAAGCTGTGGTAGCTCTCAGGGTGGTCTTCAGGGATGCGGACATATTCGTCCATATTGAAGGTGACCACGTTCTTGAAAGAGACTTGACCTTTCTTGTAAAGGCGTACCAACTCTTTATAGGTGCCTATCGGGGTGGAACCGGTAGGAAGTCCGAGGATAAAAGGTTTCTTTGCCGTGGGTTTGAAAGCGTTGATACGTTCAACAATGTGGTTAGCGGCCCAACGCGACATGGCGTCGTAGTTTTTTTCGATAATGACTCTCATAGTTATTCAGTTGTTTAGTTGTTTAGTTATTTAGTTGCTTCTGGCTTCTGGCCTCTGGCTATTGGCAACATCACGAAAAGTTTGTGAGTTTACATCTATCGTGGAGCGGCCAATAGCCAGTAGCCAATGGCCAGTAGCCTCAATGGCTTTTTCTGTATTTTTGAATTAACGCAATGAATTCCTCCGTTTCCTTGCGGATCTGCTTGACAAAACTGACATCGTCGATGTTGCCGACAACAGCCAGTTTTTCAGCCTCGTTGCGGAAGGTGGCGTTGCGGAACTCGTTTTCGTAGTCTTTCTTGCGGCTTTCGTAGACTTGGTCGCAGATGAAATGCTGGATACGAATGGCTTTGTCGAGGTTTTCGTTCCACATCTCTTCGGTGAGCACGTCGGTCTCGTCCTTGTAGAGGAACATCAGCGAGAAGTAGGCATGACGCAGTTTTTCCGCCTGATAGTTCTCCCATAACTCGTCATAGCGATGATGAATTTCATCCCAAGTGTTAAGTACGCCCTCGCGGATATCGGCCCGCAGCTGATCGGCATACTCCATAGGCATGGTCTGACCACCGAGGTTGATCCACTTGCGAAGGCGCTTGCCTTTCATGTGGTTCACGATGGTCTCCATGTCCGTTTCAGGATGAGCCTCAAGATAATGCATCAGCGTGGTGATGGCATAATAGGTAATCATATCACCATAAGCATGGTAGGACTCCAACGGCTTGAGGATACTAACTTTACGTTTGCCTTTTTCCATGTGTTCGCCGAAGACCTCCAAGGATTTCACCGTCTCAGGTTCATTGTCAAGAAGGTTCTTACCACACTCACGGAGGTCATAGTATTCATATCGCTCTGGGTCTTCGCCTATCTTGCGAAGGTAAGCTTTGGCTACCCAAACCTCAAGCAACTTGCGGCCTTCGATGATTTCCTCCACCGTATCGGGCGCAAGGGTCTCAAACTCGATGTTCTGGATTTTGCGTTTGCGCTTGTCGCGACTGATATATTTCGAGGTGTTGCGAGCGATGGCGTACATGTTGTACATCCACCAATAAGCGGGCATCACTTCCAGTTCGTTCTTGGCCGTGTTGTTGTTGACCAAGCAGAAGGGTAACATGATGTTGAGTTCGCTGGGATAGTCGGCCTTCGACAGCAAGGTGAATGAGGCAAACTTCGACGAGTGCTTCACGCTGGAGCAGAGTCCAGGCCAGAAGCCGCGCGAGGCCACAATCTCGCCATCGGTAGCACGGCTGTTGTGATTGGAACCCATGGTAGCACCAGCAGCCATATTGCTTTGTCCCATCACGCAAGCCGAGATGAGGAAGGAATTGTTGTGATGCTGCTCATGCGAAGGGAAGATGAGGTTGTTCAACACCTCGCAGCATGAGATGGTGGAGTTGTCGCCCAAGACGGAGTTGATGAGGCGTGCACCATATTTCAGGTTGCAGTTGTCGCCCAAAACAAAACGGGTGGCCACCACGGAGTAGAAGATACGGCAGCCGTATCCCGTCACGCCATTCACCATGATGACACCCTCGCCAATTTGCGAAGGTTCTTCCTCCGATGAGTTGATGGTGATGTTTTTCAGTTTGCTCGCGCCTTTAATATAGCAATGCGGTCCGACTTTGGCATCCTTCAGGATCCAGCAGTTCTTGATGACACACGACTCGCCCACGGTGCCGTAGTAGCCACGGTGGAAGTCGACGCTGGCCTGGGTGATTTCCTTTAGGCGTTCCTGCAGCTTGGTGTCGTCGGTGTATTTCGCCCAAAGGTAAGCATCGGCCGTGATCATACCATCGAAAGGCAAAATCTTGCGGCTACCGATTTCGTTCATCACTTCAAGCCACACGCGCACATCTTCAGGTTCACCTTCCTTGATGGTACCATTGCCGAACTTGGAGTGATCGGTGGTTGAAATTTCTTGAATGTTGAAGAGGATGCTTCTATCTCCGATGATGTAGTTGGCCATGTAATGCACATCGTGGATGGCCACATCATTACCAATGTCGCATGAAATGATGCTGCTGTCGGTGATGCCGATAGGAACACGTAAGTCGTGGTATTGCAGCACCTTACGCGTAACGCGACCGATGCGCACCATGCCGAAGAAGTGGTTGTTGCGAATCATATTGGTGTCGAATTCATCGGTGACCCAGATGTCGTCCCAGTTGGTGGCCGAGTTACTGTTTTTTACCAAACGTTCGATTTCATCCGAATGCAGATGACGCCAACCGCCTTCTGGCTTTTTCACTTGTTGGTTGCGGTAGTAATATTCGTCGTGACCGTGCAAGTATTTCTCATCGATGAAGTTCTTGTAAATCCGGTCGTAGTCTATGATAGTTACTTTATCCATTTATTTCGTATTTGTTTAGTTTTCAATATATTAATTATCCATTGGAACTTTTGACTGAGTTCGGGTTATACCCGTCGTCTCAGTCTAAGATTACGGAAATGGACTGACAACGACACCGTAGCGAATGCAGTGTTTGCTGAAAACTGATGGATAAATTGATTTAAACATGTAGGTTCATTTATCTGATTTATTACAGGTCATCAAAATAGGATTATACCAAATAGAATTCCTTATACCATTCAGCAAACCGCCTCAAGCCTTCCCTTAAAGTAATCTTCGGCATGAAGCCAAAATCCCTTTCCAAAGCAGTGGCATCAGCGTAGGTTGTTGGAACATCGCCTGGCTGCATGGGAACAAACTGTTTGTGTGCCTCGAAGTCATAATCTTTTGGCAATACTCCAGCACGAACTAGTTCTTCCTGAAGAATTTGCACGAAGTCGAGTAGATTCTCAGGATGGCCTCCACCTATGTTATATATTGCGTATGGAGGAATCGGCAGGCCGTCCTCGCCAGCTTTGTGCTGTGGTGCTTTCTTCATTACCCGTACAATACCCTCCACTATGTCGTCAATGTATGTGAAGTCGCGGCGACAATTGCCGTAGTTGAAGATTTGTATCGTTTCACCTTTCAACAGTTTGTTAGTGAAGCCGAAGTAAGCCATGTCGGGACGCCCTGCAGGACCATAGACGGTAAAGAAACGCAGACCCGTGCTGGAAATATCATATAGTTTGCTGTAACAATGGGCGAATAGTTCATTGCTTTTTTTGGTAGCGGCGTAAAGACTAACAGGGTAGTCCACATTATCATCAGTGCTGAAAGGCACCTTAGTGTTACCGCCATAGATGGAACTTGAACTGGCATACACCAGATGATGCACTGGGTGGTGGCGGCAAGCCTCAAGAATATTGTAAAACCCCATAATATTGCTCTCAATATAAACATCGGGGTTCTCTATACTATAGCGCACTCCTGCTTGAGCAGCAAGGTTTACTACAATGTCGAAATGATATTGTTCGAAAAGGTTGTCAACGAGAGTTTTGTCGGCGATATTGCCTTTGACGAAGGTCCAACAGGTGTCAGGTTGCTGAGCTTGTCGAAGCACCGGATTATTTTGGGTCGGCCCTTTGACCCTATGATTGGTCTTAGAGACCTCGGCGGCCGAATTAGCAATCTGCTCCAGTCTATATTCCTTCAGTCGAACATCGTAATAGTCGTTCACACTGTCAAGGCCGACAATATTAACATCATTTTCAGTCTTCAGTAACCTTATAGCAAGATTGGCTCCGATGAAACCAGCGGCACCTGTTATTAAAATATTCATGGATTATATCCTAATTATTTCCAAACCTGGCAAAATAATTAATAATCTTAACGATAGATTTCAGATGCCTGAAATAGAAGCGAAACAAAGCATAAGGAAAAGGGGATATAAGAATAAGAAATGAGACCCTATTGAAAGACCCAACAATATTGTTCAAATTCATGTTATTATCACGATAAAGCTCTTTAAGCCATTTAAGGAATAGCTTTTTCTCTTTCTTGCTTATGTTCTCTGATTGCAGTCCCAACTTCAACAATCCTTGTGTGAGAATGATGTAATTCAGCAAGAATCTTATTCCAGCGGGAAGTGACTGGATTTTGTGATAGGAAATGAAGTTGTTTTTAGCATCTATGAGAGACTCTATCATCACACGAAAATCATCTAGGAATTTCCTGTTTCTTATTATCCCATTAGTGATTGAGTCTGGAACATTGCACCAATTGTAGGTGACATCATGAAGGTAACTCACACTTGAGGCGTTTAATGCGACCTTAAAAGTAAACAAATTGCCTTCATGTTTCCTATAATGAGTGGCACAATAGATGTTATGAGACCTCAAGAAGTCCAAACGATACAGGTTGTTCCATATCGGTAACCAGAAAAAAGCATTGATATGTTTCTCAATGTAGGAAGCGTATGCAAAATCACCTTTGATGGTATCATCAGGGAATTGTTTTGTCAAAATGGTGTTTTCTTCAAGATCCGTTTTCCGAAACGAGCCACAAACCACATCTACACCAGTCTCTACCATTCTTTGGTGAAACAAAGACAATGTTCCTGGCTCGATAGTGTCATCGCCATCCATGAAGTAAATGGCATCTCCATGTGCTTCATGGATGGAAATATTGCGAACATTACATAGCCCTTGATTTGTTTCATTGACAATATGTCGAAAATCTCTTTCGGGATGTTGCCCAATAATGTTGTTGACAACCTCAACGCTACAATCTGTGCTATGGTCGTCTATGACAAGAATTTCAATGTCTTTATAGTCTTGAGAGATAACGGATTCAAGGCATACTGAAATCCTGTCTTCCAAGTTATAACAAGCTATGGCAACTGTTATTTTCATGAGCCATTAAAGGGAAGAGTTATAAATCCTCTCCGCATTTTGTTTCATCACCATGCCAAGCTGTTCTTCACTTAATCCAGCTTCATTGGCCAATGACTTCATATTATCTACAGCACTGTCAAGTGAAAAAGACGGGTAGTCCGACCCGAACATAATACGGTTGGCTGTCCTGCGTAGAAAATCGACCATATCAAGCCTCAGGGATGTATGCTGGAAGAAAGTCTGGATAAAAGAATAATCGTAATAGACATTGGGAAGATACCGGGTCGCCATCATACATTTCAGAAACTCTATACTCCCACTGTGAGCCATCACCACTTTTCTTTCAGGATAGCGGAGTGCTATGGCGACACCAGTCTCGATACCATTATGATAATCAATCTCGGAACCATAATAAAGAGAATCGATGATAATTGGGGTGTTATACGGCTCCATTGCTTCTACCACTAACTCAATATCTTCGTTTTTAATCTTAAACAGTCTTGGATGAATCTTCACCTTGGGTTCAAACCCTATTTGGCATAGTTCATTAAATCGTTCAAATGAACTATTGTCATGTATGTTAATCCCTGAAGCAATCCAAAAACGCTTTTTGTTGGTTTGAAAAGCGGCGATATCAGCCATAAAAGCATTGTACTCTTCCTTTACATTTAGGATAAGCATTGCTTTCTCAATCCCATGACTGTCCATTTGGGAAAGCAAGCTGGACATGGGCGTTTTGTCCTTCAGATTAAGATGAATATGTGCGTCAACAATACTCATACAGCACTTTAATCCAAGTCTTTTTGAAACTCGTTAAGCTTGTCAAGGAGTTTCTTGTCTATCATATCACCGTCCATATATTTCTTTAGACAAACTGTATCAAAGGTTGACATCTTTAGTGTATCCACACAATAGAACCAAATGTCTTCCTGGAATTCAATGAATTCAAGTTTTGAAATCAGTTTTTTGTCAATCTTTTCTTTGGGTATCATCACCACACCTGAATCGTCGCAGACCATAATACTGCCTTCATACTTGTTCTTTATTTCATGTAACAAGCTTGGGTCAATATCCTGCCCGTTAGGATGGTTGACACAACCAATCGGGCTGACATCATTTAACCAAATCGGGTATTTTTCCTTGATCAATCTATGGGCATCACGCAACTTGCCGTTGATGACAATGGCTTTAGCTCGCTTGTAAAGCATGATATATTTAGACACCAAAGCACCGAAAACAGCACGGTCGCAGTCCACATTATAGACAAAAAGGATTTTGTCTTTTAAGTCATCTATTTCAGCGAGCTGTTTGTGAACTTCATAATTGCTGTTATTAATGGCATAAATGACCTTTACCTCACCTGCTATGAACAGCCCAGGGGTCAAAGCGTGAATGCCTTCGATTTGACCCGATTTACCGAGTACATCTGCAACCTCAGTTGTAGAAATCTTGTTGGCCTCAATAAGGTCAACAACTTTATCAAGTATATCCAACTTCAAAATATTATTTTAAAGCTCTTTGCAATCTGATGCATTTTTTCATCAAGATCAGCTCTATTTAGACTTTTTAAAATATACCAACCGATTCTGTTTGAATCATTCGTGGCTTGCTGTATGGTGTCGCCCACTTGAAAATCCAGATGATACATGATTTGGTTGCCGAGGCTATTAAGATAGTCCAATCCTTGGATTTCCTTTACTACACCACCTTTATCAGGAGTGTCAAAGAAATACAACACGGCGCAACGAGATGATAAGTTATCATAACTGTAATCCACATTTACTTCGTCACCTACAGCCCATTTCAACTGCTCTATATAACTATCAATGCCCGACATGAATGGAACAATGTCCGTGGCAATAAAGTTACCTCCACCGCGTGCCTGTATTTCTATCAAGTAAAACTTTCCATTGGAATACTTATATTCCGCATGAGTCAGCCCGAACGGGATGCCCGTCAAATCAACCAATTGGTCATTTATTTTTCTTAACTCGGAATAATCGAATTTGTCATTCTGATTTTCGAACAGCAACTGATAAGCGACATTTTCGTTATAGGCATAATGCTTCTTCTCAGAGATAGCCAGGCAACGATGGCCATTGGGAGTCATGATACCATCAATGGTAAATTCTGTACCGGTAACATATTCCTCGATAATGATTGCTGGGTTGGCTGCCGAAGACGCTCCGATACATTCCTCAAAATGCGTATTTATATCATCCGTATTGTTCACCGAAAAGACCCCTCGGCTAGCACTATTGTCAAGAGGTTTTATTATACATTTCTTCTGAATATGGTGAAAAAAGTCAATAGCTCCTTCTGCGTTTTTACAGCGCCTGTATTGAGGTGACGGGATTCCGTGTTCATGACAGAATTCTCGCATCAAGAATTTGTTCTTGTATAGTTTGGTGCTTTCAACGCTCATGCAACGCAGACCGAGTTTTTCAGCGGCACTTGCCTCTGAAACAAAGAGCGGTTCTGAATTGGTCAAAATACCATCTGGTCTCTCTTTTTTTCCAACTTTGATTAGTAATTCTGGATTTATAGCATCTACTTGATAATATCCATCAGAAAGAGCAATACCCGGAACATTATTTTTATTACTACAAATTACCACATAGAGGCCTAACTCCTTTGCCTTTTTTATTAAAGGCACTTGGTTTACGCCTCCTCCAAGAATCATTATTTTCTTCATAAACAACCTAAAAGTTTAACGACAAGCTCGTCCTGCATCAGTTTATATATCCATTCGGATTGTTCTTCTGCCAATTCCATGAGTCACGGCACATTTCTTCAAGACCATACTGGGCTTTCCAACCCAATTCCTTCTCTGCCTTGGCCGGGTTGGAATAACAGGTGGCGATGTCGCCTGCCCTACGTGGCTTGATGCTGTATGGAATCTTGATGCCGTTGACCTTCTCGAAGGTCTTCACCACCTGCAACACGGAGTAACCTTGTCCCGTGCCAAGGTTGTATATCGCACAGCCACAGTTTCTTTCGATGGCTTGCAAGGCCGCCACATGGCCACGAGCCAAGTCCACGACATGGATATAATCGCGGACGCCAGTGCCGTCGGGTGTGTCATAGTCGTTGCCAAAGACACCGAGTTCAGGACGCTTGCCTACAGCCACCTGGGTGATATAAGGCATCAGGTTGTTCGGGATGCCGTTGGGGTTCTCCCCTATTCTACCGCTCGGATGTGCACCGATGGGATTGAAATAACGCAGCAGCACGATGTTCCATTCCTTGTCGGCCTTCTGCATGTCCATCATGATTTCTTCGAGCATGCTCTTGGTTTGGCCATAAGGGTTGGTGCAATGTCCCTTGGGGCATTCCTCCGTGATGGGGATGATGGTTGGATCGCCGTATACAGTGGCCGATGACGAAAAGATGATGTTCTTGCAGCCGTGTTGACGCATCACGTCAAGCAAGGTCAATGTGCCATTAATATTGTTTTCGTAATACTCCCAGGGCTTTTCCACACTCTCGCCCACGGCTTTCAGGCCAGCAAAGTGAATGCAGGCATCGAAATGATGGGCTTCCATCACGTGGTTGAGTCCTTCACGGTCGCGGATGTCGACTTCATAAAAGGGGATTTCTTTTCCCGTTAGCTCTGCCACACGCTCCAGCGACTTGCGGTTGGAGTTGCTGAGGTTATCGATGACCACGGTTTCGCGTCCCGCAGCGTTGAGTTCCACCAAAGTATGTGAGCCGATAAAGCCCGCACCGCCTGTGATTAGGATGTTCATGTGTTAATGTTTATAGGCCATTGAAGCCATGTCATTCCTGCGTTAGGCCGTGCGATGGAATGGAATCTATGGCTTTAATGGCCTGCCTTAAAGGTTATTGCTTTTTGAACCGCCTCCTATAGATTCCCGCCAGCCCACACTGGCCCACGTTGGAATGACATAGGAGGCTTGCTTTTATTGTGTAATTAAATCTATTTCGTATGCATTCAGTTCATACAACGAGAATATCAAATTATCAATCTCGTTCAAGGCATCTTTGTCGCCGTTCAGGGCGCGGTCGACGAGGGCTGAGAATTGTTGATCCTGTTCGAAAGTAATTTTGGGGAAAGGCAATGTCGAGAGGTTGCCCTTCAAAATCTTAAGGTCGTTGAACCGCTTGGTGTACAAGAAGTTGAACAACGAGGAATTCAAAAATGCCAACACCGTCTTCACACTCATGCCGTCCACTTCGGGAATGAGAATATTGGCACTGTTGAGGAACAAACGCTGCTTGTCGTCATAAGTAAAGCAAAGGTGACTCGATACGAACTTATACACCAATTTTTCCTTCGCTCTGTACAACTCATCCTTCGCACACTGCTGAAAATCAGCGCGGTTATATTTGACATAACGGCTGGCCTTTTTCAGACTGTATTCGCTAATGTCCTTACCCGTATAAATGGGTTCCAAGCCTTTTCTCGGTCTGTCTTTCAACACTTTGTCATTGTTTCCCGTAATGATACCCAAAGCCCATTGGCTGTGCGAAAGATCGTCGTGACGCAAACGCTCCACCTTTCCAATGATAGCCTCATCGCGGTCGTTAAGCATGGGAATAGCACAGAAGTCATCTTCAACAAGCTTAAACTCCTTCCGTGAAACTTCATTATTAGCACCATACACCAAGTAATTCTGGCCTCCAAAAGACGGTTTTCTGCTGACTTTCAAGCTGACAAAATCGGTAAACACACCTTTGAAACGCTCGCGATAGCATTTCAGGCTCTCGATGTGTGTTTCATGGGTCACAAAACGACGCAAATCAGCGTGCACCTTGATCTTCATCACAGAGGATGGCAAAAGGAAATGCTGTATTCCATTCCTGTTCAGGAACTTGAACGATTCTGTGAAAAACAGCGAAGCCTTCTCTTTGGATTGAATGATCTCAGAGGGATGAAGCTTGCCTTTTTCCGTACCCCAAGGCGGGTTCGTGACGATGTAGTCGAACTTCAAATCGCCCAAAGCCGAGGCTGCGTGAAGCAAGAAATCCATCTGGTAAATCTGAGGATAAACCGATGATTCATTGAACTTGACCATCAAGTTGGCTTTGGCAATCATCACCGCAAGCGGGTCGTTGTCGATGCCGTAAAGTTGTTCCATCTGGGCATGTTGCACCTTCAGCAAAAAGATGCCGCTACCACAACATGGATCAAGCAATTTCTCGCCATTCAAAACACGAATGTCTGAAAGCATCTCGTTGACAATGACGGGCTTGGTGTAGTAAAGCCCTTTCAAAATGCGGCTACCTTCCGCCGTCAGCGATTGATAGATGAAACCAATCCAGTCGTCTTGTCGGTTTTTCAAGATCTGGCGCGGCACTTCGAGGTCAATCCGTTGATAATGCGTGTACTCCTCGAAGAAACGGCTTTTGTTAGCTTCGTTGACCTTGTTATGCTCCAAATACATCGCGCAAAGGCTGAAAATCAAGTCATCCATAGGATAGTAAGCAGCCTTCAGCTCTTCCACAAAGCGGGGCAGGCTACCCGCCATCACATACCCTTCGGGGGTGATGATTTTCTGCGAACGGCTCTTGTTGGCCCGTCGCGTCAACCGGTCGGCACCACCGGTTTTTAGCTTGTCCCAGTTGCGTTGGGTGGCTTTTGATATGAAAATCTTTGCTTTCGTCATGATACAGCTTCGCCTCCTAAGTCCCATCAAGATTACTTAACGAACTCTATTTCAACCATATACAAAATTGCCCAAAATGGCATATTAATCTTGCAAATATACGAATTTCTGCGGTTTTACAACTAATTTATTTAAATATTAATAAAAGAGCATTGGAGTGATTCTCTTAGTCCAAAAAATACTAATTTTGCCCACATAAAAAGCGTAGATTATGATATTGTGTTTGGAAACGGCAACACCAGTTTGCTCGGTCGCACTCAACTCTGCCTGTTGTACTTTAGCCATGCGTGAGACCGAGGGACAAAACGCTCATTCTGAAAAGATTACCAACTTCATCAAAGCCGTGATGGAGGAGGCAAATGTGAATTATTCCAAGTTGGATGCGGTGGCAGTGAGCCAAGGTCCAGGCTCCTATACGGGCTTGCGCATCGGTGTGAGCACGGCCAAGGGCATCTGCTATGCCGCTGACCTCCCCCTGATGGCCATTGATACACTTGAAGCCATGGCACACGGCATGAAAGAGATGCTTGGCACCCAAATCGAACCTAATGACCTGCTCATCCCCATGATTGATGCGCGTCGCATGGAGGTATATGCCTCGGTCTTTGATGCCAACTTGCAGAAAATCAAGGATACAGCTGCTATAATCATCGATGAACAATCTTTTGATGAACTCGGTAAAGACCATCGGCTTTGGCTTTTTGGCGACGGAGCTCCAAAGCTGAGCAAACTATTTGAAAACCAATCGAATATTAACATCATTGACGGCTTCAAACCTTCGGCAGCCTATATGCGGACTTTGGCCGAACAAGCCTTGCAAAAACAACAGTTTGTCGATGTGGCTTATTTTGAGCCGTTTTATCTGAAAGATTTTATTGCGGGCAAGCCGCATGTGAAAGGATTATAAATGGCTACTGGCCATTGGCTACTGGCTACTGGCAGCACAAACAAAAAAGGAAAAACTGACCATTATCAACAAGCTGCCAAAAGCCAGAAGCCAGAGGCCAAAAGCCGAAACAGAAACAGTATGAAAAAAATATTACTCATCGCATTTTTCCTCTCAGCAGGACTCATAAACTTCGCGCAGGCGCCACATCTTTTTGAGCATACTTATCCTGTCGTCACGGAAGAAAATCCCGAGATCCGTGGCCTTATGGATTCGGTCTCCATCGATAGCATCAAGGCGAATATCGAGCATTTAAGTTCTTATCATACACGTCGTTACGACAGCCGCTTTATTTTTGATATACAAGACTGGCTGTATGAACATTACCAGACCTTGCCCATCGACACGGTCATCAAACACGACTTCAAACTCCATAACTTGAGCATTACGGAAACGGGCGACAACATCTTGGCCGTGCAATGGGGTACAAGAACGCCTGAGGAATTTGTGATTTGTGGTGCACATTACGATTCCTATGCCTGGGACGGCTATGATCCCGATACCATCCGCTCGCCTGGTGCCGATGACAATGCCTCGGGCGTAGCTGGCATCCTTGAGACTGCACGCCTACTCAGTCACCATACTTTCGACCGTACCATCATCTACGCCAACTGGTGCGCCGAGGAAGTCGGCCTTGTAGGCAGCGAAGCCTATGCAGAAGACTGTGCCGCACAAAACATGGACATCGTGGGCTACTTCAACCTTGACATGACCGGCTACCTTGAGGAAGGCTCCGATATCCATGTCCATCTGATGTACACTACGCAGGACTCACTGATTGCTGATTTTGTATACAACTTCAGCCACATCTATTTCCCCGAGATGCCCATCTGTCAGCAATGGCTTGCTTGGGGCGACAGCGATTACTCATCATTCAACCGTAACGGCTACCCTGCTGTACATCCCTTCGAAGACGTGCATGCCAGTTCACCGTTTATTCACACGCGCAATGATATTTTAGGATTGAGTGTCAACAGCTTGGAGCAATCCAAACGTTTCACCGAGCTTAACCTTGGCTTGGTAGCCACATTGGCAGGCATCAACAACGACGGTATCACGGAAACTGAATCCATTAATGTGGCGATGTACCCCAATCCAGCACATGAATCAGTCACTATCCTCACTGATGACAACATACGTAACGTCAGCATTCACAATCTCTTGGGACAGCAAATCGAAACGATGGCATTGGATGGAGCCAACAAATGCACTCTCAACACAAGTGATTTGGTATCAGGAGTTTATGTTGTCAAAATTAGGACTGAAAAAGGGTTGGTTGCCAAACAATTAGTGGTCTATTAATTCGGATTCCATCTCCTCTTGGGGCACCACGTGCAACTCATACCTCGAAGCCTTGTTGTAGGCTTCCAGCGAAGCTTCGTCCATCTTCGAGACAGAAACCTGTTCTGAAGACAATCCTTTGACATTCAGCAAGTAATTGGATAGCAAAGCGTTCCTTCTGTCCATCAGTCTCGACAAAAAGGCTTTCGATTTTGCGTGATACACGACATAGGCCACCGATTCGACATCTCGCTTCGATGACAGTTTTTCCTTCTCCGAAAACTGCGCAGCATAATCACATAATCCCTTGTCGCTCAACTTAATAGATTGAATGGCCTCATTGGTGAGGAAGTCGATGCCTGTGGAGTCGATTTCGGGATGTTGCGAGAGGTAATAGTCGCGCTGCAACTGCATGTTACACAGGCGCTGAAGGGTCTCCTCGTAGTTCACCTGTTGCTCAAAGATGACGGACAAATTGGGCTTCATGCTCATAGTAGAGGCCACATTGTCAAGCATCGTATATTCATCGGCGGAAAAATCTGGATGCAACGGGTCGAAAGGTACATATTGGATATCATCATCGTCAGAGAACAACCGGAATGGCGAAGTCACCACCTTGACCATCAAGTTGCCAAGTACTTTCAGCAAAGCCTTACGATAGGAAAACTGCGGGTCATTGAGGTTGCCCGAAATGGGCAGGTCGATGCTGACGTTGTGGTTCTTATCGGTAAGCAGATAAAGGCCAAGCTTCAGCGGAATTTTCGGGTACTCTGGTTCCACGTCCTTCATCTTGTCACCCACTTCCGGCGAGGCCAGCTGTAACTTGTTGATACCTTCAAGGTTGCCGTTGACAATCTTGTTCTGGCTGCGGAACGAGAGAGTACCATTTTCCAGCGGATAACCGAACATCCGTTGGACGTAGGGCGAGAAATCGGAGACTTTCACGTTGCTTAACATTAAAGTCAAGTCGTGGTTGTCCAAGCCATGGACATCGCCTTGCCATTGCATGTTGAGCCGCCCCTCCTTGTTCAGCAGGGCATCCAAATGGACGGCATTCTTGCCCGTCAAGGTAAAACCTCTGGAAGTGATACGAATGTCGGAGATTTCGTAAATGAACGGATTGGGCAAAGTATGGTCTTGATACTCAAGATTAATCTTGTCAAGGAGGAGTTCGTTGATACCTATGACAAGGGTCTTGCGCTCTTGTACATCCTCTATGGCTACTGCCACCGTGTCGATGATTTTTTCGTAAACCGTGGTATCGTGATGATGCACGTGGCCGAGGAAAAGGTCGAAATTTGTGGTACTATCGGCATAGACAATATAGGAAGTTTCAAGGCCTGAAAGACGCAATCTATTCAAAGTCAATACGTTCTGATTCAAATTGAATCGTCCAATGTCCGTCCAAATGGAATCAATGTGACCCAATTTATAGCCATCGCTATCGCTGAGCGAAAGATCGTTGAGCACAATATCGCCTTTCATATCAAAGTCGAGGATGTGTTCGGTACGCCCTTCGGCAGAAAGGTCTAGGGAAAGGAAACCTTGTAGCGAATCAACCGCTAAGGTCTGTTGCAGATATGGCTCGATGATATCGATGCCTAAATCGTTCACCTTCAAATTGATAAAATACTCCTCCGCGTTCTGCGACAGGTGCAAATCGGTATGCAAAGTGGCATTGTCGGCAAGGCAGAGGTCGAGGCCGACGTTGGTCTTCATGTCCGACAAGTCGACAAAAGGTACATGGATAGCGATGTCGCGCAGATTAAACTCGCTCCCAATGTCCAAGTCGGTGTAGCGAAGATAACTTTTCTCGATGGTTACATCATTGAAAATCAATCCAAAATTGGATGACCCCGACTTTTCTTTGGGTTCATCGGAAGCGAAATGCTGCACCATACTGTCGAAGTTGAACCAGGTGCGGTCTTGCTCAATGTTGACCTTCAGTCCCGAAAGCAGGGCGTGTTTCACCCAAAGGCGGTTATCCAACAAGTCCCAAACCTTGATGCGGGTATCAAAATGGTCGAAGCTCACGAAAGGCGTTGTGGCATCGTCCTCATAAAGCGTCAAATCGTTGATTTTCACCGTTCCCGAAACCACGTTGACCCATAGTTTCCCGATGGTCAACTCGCGGCCAATCAACTCCTTGTCGTGTTTCTCGATATACCACTTCGTGATAGGCGACACTAAAAGCATCGCGGCCAGCAACAACCCAAAGATGCAGCCAAGAACGATGAGGGATATTTTGACCGCTTTTTTCATTTGTTTTACTATGACTCGTGACTATGACTATGACCGCTTTACACAAGATGGAAACCGGTCATAGTCATTTTCACTAGTCTTCAATTTCTTCTAGCCTAAAATCTTTACGCCTGCGTCTATGCGCTTCAAGGTCTCTTCCTTGCCCAAAAGCTCGAGGATTTCGCCGATGTGCGGTCCCTTGCCGGCACCAACCACCATCAGACGCAAACCATTCATTACCAAGCCCATATTCAGCTCATTGGAGGTAATCCAGTTGTTCAAGGTCTCATCGATATTGGCCAAGTTGAAAGGTTCGATGCCGTTGATGACTTCCTTCACCTTGAGCATGGTCTCAGCAGAGTTTTCCTTCCAGCGTTTCTTCACCGTCACGGGGTCGTATTCCGTCGGAGCCTCGAAGAAGAAGAAGCTTTGGTCCCAAATCTCCTTCACGAAGTTGACTCTATCTTTTACCAAGCCAGCCACTTTCACAGCGAAATCGAGTGGTGCATCGATGTCCTTTTCTGCTTTCAGCCAAGCCTGGTAATCCTTGCCGACTTCCTCGTTCGACTTGCGCATCAGCCATTCGTGATTGAACCACTTGGTCTTCTCCACATTGAACTTGGCGCCACTCTTGCTGCAACGCTCGAGCGAGAAAGCCTGAATGAGCTCTTCCATGGTGAAGATTTCCTGCTCGGTGCCAGGATTCCAACCCAACAAAGCCAGCATGTTGATGAAGGCCTCGGGATAGTAGCCCGACTGCTTGTAGCCCATGGCCGTGTCGCCAGTTTTCGGGTCGACCCAATACATCGGGAAGACAGGGAAGCCAAGGCGATCACCGTCACGCTTGCTCAGCTTGCCGTTGCCATCGGGTTTAAGCAACAGGGGCAGGTGGGCAAACTGTGGAGCTTCCCAGCCAAAAGCCTCGTAAAGCATGACATGGAGCGGCATCGAAGGCAGCCATTCCTCGCCACGGATGACATGGCTGATTTGCATCAGGTGGTCGTCGACGATGTTGGCCAAATGGTAGGTCGGCATGCCGTCGCTCTTGAACAAGACCTTGTCGTCAAGCGTGTTGGTCTGCACATGCACCTCGCCACGAATCAGGTCGTGCATCACGATTTCGCGGTCCTCGGGAATCATGAAACGCACGGTGTAAGGAGTACCTTCAGCAATCAGTTTATCGACTTCTTCCTTGCTCATTGTCAAGCTGTTGCGCAAGTGTTTGCGGCTTTGGCAATTGTAGATGAAGGTCTGCTTGTTGGCTTCGGCTTCCTTGCGGTATTTGTCCAATTCCTCGGCCGTGTCGAAGGCGATGTAGGCACAGCCTTTTTCCAGCAACTCGTCGCTGTATTGTTTATAAAGGTGTTTGCGGTTGCTCTGCTTGTAGGGACCGAACTCGCCGCCCACATAGTCGCTCTCATCGAACTTGATGCCGCACCAGTCCAAGGACTCCACGATATATTGCTCAGCACCTGGCACAAAGCGTGTTTGGTCGGTGTCCTCAATGCGGAGGATCATCTTGCCGCCATTCTTTTTGGCGAACAAATAATTATATAAAGCTGTACGCACACCCCCGATGTGCAAGGGACCCGTCGGGCTGGGGGCAAATCTTACTCTGACTTCTTTCATATTGGATTTCAAATTGAGGGTGCAAAAATAATCAATTCAAAGATTCAAGATTCAAAGATTCAATATTATTCCTAATTTTGCAAAAAAATTGAACCCGATGGAAGACAACTACCAACTCATCACCAAGACTGCAGCCGGACTTGAGGAAGTGCTGGCTCGAGAAATCAAGGCCCTTGGGGCGAAGAATGTGCGACCGATGCACCGCGCCGTCATTTGCGAAGGCAACAAAGAGTTGATGTACCGAATTAATTATGAAGTACGCACCGCCCTCAAGGTGCTGAAGCCATTCAAGAACTTCTTCGCCAAGAATCCCGATGAACTCTATAAGAAGGTGAAGGAAATCAACTGGTGCGAGTTGCTGCGCACCGACCAGACCTTCTGCGTCGATGCCGTGACAAGCGGGCGTTTCTTCACCCATTCGCAATATGCAGCCTTGACGGTGAAAGACGCCATCGTTGATTTGTTCCGTGATGTTTATGGTATTAGGCCCAGTATCAACACTTTGAACCCTGACTTGCGCATCAGCCTGCACATCCGCGAGGACAAGGTAACCATTCTCTTCGACAGCTCAGGCGAGTCATTACATCATCGCGGCTATCGTAAGCAGGTCGATAAGGCTCCGATGAACGAGGTGTTGGCCGCAGGTCTCATCCAGCTCACGGGGTGGAAGGCCGACTGCAACTTCCTGGACTGCATGTGCGGCTCAGGCACCTTGCCCATCGAGGCGGCCATGTACGCGATGAAGATTCCGCCGGGCTATTACCGCAAGCAATGGGGCTTCATGAAATGGGATGACTACGATGCTGAGCTGTGGCAGCGCATCCGCCAAGAGGCAGATGATAAAATCTGTGATTTCGAATATGAGATTTGGGCCTCCGACCGCTCGCCCAAGGCCGTCGCCATTGCTGAGGGTAACCTCAACTATGCCCACTTGCAGCACGACATCCAGCTGATGAAGAAAGACATGCACGACCTCACCCCACCAGAAGGCGGCGGCATTATGGTCATCAACCCACCCTACGGCGACCGCTTGGAAGAAGACAACATCGACCAACTCTATGAAGAAATCGGCCACACGCTAAAGCACAACTTCCAAGGCTTCCAATGCTGGCTCATCACTGATGATGCCGTGGCTTTACGCCATGTAGGACTGAAGCCCACGGCCAAGATACCCGTATGGAACGGTCCACTAGAGTGCCGATTTGTGAGGTTCGATATTTTTGAAGGGTCGTTAAAGGAAAAGAAGGCGCGGGAGGCGGAGGAAAACAAGGAAGAATAATGTTAGAAGTGTATTGGTATCTATAAACAGTTTCATTTGCAATACTTTTCAGTGAGATAGGCTTCTTTTTCCGTTTTCCAATCATTTGTTATTTGATTAACGGGAAGACTTCCTGCCAATTCCATTATCTCCTTGGAAATTACTATCTTGCGAACATCTTCAATTTTTCCCATTGAAAACTGTAATAAAAATGCTTCTACCACTGCCGACAAATCCAAATTGTGTGCTTGAGCATAAAGATAAGCTCGATTAAGCGTTTGGCTGTCAATATGTAAAGTTGCTGTTTCAAATATGGTGTACTTTTTTAGGCAAAAATACACACTTTTTCAATTACCTGCCATTTTTTATATAAAAAAGCGACTTATCATTCACTTCTTATTATACTGATTCATCGTTCTGTCCGGCCCTTGAACAACAAAGCTCTTGATGATTTCTACAGCCTCATCAACCTTTTGGTCGACAATGGGCTCCTCAGAGGGTTTCCATTGTCCCAAAACGAAATCCACTTGACGGCCGCGCGGGAAGTCGTCGCCCAGACCAAAACGCAAGCGACAGAACACATTGGTACCCAACTTTTCGATAATGTCGGTCAGACCATTGTGGCCACCATCGGCACCTTGTTTGCGGAGGCGCAGTGTACCCAAAGGCAATGCAATATCATCGTTGATAACCAGCAAGTTCTCCATCGGAATCTTCTCTTGCTGCAGCCAATATTTCACTGCCTTGCCACTCAAATTCATATAGGTTGTCGGCTTGATGACGAGCATGGTCTTGCCCTTGAATTTCATCTCTGCGGTCTGGGCAAGACGACCCGTGGTGAAAGAACCCTCTAGGTCCTTCGCCAAACGGTCAGCAATCTTAAATCCAATATTGTGGCGCGTGTTGTCGTACTCGGCACCGATATTTCCCAAACAGGCTATCAGGTATTTCATTTCGTCAGGTTCGGTTTGTTTCCTTTTGCGGAATAAACGCGCAAAGATACAATTATTAAATGACATGGTGAATCAATTCATGAGAAGCGTAGGTCCCTGAGCCTGTCGAAGGGCCGATTGATCGTATAACGGTGCTTCGACGGGCTCAGCAACCTGCTTACTCCTAACTAAAAAAGGCCGCCCGAAGACGGCCTATTCGTATGAGTGACAAATGATTACTCTTCGGCTTCTTCAGCGACAACAGCGCCACGGGCAGCGTTGACGGCGAAGATAACGGTGTAACCAGGAGTGACGGGAGTCACATTCTCAATGTTCAGATCCTTCACCTTGATGGCTTCGTTGATGTTCACATTGCTGATGTTGACCTTCACATAGTCCGGCAGATCCTTAATCAGACCGCAAACTTTGACCTTCTTGATACCCATTTTGGGTTTACCACCACGCATGACACCGGCAGCCGAGCCTTCGAGGGCGATAGGCAATACAACGGTGACGGGCTTGTCTTCCTTCACGATGAGGAAGTCGGCGTGCAACACCTTGTCAGTCACAGGGTGATACTGGATGTCTTGAAGAATGGTCTTGTAGGTCTTTCCATTGACCTCAAAATCAATAATGTAGGTCTCAGGGGTGAAGAGAATCTTTGAGAAATTCTTCTCAGAAGTGGCGAAATGGATTTGTTGCTCGCCGCTACCGTACATGACACAAGGAACCATCTCGGCTTGACGTAAAGCCTTAGTATCCTTTTTCCCTACGTTCTCGCGAAGAGAACCGCTCAATGATACAGTTTTCATTGTGTTTGATTGTTTAATTGATTGTTATTTAATTGTTTATTGTTGTTGTAGAGACGTGCTATGGCGCGTCTCTACAGGATTTGCGTTATTTGAATAATGAACTGATGGATTCATACGATTCCACGCGGTGGATGACGTCGGCAAACAAAGGTGCGCAGCTGACTACACGGATTTTCTTGGAGGCATTGGCGGGCAGCGGGATGGTGTCAGTGACTACCACTTCGCTGAATACTGAATTGTCGAGGCGTTCCATAGCGGGACCACTGCACACGGCGTGGGTGGCAAAGGCACGGACGCTCTTGGCGCCGTTGTCCATCATCACCTGACCAGCTTTCACGATGGTGCCAGCCGTGTCGATGATATCGTCAAGGATGATGACATTCTTGTCCTTCACATCGCCGATGAGGGTCATGCTCTCCACCACGTTGGCACGCGCACGTTGTTTGTGACACACAGCCAGGTCGCAACCCAAACGCTTGGCATAGGCCGAGGCACGCTTGGATGCACCCAGGTCAGGAGCGGCAATCAAAAGGTTGTCGATGTTCATCTTCTGGATATGGTCGATGAAGATGCTGGAAGCATACAAGGCATCCATCGGGATATCGAAGAAACCTTGGATTTGGTCGGCGTGAAGGTCCATTGTGATGATACGGTCCACATGGGCGGCGGTCAGCATGTTGGCCACCAACTTAGAGCCGATGCTCACGCGGGGTTGGTCCTTACGGTCTTGACGAGCCCAACCGAAATAGGGTATCACAGCGATGACCTTGTGTGCTGAGGCACGCTTGGCCGCGTCAATCATCAACAGGAGTTCCATAAGGTTATCGGTGGAGGGCATGGTAGACTGCACGATGAACACGTGATGGCCACGGATGCTCTCTTCGTATGAAGGCTGGAATTCGCCATCGGAGAAAACGACGACTTGTGACTTACCCAATTCAGTGCCATATGCTTCGGCAATCTTGGTGCCTAATTCCTTGGTAGCCCTACCGGCAAAGATGGAAACAAATCTTCCTGACATTTTGAAGGATATTTTGTTGTTTTAACTCCGTTGAACGCTTTGCATTTGACGATGTCGAATCTTTCGATTTGACTACGTTGAATGCTCCGCATTTCGGGCTGCAAAAGTAGGGATTTTCTTCGAGCGGACAAGGTAAAAAATAGATTTTTTTCGCAAGAGTCTTGCAGTGAATGATTTTTTCCGTATTTTTGCAGCCGCGTTTAACGCGATGAACCACGGTTCAGGTGAGTTCACCGAACCATGCCGAAGTGGCGGAATCGGTAGACGCGTCGGTCTCAAAAACCGATGAGGTAACACTCGTGCCGGTTCGATCCCGGCCTTCGGTACTACGAAAAAACAGCCTCGAGTTCGAGGCTGTTTTGTTTT